>BCSF01000002.1_pt1 | contig 189248 bp, 233 predicted proteins | sample 1016431 | NCBI WGS metagenome assembly BCSF01 (sample SAMD00045685;SAMD00045686;SAMD00045687;SAMD00045688;SAMD00045689;SAMD00045690;SAMD00045691;SAMD00045692;SAMD00045684;SAMD00045690;SAMD00045691;SAMD00045692;SAMD00045684;SAMD00045685;SAMD00045686;SAMD00045687;SAMD00045688;SAMD00045689, study... | reverse complement strand
CAATAGAAACAGTACCATCTCCAGCCTGTTGAAGAAACACTCCATTTCTATCATCAAAGTATCCAAGTTTTTTAGTTGTATTTTCTCTATAATCAATAAAGTTAAAACTTGCCATAGCAAACTGAGATTTACCTGGCATATAATGGTGATACATTCTAGATTGGTGTATCACTTGTGCAGTTGATGCAACACCAACCACAAGTCCAATGGATGCAGTGTTTGCGTTTGTAACGGTTGTGGAACCAGCACCGATTGTTTTGGTTAATAACTCAACTTCTTCACCATAAATGTGGGAATAGTCTGCAAGTGTAAACGGTTCAGATACACGCATCCTACCAAACGCATCATATCCTCCACCACCTACTCCAGTAGCAACTCCACAATTTCCAATGTTGCCGTATCTATCGGCACACATGTAGACTTCATGAAGCGTTCTCTCTTGGTTGAGATAGTCTTGTGTATTCTTATTCCACTGAGCCATAATTAATCCTCAACCCATGAAAGCATCGCGGGGTTGTATCTTTTTCTTGTAACTACTTTGATATCCGATTCCTCTTTAGTTACTTTATATACTTTTTGAACCATTGCCCCAGGATATTCGTCCTGTAATTGTTCAGTCAATTCTTTTTCTGTAGGAATAGTATCTCTAGTCGTGGACAAGTCCATACGATAGAGTTTACCTTCCCAAACTACATCAGCACCAAACTCCTCATTCTTGGGAGTCTCGATGTTATCGGTATCGATAGTGATTGTGATTTTGCCCTCAGACAAAAATTCTTGAAAGGATTTCATCAGCAGTTCCACGCTCTAAGGGACTTATTGATTCTGCTATCGGGATCGTTAGCAGTTTTGGCAGAGGTGAGTTTCTTCTTCATGCCCTTCATTCTTGCACAGAAGGATGCACGACGCTTATTACCTTTCTTTTTAGAGGGAGCTTTGAGATCACTACCAGGATTCTCACGCTCATAGGACTTGCGTCCCTTCTCATTCAAACCACCAGACTTATTCTTACCTTCCTTGCGTTGCCACGCAGCAGATCCTTCCGTAATCTTAGCAACAGAATCATCAACCTCAGGAGCATCGCAGTCTCCTGTGGTCAATGGTTTCTTTTTCTTTGCTTCAGATAACAATTCAGAAATATCAGAATATGAAAAAGACATGCTTGGTATAAGCAACTACCTGTCTATTATTTAGTTAGATTTCTTGCTTCTTCTTCTTTCTTACCGATAGGTGGTGCTTTCTTAGGAGCAGCACCATTTTTAGCAGGAGAGAGTCCGAACGCAGCTAACGATCCAGAAAAGACCGAGGCTATAAATGTGGGATCGAAATCTAAAATCTTTTGCCCATTAGGCAAACGCACATAAGAGAATGTAAGAAGGGAGGCGGACCAAATAAGGACCACAACTTTCACCAAATTACCAAGAACTTCACTCTTGTCTTCATCTTCATCCTTCTCTTCTACTTTTGACTTTGTATCTTCAGTCATAACCTAGAAGTAAGGCGAAACTATTTATCGACAGACTCGTTTTCGGAGAAGTTATATTCCATCAACATAGCAAAGTATCTTTCTTTCATTGCCAGTAACCATTCTTGTTCTTCTGGTGGTCTTGCAGGAGAACCTGGCCAGGTTTGAATGGCATACAAAAGGTGACTGTACATGGCACGAACTTCGTCAATGCCTATATTGACGCTGCAATACCAGTCGTCTTCGTAGAGTTCTTTCATTTGTTTTTGTTCATTTCTTTGAGCATCTTTTGCAACTCAGCAGTACTACCAACGAACATGGCGTTATTTGTGACATTAGTCGGACCTTTTTGCTCTTCCTTAATGTCCTTCAGATCTTTTTGTAACTTGAGGAACTTGTCTGTTGTATCAGCAACACTTTTCAGCAACTGACCTGCCACTTCATACGCTCTGGGAGATTGTGTCTCCTCAGCAAGTTCCATAATACCATTGAGCGTTTCTTGCCCCTTCTCGATAAGAGAGTACAAGTTTGCCCTAGTATACTCATAATCTTTCTCTACATCTTCCTTGGTTAAGCGATCAGGTTTTTCTTTCTCTTTCTTAACAGGAGTTACATCTACCGTTTCGCTGGTAGTGTTCAATGCGTCATCGATTTTACTGAAATCTTGACTCATACATCCTCCTGTCTAGTCGGACTATAGACCTTACCATCATCAAACATGGTAGTGGTCTCGCTGAATCCAAAGTCGTCTTCAGGTTCTGCTGTGATCGGATCGGGAACAGCAGTATATCTCATCTCACGCTTCGCAGTCTGCTTATCAGTATTCGAGTAGTAATCAACCTGAACCTTACGGATAAGACCGTCAGTGCTATCTGCGATAGGACCAAACAGATATGTCTTTACACTAAAGTTTAGAGTATATGTGAGAACCCTTCTAGTAGAGAAGTCTCCTTCATACTCATCACTAAAAGAAATATTTTCCAACACGACTGGCATGTCTCTTTTTTCGCCAATCGAATCAATTAAATCGACAGTAATGTTAAATGATGGTTGAAAGAATGGGAGAATCTGTTCAACAATTTGTAGAGCATCATCATTTAATTTTGTCATGATGTTGAGTTCAAACCCAACATTGTATGGAACAGGCAAAAATACTTTCTTTACCCGATCATTCTCATCAATCGCCTTAAATGTTTTTGTTACTGAAGTCTTTCTCTGAGAATCGTAGGTGATACTATTCATCTCAAAAGACATTCTTGGCAATGTGATTGCCGTTGTCTTATTCAATTCTTGCTGCTGTTGTAACTTAGCAAGAAACTTAGATCTAGGTCCATAGGCGAGAGGAACCTTCAGATCGCTAATAGTTTTTCCAGATTTATCTTCCTTCTGAATATGAACTTCATTGAAGAGTGTTCCAAAAGCAATGACTGTCTTTCGGAGAATCTCGTGATAAAAATAAGTGCCTAACATCAGAAGTTACCAAAGGGATTACGCTCAGTGAAATCAAGGATGCCATCCGCTTCAGTTTCAATTTCATCATTAAAGGTAAATGTACTCGTAGTATCAATTCCTGTATGAGAAAGAATCTGGTATCTAGCAGAAGATGCTGTCCCTGTAATAAATTCACCTGGGAAGAACATACCACTATTTATTGAGATTTCCAACTTCCTGTCAGTTTCGTTGAAGGATCTTACATATCCTTCGACCCCAGATTGAGATCCAATTACCCTTTCGTTGAAGAAGTATGTGCCAACACCAAGAGATAATGGATCTCCAATTGTGATAGTTGGAGCTGCTTCATAACCAGAACCAGCATTTGTCAGGAAGATTCTATCGATACTATCACCACTCAATCTAGCAACAGCAGTTGCTTGTACCTGACCTGCCTTGACACCGACTGTAGCACCTGTCGTGCCGATAGCAACAGCAGATGGATGTTGAATTGTGATGATTGGTGGGGACACATAGTTTGTGCCAGTATCAGTAATACGAATGGATGTGATACCACTATTAGTTATGGCTGCTGTAGCAGCAGCACCGACACCAGGACCACCAAAGGTAAATGCTGGAGACTCTGTATAAGCAAAACCAGGGTTCTGTAGTACTACTTGATCAACAGAAAAGAGACCTGATCGTTCCGTGGTGAATGCAAAGGCAGTCGCTCTGGACGAAGTAACACCAGCAGGAGATGCTTCGATAGAGACAGAGGGTGCGGAAGTATAACCATATCCATCGTCATTTAGGAAGATTTGTTGTAATGCACCTTGGCTAGCAAAAGAGTCAACAACCGCAAGTCCTGTAGAACCGATACCAGCAAGAATAACAGTGGTTGTCTCACCCTCTGCCATTACAGTCTCATCGATGAGAGCAACACCAGTATCAGTGTACTCATCCTCATAGCGGAACAGTTCGCACTGAAGTTCGTAGATGTAGTTCTTACCAAGTTGATAGAACGGATTCTCAAACTCTACATGCTTAATCTCAAATAATCTCTCACCAAGAGGGAAGTAAATTAAATCACCCTCTTTAGGTCTTTCACCAAAGATAATTTCTGTACCTGCTGTTCTAGCATTGTGAGTGACTACGAAAGGAGCAATGAAGTCCTCATATCTTTCTCTAGATACAGTCAGTGTAATTTCATTCTGAAGGTTGATACCAAACTTGGACATGATATCGCTGCCCTTAGCATATCCCTCAAAGTTATTCAGATATGCTTCTAAGATATATGCATCATTGAACTTGGATGACTGCACTTCTCCTAGCACATCATCAGTCACGATCATCTTTCTAGGGATGTAATATACATCCAATCCGAACATCTTTAGGTGTTCGTCGATTAACTCCTGAATGAGGTTCTGCTCATTAGGAGATCCTTGGAGAAAGAAAGGATTTAACGCCATTATCCAATAAGGTCAAGGGGTGGGATTTCGTATGTGGAAAGCATCTTGTCTTCGATGCGTTGTAATTCCATTACAGCATCCTCATAGATTTGTCTGCCATTGAGTTCAACACCACCAGGGAGTTTGACTCCTTGGAACTTGATAAGGTTTTGACCCCACTGCCTCTTTACAAGTGAAGTAAAATACTTCTTGAGGAAAGAATCATTGTAGACACCAGCATAGTTAGCAGGGTCCATGATTCTTTGGCAGTCAATAATTATGTAGGTGCCCGCAGAGATTGATCCCCAGTCAACATCAAGATATAGTCTATTGTTTCTCTTGTTATATCTAATCTGCTTATTAGCAGTCAGTAAGAAATCAATGTCCTCAAGATATGTCTTGGTCATTGCATAACTCAAAAGACCGCTGTATCCCAAGTTAAATGCAACATCGTTCAGGAATAGTTGGTATTTAAAACTGAACATGTTATTAGCAATGAAACTTGCATCAAATAGATACAGTTTCTCAACACCGATGATCGCATCGGGTAAATTTAAGAAGTTTGTATTCTCCTCAAAACTTTGAACCTCTCCACCCACAGAGGTAGTCAAAGTTCCGTCTGTGGGGAATGCAGAAGTTGGTACAGTGAAATTACTAGTGTATCTTTCTTTTGCTGTAATTCTTACATCATCATAAATCGCATCAGTGGATCTAGAATCAAGATACTTTTCTCTGCGGTTCAAATACAAATATCTAAGACTGTTGTTTGGAATATTATTATCAATAACTTGATTAGAAGATGTACTGGTGCTTTCAGTTCCGTTTAAGAAGAAGTGAATACTACCATCAGATGCTCTTCTAGTTACTGCGACATGAACCCAATTCTGAATAATTTGTCCAGTGGTATAAGACCCTAAACCAGTACCGAATGAAGAATTGTGGAGACTATTGTCAGTATTCTGCCATCTGAAATTAATAATTCCGCCTTGGTTATCTACAAGCAGTCCGAAGATTTCACTGGCGTAAGTACCATTGCTCTTTGAAAATAAAGCACCACCACTGGGACTGCTGTCGATATAGATCCAGGTTTCAAAAGTCCACTCACCAGTAAAGTCATATGCAGCATTATGACCATAATAAAGATTCTCACTAGTAGTAAATCTACCAGATTTTCCAAACTTTATTGGAGATGCTACGATGTCTGGAGTGCCACCAAGAGTTGGAGTATTTCCTACAGGAGAGTAATCTGTAAAGTCATCATCAAAAGTATGTCTGACAATTACATCATCCCAGTTTGAATCCCCACTAATGGTAACAGTTCCTCCATCGCCTGTACTAGAAGTAGTGATACCCAGAGTGTTACCGCCGCCTCTTGCTCTGCCTCTCTTGATGTCATTCTCGGTAATCTTATACTTCAGAAGAACTCTTTCTACACCATCAAAATGTCTCTCTTGAAACAGTTGTAAGGAATCATCTAAAGCATCATCTACTTGCTCATCTGCTACATTGATCTCCAAGACAGGATACCCAAGTTGCCTAAGAGCATAATCCTTGAGTTCCTGTCTAGTTGTTGGTTTCGCCATCAGAATGTACCCCCGTCGATGCTGTCAGACCAGATTGGAATGTTGTTTTCGTCAGTTGTCAGAACATAGTTTGATGTAGTCAGGAATCCAACAGTGCTAAGACCGCTGACCAATCTGCCATCTGTCTCAAAGTAAGCAACACCGTTAGGACCGCTATAACCAATACCATTGATTCCGCTTTGATCAGATCTGTAGTAGATACCATCACGGAATGTACCGTAACCGATTACGCTCAGATCGTCTTGGACAGTTACCTGACCAGCAGCAGAGTCGAGAACAAGTTCACCGCTAAGGGTATTTATTTTCGTGGAAGAAGAACCAGCACCAATCGTAATGTTGGCAATGGTTGTTACGCCAGTGACTCTGAAGTTGTTGGTAGTAAGGATACCAGAGACATTGATGTTGATTGCTTCAACACCAGCAGAACTGGTAACGATTCCAGTAAGAACCGTTCCGTGATCAACAATCAGGGATGCATGAATCTCAGCATCAGTAGCAACATCTAATGTGCCAGTCTGCAGTTGACCAGATACGCTAGAACCAGCAGAGATGGTCTCAAATCTCTTACCGTTGTTGTAGAACAGAGTTACTTTACCATCAGCAGTAAAGTTAGCGAGAGTCTCGCCAGTGTACTTCTGAAGTTCTACCTGATTAGAACGGATTGCAAGGGTGCCTGTGCCAGCATCATCGATGTAAGAGTTGCTGCCATCATGATAGATCTGAAGATCGTTATCATCACCGAAGTTTGCCTTGACATTATCTTTATAAGTTGTAATGCCAGTGAATACCGCGTTGGTTACTGCAACACCAGTGATCTTGGCATCAAAGGCATCGAGTGCCTCTGTGTCAATTGTTACGATGGTAGCAGCAGTACCAACGATATCTGTTACTGCCAGACCAGTGATGTTGACATCCTTGGCATCCAGGGTCTCAATATCAACCGTGGTGATGGTTGAATATGTACCAACCAGAGATGTTACAACACCAGTTACTGCCTTGAGATCCTCTACCGCAAGATTTGCTTCAAACTCAGAGTCACCAGTTACTGTCAGACCTGCACCAACGGTGAGGTTGGACATGAATGAACCGACACCAGTGATCTTGAGATCTTCCAGTAAGGTAGAACCAAGAACATCAACTCTTGCTCTAGGAGCAGCAGTTGCAATACCCAGTAACTGACCGTTGGTGAGGCGCATACCCTCAACATTATCCGTATTAAAGCGGATAGTGCCGTCAGAACCAGAGTCATCGAGAGCAATAGATGTATCGCCCTTCTGGAAAGCATCGAGTTGGATGGTTGTCGCAGTCAGGATACCCAGGACATTGACATCACCAGTGATGTTGATATCACCTGCACCAGCGGGGTCGATATTGATATCACCAGAGGTGGATTCGATGTTGTTACCAGAGATCTGGATGTTGCCGAATGTACCGCTGGTAGGTGTAACAGTGCTGCTGTCTGTACCATCAGTAATGGTCAGAGAGGACAACGCCTGCAGACTGGTTACCTGTTGTGAGAACGATACAGTGCCAGATTCTTGATCGACGAAGAATGCATCACCAACTCTGAAGTCACCCTTCTGGTCAATACTGACGAAGGATACATCACCGTTATTCAGTTCAGTAACTTCGTTCGCCTGAATTGCCAGGTTAGGATCGTTGGAGAAATCTCCGCCAGCACCAACATGGTTGAAGTTGAGAGCAAAGAGTCTCAGAGATACACCATCACCATCAGCAATGACACCCTTTTGACCATACTCAACAGCACAACCAACGGAGCGCATGTCCGCACCGAACTGACTGTAGTCGGCAAGGATAACCTTGGTTGCAGTTCCGATACCGCCACCAGCTTGAGTGATGCGGATATCCTGGTTGCGAATTACATCATCAGTGGTTGTTGTTACGCCACTTGCACCATCGAAGGAAAGTAAGAGAACTGTGTCCTTATCACCTGTGTGTGCAGCAGTCGGAGCAGTGAAGTTTGTAGTGTACTTAGCAACTCCTCTCTCAATTCTGAAATCGTCAATCCAACCAGTGACATTTTGACTTGCGCCATCGAAGTCAGCACCGATGACCAGACCCTTGGATGCACCGTAGTCAGTTGTATCAGAGGTCTTAATGCCTCTCTGAGTACCGTCAACGAACAGTCTAGTGTTTGTACCCTCTCTAGCGAGTGCATAGTGCTTCCAGACGCCTGTAGCGATGCCTGCGCCAGAGCCAGTAATAGCGGTGGTAGTACCAACCCGCATGTCAACTTCGCCAGCAGCACGGAAAGCAACGCTGATACCCTCAGCATCAGTTCCAGTGTCTCTTAAGTCAAAGAGAGTTGCACTGGTCAGACCAGTTGTATTTGCATATGCCCAGAATTCAATCGTGAAGTCTGTATTAGTTCCGAAACCAAGATCGCCGCTAGAAGGAATGCTGATAGAATCGTTGGTCCCATCAAGTTTCAGAGCAGCAGAACCAAACTTCTTAACTGTGGTATCTAACTGAGCATTATCATTGAAGGTGACTACCTTAGCAGTTCTTGCGAGAAGAACTTCAAAACCAGTTTGCTTGCCAGTTACATCCAGGTATGTTCCGTCGTAACCAGCAACAATAGCAGTTGCAATACCAGTAGTTCCGTCAGTATCAAAGACGGTAATGGTGTTACCAACGCCAACTGTTGTAATACCAGTCAGTCTGAGTCTGGTCTCACCAGCAGAACTGATACCAAGAGAACCAGATGTACCCTTGATCGCTTCAGCAGCGAAGTAAGAGAAGCAGTTCAGGTACTCAGAACGAGCACCGTTGGTCATGATCAGACCTTTGCTGTTCGGTACAATGAAAGTAACTTCATTGAACAGGAACCCTGCCTCAAGAGATCCTGCTGCTACCTCAGAACCATCGATGTATGCACCACCACCAGCGATGTAGGAAGAAGGTGCGGAGTCTGCTGAACCGTAACCATAGGGATCAGCAGTAGAAGTATTGCTACCCTTGTTGAATACAGTTACACGCTGAACATAAGGAGATCTGCTCGTGATTGCAATTCCAGGAGCAAACTTAAATGCATAACCCTGGTTGCCAGCAGTGTCGAAGAACATGTCAGCAATCGTGACATCCTCAACAACAGATCTGTCGTTCATCAAGAAGCAGTCCTTCTGCTTAGTAGCAGTGGTAGGAATGATCTTGGTAGCACGGAGACCAGCACCCTTGACTGTCAGACCAGCTGGAACAGTCAGTGGGAATGTTTCTTGGTATACACCAGCAGCGATGTTCAGAACATCATTAACACCGATGTTGGAGATCTGAGACAGAGCGTATCCAATCGTTCTGAATGGTCTCTCTGGCGTTCTACCGCGAGAAGGTTCGCCATCATCAACACCGTTGGTAGATACGAACCATGTATCGAGTTTGGCATTGATGGTTGCAATACCGATCTGAGCAGGTTCACGCCAGGTGATTGTGCCTGCAGGATCAGTGCTCAGGATGTGCTGAGTGTTCAGACCAACAACACCAGTGGAGTCATACAGCGAGGTGATGAAACCAGCTTGTACGAATGCGGAAGTTGCAATACCAACCGATACAGTGGCATTCAGAATATCTGCAACTTCAAAGTCAACCGTGGTGATAGTTGCAGCAGTACCAACGATATCAGTAATGATACCAGCAGTAATCTTGACATCTCTGAGATCAGCAGTCTCAGTGTCAAATGTAGTGATCGTAGCGTAGGTGCCAACCAGAGAGGTTACGACACCAGCAGTGATCTTTGCGTTAACGATATCGCCTTCAGTGACATCAATCGTCGTGATGGTAGCAGCAGTACCAACAATGTCGGTAATGATGCCAGCAGTGATCTTGACATCTCTAGCATCGAGAGTCTCAATATCTACCGTGGTGATTGTGGCATATGTGCCAACAGTCGAATCTACAATCAGATCATCGACACGAGCAACGCCATCGATGTAGATATCGCGCCACTCCTTAGTGGCACTACCCAGATCGTAGGTATCGTCATCATCAGGAACGATATCAGAGTCAACCTCACCTTCAAATACGATGTTATCGGTATTGGAATTACCAAGACCGATTGTGCCACCCTCAAAGGTTACACTACCTACGAATGTGGAAGCTCCACCAACTCTGAAGTCACCTTGTACATCTAGACCATCGTTGAGATCTACAAATCCAGTTACAGTAGCAGCACCAGATACCTGAATATCTGTGACAATACCAGAACCAATTGTAGCGGTTACGATGTCGGCTGTATTAACATCGAGGGTAACGATGGTTGCAGCAGTACCGACTATATCGGTTACAGCAAGACCAGTAATGTTTACATCTTTGGCATCGAGAGTCTCGATATCAACGGTGCCAATAGTTGCATAGGTGCCTACCTGACTGGTAATGATACCAGCAGTAATCTTGGCATCCAGGATATCAGCAGCATCGAGGTGTGCAGTGCCATCGATGTAGATGTCTTTCCACTCACGATCGGTAGTACCGATGTCTAGAGTACCATCAGCATTAGGAATAAACTTGAGGTTAGATTCCCATGCCTCTCTTGCTTGATCGTATAAGAATTCTTTGTCAGTCGTTCCCTTGAGGATGATACCGCCGTTGTCGGCTGTAGCATCAGCATGACCACCAGTAGAACTGAAACCAAGTTCAATGTTCTTATCAGTTACCTGAACGACCGTGCTCTGAACGAAACTTGTGGTGCCATTAACAGTCAGATCACCAACAACGGTGAGAGCACCGCCAACACGAACATCGTCTTGGAAATCAGCATCTTGGAAGGTTACATATGTACCAACCAGGGATGTGATCAGACCAGTGGTAACCTTGACATCCTTAGCATCAAGAATCTCAAAGTCTGCTGTGTTGTAAGTTACACCAAAACCAGTCAGTGATGTAACAACACCAGCGACTGTTTTGATAGTATTAATATCGCCTTCATTAGCGTCAAAGGTGATAATTGTGGCAGCAGTACCAACCAGAGAGGTGATTAAACCTGTGGTTACCTTGATATCCTTGAGATCAGCAACCTCAGTATCAAAGGTTGTGATCGTAGCAGCAGTGCCGACGATATCAGTAATGATACCAGCAGTGATCTTAGCTGCTTCAATATCTGCATTTACGAAGTCTACATTCGTAATGGTTGCAGCAGTACCAACAGTGTCAGTAATAATACCTGACTGAATCTTAGCGTTGGTAATTGCAAAGTCAGTTGCTAAACCAGCAGTGACCTTGATATCTTCGATGCCAAGGTTATCGACATCGAGTTGCGGCGCAGTTACTACGCCAGAGATTACTGTATTACCAGTGCCCTTATCAATGATGAATACGCCACCAACATCGAGCAACCCAAAGGGTCGTGTGGTGCCGATACCGACATAACCAAGTTGGTTACCGTCGATCCAATTGATTGTGGAATTACCAATCGCGAGCTGATTATCACTATCTCCGATAGCAACATTTCGCTCATAACCGATGATAACATTACCACTACCAAGAGTATCGTTACCAGCAGAGTAACCAATGGCAATGTTTCTGCTACCGTCTACACTGAAGAGAGTGTAGGGACCAATAGCAATGTTTCTTTGCTGTTGTCTAGTTCCTGTACCACCACTCAGGAAGCGACCATTCTTGCTGGTTACGCTACCTGTGAGAGTCTGGAAACCAAACGGCATGGTGAATGTATCACCAACCTCGTAACCATCGCCAGGAGCCATGATTTCGATGTTAGTGATCAGACCAGTAGCACCAGTCTGAATTCTAACTAACAGACCCTGACCAGATCCACTGGTCTCGGTTACATCTTCAGTAGAGTCGTAGTTAGCAAGAGCAGTTTGATCACCAACACCAACGCTGAGAGTTACCCCATCAACAACGGGGAAAGTCTCACCATACATTGCCTGGTTACCCAAAGCAATGTTCTCATCGTTACCGCTGGAAGATAAGGCAAAACCTACCTTATCACCAAGCATCAAGTTCTTAGTACCTTGCAGTCTATAACCTGCAAAGTTACCAATAACAATGTTAGATTCTAATTCATCAAAGCTGGAAAGAATACCAGCATATTGCATCGCACTGGCACCGATCGCAATATTGCGACGGTTAAGGACAGTTTGTCCAATACCAGCACCAGCAAAATCACCAATGAAGATAGATCCGTCTGCACTGCTAAGACCTACAGCAGCATCACGACCAACTCTAATAATATCATTGGAGAATGTGATATTACTGAAGGATGATACCCCAGTAATTTCTACATTATTTGCAGTAAGTGCATGACCTACATTGACTTCATAGTAATCAGCACTTGTACCACTCAGAGTGGTTACAACACCAAGAACCGCACGGAAGTCATCGACAGCAGCAGTGGAGAACCCTGCAGCAGAAACATCTAATGTAGCAGCAGTCGCAACACCAGTGATGTTCCAGTTACGAGCATTTGCCTCGTCATAAACGAGGTCACCAGTTACATTGAGATTGCCACCAACACTGAAGTTGCCAGCAACTGTACCAACACCAGCAGTGTAGAAATCATCTACAACTGTCCAAGAAGCAACTCTTCCTTGAGAGTCTAATACGACAACTTTAGATGCTTCAGGTGTACCAAAACTTGCTGGGTTTTCTGGAAACAGACTGGTGTAGTATTCACCACCGATAGGAATCGGAGCAGCAGTAGGACCAGAAGGATTACCAATATATAACTTCTTATACGATTTACCAGCACCAACATCGCTGGTATCGTAGGTATAGATTAATTCACCGAACGATACGCCAGTACCAACGGGAGCAATGTTCGGCGGCGAGGTGCCAAGCGTCCTTTTGAGGAGGATTGTTGCAGACATTAGTAGACACCTCCGTCAATGATGGCAGCAGGGAAATTTTTTGTTGTTATAAAAGCGTTCGATGACGCTTCGTATACCAAAATGCTCCCGTCTTCCAAGTTAGTCGCGTCTACATCCGCGAGCAAAGTTAATCGACCGCCCGAACCCCCTCCAAGGGATCCGCTAGCAATAACTTTGACTTGATTCGATGTGCCGATTCGTAATGATGGCATTACCTTGTGACTCCTGCTCTGACTAGGACCATTCCTTCAACGACCTTATATTTAAAGCCACCAGAGTCTTCAAGGTTCACATCATATACATATCGCCCTGGTTTAATATCAGCTGTTAGTGTCGAACCCAGAGAAATCTGAATCTGACCTGCTTCGGGATCGGTAACTGTAGACGCAAATGAGACGGCAGTAGAACTTCCCGCCCACTTTCTCATCTGAGAAGTCGCCGTGTAGTTCGTCAGGTTTAAATAGGTGCCTGTGTCATTATCTCCAAGACTGAAACCATGTTGAAAATCAACACCTGTATCGATTTGGAGATTAGCAATGTAAACTGCCATTCTTTACATCACGGATTATCCTATTAGGTATTTAGTTTCCTTAATTCCTGTAATACTTGTTGCATAGTCAACTTAATTTCAGAAATTTCTGCTCTAAGGATTTCAATATCAGTTTGGGGGATATCGCCAGTAACATCCGTTCCAAATCCATGATATCTTAAAAATTCTGAATGGGGATTTCTACTCATAATTTATCCACGATTTTACTTAACATATTTTTGATATCATCGATATCTTTTTTCATCTCATCAAGCTCTTCACGCTCAGTCTTCTTGGCATTCTTTTGTCTCAGATATGCATGATAACTGGAGTCATCGTTATTCACGATGGCCCCAGTCTCAGAATCTCTGTATAAGTTAGAATGCCCTTCTACGGGAATCAAACTCATGCTACTGCAATTGCTCTAAGGTTCTTCAGTACAGGATACTTCGCTTGGTTAGTTCCAGTAAATACGATTTTAATTTGGAAACCGTTGAAACTAGGAAGATCATCTATGGAGTATGTATACTCTCTGTACTGGGTCTCGTCTGCAGCAACAAAGGAATCAGATCTACCATCATTTTCCTTAGGATCAATGACTTCATCTCCAATTCCATCTCCGTCAGTGTCTCTGAGGTTGAAATAACCTGGGAAGAGTTCAAAGTCGGGAGTTACTTCACTAGAGTCAGTCTTGAGGATGCTGTAAAGAACGCGGAAATCACACTCAATGGGTCTACGAGCATCGAATACAACCTTCAACGATGTTGCAGGATTCTTAATATAAATCGGGTTCGACATATAGTAAGAAGCGTGGGGATCATTGAATCTGGACTTGACTCTAGGATCAATACGATAGTCTGCGATCGGTTGATTCAATCTATTCTCATAGAAGAGTGCATTAGCACCTTCAAGGAATACTGTAGGAGAGTTGAATTCATCACCACTGTTAGCAAGTTCAACAGTAAAGGTGAATGACTTGTTCCTAGGCAGAGAACCAAGACGATTGGACTCATTGACTCTAGAACCAAGAACTCTGGTAGTTTCCAGTTGATTGATTCTATCGAAAGTAAGATCCTCAAAACCAGCATCAATGAAGGAAGTTTCTGTACCGTCAGGAGAGGTGCCTGTAACACTTCTCATTTGCAGAGAGAGGAAGTCGTTGGGTCCGAAGGTGTCAGCATCCAACAGAGGTCTTACAGCGTCAAACTGAATGTTTCTGGAAGCATGAACATTTTGACCACCGCCAGCTGCCTCTTCTTTGAACGAAACTTGAGGGATGTTATTGGTAGTATCATCGCTACCTCTAGTGGATCCTCTATCAATTTGCAGATAGTAATTATCGATACCTCTCAGTAAAGGAGATACATCATGTTCTGCATTGATTCTCCTGAGAGATACGCCTGCATACTCATATTTGGAGATGACATCATTCTGAAGGTGGTTGAGTGCCTTGGTGCCATCAACACCTCTCACAACACCACCAAGACTGGAAACACCAACACTCGTATAGGAAATAATTTCACTACCAACAAATGCATATCCAGTATTTGCTGCGCTGACGAGAGCACCTTCAAACTCGTTGAATTGTTCTGTAGCAGCAATCGAAACGGAAGTCTCGTTAGATGCGAGGTCAACAGACAACTCTGTAGGAACGACATCAGATACAGCATCAGCAATAATAACTTTATTCAAGTTACTATGCATACCGTGGTTACGATGATCAACTCTGAAGTATTCGCCAGTATAGATGCTACCAGTAGCATCATATGAAGTTACATCCAGACCAGTGTCAATAACAGATCCTAATGCATGGTGATAAGTTACATCAGTTCCAGTTGTAGTGTCAAACTCTTCTGCCTGAACATCTGTAAGGAACAGAGTATCGATACCACCGAGAGAGTTGATACCAATACGGACGCCAGAACCAGATCCACCACAATCTGCAGTTACAATTCCAACAACATCACCAACTTTGTAACCTCTACCAGAAGAAGCGATAGAGACGGCAGTGATTGCAGAAATGCCCATACCAACCGTAGCGGTAAGAGTTAATCCAGAACCATCGCCACTGATGTTGAAAGTGCCAACAGGATTGGTTGGGGTGCCATAGTTACTTCCACCTGTCTCAATTCCAGGAGTTCCGAGAACAGGACCACCCTTATCTTCAATATGACCATAGCGATATGTCTCAGTGCTCTGACTGATCTTACGACCAGGAGCAAATACTGTACCAATTAGACCAGCGGTGGAGGTTGTGGTAATACCAAGTTTTGCTTTCTTAGGAATAGCAGTAATGGGATCAAATGCCAGAGGAGGCAGAATACCATTATTGGGTTCAACAGGAGGGTTGAAGAAAGTAAGCAGACCCAGATCAGAGGTATACTTTGCTCTGTAGAGTTTGAATGTAAGGTCTTCAAACTGAGAAGGCGTCCAAGTTGCACCGTTTTGTGACTTGAACAACGAACCCATAGCAAACTGCTGGGAGTAAATTTTACCCTGTGCAGAAGGCAAAGACTGTTGATTTAGTGCCTTTTGACCCATCTGACCACAGAATACTTCATACTCATCGCTATCAGAAAGAAGAACGATAGCATAGGAGGTATCTGGATCTAAGTAGAAAGGTGTTTCAAACTTGACATTGGTTGCTACGGATCCATCTGTAGAAGTCGTAATGTCTGCAGGGCGAACAGTTGCCTGAGCAGCTCTATCAATCAGGAACAGGGTAGGAGTACCGAGTTCAACTGTTCTGACTTCTACTCTCATCGGAGTAGTTCCGCTATTCTTTTTGGCAAAGAATATATCTAGCGAAGTAATCCATGCGCCCTCTGGTCCTGTCACAATTGTTTGTGCCAAGGGGTCTCTTCTTCTAGCACGACGCCTGCGTCTTCTTCTTACAACTCTGGTAACATTTCTAACAACAGTTCTTGTTCTGTTGATAACCCGAGTGTTGTTAATAACAACTGGTGGCGGCGGTGGCGGCGGAGGGGGAACAGAAACTACAAGGTCAATCGTAGAAAGATTGGTAATCGTAGTAGTCTCAAGAGTCGTAATTCTAATATCAGTTTGTACAACTCTTGTGGTTCCAGTAGCAAGATAACGACCCGTTGCCGTAGAGATTAAGGTAGAACCTGGCAGCGGATTTTCGTTAGTCTGACTAGAAGTCAGTCTAAAATCTCTATTACCAGATCTAATTCTTACAGCAGGTGTAGGAGTAGCGTTAGGATCTCTCAGGAAGACTGCTCCAGTGACATCACCAAAGTCATCAGAAACAAGTCTTACGCCTGCCACAGTTGCCTGAGCACCGCTGGTAAGACCTCTAAGGACCATACCTGTAGGAGCGAATCCAAAGAACGCGCCCTGTGCCTGAGCAGCAAGAGCAACAGTATCAATATTCAGTACTGTAGATGCCTGAGAGTATCCGTTGGGGAGAGTGGATGTTGGGTCATATGGATTGACCGTGTATGTGGTCGATGGATTATTAAATGGTCCAGTCTTATGATTTGGGGTACAAAGTCTGAACTCAAACTCAGTAGAACCAATTGTTCCTCTGATGGTTTCACCTGCTTGGAAAGAACCAGATACATTAGAAACTTCCAGAAGTTTGGGGATAATGTCAACGCCACCCTGATTATCAAAGAATGGGTAGAAGTTAGTAAATGGTTTCAGACCAACTGCTCTAAACTCAATATTTCTAGAGCGGCAGAATGGATCAAATGTTTCTTCAGCAATAAATGTATTTTCAGATCTGATATCATCTCTCTGAACTGTTCTACCAACTTCTCTAGTAGTTACAGATGCAGATCCCCCAAGACCTCCACTTCTAACACTAAGGTTAGCAGCAACTTGGTTATTGAAGACCGTAATACCAATGGTATTGCGGATAACATTCTGAGTCTCTCTTGTATTGATCCAGTTATCAACAGCAGGGTTCAGTCTGATTTCACCAGTATATGCAACAACATGGAAGGGGTTGATGTTGTTTACTTTAGTAGCAAACTCCTGTTGAATGTATACAACTTCCTCATATTTCAATGAGAGGAGATTACCAGTTTTTTGAGTATTGGGATCAAGAAGCGCAAAGTTAGAACTATAGTCAATCTGAGAAACTGGAAGATCACTTGCAGCAGCAACTTGTAAAGCAGAAGAGTCAAACTCTCTCAGAGGACGAAGTTCTCCAAGATCCTTGTCAATCTCACAAGGAGAACTAGGATGCATGAAGTCAAAAGACTTGAAGTTATCAACGAAGAATCCAGACTTGAATCTGTTGAGACCCTGAGCATCTCTAATTTGCAGACTCTCTGCAGTCTTCTCAAGAAGATTCAAACTAGTAACTTCTTCCAAGTTAGTAATTCTGTCTGCAAGATCACCGATGTCACGCATCGTGTATCTACGATTATCCTTGAGATATACTCTTGCTTCTTCAGTATCTCTAAGATATGCGGGGAGAAGAATAGTACCAATCTCCATACCCATTCCCTTGTAAGCAGGAGGAACAGGTTGTCTAGAAGATTTACCTTGCAGAAGATCAAAGTTACCGTCTGGGAGAAGAATCAGTTTATCGATTCTGGGCAGATAGAAATCATAATCAAAAGTCATTGACTCGTTAGGAGTCAAAATTCTATCTGGTTTGCCAGTAAAGTCTCTTGCAGTATAGAAGAATGGGGATACTGAGGCAGATGCTGGATTATATGTGGAAACTCTGGGACGGAAGTCCAATACATCATGTGCTTCAATTCTCCTAGGACCAACCTGAGGGATATCTTTTGTATATCTCTCTTCATCATAACTGTTGACAGTGAAGACATCACCAGTGTCTCCACTAGGAATATCATATCTGTTGTAGATAATTAAGAGTTGTCTATGAGGAATATATGCTCCTCTGTTTCTTACGATTCTAGAATAATCATAATATTGATCTCTTTGACCCTTGTCTAAGAGATAGCTGCTGGTGATATCTCTATACTTACCTGGGGTCGCTGCTTGGAGCACAGCAGTTGTATTTGATTCCTCAAATGTTAGAGGTTCCAGAGTAGCAAATCTATCATTAGTCAAATATACGACATTGATCTGACTATTACCAGAATCAATAGAAACTACCTTTGCAATTGCCTTACTAGTTGTTCCAAAAATATTTTCACCAATAATAGCACTCGTAAACACATCATCAGTTGATGTGAATGTCAGTTTATCTAGAATTGGAGCATTTTTGTCTAGGGATTCGTAGATAGCAACAACATCAATGGCATCTGGTTCATGCAGAGAAATATCCCTATCTTGAACTCTCAAACCATACAGTTCGCTATGGTTCAGACCATCATTTACGCTAGTTGCGGGGTCACTACCAGATCTCTTATTAGTAGATCTTGTGACAGCAACTTGTTGACAACGCTTGTATTCTTTTACCTTGTTCTTGATATTTGCCTTAGAAACAGTAACATTTACTTTCATGCCTGTTTGAGAGGCATTCAAACCAGTGATTGTTAATTGACTGGGAGTTACTGTTACTTGGTTGTCTTCAATAATTCCAATGGTTCCATCAGAATATTGAACCTGATATCTCTCTTCGTCAAATGCAGCAAAAGATACATCATCAAGATTGACAGAAGAAATAGGAATAACTAACTGACCAAGAGCGTTGGTTGACTCGTTAGTTACTTGTGCAGAAAGGAATAAAGTTGATCCAGTAAAATCAACATTGGATACATTCAGATCAGGAAGGACTGTGATCAGTGAAGCATTTTCTGTAGAAGTATCTTGAGTTCCAAGCGTAATCGGACCACTATATGCTGTAACCGCACCATCAAATAAGTTTGTTACTGTTGACATTGCACCAACAGTCATAGACTGAAGGTCATCGGAGATAGAGGTTACGACATTCTGTACCCGAGTTTCTACATTATTAATACTTCTTGTATAGCGAATGACATCGCCAGGTTTGAATCTCTGGAAACTATCAATTCTAGGAGCTGTTACGGTAGCACCAGCGCCAGATACAGCGATATTTACAGTTCCATTACCAAGTCTTGGTGGAATTCTGTCGTTTAATTTTTTGTTTGCAGTGAAACTATCGCCACTTTGCCCAAACGAGAATACATCATTAATACCATAGGGAGTAATCTGTTCAATGGTTCTGGAAATATCTTCTGCACCATTAATCAGAATCTTTTCACCAGGACGGAAATTTCCTGAAGTTTGTGTAACTGAGATAGTGCTAGATCCAGCACCTGCAGAAACAGCAAATGCATTAGCACCACTTTCCTTACCTACAATGTAAGCAGATTCGATGAGTTCAGTAGAACTTACATTGTCGTTTAATTTAAGAGTGGTATAAGTCTGGACATCATACAGATAGAGGTCAAACTCTGTTGTAGCATCTTTGTATACTCTATCTCTTAATCCAAAGTTATAAACTTTAGCATCACCAATTTTAGTGCTATTACCAAATGTTTGTGCTGTACCTGTAGTGTGCGGACCATTAAACAGATCAATTCTGTTTGTCAGGGTTGTAATGCCCGAAACATTATTGACGACAAACTTGTTTCCCATCTCAAATGGGAATGCTTTATCTTTTACTTCTTGAGTTTCTCTTGGTTTGATGAAGTCAAGTGTGGTAGGACCATCAGTTGTTACATCGTATCCATGAATATATGCTTTACCTGCACTAATCTTCAGACATGCAAGATCCTCGCTAGGTTCATTCCCATCAAAAGTAATTTGATCGGAATAGTACTCGCCATTATTACCCTGCCTGTCATTCAGACATTCGGTTACATTTACTAAGAACTTATTGACTGTATAGTCACCAGATTCATCAAAAGTTCTCTTAGCAAAATAATCTCTAATCTTAGAATATTCAGTTTCTTTCTTAATAGTAAGGACTTCGCCATTACTAATACGCATGACTTCTACGAAGTCAGTATCATCAAATTCTTCTACTGGTTTCTTATCAAGAACCAGAGAGATCTGAAGTCTGTCAGCGCCAGGAGCAGCAAAATTACTAAAACCTTTTGCGTTATCATAGAGAGAGTTGTCGGCTTTTGCAGAGATAGTGCTCTCAACAACTCTAAGACCAACTCTAAAAGATGGTTGTGAGTTGTACTGATCCAGAATAATAGTTTGCTTCAGGACCTTTACAAAATTACCTCTAATAAAATAAACTCCATCATCAACAGAAGCAGCAGAACCAATACTGCAGGAGTTTAAATCAATAGTAGAAGCAAAAGTGCCCCCAGAATTAACAGTTGTACCGCCATATGTAAAAGAATCATCTGCGATGAGAACTTCGCTATCATCAAAGAAGTTAAAATCGCCAGTATTGGCCGAGTTAATATACTTTACAAAGAAAGTGTCATAGTCATTATCGGATTCAGATGCACTAATATAATTAATTACCTTAGCAGTCGTACCTGTAGTTTGACCTCGGATTTGCTTACCAATCAGTTTGTCAGCATAAACACCAACATCAACACCCAAGTGAGTTGGATTGACTTGAACAGCATAGTACTGTCCATCAAATGTTACAGATCCAGGGATAACAATAGATCCCTCTTTGAAGATGTGACTACCAAAAGTCTCTACCTGATTTTGCAGGATAGATTGTAGGGTAGAAAGTTCTCTAGCCTGTACAGGAAATCCTGGTTTAAACAGGACGCGATGATAACCCTTATCCGAATCAAAATCGTCGTAATAAGGGCTGACATTTAGGTTAGTCTGTTGTGGCATCTTCTTAGAATTCTAAAACGATTTTGATGTCTTCTTTTTGACGCTCATTCCTTGTAATAGAAGGTCTATTGTCAAGGTAGATAATCTCACCAGTCCTTTTATTTATTTCGGGACCAGCAAGTCCATTTGTAAACTGTACACCTAGGTCAACGACTTTACCCGCAGGAGTCGTAGTAGAGATGCCAGAGAAACCAGAGTCAATATTGACGCTAAAACCACTGGGACCAGTTACGGCATTACCAGCAGAATCAAACTCGATGAGTTTGGCGTCTCCCCCTACACCGATGCTATCGGTGGCATCATAGAAAACGGGGTTCAAGTAAAGGTTTCTATCTTGGAAATATTTTACGACTCTGGTGCTAATATCATAAGATGCAACATATCCCTTTGCTGTTCCAACACCAGTGATATTCTGTTCAATCTTACTGCCAATGGCAAGAGACTGACTTGTGTCTCCAGAGAATTTAATAGACTTAGTAGCAGAAAATTCAGATGTATTCAAAACTGCAGTAGATCCTGCACCAGCAGTGATTGGGTTCTTAAGAACACCAATTTGAGCAAATGTAGTGTCAGAAATAAAGTCGTAAGAAGAACTATCAAATCTAGAATAAATTAGAACTTTATCTGTTCCGAGTTCTTTATAGAGATCGAAACCATGACCTCTCGATGGTGGAATAATTGGAGTTAGTTTTGCAAACTTGGTAGCAGCACCATTAATAGAAGAAAGATCAACTCTACCAAAACTATAACCCTGACCACCAGCAGTTACAGTTGCAGAAATAATCTGTCCATTTGTATTAGTTTGGATCTGTACCTTTCCACCTACACCGTCACCAAGAATATCAACCTCCACAGGACTAGAGAGGAATGAATATCCTTCTCCTTGTTCATCAATAGAGACGACTTTAATTTGGTTGTTATTTACTGTAGAATCGCCATTATCTCTAACAACCTTAATCTCATTATCAGTCGATGTTCCCCACGAGTTGGGAACTGCTACATATTCGGTTGAGTCGAATTTGACGATATCAGCGGGAGGAACAGTAAAGAGGTATTTCCATAGATAACCGTCACCACTCGTCCCAGCAGCGGATGGTTCCAGATCAGTAAATTGTGGTTCATCGAGGGATGCGTTTGCTGTCGATGTAATACCAGCAGAACCGTTATTGATACAGATGTAGACTCTGAAATCTGAGTTCATCACATAGTAGTTTGCTGAATACAATCTACTAGAGTTTGATACCAGAGATCTATTGTTGGTATCATAATCTTGACGGTACATATCATAAGATGTACCCTTGGTCCACTGAACTTTACGGATCAGTCTCCTAACATCACCAGGCAATACTTTCCGCCCGAAAAGCATCGTGTCATATACATGATTGATATAAGTGATATTATCAATCGGAGATGGTGGTTGAACCGTGGTACTATTCCAGGTACTAGTTCGTCCGTAACCCGTGATAGTCGGGTTAGCGAGACTCAAAAAAGTAAAGTAGGAATTAGTACCGTCAATTACAGAGTCAACAAAATTATTTGCATTAATAACCCTAAATTGGTCGGTGATAATGGCTGCCATTATTATGAACGGGCGGAGGGTCTAACTTTTTTGTATTTATAACAGCTTCGGAAGACCCCCAGTACCTCTGAGACCAACGCCACGCCTTTGGACAATTGGATAGTTGTCCAATTGAGGGGTAAAGTCAAGACCCTTGAGATTTGCATATACTGGATTTCCAGCATCTCTAGTGAGTCCATTAAACTTACCCCAAGTAAAGTGAGCGTAAGGCAGAGCAGTGGAACCAACACCAACGAAATCACTTACATCTGTGTAAGATGCGATATTTGCAGTAATGATGCCAAGACGACTTCCTGTTCCAGGGACAAAAGAGATGCCATGAACATAGTAAATGTTATCTCCGTTATAGGTGCTGATTGCAACTACATCCGTGTCATGTGTATCAATACTTGTTACTGCAACACCAGCGGTGTTGATTCCAGTACCATATAGTTTGAACGGTTGACCAGTTTGAAGTCCAGTAGGATCGTTACCATTATTTACATAGTCCTGAACATCAAATTGAATTTGAAGTGCAAGGTCCGTACCAATACCAGCAACTGTGCTAATACCAGTTACGACACCAATGTAACCCTGAACATTAGCGACTAGAGGTTCAATTCCAGTCATGTTTTCATAGTTAATTCCATAGACTGCAGTTGTTCCGAATCCAACCTCAGCAATGTAAGCAAGACTGAATGAACCAGCAAGAAGACCGTCAGTATCTAAGAATAATGCTGTAGAGTCAACATATACAAAGGCATCAGATGTACTAACAACACCAATGACATTTGCAATTGGTGGGATTACTGCTTCTAGAGAATCTCTTGCTTTAGATACAAGAGCACCATCAACCAGAATATCTTTTTTCTGTTTGATCCAGTTAACAGGTTTGTAGTTATCATTACTAATACCTACACCCTGATAGAAAGCAGTTTCGACAGTCGCGGCACTATCAATTCTCTTAACGATACGATTTTCATCCTGAGCAAAGTTTGGACTTGACTGAGGAACTGCATTGAGTTCAATTTCAGTACTCTTCTCTAACTTGAGATTGTCGCCAATTTTGACAACTTCATTAACATCAAACAAGAAACTATCTTGTCCAATAGATCCTCTATAGAAGAAGATAACGACATTATCATTAATTGTCGGTGCAGTAGTAAATTCAATTACAGAACCGCCATCAAACGAATAGTGAACTCCAGGTTCTTGAATAACACCATTAATGAAGATGAGAAGAACAGCAGATAGATCAATCTCTTTAGAGTCCTGATCATTTCTATCAATCTCAAAACTGACAATCTGTCTTTGATATTCAAGGATAAATCTCTTCTGGTTTCCGTTCTGGAATCTCTTAATATTATCAAGATAGTCAATATTACCAAACTGCCAAGATGATACTTGGTCAGTAAATACATCAATGACTTCCATCTCAAATTGTGAGAAGTTATCGCCAGCAGAAGGATCTGTGGATAGACCAGTTACGGTAAATTTATCACCACGCTTGAATCCATATCCCTTCTTAGAAAGTTCAAACTCAGCAACTTCAAAGTAAGTAGAACCGATACCTGTAGCAGTAGATACACCAGCGATTTGAACAGTGACAGAACAACCAACACCTGTTACGGTAGTGGCACCAAGACCAATTCTAGATACGCCTACAATCGGAAGGTTCTCGCCATTGGGTTCTGGTGGGAGAGCATGTGCGTTTACATAACCAACACCACCATCATTGATGGTAAAGACGAGACTACCACCTGCACCAACAACTGCAGAGACATCTGCTCCAGTACCAGCACCACCGCCAGGACCAACAAATACTGTTACTGTATTCGTAGTTACCTCAGTGATAGCGGTAAGAATACCAGCAACAGGATCAGTTGCTCTAGGGTAAAGATTTACACTTAAGAAGTTGTCGCTATCACAAGTAAATCCGATAGAACCAGTGTCAATACCAAGAGTGTTGCTAGTTGTAAGACCATGACCATTAATGGTCAGAGTCAGTTGACCAGTGGTAGAAATATAACTACCGCCAGTCGCAGTGTATGTTGTGCCAGTATTATCGAAGATGGAATTGATTCCAGCAGATGCAAATTCATGTTCAAATGCAACATCAGTAATAGCGATACCAATTGTACCAAGATTGGTGTTGTAACCAGAACCAAATGTCAGCGGGAAGAACTGAGCAGCAGTACCTCCACTTACATATGTGTGTCCGATCGTAGAAGCTCCAACCTGAACCTTAAACTGCTTAGCAGAGATAATACCAACGACAGAGAAAGGATCGTCATGATCTGGATAAATCGTAGTTGTTACACCAGCGTGAGCAGAAGAGCAAGTAAACTCAATACCTACTAACTTAACCTGATCTTCAAGTACAAGAGTGTGGTTATCAGCAGTCGTGACTGTCATGATGCCAGTCTTTTTGTCATACTGAGCATCAGTAATATTGACTGCGATTCCTGTAGTAGATACGCCAACAATCTCAGTGATTGTTCCTGCAGTGTTTACATTGACTTTGACTGCTGCACCATTAAAGGGAGCATAACCTCTACCAGGAGTAGATGCAAGAGAAACAATGATGCCGCCTCTTGGCAATTGGTTCTGGTTAATATCATCTGGATCAATAATTAGATCCGTAAATCCGACTGATGTAATACCAGTAAACTGAACACTAGCAGCAGTAGAAACAGGATCTTCAATGATCTTGAAGTTGGAAACACCTTCATTGTTCTCACCGAACGGTGCTTGGAAGATACCGTTGATGAATAGGACACCATTACCACCAGTAGAACCAATACCAGTTACAGCAGCACCAGTGGCGGTCAAGTCAAAAGTATTTTCCAGACCATCAAACTTGTCTGAGAAGTCATCAAACAGTTCGTTTGTTCTATAATCATTTCTCAGATATGTTCTACCACCAAAGGATGCTCTTGGATATGGAAGATTCTGTGGGTCAATAACACCCAAGTCACCACCAAGAGGTGCCTCGGTGAAGTGAATCTGACTGTTCAGAATTTGGAAAGATCCTCTATGGATTCTCGCAACTTCACCCGCAGCATGATCTGTGGCAGCTGATCCAACTGCACCCCTTTCAACTTCAACAATACTCCAAGTACCAATGCCCGTAATAGGACCAGATGGTTGAGTTGCAAAACCAACTGTTCTTACGATGGAGTATTCTTCTTCAATCTTGAGCAAGTCGCCAGAGGTAACAGTGCTAAGACCACTAAGAGCAAAGGCAGTAACAATACCATTGACTGCTACATCAAGATCATAGATGATATTGGTGTATGAGATTGGTTTTTGTACAATACCACTGAGAGCGATGATAGTTTTTTCATCCCTCTTGTTCATTGTAAATCTATGCTGGTTACCACCAGATGTTCCAGGTTGGAATGTTACAGCAATACCCTGTCTAGCGTCTGTGATGGTGGTTGAGATGAAGAACTGACTATTATTGTTCTTGACAATATAGACCGTGCTAGGAAGGTCAGTATGACCATATCCAGTAACATATTGCAGAGCACTTGCAGCAACACCAATAACATTAGATCCTGGTGTGTAAGTAACTTCCTCAGTATTCGAGAAGAAATGTTGGAAACTAATCAAACCCGTTCCAAAATCAATTTGAGTGGGGTTTTGTGGATTCAGATTTCTCTCATAAATGGGAACTCCTCTATGCTTCAGATCAAAGGTTCTAATGTTTCTATTGTTAATACCTAAGTAGGTATTTTGAGTAACATTTTCAAATACTCTTCCATAGTCAAACGAACCAATACCTGCCAGAGAACCGTTGGGGTCAAGATCCTTATAAAGGATTTCATTGTAAGAGAAGATACTGACCATACCAGATACGCTAGCATCTGGGAAGAACTCTAGGACAACTTGATTGCCTCTATATTCTGCACCAAATGTACCAACACCTGTAGTGGTGCCAACAGCAGCAATAGGACCTTGAGTGATGTATGTGTCTGCTTTCTCAGGATCACTCAGAACATAAATCTGGTGAATCGTTTGAGTCTCACCAATAGACACATGAGCAGTTGTCTTGAAGGAAAGGTCAATATTAGTTGTAATACCAATAACAGTTGAAATGCCCGTGGTTGCAGACGCACCAACAACAACTCTTGCAGTTCTTTCTGTACCCTCTGGAGTAAACTCAAGGTTTAAGTGCTTGACACTTGTAGTTCCAAGACCAACTGGTTCAAATGATGTGAATTTGGTTCTAATTGATACAGGAATTGGTTCGCTATGGACATATTCAATTTTAACTACACCACTTTCAATCCTAGAGGTAAAGGTTCCCATGAAATTGGGACCAGAAAGACCGCCGATGCTTTGCTTAGTGTTGAACGAAGCTAGTTCTGTCAGATAAGTATCGACACCATCATGTTGCAATGCCAATTCCACATAATCAATCTTATCATTAGAACTATCTAAGACAACAAAGTGACCAATACCACCAACGAATGTAGTTGTGCTAAATCCGAGAACCTCAGTCGTAGTTCCTGTACCAACCGTGACATTAGCAGAAGAATTTACAGCGTTACCAAGACTGGTTGAACCAATACCAACATCAGCAGCAAAACCTTGCTGGAATGCTTTGATATCATAATCAGTATCGAATGTCTCATAAGGTTTGATTCTTACTTCAGTAAGGTTGTCATTAACATTGAAGAAAGAGAAATACTCTGCATAACCAGTTGCCAAACCAACATTGTTGACATTGTTTAGATGAGACTTCTGTACTAAGTAAGTATTGCCATTTAAGGCAACCAAAACCAATTCATTGAACTGATATTGATTATTGAGGGGATTCTCTGCATCATGAGTTGTGAGAACCAGATATCTTGCAAAATTTCTACCAGCAACAGCAGCAGCGATAGTTCTATCGTCGCTCAAGTCATTAGATTCGTTACTTACAAATTCAGGAGAAATGTCATCATGGATGAGAACTCTATTTGTCTTATTTAAAATATAGTCAGCCAGTCTTGTTGATTTAAGTTCAAGGAATTTAGATACATTGTCAGCAGAATCAACATCTCTAGAGAGATCGAATCCGTAAATGGCATCAACTCTCAGAGGATCGCTAACAAAGTCGAGAACAAATCCACCAGCATCATCTGCTGGTTGTGTTGACTCGCCAGCATCACCAACAGAAAGAATTTGCGTATTAGCAAAATTCTTCATACCTGCAGGGTGAACAATGTCATTTACATAGGTGACAATCTCCTCATATGTCTTTTCACTCTCAATGGCATAAGACATATTTTGATAATAATCATTATCTGGTAAGAATTGGTTAGAATCACCAATCAAACCAATATTGTCACCCCATCCTACATTAGTGTCAATAGTGGCACTAATATCAAAGTAACCATCAAATTCATCGACAATATCAACTTCTGCACGGTCACCACTATTGGTTCCAACCAGAATGTCATCTGGTTGTAAAGGTCTAGAACCTTCAATAACCATAACGCCTGTACTAGTATTAATGGATCTTAAGATAAGATCCAACACTAAGTCATCATTCCTTCTAAGAGGTTCGTTGATTGCAAAATCAGAGAATTTCTTGGTTACACTAAATTGAGCAAGATCTCCTGCTTTTACAATTTGACCAAATCCAGGTCTAACCGTTGCGCCAGTACCTGTGTTATTAGTAAGACCCGCATAAGCGAAAGTCACTTCTCTTGGGTTTACTGCAGAGTTATAATCTACAATAGTAAAGTTTGCGAACTTATAATCACCACCATTAAATCCGTCACCATCATTATTAAATTCTACACCCTCAATGAATACAGATTCACCAGCGGTAAATGGTTCATTAACATATCCTAGAATAGGAGTTGTAATCTTACATGTAAGGAAACCTACATCAGAAAATGCTTCGATAATCGAAATACCATTACTGTTTTGCAGCGGAGCAAGACCATATTCGCTACCTGTCAGACCTCTTGGTTCAACTACTACTTCAACACCATTTACAGCAGAATCGCTCAAAGTAGAAACAATCAAACCATTATCAACGATCTCGCCCGTTGTTTTATCATACAACGCCAAAGATGGTGCATTAAGATATGATTTGCCACCAAAAGTGACTTCTGCCTCAATAACCTTGTTGGCATTTTTGATTCTTACAACTCTAGGCAAGAATGCATCAGGTTTCAGAGTATTGTCAGATGGATATCCATATACATCTGTAGGAACACTAATATCTTGCAGTAAGTTAATATTTGGACCAATCAGTAGCAATTCGGCACTAATACCACTGTTTCCGATTGATGTTACGGCAGGGAACTTATCATATCCAAATCCACCACTGATTAAGCGTACTTTAGCAATTCCACCAGTAGCACCAATTGATGTGGTAGTATAATAAAGATCATCACAGTCACTTGATAAGTAATGTGCCTTTTCTGGTTCTAATGCAAGAGTAGCACTAAATGTGGTAGACCCTAATCCAACAACGGTATAGGACCCATTGTAACCACTATTCTCGAAAGAAATTTTGTTATATCCAAATACTTCATAGTCAGATGTGGACATGTATCCACCTTTTTCAATACCATAATATAATTCACCACTAAATGCTTTGTTATAATTAATAGTTTTGGTTGGAGTAGCAGATGCTAAGGTTGTTCCAATACCAACAGTACCAAACCCAACAACTTCAATATTTGCAGTTGATGCGCTACCAACAAACTCATTAAAGTAATTGTTATCATAGAAAACTTTAAGTTGTGATCCAAGCAGTGATGGATCATTCAAATTAAACACTAAGTTATTATTCTTAGTTACTTTAATAGGAGGATTGATTGGATTTAAAGTCTGACCCGTTACACCTGTAGTTGCTACGCTAACAACTTCTGGGGGATCTTTAAAGAGTTGAAGTCTAGAATCAGAAAGTTGGAAATTGTCATCATCAATTTTTAAGACAAAATATGTTCTCTGAGAGAGACCTGAGGGAAGATCTGCTGGTACTCCAGCAGCACCATATGCCAGAACTTTAAATCCAGTTTCTAAACCATGATCTTCTACGGTAAATGTATTGGTGGTCGTGTTTACTCCAGAAGTTGGAAGATTGACCGAGTTGACAATAACATTACCATCAAGAAGTTGTACTCTTACCGAAGTAGAGGTTCCAATACCAGTAGTAAGTCCAGGTTGAACTATCAGGGAGAACTGATCACCTCTTGCGAGGTCATGCTCTTCGGTTGTTACAACTGTTAGATCATTCTTCTCAATGTCGGCAGTTGCCTGATTGTAATTAGTTTCAAAATAGTAATTTGCACTATCATCACCAGAGTTTGTAAAGAACAACTCTGCGGTGTCAGGAGTGGTCTTAAGACCAATTGTGGTAGAAGTCTTTCTAACTGCGTAGAAGTTGCCTGAGAGGGCGCTGGGAGCAATGTATGGGTCTACAGACCTTGTAGCAAATAGATCAGCGTTGCCATTCTTATTAAATGTAATCAGATCATTAGTTCTGAGGTCATGTTCACCAATAAAGATTGTCTTAGAAAGAATAGATCTTGTTTTGGTTACTCCATTGAGAGAAACACTAACAGATGTAGAGAAACCTACAGTTGTACCAACACCAACTGCTTCTTTGGGATTGAAATAGTATAGGTCTTGGAAATCAGAATCAATGGGAGACAGATTTTCTAAGGGAATTGTAAATTCACTTGTAAAGTAAGATACACCTGCTCCAGTAGCAGCAGTGGCGAATCCAGCATATCTCTCAACTCTTACAATGTTTTCCCGAGGGAATGTATTGAGAACTCGCATTGTTTCTGTACCAATGCCGATGGAATCACCTGCAGAAACATTGGGAGGAACAATATTTACTCTAAGGTCAGTAATAATACCAGTGTACCCATTATCAGTCAAAGTCGCAGAATAAGTGGGCAAACTAATTTTGTGGAACCCTTGAAGATCTTCAACATAAGTTGAAATACCACTTATCTTGACAAACTCATTTTCCTTAAACTCATGATATGGATTGACTCTGAATTTAACACCCTCACGAACAATCTTGAATGGTGTTCCTGTAAATCGTGTAGTTTGACTTGTGATTCTATCAATGGGTTTTCCATTGATTTTTTGAACCTCAGCACTAAGACCACCACCTTTTGTTTCGGTCTCGTCAAATACGATGGAATCTCCTACACTATATCCTTCACCACTAGCTCGGACAGTGATATCTGTTACAGAACCGATGCCAAGATTATCTGGAAGAGACTCTTGATTATTTGTCAAATATGGTTGGAAAACATAATCATATGCAACACCATCTCCAAACAAATTGTAAGGATAAGTATTTCTAACTAATTTCGACTCTTCAAAGTTAAAATTAGTCTGATCAATTACAAGACCTCTGACAGTGTTCTCAGGAATAGCAGCACTTCTATAACTATCACCAATAAAGTAAGGGAATACTGGTTTGTTTAGAATGTCTACAGTAGCAAAATATGCATAGACTCCTTCTGGGAAATCTGGAGTTTTGGTAAATCTACCATTATGCTCATCAAGATCTCCAGAACCATCATAAACATAATCATTAATTAAAGACCCATATGGGAATTCTGAGATTGGAGGTCTATTTACAATGTTAGTCGCACTAATTACATAACTTGAAGTAAGTCTTTCTACATCCGATTGAATGTTATCAGGGTCTTCAAGACCAAAAGGACCATAGATTGGGTTACCATCATATGCCCAACCGATGATTGGCGAATGGCTAGTTCCATCATCTCCATAGAAATTTCTAATAGAATTGCCATAACCAATGTAGTTTACAGCAAGACCATCTCCAGCTGGAGCGAGGTAATCTAACTCATCATCATCGAGTCCAAACGCTTTATTGATATTAAGAGATCTAAGAGAAGCAGAAAGTCTTAGATTAGTTCCTACTGGGAGAATATCAATAGTTGTTGTATTAGTATCATATCCAATACCACCAGAAATTACTTTTACACCAGTAATAGAACCATTACTTACTATTGCTCTAATGATAGCACCATTTGCCTCAGCATTTGTGCTATTAACGATGATGTCTGGCGGACCTTCATAGTTTTGACCTCCACTCAGAACAAATGCCGAAGTAATTCTGCCATTAGAAATAATGATACCAATCTGTCCGAAAGATCCTCTAGGAATAGAAATCGTTGGTTCATTTACAAAATTAAGAATGGTTGAACCGTAATTTGCGCCACTATCATATAGCAGAGCATCTGTTATCTTACCCCTAACAATCGGAGTGGCATTAAGAGTTTTCTCTGTCTGATCTTCAGCAAGAACTTTTACTATGCATTGAATTGTTGGATAACTGAATCTTTGATAACCGCTACCCTTAGAGTCCAAGAAAGCATGTACTCTATTATCGTAATCATTTCCAGACGGTGCTTTATCGCCTTTATTACCCGCTTCAGCAAGACGGAACTCATCATCATTTAATTTAAGAATCCTATATTGCTTAGTGCTGCTCAGACCAGTGATTGCTGTTGTATCATAAGTGTAATTTACGATATCTCCATCAGAGAATCCATGATTTTTAAATTCAACATAATCTCTAAAGGTGTTAATGCCAGTGGGACTTGCAATAACATTTCTACTGCTGTAATTTTCTCCAGCATCTTCTACACTAATTCTAGAGATAGCAGTTTTCTTTTCATAAGTTCTGAAGATATGAAGACCGCTATTAGTCGCTGCAGCATCTTCAGTGATAGTGATGGTGTTGATTCCCAACACTGCATCTGATTTATTGTAGTGAAGATACAGAGAATCAGAATCAAATGCTCTAACATAGTAATCTTGACCACTCATGAGGGTCAGTTCTTCGTTAGACGCTCCAGTTGTTGCAATTCCAAGATTAGAGTTTCCGTTATTGTTATAGATGATTCTATCACCTGTAACCAAGTTATGGTCTTGAGAAAGAGAGAACAGATCATTAACTGCCTCTACAGCACCACCAGAAAGAGTGCTAACACCACTGAAAGAGATCTCACGATATCTTTCCTCAGTAAGTGCTCTACCTCTTGCTCCAGTGCCATTTCCGCCAAAGATTTCCACACTAACAACCTTGTCAATATCAAACGATACTGGGTCAATAAAGATATCTTTGACATATCCAGAAGCACTAACCACTGCAGCTGCAGTGTTTGCTGCGCTAACCAGAGGATCATTAATAGTAATACTGGGGGGATGCATGACATCATACTCATCCCCACCACTTACAACATCAATTCTCTCTAAAGGACCATAATAGATTCTATCATTCCCCTTATAATTTAAGATTTCGAGACCATTGGTGAGCATGGCAGTATTGCCATCAGTGGTTCTCTCTGATGTAGTTTGTGCTTCTTTACCACTCTTAAGATCTTGCTCAAGAAGAAACCTACGAATAGGTCTAGATGGGAAAATATTTCTAGTTCCTTGAGAACTCAAAATAAAATCATGAGTTCCTGTAACAGTTGGAACATTGAAGTATTCTGGAAGACTCGCTTTAGCAAATGCTCTAGAAGCATAGAGACGAATTCTGTTAGCGGGACTTAAAACCTCAACAATGTAATTCTTTTGCTCCAATCCAGGAATAACGGGAGTTCCCGCTCCAGGAACATATGATATTTCATCGCCTGTTTTAAATGGAACATCATCAACAAACGCAATAATAGAATATGCGTTCTCTGTGCTTTCAAAACCATCAAAGTTGCCGAGAGCAAGAGTTGGATTTACTAAAGTAGATCTAATCTTATCAGACGCAATCAAATAACTGGGAAGAGAACTAGAAGCAACATATGCTTCCCTCTTACCACTTTCGGATTCATTTTCAGTTACAAGGTATGTGTTATTGATATCAGACAGAAGTTGATCTTGTCCACCTCTGATTGGAACAATTGAAGAATTTGCTTTATTTTGAATTCTTCTAAAATCATACTCTAAAGAAGTGTTTAGTGTTGGTACTACACCAGAAATAGTGATAGTTTTAGTTGAAGTATTAACAGAAGCAACACTCAACCCACTGGCATATACCGTTTGAGTGTTTCTACCAACAATTTCTACATCATCTCCGACTCTAAGACTAGCTTTGTCAATATCACCGATTAATACAAAACTAGATCCAGCAAAAGTATCAATGAAGTATCTTCCTGAAGTATTATAAACCCAGGAGTTAAAAAAGATTTCTTCGTAAGTTTTATTGGCAAGTGGGTTATTAATCCATCTACCTAAGTTTCTGATTTTGATAGAAGATGTTGCATCCAGGTTTTGGAGACTTAAGTTAGATAAAAACTTATCCAAAACACCAGTAACTCTCATTTCTACCTTTTTGGTAGTATCTCCACTCTCATATCCATATACGACATTGGGTGCAGAAATTTTAGAGTTATTAGGGATCGATGTTGCAATTGATGGGTTTACATCAAAGAACTGGTTAATGCTTTTTGTCCCATATGTCAAAGTTTGGTAGAAACCATCATTTGGGTCGCCAACATTGATTGTGCCCGTGCTTGAGAAACCAATTGTGGAATCTACAGTAATGACAGATGCACCAAGTCCTACTAAACCTACATTTCTGGTTCTGCCTGGGACTTTAAATTCACCATCAGTGAGAGACCTTTCATCAAAACCTGTAAAGAGTGAAATTTTAAAATATCCATCTCTAATCGCAGTAACTTCCGAAATAGGACCAGAAGCTTCATTAAAATTGTCATTTACAGGATCATCATCCTGAAAAAGAGTTTCTCCAATGAGTTTTGATGGATCTCCAGAAATTAACTCTACAGAAAGAGTTTTTCTGCGAACATAGTTTGCATATGATGGTTTTATGAGATATTTCTCAAGATCATTGATTTTTGGATCAATTCCAAACAATGCTTTGAAGAGAATTTTGAAAGAATCCTCAGTTCCCTTTGCTTCGTATAAACTTCTCGCTTCTTTAATAAAATTATTGATATCTAACTGCGGTGAAAGGTTTACTCCCTCTAATCCAGGAGTATACATCGCTTTTAACTTTTTATAGAACTCTTTCAGGAAAAGAGCACTAACATTTGCTACTACAGTGTCTGTAGAGTGACTTGCAGCAGTAGTTTGCTCCCAAACTAAATTGGAAGGATCATTAGGAGCGGAATAAGTGGAGATGCCGCTGAATCCCCTGGTACATCCAGTAAAAGAAGTTTGAGTCTTGTCTGCATAGCTGATAATCTCACTATCAATTTTAATAAGACCGTGTTTTTCTGGATATCCGTCTGTGCTAGTTACATTAATCGTATCATCAGTCGCAGAAATATCTGCGGTGAGATTTGTTGCTCCCCTAATGACATCTACGGTCAGATTATCAACTTTAATGTACGCATCAATATTTTCAGCGATATCAGCAGGACCGCCTTGATAATCTTGCGAAATATAGTACTGTTTTAAGAACTCAACAAACTTAGGGTTCTCAGAAACGGCAAATTCGGGTACGACCTCAGAAATGACCTGATAAGTCTTGACCCGTGGACTTAAGGGGGAGTTTGTCTCGATCATCCTACTGTCTAATTAGCGATCCGTTGGAGTAGCTAGATGTAACTTGATATCCAATGCCAGAAATTTGCTGACCAGAAGATATAGTGTCTCTCACGATATTTATCTCGGAGTTTGAGAGGTCGAGACTTAAGTAAATGTCCTTAAGACCGATCACATCATTAGACTCAGGATACGCTTGAACTTCAATCACCCCATTACCCTTTCCAGTTGATGTAATCTTGACAGCATTGATCAAAATCTCACCTTTTAGGTAATCTACAGTGCCAGCAGACTTAACAACAACTTCTTCATCCTCTCCTTCGAGTTTTGCGGGTTTGAAAATAGCAATATCCCCGTATCTCCCATCATTCCTAGGAATATCCGTCAAATAGACTAATTCATCTTCTCCAGCAATGGTGAAAGCAGTTGATTTGACAGTTCCGCCGCCGTCTAAAATGTGGAATTGGTTACCGAAGCATAATTCATACTGAGCAACTTGATCAACCAATGCTCTTAGGTCACGACGCATCGTAACTTTAGTAATATTTGATGTAATTGCCTTATTTGTGTTGTCAATGATATTTTGAGACTCAGAATACTTAAATCTTCCACCAAATTTGTTCAAATTAACAGAACCACCATACTCGGTCAAAGATTGAGTTACTTCTGCCTTCAGTTCATTTGCATCATCAAGAATTGCATTGTTATAATAGACACTAGTGTTAAGTTCAATGTACAGAATCTTCAGATCTTCGATTCTTTGGTTAATCCCTGCAATAGTGTAACTTTTGAGTTTGTTAAGAATATTCTGTTTAGTAAAGTCGGACAAAAATGTGCCATTTTGAGGTTTGATACTTAAAACAACAGTTCCGAATTCGGGAGGGTCGAGTTCTTCGCCACCAACTACAGAAATTGACTCTGTATTGGGATAAATCTCTTGTACAATTGCTTCGTAGTCCCTAGGTGTAACCGCTCTGTTCTGCGCGGAGTACTGTCTAGGTGCAAAGTATCGAATAGAGTCAATTGACTCGATATCAGACCCATTACGGGCGGTCTGAACGGTTGTAATTTGAACTACATTCGTAGATCCGATAGAATTGTTGGCATCATTCTGAACATCTCCAGAAAATGCGAAATTTTTACCTTCATTTCCGTCTTTTCCGTCAGTTACGATGTAACTTATAGAAATAGTATCTCCAACTTCTAATTTTGTGCCAAAAAGACCATCACCAAACAGCAATTCGTAAGTTTCGTTCGGTGCTTCTTGGATTAAGAAGATATTTGAGGTAGAAGTTACATCAATAATGTTGTCAACCTTGGCAAATGCTAAACCAGCAGATGCTCCAGACTTCCTAACAGTGACTCTAAGGGTATCAATGTCAACATTTGAGTTTTCGATCAAAAATCTTTGGTCCGTACTACCATTTACGACCCAAGATTTGGTTAAAAGTGTTCCTTGGTAGAGAGTGATGCCAGAAAATGTTGCTGTGCGCGGCGGATTTGCTCCAGCAACTCCTCCAGCGTCAATTGGACTCGTTACAGTGATGTCTTCTGGGATGGAAAAGACATAAGAAGTATTTTCTACGCCACCAACTGCCACCAAACCCTTCTTCAGAGTGACAGTTGTGCTGTTACCATTGAATTTGAACGGAAAATCAACGATCGCTTGTGCTGCTTTACGCGATCTGGGGACATATCCGATATTTCTTGCAAGAGAAACGACATTTTCTCTTAAAGTTGCCGAATCTAGGAAGGATTCGTTAGCAACCATGTTGCTATTGAATGCCGTCAGGTAAGTATTGTACGCTAAAACATCAATTAAGATCGACATATTCGATCCTTCAAAGTCAAAATCGGAAAATTCCGAGTTAGACCTCAAATAATCCTTGATCGAACTCTTAATTTGATCAAAATTTAGGTTTGTATACTTGAAAGATGGCATTTTTTTACCTAGTTGGTTCTAAAACAAACTCAAATGTCTGTTGAGGGAAATCATCACCAACAATATCATAGGTAATTAAGATATCAAACGCATTATCATCGGGTTGTGGGTTGACTACAACCTTAGTATTTGCTATCCTACCTTCAAAATTCCTCAAAACATCAAAAATTTGTTGAGAAATTAAGTTCGCCGTACCAAAATCAACGAAATCGAACAGCGAACTTGTTACATCAGTGCCAAGAGACTCCTGAAATGGTCTCTCTCCTCCAATTGTTTGAATCAAATTCCTTACAGCACGCTTAATCGCGTTCTCATTTTTGAGAACTTGAATATCTCCAGTAACAGGATGTGCTTTGAAGGACAAGTTAATGTCCTGAAACGCCCGTGAGTTAGTTTCAGGCATGAAATGACACTATATATCGAGATTATTTATAGGGGCTTACCGTAACTAGGCTCAGTGCCGTAGTCCCAATCATCATAATCTTCGTCATTTCTGATCTGTTCGTGCAGTAAAGTCTGCCTTTTGAGATCATGTTTGTGATCACCGACCACTTCTCGGAGCAATTTGTCCGATTTTGGGTCTGTAATTAGATATTCCGTACCGTGTGTTTCTCGCATATACTCTCTATCATGATCAGGAACTGGATGATTAGACATTTTAGTCCTCCGAAAGTCCTAAGATAGAACTTTTAGAGGGGTTGCTATCCCTAAAATTTATTTATTGTGACTTCTCTTCTTCAGTTTCCCAAAAATATTCATCAGTATCACCTAGTCTTCCCCATCGTACACCGTTCTCTACTTGGAAATAGTGTGTACTTACCTTAAAGTCAGGTGTCTTTGGATTTTCTGGTGTAATTGACAGGTCATAGATGCGTGTTCTGTTATTAGGATACAAACAGAATTGACCGTTTTCCAACTCAATACAGTTATGTGACTTATGCTCATCAGGCACTTCGCTCACATTGTAGTCTGTAGTGTCTGGATCAGGATGATAATTGTCCAGAGTAAAGCAGTATTCGCCCTTGAGGGATCCGAAATTGCGTGTGCGTACCTCGAAGTCCATTGACCCGATAAACTGCTTCTGGAGGCATCTAACGCCATAGTCCATGCAGTTCCAGAACTGGAGGTTAGGGAGATCCAGATCGGGCGTCGGCGTTTCGGGGCGCGACAAAAATGCAGAGATCGGGAGTTTGTCAAACATTGCTCCATACTCAGGTAAGTATGTCTCAAAATAAAAAGCACGCCCAGGTATCGATTTGCACGATACCCAGACGCCCTCTACAAACTCACCAAACCCATCTTTAAGATCTCTAAGGTATTCCTTACGAACCCAAACCTTTTGAGAAGGAAGATTGATGATTAACTGACTCATTTTTTACCTTGTCCACGATACCGTTTCCGAGCAGCGTTACGGGATGTTGCTGCATACTTAGTATGCTGTCCAGATCCCTGCCGAGTTTTTTTGGGGGTCGCCTCGATAAATGTGGTCCCGAGCAACGATTTTTTGACCTTAGCCATTAGTCTCCTTCATTATATGTGAAATGTTATCTGGATGAGGAACGCCAGTCTCATAAAAGGACTGCGCGTACTCATCCATTATATCAAAGAACTCGTCTTCACTTACATCGGTGTGCCTCTCAGCACCATCGACATAGATTGTGTAGACTGTCATCGTATCAGATAACCCGAGTCTTCTCGTGACCAACCCTGATACGGGGATCACACCAGATCTCAAATCCTGCTTCGATCGCGTCGAGACAGAAACTCACATCTTCTCCACACATGTCCTGAACATCGCCAGACTCAAAGACTTGCATCTTCGGAGCAAACCAAGGATACTTCATCTCCTTATGCTCAAAGACGCCATGCTTGATGAGCACCCATCCGAAACCAGTGTAGTCTACAGTGAAGGGCTTCTTACGCTTCTGCATCGTTTCACCAGTCTCATGGTTCATGACGCCGCCGTTGTTACGGAAGTCGCCTTCATCCAACCAGTGAGCAACAGAGGTAGTACGACCATCCTCAGTCATGTACCAACCAGCAGCAATGTCCTGATCCATCAGAACGAGTTGCAGGAACTTCTCAGTATTGAAAACAATATCCGAGTCGATCCACAGTTGGTAATCATACTTCAGTTTGCCGTCCCAGGGAATCTGGTCAGGTCCACGAAGTACATTAGCACCCAAGCACTTACAGCGGGCGAAGTTCACCATGCTGCTGTAGTCTTGAGAGATCTGAATACTTGCGCCCATCTGAACCAAGTCGAAACTCAGTTGAAGGAACGACTTCATGAATTGATATGAGCAACCCCGACCAGGAAGACAGAAGACAATTGCTTTCCCCCTCAGCATCTCGCGGGCAGCATCATAATCCCATTCAGGTTCTTTGTCTTGCTTCTGGGGCGCTTTTGCTTTTACAGTAAATCCTTTAGCCATAATGATTAATTACGCTTCATCATTCTAACAGTTTATATAGTCCGCGTCAATAGGACGCATCAGTATCAACAGGTCCCTGTACCATCTCAACTTCGTGATCTGTCAGGTCGATTTCACTATTGATAATTTTCTTTTTTAATTCGTCTGGGGTTAGGTTCGCAAAGATGCATTCATCTCCTTCATATACATGAAAGATTGTCTCAGTCTTCATCATACTCCTCTTCTAGGAAGATACCATCTACATCGAGATTCATTGTGATCTCTGTGCCCTCATACCAATCTAATTCATTACAGAAAGATTCGGGCAGACTCACGACATACTCATCAGAAACGGGGTCGAACCTTATGGCGGTTAGAATTCTGTGAGATTTTTTTTCCATTACGCGAACCTGTGAGTCATTTTTATATATCAAAAATTTTTTTTATTTGCTTGATATATCGATCTCGAATTTGGTTCGTTGTAGGTTAGAAGGACCCATCGCATTTAAACCGCATAATAACAACACAAAACACCGAACAACTGTCGCTGCTCAGTATTACTCAGAGACCACAATGTTGCTCCCGCTCAGTGATACTCAGAGTGCCTCAGATTGTCATCGAGTTTGTGTTACATACTGCCTGGTGATTGGAGTGGGTTGCTGTTGCCTACCTGCATATTATACCATGATACTGGCAGACCTGCAATGTGTCTCAGTGGTTATCAGTGTGTCTCAGAATGATTTGTGTACCTTTGTGGATATATGTGCCCTGATACTTGACAAACTGCGAGGTCCATAGTACACTCGCTAAGTCAACATCACCAGAGCACATTTATCGAACTAATTAACACTTTGTATAAAACACAAATATATGTTTTTTTAGGTATTTTTTAATTCTCCGTGTATACACTCAGAAGCACACTCAGAGACGCTTCAGAGACACTCAGAGGGGTCTACTTATTGCCTAAGATGATAATGTCTTTCCACTTCTCAGGGTACACACAGAGGCACACACTTGTCTCTCCGTGCATACTATCAGACTGATACTTTCTGATGCACACTGTCACATAATAATCAGAGATAAAGTTAATTACCCCTTCTAATCCGTCGTAGTTGACTGACTGTCCAATGGTGAACATGAGTTGACAAGTTGATAATCAGTGGAGTCTAATAAGTCTGCGATATGTGATGGCAACTTACCCTTACTTGACCAGATATGTCTATACTGAATAATCAGTGCTCTCAGCATACTCAACTGCTGATGAGTTAGTTCTACTTTGACTTGTCCAGTTTGTGTCATTTTTTGGCGCGGCACATTGTTGATAATAAAGCACGATCTGTTTGTATAACTCAGAATCGTATTTGTGCAATGGTTTGATCACCATACGGAGAGACACTCAAGTTTAACAAATGAGGGCACAGTTTCATCAACGGTGTTATCATCGTTGGGAAATTGTTGCCCATGTTTATTATACCACATGTCCTCTGGAATGTCATCCATAAGGGCATCAATCCTATCGTCAAAAATGAAGTCGAGTTTGCTCATGGTTAGTTACCCTCGGTAGAAAGAATTTCCAGATCGATGACATCTATGTCCTCAGACATTATATCACAAATACGGGCAATTTCCTTGGCGGAAGATGCACCTAACTTAAACACCAATGAATTATCTTCGTACCTATCAATCGTGAGATTGATGAACTCTTCATATTTAGCGATAAAGTTAGAAACTCTTTTGGGAGATTGTGTTACTAATTCGATCGCAACTTCACTAACAGCATCGGTGTGAAATTTGATGCCGTTAGAGAGACTTTCAATGGAGAGTTTGTTTGACATAATCAGGAGCGAGATTCAACGAGTTCGGTGATGTGGACTTCACACTCTTTCAGTGTATCATATCCACTGAGATTAGAATAGGTGTTGTCATCATTACGGGCAAGAATAGCATAACGAGGTAATGCTGCCGTATTGAAATTTACCTTGAATTCAGGTAACATAACACCGTCTAATTCTGCTGGTCTTCCTGTATATGCTTCGAGCACACAGTTTGTACCAGTTGGTCTAAGAAATTGAAGCATTGTAATAACTTTTGGGCGACCTATTATGTATTAGAGAGAGAAGGAATGAATGTCCATTGATATTCACCATCCTCAGGATCTTGCCCGTCTACAACATACTCAGAATAGAGAGCATGGCACGACTCAGCATCACCTTGCTCAACGAAATACTCAACCCTTGACATAAAATGATCAGCAAGAATGTCGATGCTTTGTTGATACTTTTGGTCAGTCATGATGATCAGTAGATGTTAGTCCAGCGAGAATGATTTGTTTTGGAGATTCTACCCTCCTTCAACATGTTATCACACACATTGCAAAAGACTTGAAACTTTTGCTCTCTTGTGAGATAGTGTGCAGCAGAGGCATCTTTAATGACCCTCAACATTTGTGCCTTATTTGTGATCATGCGTAGATGTAACCAGACTCGAATTCACGCTCAACATTGTTGTCTTTGAGATACCAAACATGTTGACGCTGATAGACACCATCGGTCACAGCATTGCAGAAACGATCGATCAATGCATTGAGGCGAGATTTGGTGGTGTTAGACTGCCAACCGCCATCAAAGATTTGCAGGAAGTCATCACCGATCACAGCAATTTTGTTGCCGTGGAGACGAACAATAGACTCGCCAGATTCTTCGTTGTAGTGAACAGAAGTGTTTGCATTTTGCCAGTTGCGGTTGTTAGCAACGGCATCGTTCATTTGCTGTTCGATCTTACGCATGTTTGGGAGGGGGTGAGGTGTGTTCCTTTGACTCTTTTAATATACACGGATCTGGGGCGCTGTGGGGTGGGTCTGTGCCACTTTGCTGATCGTCCTCCAGGTCCTGCATTTGATTATACAAATGCTGTTTAATTAGACTCATTAGTTCTCATTCAGAAAATCATGAATTGCTTGCTCATATTCTTCTTTGGTATCATAAACACGACCGTGAATGATCTTATAGGGTTCGTGAATCTTCATCAGTTCTTTATCTGCTTCGAGAGCAATTGTGCAAGGATCAGTGTAGTTCATAAGTTCAGAAAAAAGTGGATAAGTTTTAGTTTCAGTCATCAAGTCCTTGGGTAGAATCCCACATATCATAGAACAAATCCCACGCGGGACCATCAGCAACAAAGGATGAACATTCTGCCTGATCGCATACCCAATCGTATGCCATATCGATGTCAGCGTTCATATCAAGAACAAATTCTTGCAAACCTTGAATAGCACCGATGAAGGCAGGAGATTGAAGGAGAGAGATCATAGAGTCGTTTGCTTTGTTTTCCATACTGTAAGTATGGCACAGATTTGGGGCGAATGGGGCGAATGGTGGACACCTTGCGCGGTGTCACATCTGGTCGATGGCACGCTCTAGTTGATTGTTACGCTCTTTAATAAGATCGACCATGCTAGAGTTCATCAATTCGATGCCAAAGTTGACGCCGAGAAGAACAATGATGACAGTGAAGAAAATACGCATTGTTGTTAGTTTTCGATGGTGACGGATTGGATTACAAACTGTGGTTGATTTTGATTACATCTTGCAATTGCCTCTTCTTTACTAGAAGCGATGTAACCTAGGCAATCTCTCATCACCCAACCATTGTGACGATGATGTTCACCCCAGAGGAGAAACTTAGTTTCCATGCTATCATCAACCTCCGAACATTTCATCGAAGAGATTATCCATCTCTTGCATTTCTGCGTGGCGATCGAGTTGATCTCGCATTGCAATCAGTGCTGATTGTTGTGCTTTGAGTTTGTCCATTTCCACATTCAGATAATGCAGTTTGGTGTTAATCTCACAGCGGTCAAGTCCATCAACTGTTGGCATATCGTAGACAGTGTTGTTGATTTTGCGAGGTTGCATTTTGACAGTCATTGTTGTTAATTAAGGTGATCAGAAAGGGCAGGTCCAGGTTTCATATTGTTTCATGGTGATGTAACCATCGCGGCAAAGTAGGTCAGTATATACACCCCAAGCGAAGCGCATTGCGGGTTTGTCGTTGAGACCCTCGGGCACAGATACTGCCAGAAAGTTTGCCTTTGCTTCTCGTTTGGTCATGGTCTTGGTCATGGGGTGTTCCCTCGATTGCTATGAACATAGTATGGCACAAAAAAACGCCCTCTGGGGGCGCTGGTGGACGGTTTGGCGACTGTCACCCGTAGTTGTTCATATACTCATCTAAAGTATAATGTTCATCGGTTGATGTTTCTTCGATTAGTTGTTCAATCGTAAGTTTTTCCATTTCATCCCGATATTCATCTAAGGTAGGGTCAGTATCGGGATCAAAATCATCATGGCAGAGATAATCCCACTCTGCACATAATGCATCAACTAATTGTGCTTTTGTGTAGTTCATTGAAATGCTGCCATCAAAGGATTTAGATTAAGAGGCATTGCAGTGTAGGGGCGAGTATCATTTATGTCTACAACTTTTCCTACTTTCTTTGCATTGACTGGTGCGTAGTATTGTTGTTTCTTTGTGGAGTAAAATCCCCAGATTGTGCTAACAGGATCGCTACGATAGATGTACTCATAATGATGAAGTAACCAAATGCTAAGCACACCAGTCTTGAAAAGTTTGACGGTGTAGGAATATCCTTCTGGTGGTTCATGAATAAAACTAGGTGGCAATTCCATCAATCTGATAACATAGATTCACGCTTACAAATGACACCGCCATTCATAACGGAATCAATATATCTGTCATGCTTGGTTGTTGTCCAAGCACCACCAACTCCCTCTTGCAAATTAACAACAATGTCCTCATTCTCCCAAAAATCTTCCCAATCTTTAGGAGAATCTGTTACATCTTGAATGTTACCCATTGTCAGAAATCTCCGCGAGACGATCCATCACAGGGCGAAGATCTTGCTCTTCTGAATCACTCAAATCGATAAACATTTGTTCAATACACCAAAGCAGTAAATCTGCTTGACTAGCAGTGAGTTCGACGGTGTTAAATGTGTCGGTGGTCATTGATAGGAATAGAACGACAATTGTATTTAATCAACATGCAGCAGGCATGTAAGATTGGGGTTCGGTGAGAAAATCAGTCACCTGATAACCATGAATGTCGAGACGAGAATTGCAGGTCTCAATCATCTCTTTCTTAGAGAAAAGACGCATCGATTGAGTGTCACCTTTGAACTTCAAAGTGTAGACAAACTTATCAGTCAGGATATTGTGAGGGCGGAACTCAACAACCATAGAATGACGCTTTGAAGTAAGTTGCATTTGATGCGATTGCTTTGACTCTCTTAATATACGGCAGGAGGGGGCACAATGGGTGGAAATGTGGACACCTTGGTGACTGGCACAACCACTTTGAACCGATTCACATAATTGTATGCGAATTGGGTACGATTGCCATGGATTCCCCACCCTAACCAATTATAGGCATGTTTCATATAAAATGCCACAGATTGACCAGGAGACTTCAAATAACGCTCAAAATTGACAAACTGATTCTCATTCACCATATAGCGAAGTTGTGCTTCCAAAGTGTTAGGACTTAGGTTATACTTACGGCAGAAACGACCTAACCCAAGATAACGATTTTCTGTCGTCCATTGAATCAAACCGAACCCACCACGAGTACAACCTTTGTACCCAGTTCTTTGTCCACCTTCACAAATAAGGTGATCAAATTTGCTCTCTTGTTTGATATTGCCCATCACAGTTGCAAGGGCATTGATGTTACGAATTCCTCGATGTTGGAGGAACTTGAGTGTATCTTTCTCCGCCTGTGTGCAATCATGACAGACTACAATAGGGGCAGGAGGATGATCATACATCATACAAATAACTTACTGAAGGAAATACAAAGTAAAAAGGACAGCATAAGAACAACATCCCATGATTTAGTTCTTATGAAATAGGGCACTGATATTGCATCAGCAATGAACATCATTATAGCACCCAATGTTGTGCTAATGTGTAGAATAACAAAGTAAGAGATGATGACGAGACAACTACCTATGACTCGTGCAATCACATCTGGTTTCATACAATTTGCCTCTTGATGTTTTTCTCAATTTCTTTCAACCATCGTGCCTTACCTGGGGTTTTTGATGTGACCACCACAGCACCATTTGGTCCGTGCCAAGTATAGTGACTTCCGACACGATGTAACACAAACTCATAGGATTTCATCAGTTTTCTGAGATCTTTGTCAATTTTAACGCTCATGCCACCATCTCCAACTTAGGGGCGTTGGTAACATTGTAGTTGTTCAGATGATCCCTACCCACAGATACATTGTTAGGCAACATGCTGAACTGATCATACAGAATCCAGGCATCTTGGTCTTCTGAAATAACAGCAAAACCGAAGCATCCTGCCATGGGCATCATAAAAAGACCATGCTTTTCTGCCTGCTTAAGTGATCCAAACCCTCGGGCAGTGATGGTCCAGGTGATGCCAGACTGATCGCCACCGAAGTAAGCACAGATAAAGTCTCGTTGCATTGGGTTCTCTTGAGTACCTCCATATTATAAGACCCCACCGATCAGATCGGCAGGGTCACTGTGACACCTATTCAACTGGTCACATGTGTCAGAGACTGTGGATCTCCTAAAGTATCATTAACAAATGTATTAAATGATAAACTTATCCTATCAGCATCTGATGAATTTGTATCAACCGAGTGTGCTACATTGCTTGGGAATAGTAATAGTATCCCTGGTTCAGATTGATATGTATAATTATCATTCACATACTCATTTGCACCTGATTCATAACTAAACGCAAATGGAAGTACGCTCGGTCTATAGAATTTAATACCAGGACAATCAGGAGATGATTTGAGGAAGAGAACACCACTCACAATGCTATTTGGATGATGATGATATCTGTGATTTGTTCCCTTCTTCGTTTTGTTGCACCATGACTGTGTGATGCTAACTGTTTGGTTTGATCGTAACACACCACCAGTATATTCTGACAAACAGTATTCAATAGTCTCTCTTATTCCTTTGAGTTCTTTATGATCTAGAACATCAGTTTGAACTGATTGACTATTGTAAGACTCTATCTGGTTGGTATACTCTAACTGGTCAACATATTCAACAACATCATCAGCAAACTGTATTTTGTTGACATAAAGAGGTGTTGCGAATATTGAAACAACTTGTCCCATTATTTCTCAAGAGTTTTGCATAATTTTAGGGCACTATGATAATTACGGCAAGTCCTATATTGCTTGCCGTTGTGTATAACTACGAATTTTTTGCTATTTACAACTGGGACAGCAGCAACTGTCCCATCTTTGCTCACATAACCAGAATAACTGCGTTGTGCTTCTAAAATCAGAGAATTAGTGTGATAAAACTTCTGATAATCAAACATTCATGTTGACACTAATAATTTGAACATTGCCGTAAGATGCTCTTACAACTTGTTCAGCACCTTCACGACTTTGTGCGGACACAGTAACAGTCTGCTGCCCCAATGTAGGGGAGTAGAAAGTTACATCAGCATAACGGGATGACATAATAAATCAGAAGTTTTTGAAGCGGACAGTAGATAGAACCTGATCGATTCTACCATTAGGAACATCACTTTGGAATAGCAATTCGGCAGCATCTCTATTCTCTGCCATGTATTCTTTTGTTAGTTGTGGACCAGTGCCATTAACTTTGTAATACACTGTATGAGGAACATTTGCCATCACTTAGAAGATCCAAGGATTGCTTTAATTGATACAATCTCTGCTGTTGGTTCTTCACGCAAGAGAGCGCGAGTTGCAGCACCAGGAGAGTTTTTCATGATGGTTTTTTCTTTTTGAACACCATCAACAGTGTAAGTTACTACTTGTTGGAAATTGTTAGTCATCGAATTAAGCGAATGAATGTGCGGGGAGACCATCAACGAAGATGAGATCAATAACTTTCTGGAGACGATTACGGGTCGCCAGTGATGCTTTCCCACAAAGGGGAACAGTCACAACACCGTGAGGTTTGCGATAATCTGACAGTTTGCCAGGAATAATCTTGCCCTCCGCAATATCTTGTGCATCATCTTTATGTAGGCGAATTACACGCCCAATCGTCTGCGCCATCTCAATTACGGGCAAATTACGCAGTAGAATAGTATGAGTCAGACCAGGAACATTGATGCCCTCAGAGAGAATAGAATAGTGGAAGATGATAAACTTCTTGTCATCATCCTTGCCCCATTCAGTCAGAGTTTGGAAGAACTTGTCGCGACCAACTTTCTCACGGTTGATGTATGCACCATGCTTAGATGTGATGTGCATGATATCATAACCCATGGCATTGAGTTCTGTCATGACATCAGTCTTAGACAACATGTTCCACAGAACACGAGTATTAGGAGCAGCAACTAGCACCTTTGCAGATTGCTCCTCGTCAAGATCATCGATGATATTCAACACCATCTCACGATCTACATCGTGTGCGTTGTCCTTGTTACGAACAAGTTCAGTCTCATGCACAACCAACTGGGGAGGAATGATGCTACCATTGTTGACAAGTTCAGGTGCAGGTACACTCTCCAGAGTATCACCAAACACAATCTTATTGTTCATGCCACGAGCATGTGGATTGCGAGAATACTTGGGAGTTGCAGTAAAGAAGTATGCAGAGTTTGCTGCCATAGATGTAGCAGCAACACCAACAAAGTGTGATTTCTGTGTTGCATTGTGTGCCTCATCACAATACAGAACATCAACATCGATGCCACTATCAACAATCTTGTTCAGACTGTGATAAGAAGTGAAGATAATATGATGAGCACCTACAGTTTTGCAAGCATAATCACGCTGCATAACTTTATCACTCTTGGTTGTACGATAGCAGTCAACAACTTCGCCACTATGAACATGAGTAAATGCAGCAATTACATCAACATCGTTGAGATATGCCTTGAACTCATTGTAAAGTTGAACCGCGAGAAGAATACGCGGTGCAACAACAACAATGGTCTGAAATTTGTCAGAAGACTGCAAACGACGCTTGCAATCCTCCATCATGATGACAGTTTTGCCACCACCAGTAGGAACATACACACAACCCTTGTTTGCGTTCTGAATAGCATCGAGAGCGCGAGACTGATGTGGTCGGAGTTGCATTGTGTCCTGTCGATTATGCAATAATTATAGCAGGTCCATATCCTTGCCGTGCTTGCCAGTGGACGCTTTGTTGACTGTCTTCCACCATGGATGCACCCATTCTTCTTTTGTTTCCATATTATTTTCTACCCATCTTTTCAGAGATTCGTATCTCTCCCTCCACATTTTTGCCTCGTCAGTCATCTTTGTCTAGTACCTCGATGTGTGATAGAAACTGTGCTGGGTTTTGAAACCAAATTGACTGAGCAATATCCCACGCATCAACAACAACTGCCTTGCCATTAGATAACACAACTTTGTAATTGTGTCGATCGTAAGGTTCGTCAGAAGTTTGTTGAAAGTATTGAGGATCGTCAGGTTGGATCAGTTTTGTCATCTGATTTTTTCTGTCTTCCATATTCTATCACATATTGCTGCCAGATGTGAGTTCTATCGGACAGTTGTTTATGTGTCAGTGTATAGTCTGATCCCAACATATTTCCCACAGTATGTAGTTGCCAGGCAATTTCACTCTCTTGCCTCCTTCTATCGTCATCAGTTACACTATTCATTTGAGCGCCATTCCCTACGCATCTCGATATATGTAGGGTCTTTTGCTACCAAATCACGCACAACTTTGAAGATTGCTGCACACTTTGCCTTCTCATTTGTCAGGGCATCAGGATCTTGTGGCAATACTTCCGCACCACCACGATCACCAGTGTGATAATACGGCGGTTTTGTTTTATATTTGCGACCAGACTTGTGATTAGCGTAGCGTCTAGATCTTGTGAATCCCATCTCTAAGAACTTGCGACACATATCCATGCCGATGAAGTCCTCATGCTCACGAAAATGGCAATACATGTTATGAATTGCGCGTGATGATTCTTCTGCTACAGGAATAGTTCTGAATCTCCAATGAGCACGAATGTGGTCTGTATAAGGGCGAACCAATAAAACCCCTTGTTCTCCCCTTCCAATACGATAAAGTTTGCGAGTTTCTTCATCTGTAAAGTCAAGAGATTTGTAGTCCAATTCATAATCAAACTCTTTCATCGATTGCCCGTCATCAGATCATAAAGTTCACTTGCTTTGACATATTCTCTTTGATGATACTCCATCACATCTTTGACACACTCTAGCATTTCATCATATGTCTTTCGTGCTGATACTTCATTGTCGTTGAGGTAATCGTCGATAGCACTTTGCATACGATCTTTACGCTGTTCATCATATGTTTTCATTAGGTTTCACCAGAGAAAAAGAACCATCGTTGTTGTCAATCCATTGTAGCACATCACCTTCTTTCCATCCAACTTCTTCAAGGAAGTCTTCAGGAAATGTAAGAACTCCGTCGTCACCAACAGTCAGTGTCGTTTTCATTTGTAAAAGAAGTTACCAGCGACAGAAATTCTATACTCATCAGATGTATAGAATGGGTAGACACAGTGACACATTTGAGCAGGAAATAATACCATTGAATACTCAAATGTGCTATCCATTGGTAGTTTGACAGTTTTTATTGCACCTAGAGTATCTTGATACAACAATTCAAAGTTACCATTAGATGATGCAGTATGCTCAGGTACAAATGGCACTGAGTCCTCATCTTTTCTATTATAGGGTATTTTCAACCATAAAACAAAACTAAGCAGTCCAGTGTGATTGTGAACTGGATTATATTCATATTTCTCCTGAAAGTTGACCCAAGGATCAACCAAACACAATTCTTCTCCTTTTGTTGTTACAGTATACTTTGAACTTAATAGATTATTCTCTGCTCCATATCCTCTCGCTAGAGGTAACAATAACTGCTCTAACTTTTTTGTGCAATCTGAACTCAAATAGAATTGTTTTTGAATGTGTCCAACTAACCCCGCGCTAGCATCACTAGCAACCTCAAAGTCACCCTCTATAATCTCACATTCTTCAACAAGAAATGCAAGTTCATCTTTAGAAAAACGATGGTAGATTACACCATAAGTTTCTAATTTATGAAGTTCAGTTGTCATTTAACTGCATTTTTCAATACGGTGATCAAGTGCATGTTACCATGAACATAACCTGCAACTATTGTGGCAATAGTACAAAGCATCAGTACACCTAACATGATGAGATTAGGTATCGGTGGATCTAACTTCGGTGATGATTCCGTCTCTGAAGTAGATGTACTTTCTTGGGTATGCTGCATATTTACAATCCCATTTTGCTGGATAAACTTCTATCACCTTGAAAAGATAGACTGGTCTGACTTTACCATGATTTCCATTAGAGACAGTTTTGAGAAAATTCCATGGACTACTTCTCTCTTCTTCAGGCACATTTATAAAGTCATGTGTGCCGCTATAATCTATCTCAAACAGTCTACCATCAGGATCAATCCAATACTCACACATACAACACTCTAGATCCTTAGTCTGGAGATCTCGATGAAAACCAGGACCAAGATCATAAGATGATCTAAGAGTGTCAAACATGCCCATGTTATTGATAGATATGAAACATCATTCCGTGATAACCAGAATTGTACTTTTTGCCAGATCCTTTCATCTGTAGGTGAAACAATTTGTCACCTTTGGCAGTACGAAACTCTAGAGTTGTCTTATTTAGTTTCCACTCTCCACCCTCACATTGTTGTGCAAGGTCATCAATCTCGATGAACTTAATGTCGTTGGTTTTCTTGTTACGCCAGATCATTTTAGTGACAGGCATACCATCGTTGAGACCATGACGCACAATAACATCAAAGATTCGAGTCTTATTGGCGTTCATAAAGTCCAGGAAGGCGTCCTTAACTGGTTGAGGGATATTGTTAGCGTAGACGCGATTCTGACGCTTCTCAGCGTCACTCAGAGGCAGGTCTTTATGCTTAAGATGAACCAGAGACATACCAAGGTTGTTAGGAACACCGAAGAACAAACGGATAAACAGAGCAGGAAGAGTGTCCTGAAGGTTGAAATACTCGATGAACTTGCGCGAAGAAAGTAATGCCACCTGGGTGTGATTCTTGCTGACATTCTTGACTGAGTATGCAGTAGCAGTCTCATTGTCGTAGATGTCAACTTTGGTATCTGGGCGACCGTTGGTAACATGATCTCCGCCGAACATTTCATTCATCAATGCAGGCAGATCTCGCTCCAGTTGGTGACCCTCTGCTTTGGCGATTCGTCCCGCTTCAGTTGCGTTCATGTGTCTTTTGTTGTTACTCATATTATAGCGCCCTCAGAGGGGCAGAGAAGGGGCACTGTGACAGTTATCGACCTGGCATAGCGAGGTAAGATCTTTTATCATACTTCCAATCACTATATTCACCGTCAGCATCAACATAAACTAAGAAACATTGACTGTGCTTATTACCTTGATACAAATCTCTCCAATGTTCATGTTCCATGCCACTATAGACACACATATCACCTACATCTAAATTATATTCCAAGATATCACTACCGTCTTTGAAATAGATTGACCAATCTATATCCTTCTCGATACAAATGGTAGCACCATATTCACCAGGAGCACGATCTACATGTGCTGGTAGTTTACTTCCATTAAGATATACTCTTGAGTATGAATAACATGGATGCAGTTTCTTTCCTACTATCTCCTCAATCTTTGGTTGAACATCTAACAACAATGCCTCAAAGAAAATAGGAGAATAATATCCAACAGAATTCTTAATATGCACATCCTCAGGATATCTGAGGAAGTTCATCATCATATCAACATTAAGGGAGAGATACTCACAGAATGACTCTGATAGTGCTCCCTTCTCAAGATGTATCATTTACCAGTCTTTCTTGCTTTCCTATAAACTCCACCCATGATAGGTTCTAAGTTAATCTCACCATATTTCTCAGGTGGTTCCCACAATGGTGACATCATCGGGAAATCTTTAGCATAAGGAGCACCAAGACCATGAATTGCTTGTAAGAATGATTGATAAGGACCTAACATTCTATATGGTTCATCAGAATTATCAGTCATTCTTTGACGAAGATGATATTCTTCTTTTGCTTGATGTCTGAAGTAATCAAGTCTAAGGTTCTCTTCTTTTGGAATCATATTTTGAATTTTATCATACACTTCCATACGATCGGCAGAGTGTAAATCTTTATCCTCTAAGAAATGACATGCGGCATCTCTAGTTTGTAACCAGAACTTTGAACCGCCCCATTGTGTGCCAAACTGAGTATAAAATGCCATCAATACACCATGATCAAGTTGCAAATCATGCCAACGATCTTCTACCTCAAGACGCATTAAATTGTTGCAAGGTAGTTCTGCATCGGAAAATAGAAACTCAGCGATTGCTTCAGCAGAGTCAGATTCCACATAGTTAGTATAACTTGTCAGGTCATCATTCATACCTAATGCACGACCGCAACGGGCATACATCTTATTTTCATGGACAATATATGCAGATGTGAGATGATTGCCCTCTGTTTTCTTATATGAACAATGCTTCTTAACGGCACAATGCTTGTTAAAATCTTCTACTGCTTCTTCTTCAGTTGTAATGTCACTATCATATGAATAGATCCAAGTCTGTGCATCCTGTGTAGGAATACCAGTCAAATATCCATGCTCACATGCAATATATGCAGTGTAATCCCAATCACCAGGGATCTTACGATTGATGGTTAGTTTTGTATCTGTTGGGTTAAAGAAAGTCTCATTATATGCTTCTTTATCCCACAATCCACCACGCACCACATCAACAACGAAGTCAAACTCTTCACCATCAACTAATGCTTTATCTTTAGTAAATTCAACAGTCTGTACTTTCTTATCTACTAAGTTAAGGTTGAAATGCTGCTTAGTTACATTCTCCCAATAGAAATCACATGCTTTTCGCTCATCGATATGCATACTGATCTCAGTGGGATCAAATAATACTTGGAAGTTCTTATCTCTACGATTACCAAATCCAATAAACTTTAGACCGATCTTTTGCTGAGCATCAAACCTCTTAAAATAGTCGAGTGTGCTAATTGTGGTGTTGGTAGCAAGAGAAGTAATCCAAAGGGAGTTGACTGAAACCCCGAAGTTTTCAACTTTATGTGAGCAATCCCGTATCCATGTAATTGTGTCATCTTGATAAACACTGTCTTGAGTATCTCTCTTGGCAATGAGTTCTACAATTGCAGCAACAGCATCTACTCCTGCACCAATAACAGCGATCTTCCTACTCATTGCCAAACGAAATATGTGTTCGTCGTTATTTAGTTCAGAACGGGTAGAATATCGTAATCCTCAATTCCTTGCTCTTTCAGTTGCTCAATCCACCACAGAACATCTTTGTCAGTATAAAAGACTGCCCGTTGATGAGAAGAATATCCCTTATTCTTGGGACGCTTCCACTCAACAGCAAGTTTCATAGAACTCATAGCTACAGTTGTTGTGAACTTCGACAAAGTTAGTCTACTTGGTTGCCCAGGACTTGTCAACCGTGATGTTAGCGAGACGAAACTCGTCGTCCACAAACTTCATCATTGACTTGTCATTGTGGACCACATAACCCTCAGGAGAGGTAGGAATACGACCGATAAATGTTTTGATGCTGCCAACTTTGTTCAGTTGCTTGATAACCATCTTCTTGGCAGTACGAATAGAAATATATGCAGAGATCAGATGATACAACTCACGCTGATACTGAGCGATGAACAATAGACCATCGACTTGCATACGCTCATACTTTTTCTGTGCAGCAGCAGTCTTCTTCTTTGCTTTCTCTACCTCAAGAGTTTCGCGATAGAATACAGCAAACTCAGAGACAACTTTGTTGGTGTTGATAACACCACGACCAGCACGAATACGCTGGTTGAAGAACCGCTTGAGCAGCAAGTGCATCATAAAAGTAGACTGACCCTGATTCTGAATGAGATCAAGGAATTTAGAGCACTGCTTCAGTGAACCATTTGCTTTATTGATCGTAGCATTGAAAGTATATACATCTCCTTGATCAAATAGAGAAGCACCAGTGGCATCAATAAAATTCGCACTGGCAACAAACACATCCTTAGTAGAAGGATACTTAGGTGCTTGTTTTTGCGGTACAACTTGTGCAGTCTGTAGAGTATCGCCCTTATAAACTGTATGAAATACAATTCCCATCTTGGAGAGACGAATTGCAGAACCTTTGCGGGAAGCAGAATCAACAGCGTAAGTAATGGTGTTAGGAGTAAAACAAATAACTCTGTTTCCACCGACAATGCCGCTGATCTTATCTCCTTGAGTGTATAGTAAGTCACCTTGTACGATACCTGAGATATTCAGTTGTGGGAGATATTGCAGGCAATCTTTGAGTTTGTTGGCAAGTTCACCTTTGTAGAAACGATCTACATCAGTGTCATCAAAACAAATCTTGGGGTTCACTTTGTTGAACACAGATTTAGTGCCAACGAAGAAACGACCAGTGACAGGTTCAGTGCCACAAACAACAGCAGGAGCACCATCCCACTTGGTAGTAATGCTGAGATCAGTCTTCTTGCCAGTCAACATATCACTGAACTGACGCAGGAAGGTGATAGCATTGAACCCGCCAGCGGAACCGCTGTTCAGGATCTCGTCTTCCAGGTGCTCTAGGTGTGTGTTTTTCATGCCCTTATTATAGCGTCCTCACTGGGGTGTGGGGTGATTGGTGGACAGTTCCTCATCTGAACCCAGGACCGTTTGCCCACACCACAAGGGAGCGGCGAGTCCCACGAGTCACAGGTGTGACACGATGCAAAATATAACTGGGGAAAATTGTTACTAATCCACGATCATTCGCTACTGTATGTATCTCTCCATCATTTACTTGCAACTCCCCGCCATCATATTCTTCAGGATCAGTTAGTTGTACTGATATGCTCAACTTTCTGGGTGGCATATCACTCATCATCATATTATCTACATGCCAACGATAAAATGAGTTGTCGTCGTGATATACAGTGTACTGCAAATCTTCATGGAATCCATGTATATCAAATCTCCAATGCATTCCATTCATGCATCTGAGGATATTTCCTAACCTTGCATATATCCATTCAGTCTCGCTGTTTAATCCAATCCAAGAATTCTTTGACTTTCTGATTGCCTCCTCAACATTTTGAGTTTCATCAGTTACACCAACAACTGATGATTGAGGAGACAATGACTCTCCATACTGAATGATTCGATCACACTCTTCTGGTGTGAATCCATCTTCCCAAGTTTCATAAACAACCTCACCCACACCAAAGTTAGGTGAGGGGGATAGACGATAGATTGCCATAATAAAATCAGTAAATTACTCTAATATCTCCCCCATTAGGGATTACTTGATAGTCTTCATCTTGTCCAGAACCAGCACCTTTAACTGCGCGACCGCCTTTACCACCACCGCCAGCAACTTGTTGACCGATAAAGTTACCTTCACCAGATGATGTGCCACCATCTCTGCCCCAGTCACCACCACTGCCACCAGGGCGTCCAGGTTGTCCAGGTTGTCCAGGGGTTCCAGCGTTACCAGGGGTTCCAGGTTGTCCAGGTTGACCGCTGCCACCTCTACCACCAGGAGTGCCAGGTTGACCCGATCCCCCAGGTTGACCAGGAGTGCCAGGTTGACCAGCACCACACGATGCAGAACCACCAGGACCGCCAGGAGTGCCACCACCACCGCCGCCACCAGGAGTGCCAGGTTGACCCGATCCACCACCACCGCCAGGTTGACCAGCACCACCGCCACCTCCAGGGGTGCCAGGAGTGCCAGGAGTGCCAGGTTGACCAACAATGTTACCAGTGGAATAGTTCCAACCGCGACCAGGGGCACCGACACCTAGAAGACCACCGATTCCGCCAGTGCCATTGTAACCAGCAGGACCGCCAGCGCCACCGCCGCCGCCTCCTCCACCAGAACCGCCGTAGCCGCCGCCACCGCCGCCTCCGCCTGATCCGCCGCCACCGCCAGATCCACCAGAGCAGTGAGTTCTTCCCTGATAACCTGATCTGCCTTGGAAACCTACACGATTCTGATAACCTTGCCGATTCTGCTTCGGTCCTCTCCTAGAACGGGGCCAACCACCGTAGCGTTTGCGCCTACCTCTTCTATTTCTTTTATTTCTTCTACTTTGATTGTGTGATCTCGACTGAAAGTGGGACCTCTGCTGTCCACCACTACCAGGAGATCCAGGAGATCCAGGCGATCCGCTACCACCAGGCGATCCGTTGCCACCTCTGCCACCAGGAGATCCAGGGGATCCAGGAGATCCAGTAGAGGCACCGCTACCATTTGCACCCTGAAAACCATCCTGACCAGTAACTCCGCCGCCACCGCCAGCATAGATTCTAGAGTCTGAACCTTCACACTCTACAAATATCTTACGGATTGCAGGTGCTCCAGGATTCTCAATATCAATAGCATGTCCGCCAGGTTGTCCACCTAATGCACCACCAGCAGCATAAACACCGTAAGATGGTGATGAATTATTTACATAGATGTTGAGATTAGATGTGGCAGCATCAGAAACAACAGCAGGAGAATTAGGATTCTGACTAATCATCCTCCCCTTAATTCTAAGATATTTGGTTACATTCTTATTGAAATTATTATTCCAAGATGCTGCAATCGATACGGTGCTAGGACTGCTTAGACTAGCAACATTAAAGTTTTCTTCTTCTGAAACTGCGTTTTGCTCAATAACATATTCTTTAATCACACCTCTTAAATCTTGAGGTGATAGAGCACCACTAGTTCCGATACCTACATTCTCAGTGGCATCTAGAACATATGGTAAGTGTGCTGCTCCTGTTGATGATGGATATTTACCTTGCTGGAAATCATACGGCGCATCAAGATCAGTGACTCGATGCAACTCACGGGCAGAGATTGATGATGTAGTGTCACCAATTGCTGCCCTAATTTCGCCATAAGAGATCTGTGTACCAGGCGTACCCGTCAGGAGTTTTTGTGTTGTTTCGCTCCAATCTCCGTATGCCATTTAATAACCTCAGACCAGACTCATAGTAGCAGAACCAACACCCGCAATTGTGATGAATACTTTGGTTCCAGTACTATCTAATTCAATATTTAGGGCACTAGTTGCAGATGAAACATAAGATCTGAAGATACTTGCATCAGTCTTACTAGATCCCTGTTGAGTTGCATATTGGTGCTTATCATATGCCTTGTTATAAAGCATATGAGCAGTACCGAAACCAACTGAATTGGCAAGACCAAACTCAGGTCCAGGTTGAATATAATTATCAATAGAGTCTGCATTTAAGCGTTGTCTACGCTGTAAATCACTATCTACAACACCACCAAGGAACCCAAGTTCTTCAAGAACATTGTTAGGATCATGAGTTTCATTTAGAACAGTTTTGATACCCACTGCTTGTTCATTGCTCGAAATAATAGTAGGACGATCATTGGTCATATCATACCAAAGGAGTCCAGGTCTATCAACTGTAGGTGTTCCTTGTAATTCAGTTCTTCTAGCGAGAATAATACTACCATCAGATTCTCCTAAGTCAATGGAAGACTGTGGTTCATTAGTATCAAAACCAACTTTAATACTTCCAGAACCTTCCGTACCACCAACACCAGAATGATTACTGAAAAGTTGAACATTCTTATAAACTTCTACCGCATTACCTACACCAAGTTGTACTTTAGTACCAATACCTACAGAACCTTCAAAGAGAACATCACCACCAAGGAAGGCACCAACATCATCTCTTCTATAACCAACATAAAGGTCAACATTTGGTGATCTCTTACCACTAGTTGTACCAATACCAATACCACCAGGACCTTGCATTGAGATCTCTGCATTATCATACATCTCAATACCTTCGGCAATGCCGATACCGTTCAAGGTAGTATTGAAACCAACCTTCTTGATCAGGAGGTTTGTATTGTTACCGTCACTAATATCAAGGTCAAATACTGTGGTAACACCAGCAGTAGCGTTCATATTCTGACAACTGACAATACCACTACAAATTACATCAGTACAAGAGATAATACCAGTACCACCTCTTAATTCAATAGAACCAAATGTACCGATACTACCACCAGTGTAGTTAAATGTAGTATTGATATCAAGAACATCACATTGAATTCTACCAGTGGTGATAATACCACTCAGATTTGCGAATACAGTACCAGATGCAGAAACTTGAGTAGATCCATCACCGAAGAATAGGTCTGTCGTGTTAATTCTAGTAGTGCCACCAATAGTAACAGCACCAAATGTGGACTGCTTTGTAGTGTCCTGAGTTACATTACCAGTAATAGTTGTATCATTCAGGATAGCACTGGATGATGTTGTGCCTGACATGATGCCAGTAACAACTAATTCATTTGCAGTAACATCAGAAATATTTACTGAACCACCGAAAGTTCCACCTACAGTGAGATTTCCACCTACAGTAACATCACCAGCAAATGTACCACCACCAGTGAAATCAGCACCACCGATAACACCTAAACCTCTACCAAGTGCGGATGAAGTAGAACCAACACCAATGAAGTTACTTACACTCAGTTCACCACCAAAGGTAGATACGCCAGTATTTCTAATGAAGATACTATTGATACCAAGAGAGTTGATCTCATCAACAGTAATATCAGGTGTGCCTGTTAATCCTTGTGCCAGACCTGCAACACCAGTAATATCACCGATAACATCGCCAATGAATCCACCAGCAGCACCAACCGAACCAGTAAATGTACCTGTTCCGACAACATCAACATTATAAGAGGTGTCAACGGTAGATTTGCCAACACCAATTCTACCCTCTCTGGAAATAACAACTCTTGGTTTATATTTAATTGGATCCGAATCTAAATTATCTCTACCCCAGAATTCAACCTGACCACTCTCTGTTCCACCTACACCAGTTACATTGGCATTGTAGAGAATTGCTTGTGATTCAGATGCGCCAGATGTTTCAATGAATCTAATACCTTGTCTGGATGCAGCATCAACCGCACCACCTTCAAAGTCAATAGTTGTATTGTCTCCAGTAAACTTAAGACCACGAGCAGTACCAATCATGGCACCAGATGCCATGTTTAGACCACCAAATGATCCAATACCTGCCAGTTCAATGTTACCACTACCAGTAACAGTTTGAACACCGATGATGTCACCAACCATGGTGATATTGCCCTGTTGGGCATTACCAGTCAGTGTTATATTCTTAGCACTCAGACCCTCAAATGTGCCGACACCACTAATAGCATCAACTTCAATTAGATCGCCAATAGCAAAATCTGCCTGTGGGAATGTCTTAGCAATACCTACAGGTCTGAATGCATAGATTGTTGTTCCTGCACCAGGAGTTGGGTTATCCCACACTGATGTTGGGAGATTAATCAGACCAGAACCATCACCAACAAATTGTTGTGCGTTGATTACACCTTCAGCAGTGATTGTTGCGCCAGTTGTACCAACACCAACTTGGAAAGTTGCCTCAGGTACAGTTGTACCGATGCCAACTGAATAACCTACCGCTACATTGATGTTGCCATAATGTGTGGCGTATCCGATTACATTGACATGCCTAAGATTGGTATCATTTTCGACAATAATATTGCCACGGACATCTAATTGTTCTCTCGGAATGGTCGTGCCGATACCGACTAGACCATTCTGAGAGATTAGATCATCCGCATCAACCTGAATACCATCTCTAAAGTTGATGATTGTCTTATAATTGTTAGGCATTATCTTAAGTTAGGAACACCCTTTTTACTTATTTATCCTTTAGTTCATCAACCTGTTGACTCAGGTCTTTAACTGCTTCGATAAGAAGAGGAATAAGTTTGTTGTAATGGACACCCTTAGTGCCGTCAGGTTTAGTAGATACTGCCTCGGGCAAGACTCTTTCTACATCTTGAGCAATAACGCCAACATCATGACCCTTATAGCTCTTATTGCCTTCCTTCCAGTCATACTCTGTACCACGGATTTGCATGACCTTGGCAAGAGGATCTTCAAGTGTGGAAACATTTTCCTTCATAGCAAGGTCAGATGTTTGACCATAGAAAGCAACAATGTCATCACATACATGGAGAGGACCACCACAATATGTAAATCCAGCACCACTCATGAATACATCACCAGAGAATGTGGTGAAACCATTGAAGTTAACCTGCTTCTCAAATGTTACCTTAGCGTTGTACTTGGTATCTGTTGCAATAGCAACGGAGAATCCAGAAGCAGCATTAAGAACAAGATCACCAGATCCAGGAACAGTTGTAATCTCAGTCTGTTGAGTACCAACACCAACTAAGACATTGTTCATCTTAGCACCATTCGGGAATGAACCCGTGATTTCAATGGTTCCGCCAAGGTCAACAGTGCCACTGGTGATTAAATCATCAGTGAAGTTAACATCGTTAGAGAATGTAACAGGACCATCAAACTGAGACAGAATGTTCTGTTGAGGACCACCCTCAACAATAATTCTTTGTCTAACAATAATTTCATCAAATACGACGGAGTTGTTAGATGCTGTCTCACCAGTTACGGTAGGAATAGGAATACCGAAGGAGGATTCTTCTCCACTAGAGGAGGAGATTCTCTTGTTACCAATGTAGAAGTCACCCTCGTTATTCAGACCAGTGTATACAACAACACCAGAAGATCTCTCTTGTGCCTGTGACAGATACTCTTCATCATCAGTCAGTGTTCTATTCTGTACCTGGGGAAGACCAGTAGAATAGTTACCAGGACCATAACCAAGATATTCAAATGTATGACCAGATGCACGGAGAATAGAAGGACGACGCAACTCAATAGCGAGAGCATTTACCTTTCTAATCAATGCACCAGCATAATGTTCTGCAGGTAATGTTCCCAATGCACCACGAATAACACGGATACCATCATTACCACCACCGATGAGACCTGCCTCAGACACTCTCATAATTTCGGCATCGATTTCAACATAATCACCAAGTCTGAATCTCAACTCAGTACCAATACCTGCATTAGGAAGTTGTAATCTAACATCAGTGGTTGTAGCATTTAACGCATCCTTTGTGGTCGCTTGCTCACCAGCATACAAGTTTGAATATCTAGGACCGATTGCTTCTGAAAGAGGAACTGCCTGTTGATGACCTTCAAATACTCCTTGATATAATCTATGACCAGCAGCATAGTTAATGTCATTAACCGTTGTTGTGGTAAATGTAGTGACACCAGCAACAGTGTCAACGACAAACTCACCAATCTTATTGCTATCAGTATCAACAACCTTGAACTTAGATCCTCTTCTCAGACCGTGGGGTCTAGATGTTGTAATCGTAGTGAGACCAGTTGTAATATCAAAGTGAGTAGAAGCAATAGAGACAGATGGAGCAACTCTATATGCAAACTGACCAGAAACAATCAGGGGATCTCCTGAGGTAAGTGCAATAGCAATACTATTCTTGTTAGGAACACTAGTAATTCTATAAAGACCATCAGATGTTGTGCCAATACCAGTGATGGCAATAACATCACCAACACAAGAAGAAATACCAGCAGTAGGAACACCGATGCTAGCACCACTGAATCCTTCGACAGTCAGAGTTTCGCCTCCGACATAACCAGAACCAGGAGCAAATACTTCAAAACCAGTGATAGTTGTAGAACCCACACCTACAGTTACAGTAGCAGTGGCACCATTCCAATCACTACCATTTAGCAGTCTGACATTATATTTGGTGGTTTCTGCATAACCAACACCAGTAACAAGATTCTCATGGATCATCAGACCACTAAGATCGTGCTGATTAGTGAAGTTAACAGTGCAAACACCAGCAGATACAGCAGTAACACCAGATACACCATAACCTACACTGAATGTTGTCAGGAATTTATCAAGTGCTTCTCTAGTCAGAGAGTTTCTTGCATCATCAATGTCAACTTTTCCAAGAGGAGCACGCTTAGCAAAAGATTTAGCAGCAGGTGGATTAACTACAATATTATCTCTATCCTGCTGAGGATAGAAGTAGGTAACATTCTGCTCATACTTCTTAGGAGTAAATTCCTGAGGTGGTGCATAGTCAGCAGCAAGAACTTCTAACAGATAAACACCATCCTCTTCTCCTCTAATGTAAGGTTCAACAACTGTACTACGATATACAGAGAAGTTCTTCTTGTTGTCGTTAATAGAGAATCTGGGAAGGAAAAGATTTCTGTTACTAGTAGTATCTACATAGTTGCCAGTGTTTCTCTCAACACCATCAATGTCAGTATTGGCATATGTAAATTGATATGCATCAATAATACCAGTTACAGTAAAGTAACCATTGTATCCTTTGTTGGGCAGTCCACCAGTGTTATTGGAGTCCTGAACATTTTCAACAAAGATAACATCACCAACAAATACTTTATGAGGTAATTCTGTTCTGACTGTGACAACAGAAGATGTCTCACTGAGAGAGGAAATGAACTGATGATTTCTTCTAAAGTTATTATCATCCAGAGTAATTGTTCCTGCAGAAGGATCGCCAGTCTTAGCAAATCCAGTGAGACTGGAGTTTTGAATGATGAAACCGTTTACAGGATCTCTAGAGTTGTTTGCTTCTTTCGGAATAACATAACGAACTTTGTATAACTTATCCTCTACACTTCTCTTGTCTTCATATCTTCTGATGAAACCAATATTTGTGCCTGCACCTGCATCTAAGTTGGTGTTGGTTTGAATCTGAGGGAAGATTGTGTTGTTATCTTCAACATGCAGGAACCACTGATTCTGATTCAAGTCCCACTGAATTGGGTGACCAATTTCACCAACAGATTTATCAGATACTCTACTCTCAACTCTCAGATCTGCACCACCATAGATTTCAATGGGTACATTATTGATAGCATTAGAGTATGTGGTTGCAACCTTAATCTCAGTAGGAGATACTACAATAGCATAATAAACTCTATCAAACTGAAGACCCTCAGGAAGATCGCCACTGTTACTGAAAATTCTAATCTTCTCACCAGTTACCAAACCAATGGCATCGGTTGTCATTGCAAAGAGTGTGTTAGGCACACTAAGATTACTCTTCTTAGCACCAGTCTGATCACCTAATGCAGATGTAGATACACCAGACAGAATATTCTCTGTCATGCGTACATCTGCATCATAAGTTGTACCACCGATGTTTACATACAGTTTCTCATCATGTCTAGCACCGACTCTGAAACCTTGAGACAAACTCAGCGGAGGATCATCTTGTCTATCAAAACCAAAGATGTAAAGGTGACTAGCAAGACCGACATTCTGTGTCTTAGATACATCTAACTGATAGAAACTTACAGTATCAATCTTAGCATCAGATGTATTTACATTCTGAGGTGCGGTGATGTGTGTAATATAACCTTGGTCATCTCTTGGGAACGCTTCAGGTCTAAAACCATCAGCGATCAGTGAGAATTGACCGAAGTTGGAGTTAGAGTTAGTGATAGATGCGTCAGCACCACTCTCACCTACAAAGTGACCGTTGTATCCGATAGCGAACACGGACACAACCTGTACAACAGCATTATTACTGATACGGATGTGAGACTGTTCCCACCCTTGACGATAGATTGCACTAGAATCTAAGTGATAAACCGTAGTAGCATCTGTAGACGAAGACTGTGCGGAAAGTTCAGCACCAGCAACAGTCTTGTAGGTAATACCCTCATATAATCTAGATGTGGGGTTATACTTAACAAACGCACGGTCATCCTTCTGGAGTGAAATACCCGTAAACTGGGCAACAACCATCGAACGGAAACCAGTAGCTTTGCTACCGTCAGTATGCATACCGTTCATGCCGAAGACAGAACGCAGCGAGATGTTAAAGATATAAGGAGATGCACCAGTTACGGTATCAGATTCAATCGTAACTATTGCACTAGTAATATTAGATGGAGTAGCAGGTAGGTTGTTAGGGAATGTAGGAAGTGTGTATGTAAATGTAGTGGCGTCTACAACAGATTGTACAATCGTAGAGATATTATACTGAGATACATTAACCCCGCTGATCTTAATTGGTGTGCCTGCACTAAGATCATGCTCTTGTTGTGTTCTGACGGTAACCTGAGATGTTGGAGATGTACCATCACCAGAAATGATACTAGCAATCTCAAGTGGGTCAGTACCGAGAGCACCAACGATCTCATTTTCAGGACGGACTTTCTCAAAGTCACCCTGATTCTCAGGCCATTCATATGTAATAGCACGACCAGATGCCTCTTGGAAAGCATATGTCAGCTTGTAATAATACATGCTGAGGTCGGTGATGTCATAACCTTTGACATCGTTCTTACCATCAGCATACTCAAAGCAAGTGAGTTTGTGGTGAGAGAATGAAGGGAAAGATCTATTATCTTCGTTGAACTGTTGGTGGTCAGTAAATACTAAGCGATCATCTTTTCCATCAAACAGAGAGAACTGCCAAAAGTAACAGTTACCAGTAATTCTAAAAATGGAACTATTGGGTACATCATCATCTGTTGGGTTGGGAACATAGAGAGGTCTAATCTTAGTTTTACGGAGGTCAAGACCGACGAGAGATGTACCTCTAGGTACAATACAGCCGCCGTTGACCGAGTTGAATCTGTAAAGGATATTGTTTTCTACTGTCAGATCGAACTCGCTAGTCAATGACAATGCGAATTCTGTTGTGCCTAATGTCTCTGCACCGATTGGAGATACACCAACTGCTCTAGATGGATCTGCGGGATCTTTCTTGATCGCATATCCAGGGCGGTTGTCGATGTAGTGATCACCAGGGAACAAGAGGATCGTCGTCTTGTCCGTAATATCATTATCAAATCCAGTCTGATAAGAGAATCGAGCAGATTCTAATAATGCTCGCTGAATAGTCTTAAAGGGTTTCGTTAGCGAGTTACCCTGGTTCGTGATACTATCGGTAGCATCAAGATCGTTAGGGTTCACATAAAGAATTTTACCCTCAGTATTCTTGATGAAATTCTCTAGCTTATTAAGTGGCATCTCTCTTCAGACTGAGACTGTGTGCTCTGACTATTTAGACTAAATATAATCACTCATCATGTAAATATGCCAATACCTGAGATAAATGTCGATCAGGTTGGTATTCCAGACATACCTAAATGGTTGACATCTAGTCCGCCCCAAGCAATACCTATCTATCCCCCTGTAACACAACAGATCGGTGTCCCCATTATTGACATCCCTGGTTGTGTAGAAGCACATGAACAGGATGATGGAAAAAATGAAAATCTTAGAGGAGACGACCCTAAAGGGGTGAAAACCTATTGTGATGGTCAGATGCCATCATTCAATCCTATTGACTATAACAAAGATAAACTTAAATATGAATATGAACCCACTGTTCCACCAGTAAGACCACCAGAAAAACCAGAAACAGAGACACCAAAGGCAGAAACACCTAAACCACCGACACCTAAGATAGAGTGTCCTACAAGAGAGCAGGAATTAAAAAACCCTGTAGGAAAAATCCTAGAGGGTAACTTAAAGATCACTGGTTATGAAGTGGTTGGTAAAGAATGTCTGATGGTAACGGAGCAACTTACCATACCTGATCAGATCATTGGCAACATACCTAATGCAGGTAAAGTTACAACTACCGCCTCAATTGCTGTGGTAGCGACGACCTCTGCACTGCTCGCAAAACCTCTTGCTGATCTTCTGTTAAAAGTGGTGAAACCTGCGGTGAAGAAGGTGATGAAGAAGATTGCGGCGATAAGGGGTAAGACTGTCCCTGTGGAGTCCTTAAAGGAGCGCCGAGATCAGCAGCGGATTCGCTCACACGCGATTCGGAAACTGAAGGGGAAGGAATAGTGTGACGGTGTTGTTTGATGTGGTTCACATTAGTAACCACCACATCTGCACATAAAACATAATTAGGACTCTTAGGATGGAAGTAAATTCCCTCCTTCATCAAATTTGCACAGGTCTTAAGTCTCGCAAGTTCAAAATCCAACCGCTTGTTAGCAGTAAGTTGACGCTGCATTGCAATCTGTGATTCTGCTGCTTCCTTACAAAGTTGCTGTAGTTTCTTATCTTGTGGTCTAGACCATGTAGCAGACACACCTACAGATAGATTATAGTTATCTTTTTGTCCAGTTCTCGTCGGTTGATACCATAATACTGAGCCTGGGTTGTCTGGAGCACCATCCGCAATCGGATTGCCATCATCATCGAAGGCACCCGTCAAGTCTCGCATATCATATACTGGAGTGTCAAAATATGGTTCATATGGTTTTGATGCTGACGCACTACCAGTAACATACGGAGTAATATTTAAGGTGGGTCCTTGACACTGGACACCGCCCCCATAAGTGTTAGTAATATATGGGCCTTGTAAAACCTGAATAGCTTGATTGGTCACTGAGCCTGAGCTATTCGCGACTGGAGCTGCGGTTGCACTTACACCCCCTACAGTTTCCGCCAGTGTGGCAGGGGCAGTCGCAAGGTTGAGTAGACATAACGCTATTGCTGGAAGATACTTGTGGTGTCCGTTACGCTTGTAATCTCTGTTGTTCTTTGAATAATCGTGTGCTGCTGTAATCCTGGTCCGTGATACGACTCCGCGAACTGAAACGCCGCGCCTGGTGTCGTTTGTGTGAAACTTGGTTTGGAACCCACGCCTGTCCATGTTGAATTCACCCCGTCAATGGTTACTGTAGTAGAAGATGTGCCTGGCGATAAGTTACCACTAGCAGTCACACCTGTTCCGCTTGCACTATATGTATAACCCGTGGAATAGTCCATCGAATTAATTGTCTCGGTCACTTTAGAGGTTGTCTCTGTGTGGCTCGTCATTGAGCCCTGTGTGAAATTTGGGACCACGGGGACTGCTCCAGCAGACTGGACCAGTCCATGTAGTATACCAAGAACCAACCCAAGACCGATTGCTTCTTGTAATCTATTCATCAGTCGATTACCGTGATCTCGCTCACAAATTGACCGATAGCAGATGAACCAGCTCCTCCAGCCGTCAAAGTAATACCACCGTCTGTAGCGACAGTACCTGCTAAATTACCAGCAGTTCCTGCAGCATAAGAAGTCTGACTAGAGAAGTTGCTAACAGCACCTACACTAGGAGCACTAGCTTCAATGGCATCGCCTTGTAAATAAGACTGACTGTAAGAAAATGCCTCGCCAGCAGTTGCCTGAGTGGCAGAGATATTGCCAGGATTCATAACACCGCTGGTGATTGCACCAGTGGAGATGGTGCCAGCAGTTGTACCATCGGTAGTATTTACATTAGATCCCGATACACTGTATTGGGAACCAATTCTTGTGGCAGTGGTTCTAGCAGAGTCTACAGTTAACTGGACACTACTAGACATTTTATGAACTAATCCGCCTGCATTTGCTGCACTAGCGGTCATCAATAACATTCCAAAAGCAACTAATGCTTTTTTCATTTACTTAAATGCGAGTAGGGAGTGTACCTACTTTATATATCAGATTCTGGTTCTACAATATCTCCTGTCTCGGGATCTTGATATGCTCTGCTTGGAAGTGTATAATCGTGAACAAAATACTGTCTTCCTTTTCTTGGTACACTTGTTCTCCACCCATCAATGTGCATAAAACCACTTTCACTTGATGTTGGAAACTTGTCAATAATGGACTCATCTTCACCATCCCAATCCCATGGAGTGCATGAATCAACAGTCAAAATAGGAATATTAGCGTTCCATGCAGACATTCTCAAAAAAGCATCATGCCATTTATCAAAGACTTCAAAAGTATTTCCATCTTGATCTTTTTGACCATTAGTTGCATGAAATATCAAATCAATAAATCCCATCATTTTATATTGAGTTGTAATTGGTCCCTGTTTAGACTCTTGCCAACCCCACAAATCATTACAAATCAAACCACCAGCATATCTGCCTGGTTCAAACTCAACACAAGAAACTGTTTGCCATTCGTGTCTACCTAAGGCACACTCTCCATTTACTACCTGAGTCTTATATGTCAGGGCACCTAGAGGACCCTCCTTAGTATAATGTCTAATCTCATTACGGAAAACATCACCATATACATCATGCTCTTGCATCATTGTGCCTAGATGCAACCAGATACCTGCTTCTTTTTGATGTGCTTCTACTTCTTCTAGAGCATCTTTTACTTCTTCAATTTTAGTTTCCCAACCTAACCAGCCAGATAATGATCCTTCTGGAGTGAGAAGATGTTGAACTTTATTTTCTTTTGCCCAATCAATTGCTTTGAATAGTTCCTGCTTATTCTTCTGAATATTTGTGCTTACAGGAATTTGGGCACCAGCAATTCTAATATCCATACAATTAAATTATAATAGGAGTGGCGAGACTTGAACTCGCACGACTATATAGTCAACAGATTTTAAGTCTGGTGTGTCTACCTATTCCACCACACTCCCTCAAAAGGGCTATGAGCCCTCTTCATGATTAGTATATAATTCCTGCAATTCTTCCTCATCATACGGATACTCCCAGATACCTGTAGCATCATCCGTAGGAGGAATTTCTTTTTCGTCAGGATCTTGCATTTTTTACTGCCTCCCAGTCTTTATCAAAGATGTCTAACCCTGCGTCGGTTAGAATATGATCATACATCTTATCGAAGATCGATGGTGGCATTGTTACAACATCTGCACCATTGTACCAGGAACGAACTGCCCGCTGAACGCTACGAATAGAAGCAGAAAGAACCTGAGTCTTAATACCATGAATCCGATAGAGTTCTGAAATAGAACGAACTACCTCAAGACCAGCAACAGATTGATCATCAAGACGACCAACAAAAGGTGACACATAAGTAGCACCTGCTTTGGCAGCAAGAACTGCTTGTGCTGCACTAAAGATCAGGGTAACATTGACCCTGATTTTCATTGTTTTACTTAGATAATCACATACAAGCAAACCTTCGCGAGTACACGGCAGTTTAATTGTGCAGCAATCACCAAACTTTTTGGCAAGACGAATTGCTTCGGAAGTCATTTGTTCTTGCGAACCGACAACTTCCATACTAATATCTTTAATCCCAAGATCCCGCAGTTCCTCGTAAACTTTTTCGGGATCACGACCACTCTTCATAATAAGAGATGGGTTTGTCGTGACACCATCAATCAGTCCTGTAAACCAGTACTTTTTGATGATTTCTGTGTCCGCTGTGTCAAGAAAAATCTTCATCATTAGCTATGCGCTGGTTTATTTAGTTTTCGTTTCAATGACGGCAGGATCCACCCAAAGGATAGAATCCTCAGGCAAAAATGCTTGGCAAACTTCAAGAACACGCATGAACTCATCCATGGTCTCACACTCAAGAGTCTTTACATCGTCTTGATCAGAGACACATGCGAAGCGGCGTTGGCAGATGTCCACCAGAACGCAATCGATGTATTCTTCGTTTTGCATGGGGGTGCTTTGATTACCTTTATATTATAGCACCTATCCCTGATATGTAAAGTTGGTGGGGTCACCTGGGTAATCGTCCACCGACTCTCCTTCATATTCTACGACAAGACTGCCAGAGCGAGCAGCAGTTACTGTATAGTATGTTGAAATATTTTCTCTACCGTAAGTAGATCCTACAAGGATCCCATCCTCACTCCACCCTTTAACATGAAGAGAACCGTCTGGATGATCAAAGGGTGTTAGATCGACAGTAATGGACTCATAATCGACTAATCCTTTCCAATACTCTGGTAGTTCAATAATATCATTTCCAACCAGTTTCCCCCTAATATAAACTGCAGCCTCTGGACCCTCAACACATACATGTCTGAGTCTCCATCCTTCCTTATTGGGATGTCTGATGTCAAAACTCTTCCAAGGTTGAACATTAATCGTGCCCGTAAATGATGTTGCAGATACATTGCCAGCAACGCTGACAGCGCCAGTAATTGTTACTGCACCAGTGATTGCTGTTGCACCAGTAACAGCAACTGCACCAGTGATATTGGTAGCAGCATTGATGGTAACAATACCATTAAAGAAAGATGCGCCAGCAACAGTTAATGTACCTGTCGGTTGAATCTTTGATAGCGGGTCAGGTGTGATTGCAACATTACCAGCGATTGCTACTTGACTGGTTGCAATGATTGGACCCTTAAGTAATGCTCCTGTCTGATGCTGAGTGGGCAACATGAAGGAACATGGCAGTCCAAAGGCATTACCTAGTCCACCAGGGAGAGGAAGATCTGTTGGTAACTGAGATATAGTCTTATTAAGAGTCATTAGAAGAATCCTCCTAGAGCAGTCTTAAGGGCACCACCAGCAACACCACCGATACCTGTCTTAGACATGACGGTATCAGCAACAAATCCTCCCAGTCCACCGCTTGTAGCAGCACTGAACGCTGCCTGACCAACACCAAGGATTGAACCACTAGCAAAAGGTCCAAGGGCAGATTCAATTAAGTCTCCAGGGACATGAGAACCTGCAAACATCTTCATACCAAAAGTATTAGGAACTCCGTTACCTCGCTTACCCTCTACATTAATAGTGTTTGCTTTGTATAGAATTCTTTGACCAGCAGTTATGTTGACATTCCTACCAGCATGAATATCAATATCCTGAGAAGATGACATCATGATGTTTTTCGCATTGACTCTTACAGATCCATGCGTAGCTGATATCGTGATATCACCGTTAGCAGCACTGACTCTGATATCAATAATATGTGGTTCGTTCTTATCACCAGCACGAACTTCAATAGTCTTATCTGCTGCAATTCTAGACAACCCACCTTGAGTGTGAGAGATCAGAAAAGCATCTTCATTGTCATTGACAGCATAAACTTTGCAGACCTCAGGACCAGATCCTGTTTCCTGTGGGTTGCCAGAATCGATTCTAAAGTGAGCACCTCTAGAATCAATGACTCTTCTTCGATAATTTTTAGGTTTATCTGCCATTAGACACAATCGGTAACGGATACAATGCCAACCTGACCATCAGTTGGTAGAGGACCAAATGTAGGTCTCAAGACAGCACCAGATCCAGTAGCACTGAGAACTCTTAGAGTAGGTAACTCTTCGTTGAACCTCAAAATATTTAGAACCTTTACATCAGTGATTCCACCGTCATCATCAACAACAATATCAAAGATTGGCGAAGTTCCAATACCAACATCTCCCTCAATATCAGGACCCTCAGGAAGTTTGATTTCCACAAGTCCATTATCAGAGATGCCAGGCAGAACAACTCGATCTCCTGGTTGATATCCAGTTCCAGGGTTAGAAACAATAATATTAGTAATACCGTCACTAATCGGTGTTGCGACAGGGGGAAGTTCTGGATACGCCTCACCTGTGGAAAGCATGACGATAGCAACAACTTGATCCCCATTGGGACCACCGAGAACTGCCTTACCTACACCACCAAATCCGAGATTACATTTATCTCTGAAGTTTACCATGGGAGGATATCTATATCCAGATCCAAAGTTAGTCATCTTAGCACCAAGGATGCTACCAGTTCTCTGGACACCACCCAATACACCACCAAGTCCCTCGGTATTATCAACAAAATATCCCATGATTGCCTCAGCAGTAGCACCAGATCCACCACCACCAAAGATCTCAATATATGGACCACTACAGTTTCTTGGAGGTCCACCATAACACCCACCAGGGATAATATAATTTGAAGCACTATCACTCAACAGATCACCATCACCAAAGATATCCCACTTACCCCACTTTCGTTCAAAATCATTGGTAAGAGAAGCAGCACCCTTAGAAATCTTGAGTGCGTTCATGATGTAATCAAATGGATCTTCTCCTCTCTCTTGACTACTGCCACCAACAACATATTCTTTATCTTGCGGACACTTGCCCTTATTAGACTGAGCACAGTCAAGGAAGGATGCAATGGTATTCAAATTACCAGCAACACTTGAGAGGAAGTCTGCAATCGCAAATCCAGGTGCAATAATCTTAGCAACACCACTAAGAGGACCCTTCATTCCATCCTCAATTGCATCAATAATAGTCTTAACAAAAGCACCTGTAAATTGTGCTCCCATACAACCAGCATAATTTCTACCACTCTCCATCAAATCAAGAAGGAGATCTTCTACTGTTCCTGCCAGACCTTCAACTACTTTGTTTGCTACACAACCAATTGCTTCTTGTAAAAATGCTGTAGGTGCTAACATTGCTGTCTCTGCAGCTACACCTGCTAGGTGTGCAGCAATGCCTGATTGAGTTGCAGCATATACCTTTGCATATACTAATCTATACAGTGCCTCTAGTCCTGCTTGACCAAGTTTTTCAAACTTGTCAAACAGTTTTTCAATCAATGTACCAACAAATCTGTTAGCTTGAATCTCAATAATATCTGCTGCTAATCGTACCTCGTTCTTAAGATTAGATCCCGCTAGGGCAAGTGCCTCCACTCTACTAGCGAGGTTTTCAACAACACTTGCCATCTCGGTGATGGGATTAGTCTGGCAAGTATCTGCTGTAAGTTGTCTTGCACCTGCACCTACCTGATCTTTCTTCTTTCCTTGAGTGGTAGGTGTGGGTTGAGAATGTTTTGCCTGCTCATTATTTTCACTCTCAGGAACTCGCCCATTTTTTTCTGTGTTTGAAGTATATGCCCCAAATGGTGCAAAGGCACTAGAGTAATCTCCGTTTGCAACATATTGAGTCCTGGGAAATTGTCCCAAGATCATAGGCATTTGTGCTTCATCCCCATCAAGGAAGAAACCACAAACAATATCTCCCTGCTGAATTAGTGTAGATTGTGCATAGTTTGCACCACCAGCACCAGCAGTTGTTGGGAGCAATGCTTGTCCCCACGGCAAATCTTTGTTAACAATTTCCTCGGAAAAGGGACAGTGCCCAGCGATTCTTAATTTGTATCGCTGTGCCCAACCTTCACCCTGAACAAGTTGCTCTTCCTGCGCGTCAAGAGGAGCAACTTGAGCAACGAACCATTTGAATCCATCCCTTCCTAAGAAGTTACTAAATCCGCCTAAAGAACTTTCTCTAACCATTAGTCTTCGTAGATTCTACACTCGTCTGATTCGGGGAAGTCTTCACAGTACAGTTCAAAATCCGTAGGATCATGATGATCGTCGGGATGTGCCTCTTTAAATCTTTCTAACTGCTCAAGTTGTCCCTCAATATGTCTACGCATTTGAGGATTGGTTGTGGGATCTTCGAGGATTTTTTTATCCTCTTCGATATGCTTTTCGATGTTTTCCATGTTACTTTTGTCCGTTGATTCCGAATGTGTCTCTCACCACTCTCATGGAAGTATAAGATTTGTTCGTATAGAACTTGTGAGTGATTTCTTTAATAATATATAGACCACTCTGTTCGGGGTCAATGTCAGGTGTGTCCATGCTAACTTTAGGGAACTCTAGATATACTGGATCCCCAGCAACTAGATTAGTATTAGCTGGGACCAAAATAGTATAATCATAGGTAGAGAATTTACTATATCTAGCAACTCCTTGTGCTACATCGTCAAATGGGTTGTAGTTTGTTGCTGTAGAAACTCCAGGATCTAGAGTACCTATATTATAGACACCAGATACGATTCTGGGAGCCATGAAGTTAACAGGAATGTTATCTGGATTAGCAACTAGTGGTGCTTTTTCAGTATGCCCAAGTCTTACATCATCTTTTGGTTTGAATACTGCATCTTTTGGTTGAGTGAATTCAAATGTCAGTGGATTAAAAAATATTCTATACGAAGACATCTCTCCTTTTTCTAGAGATTCTGTTAAATCATTATTTTTATTTGCTTTAAAGTCAAGTATTTTGACAGCACCCTGTTTAGGATTACCCGCGCCAGTATCTAAAATTTGACTATAGTAATATCTCTGAGCAGTGGACTTCTTTTCTACAGCATTTTTAATCAATCCATCAATAGACTTGAAATTGAATCCTAGTCTTGTTTGCCAGAAGAAGAAACCAGAGGAAGCACTCTTTGCACCCACTGGAATTGCTTTTGCTGCTAACATCATGAGAACCGTGAACGGTTTTCTCAGGTTACCCACAAAAGGATACACATTCTCACATTTCTCAATTTGAACAGATTGTAATGGTTCAACCAAAGGAAGAATTTGTTCAACACATTTATCAACTGTTTGACCAATATATTTTCTAGCAACTCTTGATTGCTTGTTGCTAATAGCTTCCCTAGAAACTAAATGTAAAACAAACCCCTCAAATTGTCTCTCTGTGACAACATCCGTAGTCTTATCAACATACATTACATATTTTAAGACAGCATCGACTCCCATCGCAGCATCTACTGGAGTCTTTACTTTAAAACTAACTCTCTCTCCTCCACGAATAGGGAGTCCGTGATATAAACCTTGATTGTTGATAGTATTTCCAGTGTCTGCAACTTGAACAATAGCAGTTACTGTTGGAGAATGCAAATTTTCAAAATACTGAAAATCTATAACACCACCACGAATGTCCACGGTTTTGGAACCATCCCGAGATGTGATAGTAAATTCTTCGTAGATTGACGCTCCAGTTGCCGCTGACATTAGGTAAACTTCCTATTAACTCTTTGCATGATTGCAACCACACTATCACTGCTCGCCCTAAGTGCGGGATATTCTTCTATTGGGGCGTTTTTATTACCACTACTCATATTTAGAGACCCTGTTGAAAAGGGAACATTAAGAACAATAGGTTCTTTACTAGGCAACTGAGCAACTTCTCTAGATGGAGGTGCTACCAAAGATGAGGATCTTTCCGTTTTTGGTTTTATAGTACCATCTTCAATACCCTTCAAGAACATCACAGGATCAATTGTGTTCTCAAATCCACCAGAGTAACCTGTTCTCCCAGGTCGGATTTCATAATGAATAACACCTGTTCTTATTTGACCATCAGATTTTCTGATATCCTCACCTTGCATGACTGCTTGTCCTGACATAACGCTATCACCCTCTTTTACGAGGATTTTTCTTCCTTCAGAAATTCTTTCTATTACATCATAATCAGCATTATAGATGTCTACTATATTTCCATAACCAGTACCATCACCTCCAGCACCACCAGAGTCCTCAGCATAGATTACAACACCACCAATTCTAGAATAGAATTTTTCATTACCACTAATATCATAATCTTGTCCAGCATGGCGTCTATCTATCACACCATCCCTATTATCATCTCTACCAGCACCATACTGTTGAGCGGCTGCATAGCTGCCAGTTCCTGTTGGTGGAAGAGGTGGTAATCCTTCTCTACCAGTGAAAGCACGGGCAATATTTAGTCTTGATGATGGATTTTTGGGAACTTGTGCTCTGGGTCTAACTGCTGGTTCTTGTGGTTCTACTTGTGGTGTTTGTCTTTTTTGTAGTGCTTTATTTACTTCCCTAGCATATTCTTCCTGAGTAAGTTCACCAGAATCAAGTCGTCCTCTTAAACTAGATAATTCATTTAGAATTCTAGAATCTTCTTCACTCTTTTGCTCCAAAGTTGTTGGAACATCATCTTCTTCTAAAGGTGTCATCCCAAGTTTCTTTCTTGCATCATTAACTTCTGCTCTGGATTGTGTTTTTAAATCATCTAATGCTGCACTAGTTTCATCAAATCCAGCGACCAAATCATCCTTTAACTTACCACCCTGTTTTACGAAATCATCAAATTCTTTCTCTAATTCTTTTCTCCTCTTCTCACTAAAATCAAGGTCAACAACCATCTTGCCAAATGTAACAAAGACATCTTTTAATTCTTTCAGCAATTTTACAAAATTATCGAAAGCAGTTGTTACAGTCTTTACAAAAGATTTGACAAATTCTGTTACATCTTGAATAACTACAATAACTTTTGGAAGGTTTGTAAGTAACCAATCTAATACCAAATAACCAGCAGCAGTAAGTAATCCCTCAAATATACTCTTAGATTTTGCTACTGCCTTTTTCATCCCTCCTTTTATAAATTTTGCTGGAGTTCCTTTTTCTGTAATTTTTTCCGCATCTCTTTTTTTCTTAGAGTCAATAATTCTAGCATCTAAAGCAGCTTTTTGCTGATCTCTTTGTTTATCTGCCCTTAAATTTCTACCTAAAGATTTTCTAAGACCCTGTGTGGTCTGCCTGATAGCAAGCAGACCGAAGTCAATCGTCTTAAAAGTTTCGCTGGTAGGTACTAATTTCATCGGGTTCCGTAAAGTAACTCTGCAAAATCAATATTTGCATCCCAAGGATTAAATGTACTCAAGTTAGTTGGATAATCAGTGCCATTTTGTGTCGTAGAAACTTCCTCAGAATCTTCAGAAAATGGTATTGGGTTGATAGTGAAACTAGGCATCTCGTATCCAAGATCTGGAATTGAAATCTCTCCAGCAAAAGCAGCACGAGTTAATCTTGTTGCTTCTTTAGTTGATTCAAAATCAAATGCTCCTTTAGGAAGTTTAAATGGTTCAATTCTAGCCTCTTCCCTAGAAAGTGCAGGTTTTGGTGTAATACCTAAGTTTGTGTTAACTGTGGTAGTTAATTTATCTAAATTTTTCAGTTCTGTAGGACTGACATCTCCAATACCGCCAATATCAAACAAACCTCCGACGCTGAATCTTCTACTGAACATATCTGGATCTACACCAGCGACTCTCATTTGATTGTCAAAGAAGTTCTGCCCATTATCTGAGAGATCATCAAATATCATTTTACGAACATCTCTTTGTATACCTAAAATTGATTTCTCCAATGAAGTCTTAGTTTTAAATAAGGCATCATATAGTGTTTTATCACTACCTGTTAATTCTGACGGTAATTTTCCGCTAAGTTTAGTTAACGCATCAATTCTTGAAGAAACATCATTTAGAGATTTTTGTGCATCCGCGAGATCAGATATTTTTCGTGTAATATTTTCAATAATTCCCTTATCTTTATCAGTAACTAGACTTGGATCAGCGAAATCATATATGCCCTGGTTCAGTTGCTTAATTTGTTGCTGCAGTTCGTTGTACTGAGCACCAATATCGCTAAAAGTAGTATCAAGAATATTATCAGGATCAAAATCAGGATTCTCTTCCAAAAGTTGTTTAGTTCTTAATTTTAATTCTGCAAGAGTCGCTGCTTTTCCTTTAGTACCAATCATTGCAATAGTTGCTTGTTTAGCACTAGAGAAACTACCAGCACCAACAAAGTTAGCACCACTAGCTTTTAATATATCAAACAGTTTAATGCCGCCATAGACTGCAAGAACACCTAACCAAACATATGGATTTGCCATTAATCCAAGAAGTTTTGGAATACTGAATAGTAGTTTTGTAATTATACCAGTAATAGCACTTGTTACAGCACCAATCCCCACCTGAGTTGCCAGAGCAATACCACCAGCAATAGCAAGACCTTTTACAATATCACCTTTTATCTTCTCCAGTTCTTCTGTATCACCCTTACCCCAAGCTTCTAAAGCATCAAGACCTTTGATTCCCAACCATCCCATGAACAATGCTTCCATTGCTTTCATGAGTCTATCAAAAGGACCGTTTGCCTTCTCCTTCATCTTCTTCAGCGGAGAGATGACCATCTTATCCATTCCTTTTTCAAGGAAATTCTCCGCATTTATTTTTTTGTCGCGATCATCCTGATCTCTAGCTTTTTTTGCCTCTGCCCTATCAGATTTTCTTTCCTGTGCTGCCTGATTTTCAATTAAATTTGAAATTGCAATCAGATTTTTATTAATTGCAAGAATATTTTTGTTAATAGATTTTACTTCTTTACCAGTCTTTTCTTTCTCTGATCCTGGTAATTTAGAACCTACACTCTTCCCCTTTTCGTTTTCATCCTTCTTTTTCAGGATGTTCTTCAATAAACTAATCTTCTTGGCATTGACTTTAGTTTGTTTATCAACTTCGTCAACTCTTTTATCAGTAGTTTCTAATCCCTTCTCGTTCTTATTTGCCTTTACCCTAGTCGTTCTAAGGATACGAGCAAGCTTACCAATATCTGACTCTTCCCCTAAGGATTGATTTTGTACTTCATCAGATGCCATTAGCTTGCTGTGCCTTTAGATTTTGTTCTTCGATGTAATTCTCCAATAAACTAAGATAAATGTCCCTCTCCCAAGGAATCATATTTTCAATATCACTCAAGGAGTATTTATGATGCTGCATGAGGGCGAAGTTGATTTTATAATAACCAACAATATCCTCATGTAACATCGCTAGCTGAAAAAAGATGCTAAACCCTCAAGTACGATCTCGTTTTCTACTCCAGTATTAGGATTAGTATACTTGACAGTATGAGATAGTTTCGGCATGGTGTTAAAAAACTTCTCAATTTCTTTAAATTGAGAGGAATTTAACTGCTCAATAAATGCTAACCATTCTTTCTTCGTATGGTCTTTTGCTTCCCAAGTTTCTTCATCAGAAAAAACCATGTCCACACAACCTGCGATGACATCAAATGAAGTATTTAAATCAACACCATCTCCAAAATTCTGATCGATAAATTCAGACAATGATGGATATTTCATTCTCAAAGTTAAAGTATCGTCGCACTTAATGTCTCTTGTGTGCTCAGGATCCTCAACCATTTCGATTTGATCAATGAAGACGGTGACAGGAACTTTAGTTTCCCCATCATCTTCACATGTGACGAGAACATCGATAGATTCTCCCACCGATTTACCACGAATATTTAAGAACAAATATTCAATATCAAATGTAGATAGATTTTCAATCTTAACTCCGCGTGTGATAATACACGCAGACAAAACATCTTTAATCGCTCTAGCAATCTGTTCAATGGATTCGCTTTCCATTGCCAATACAAGGATTTTTTCTTCCTTAACTAGAAATGGGCGATACTTGATTTTTTTCTTTGTTGATGGAATAACCAGTTCAAATGTTGGTGTTGCAATCTTAGGTAAAGGCATAATAATTCATTCAGTAATTTTATTTATTCGGTATAAAAGAACCCTTGGGAAGAACCTTTCGACCAGTCAAGTGGAGGAAGATTTGTAGAGAATTTCGTAGCATCTGCTCCAAGACCAAAATCAACATCCATATTTGCGGCAACGCCAAATGGGATATTAGAATACTCACTCTCTCCAGAGGGTTTAAATGTATAGGCGTCAAGTATTTTTTCGTTATAAGTCTTTCTTTGATCAGAACTGTAATCAAGACTTTTGATGTCTCCAGTTACAAATCTATCATAGTTGAAAGATACACTAATTTCTAAGACCCTACCAGTGCCATAATCAACAGCGGTTGGAGTAATATTGATTGGAAATGCATTGATATATGTATAGTCTATTTTTTGAAAATGATCCCTATCAAATTTTGATAACTGCATTTGACTACACTTGTAGTCGTCAGGATATCTCATCCTAGTATAGTATGCTCTCTTATCAAGTGATGCTTCACCACCACTTGCAATAAACTCTTGCCATAATTGAAAGAATTTTAAAATTCTGTATTGCGAATCTACCATGAAAGTAAAAGAACTCTCAGTGTAGATACGGGTATGAGCGTATTTCTGAGAAATACCCATGTAGTTTCCTTTCACCTCTGCCGTAGCAAAAGTAGCACCAGGAAGTTCTGCTCCCTTGCACAACAACCCCATCTCTCTAGAGAGAAAATTGCGAGTAATTAGAGGTTCTCTTAACTGAACATATGTCAGTAAGTTTGTTGGGAAAGCAAGTAAAGAAAACTCAAAATGATTAGTCGTTGCCACATTCATGAACAACGATTTAATATCCCGAGTGCTTTGTTTTCTAGGGTAGTTCCTTCGTGGCACGCTAAATACCTTAGGTTAACTGTTTATAATGGCATATAAAGGGAGATTTCAACCTAGCAATATTGAGAAATATCGAGGAGACCATCGCAACATTATTTATCGCAGTTTATGGGAACGAAAGTTCATGGTGTACTGCGACCGCAATGAGAACATTTTAGAGTGGGGTAGTGAGGAAATTATTATCCCATATCGTTCACCTCTCGATGGCAGAATCCACAGATACTTCCCCGACTTTTACATCAAAGTTCGTGAATCTAACGGGAGTGTTAAAAAGTATATCATTGAAGTGAAACCAAAGAAGCAGTGTGTTGAACCCAAGGTTCAGAAAAAGCGTACACCAACATACATTCGTGAAGTTGCTGAATATGCAAAGAACCAAGCAAAATGGAAGGCTGCCAAAGACTATTGTGAAGACCGATTACTTCAATTTAAAATCTTAACAGAGGACAACTTAGGTGTATGAGCAGGTTACAAGGTATTGTGGATAATTTCGACGGGACTGAACAACCCGACGATATTATGCAAGAACTTATATCAGTATTGACAAATACCGAATTAGTTCCTGAACCAGGAAAGTTCTATACCTTTATATACCAAGCAAAAACTCCTAATATTGAATATGATGAGTTCCCACTGATTGCATGTACTGGAGTATCCAGAACAGGATTCACGGGTTTTAACTTTCATTGGGCATTACCCAGACAATATACCTGGGAAGAAGTAATCGGACAACTACATGAAGTGTATCCAGATGAGGTTGAGGATGCACGATCATTATCATATGCCAAATTCAGAATCTCTGCCTAAATAGCAAATAAAAAGGATGGCTAAACCTCCAAAGTTACTGAGGTATCCTCTGGATATCATTGACTCCACAACGGACTATATGTTCATTGAAGTGATGAAATATAATCCTGGTGGACAGTCAGCTTTACCTGGGTTAGCATCTCAAGGAGAGAGTGCTCAAAGTATCGCGAGTAGTAATACAAACAATGTTTTCAATAGTTTTACTGGTAGTCAATTTTTTGGTACTGATGTAAAGCAGAGTATTATTCTGCCAATGCCAAATGCCATCGCTTCCGTCAATAGAACTGGTTGGGGAGAATCTAGAATATCGTCTCTTGCTGGAGCAGGATTAAAATTAAGCGGAGACTTGCTTGATGTAGTAACTGGGAGAAAAAAAGCAGAAGAGTTAGGAGATACTGCGAGAAAAGAACTAACAGGAGTGCAGGGTGCAGTTGATCTTTTAAGAAACGATTTTAAAGCACGAGCTCAGGTAGCACTCGTTAATGCTGCCGCTGGAACTTCAATTCAAGTTTCTGATGTTCGTGGAAGACAATCTGGACAGATCGTAAACCAAAATGTTGAACTTTTATTCAATAGTGTCTCCATTAGACCTTTTGGATTCAATTGGGACTTTACTCCAAGAAATGATAAGGAAGCAGAGGCAGTGCTTCAGATGATAAAGACTTTCAAAAAAGCAGCTGCTCCAAAGAGAACTGTAGGACAGAATGGATTCTTGTCAGCACCAGATATTTTTAGACTCACCTATAAAAAAGGAATTGATAACCAAAGGTATCTAAATAAATTTAAAATGTGTGCTCTAACTAGCGTTGGAGTAGATTACACTGGATCTGGTATTCATGCCACTTATGAGAGTGGATCTCCAGTTCATTACAAATTGAACTTATCATTTACTGAACTTGAACCCATTTATGCTGAAGATTATGGCGACAACTTCGATGATGCAGGTTTCTAATGGCTAGCGTTTCATACTTCAGTCTCTTACCAAACTTCCAATACATCAATCCCGTTCAAACAGGCGGGAGAAAGAAACAATATGTGGAAGCAAAGAATCTCTTCATGAGAATGAAGATCAAAGATTCTGCTGCACAGTTTACTACAAATTTTACAAAATATAGTATTGAGGAAGGAGAGAGACCTGATAATGTTGCTCAAAAATTATATGGCGATTCAAACTATGACTGGGTGGTTCTTCTGACTGCAAACATCATCAATGCTAGAGATGAATGGCCTCTTTCTACTAGACTTCTCTATGATTATGCGGCAGATAAGTACGAAGGAGATTTAAACGCAACTCGTCACTACGAGACAAAGGAGATTAAAGACAGCAAAGGTAGACTGTTGTTACCTGGGGGACAAGTTGTAGACTCTACATTTAGAATCCCAGATCCAGAAAACCCTGGTCTAACAATCAACCCAACAGTAGGAGTATCTAACTGGTTGGTGGAAGTAAGAAAGAATAATGAAAAACGAACGATTAGGGTACTCAGAAAAGAATACCTGTCATCGTTCGTTGGGGAAGTAAGAGATTTCTTGCAATATCAAGAATCCTCTCAGTTTGATCCAGCAACTGGTCAAAAAGTTGCTTTCGAGAATATTTAAAGAAGACTCAGCAATCCATTAACGCTTCTCTTGGCGCTAATGTCAGAGTATGGAACTGCAGGATTGTCAAGAAGTTCTGGAGTCTGCCCTCTCATGTTGGCGACTCTCGTGATCTCCTCGTTCTCCTTGTCCGTTGCGAGATAGCGACTCTCTAGGATTGAGGTCGTTATTTCTTTCGCACTTGCAAGATCCACATCCACAGCTGAACTTGAGTGGTTGTACTTCCATGCGTTTCTGAATACTGTAGTTGGTAAGGCAGTATGATCGATTAGAGCATACTCTGCCGTAGGGACATCCTTTGCGATAATATCTTCATCAGATAATACGCACTGTTCTGAGGGGATGACGACATTGCAGAAGCCATCATCTCCATTGTATACGATGACTTGTCTTGACATTAGACTGCTGTAGCAACTACGACATTTGTTGCGGTAGGATAGATAAGCAATACCTTAGTTCTAGCATCGCTATCATCTTTACCATATACCTCAATTTTGCTAGTACCACCGCCAGGAAGATCAAAGGTGGCAATATAATGATTAGCTTGGAGAGCCATGGATTATAAGAATAATTTCTACTAACCTATTTATCAACAATAAAGTCACCAATTACGAGAGTGTCAATATCCATCTTAAGAAAGGATGTGATAGCATGACATGGGGTCTCCACAATAGGTTCTCCATTGTCATTAAAAGAAGTGTTTAATACTACTGGAAGATCCAATTTGCCAAGCAATTCATAAACTCTAGAGTTCTGAGATTCAGTTACTGTTTGAATACGGCATGTCTTATCGGCATGAGTAATAGCAGGTAACTTATCAGTCTTAGATGTTTGACAATATAACATGTATGGAGTTACAAATCCTTCCTCAAAATAATCTGCAACATCTTCTTCTCTAATAATTCCAGCGAAGGGACGCCACTCCTCACGATGTTTGACTCTTTTATTGATAATATCCTTGTTCTCTGCCTTTGTAGGACTCATAAAGATAGATCTAGATCCTAATGCTCTGGGACCATGTTCAGATCTGCCTTGGAACCAACCAACAATCTTTTGATCTTGGATTCTATCTGCAACATCATTTACATCATAGGCAGAATACTTTAGACCAAAAGCATCGAGATAAGATTTGATCTCCTCGTTTGAATACTCTTTACCCAATAGGGCAAGGTTGTCTGGAAGTTCAATCGTTTCTCCCTCCTCAAAACATCCCCAGATAGCAGCACCAAAGTGGATACCAGCATCATCTGTGAATGGTGGGATGTGTATATTATCGAACATACCACTCTGTTTGATTAGAGTGTTGGTGACAATATTCAGGTAGGAACCACCAGCAAAACAGATAGTATCATCTAAATGATACTTCCTCAACTCTTTCAACCACGCCAACATAGCATCTTCAAAGAGTTTCTGAATCCATGCTGCAGCATCTGCTGGGGTCTTAGGAACTACATTCCAACCACCCTCGGGAAATGCAACATAGGGCACCGTATGATTGATGACCGAGTATTCTCCTGCATATTCCTCCAGAGAACCATAAGCAGATAATCCCATAATTTTTCCAACTGAAGAAATACAATCGGTCCAATTAGTTATTGCCTTTTGTCTTATAGTTGCGTATATTCTAGATGATACATGTGAGTAGAGATTGCCAAAGTTATTGACATTCTGCTCTGGCATATTATACAATCTGAAGACTTTCTTCTCTTTATTAAAATATCCTATTGAGTTATTTTCTGCAAAGAATATATTGTTCTGATATGGATCATATAGACCAGATCCACCACCATCTACTGTTAGAAATGTCCCCTCATTAAAAGGGGAAGTAAAAACAGTAGATGCAGCATGTGCTTGATGGTGTCCGCAGAATCTAACTTCTGCTTTTGGAAACTCTGGTCGAACAAACTTCAGGATAGTCTCTTCATTGTAATGAAAAGAAACTGCTGTAGAATATGTTGTGACATAGTAAACAATATCTACATCGTCAGGAGATATACTAGCAGTTTCCAAACAATATTTTATGGCATTTTTGGGGAAGTTCCCATCATATTTGATTCGAGATAATCTCTCTTCGTTTATGCTACAAATATGCTTACCGTCAATAAAAATGCTGCAACCAGCGTCATGCTGGGCAGCATCATTAATGGTATTAGTGTCGGGATTAGTTACATTGGCAGCAGAAGGGTGATTGATATCACCCTTTTCAAAAGCACCATAAATGCCAACAATGATCATTCTTCAGCGAGTTTCTGGAAATAACTAAGGGCATCATCTTCTTCGATGGCACCACCCATGTCTACTTTGCCAGCAACAGGATCCTTGCTAAAGTTGGGAGTAAAATCAGTCTCCTCATCAATAGTCTCGGGATCGGGTGCCTTGGGAGCAGCAGCAACGCCAAGAACATAATCAAGACGCTTCTTCAGATCCTCATAGGACTTGAATTGCTCAGGTGCAACCAGTTCAGCAAGAGAATACTGCTTCTTCCAGATTGCTTCCATGGCATCGTCATCATCCAGGAGAGCACCAGGACGAGCGAACTCGGAACTATCGTAGTTCCAGTAACCAGCAACCTTCTTGATCTTGATCTTGAAGTCTGCACCTGCCCAGAAGTCGAAGGGGTTGATAGGTTCTTCGTCTTCAAACTCAGGTTGCATGGCAGACATGATCTTGTCAAAGATCTTCTTACCAAACTTGTAGAGGAATACACGACCCTCATTGTCAGGATTGGCAGGATCCTTGACGACATAGATGTTAGCATAGTAAGAGAGCTTACGCTTCTGCTTACGAGCAGTCTCTTTGTCAGAATCAATACCACTGTTCCAGAGACTGGAGTTCAGTTCAGAAACAGGGTCCTTGCCACCGTTGGTGGTCAGGGAATTCTCGATGTACCAACCGCCAGGACCTTGGAAGGCATGGGAGTACATTTTTGCCCACGGCAGATCTTCGCCGTTAGGAGCAGGGAGGAAACGGATAACAGCATAACCGTTGCCAGCTTTATCGACCTCTGGTTTCCAGAGACGATCATCAGACGCGCCACCTCCTTTATTGGTTTTTTCGACTTCCTTGACCAGTTTGGCGGTCAGGGAACCAAGGGAGGATTGCTTTTTAAGGGATGCAAATGACATTTGATTTGGCTTGTGTAAATTGGATTTGGTCTTTACGGGTCTATTATAGGGCGGACCCACGCCCAGTGTCAAGAGATTTGTTCTCTGACTTTTTCTAGGGTTTTCTGCATGTTCGCAAACAACACCCCGCAGTCAACATCTTTGGGGAAACCCATCATAACAGCAGATTTACGAACATTCTCGCGCATTTCTCTTGCACGAGGGTCCTCAGAGAGTGACATCCGTGTATACAAATTTCTCTGCTTTTCTAGCAGAGTATCAAGTTTATCAAGATGCTTCAATTTTTCTTCATGATCTAACTTATCAAAGGTAAACACCTCAGTATAAATCTCCTCTTGAAGTTCATTGATATCAGTGATGGCATCTTGAACGAATTCTGAATCAAAGAAATCGGACATCTGTCTCCTCTGCCTTAAGCTTATTTAGAGCGGTAGCTTCGCTCTAGTGGTCTTTTTCATGAAATTGAGGTCCTGAGCATCACGCTTCAGTTTTTCCTTCAATGGTTTGGAAATGAGTTTGGTAATAGAGTCTACCTCCATACCATTCTCCTCGCAAAACAGGACAATTGCCTCAATATAATTGATCTTTTCTTTGAGAACCAGATTTTCGATCTCAAGAGAGAACTTTGCGGCATTCATAAACTTTTTGCCCAAAGCTTTGCTTAGTTCATTTTCCATTTAGATGATACTCTACGAAGTTTCTGATGTATTTGGTAAGTAACTTCATGTACTTAAGTTTATCATATTCTTGATAGACTTTGCAAGACCCATCTTCACATGCCATGATGATGACAAATTTCTTGACAGGTGTTCCAGTCAGTTCGTAGTACATGCAAGCATAAGCAGCACATTGAACAAAATAACCCTCAATCCAATCCCTCGGTTTTGGTTTTGCCGAAGTCTTGAAGTCAATGACTGCTAATTCTCCCTCATACTCAGCAATACAGTCCACAGTACCAGCAACACCTAGTTGCTCGCTGTAGAGAGATCCTTCCAGAGTGTGAATATTGTCTATTTTCTTTAGATCGGGTTTAGCGATCTTGAATAGAAAATCGGGAAGAGGTTTTACCTTAGGGAGAACTTTATTCTTTAGGTAATTCTCTGTGAGCGTGTGCATGTCAGTGCCACGACTCGTTGCTTTACGAGTAATCTCGTTTGCAGTCTCTTCCCCAACTCTTTTACGCCATTTGGCGAACTTTTCTCTATTATAAAAACTGATGATAGAGGTAATGGATACCATCTTTGCATCAGGTGTAGAATAATATCGAACACCGTCAACGGTGTCTCTCTCTAAACGAGGGAGTTCAATTTCAAGATGATTAAACATTACATACCGAGTGCCAATTTAGTTGCGAGATACTCCTTACAAAGACCAGAACGAACGATGTCATCAACACCAAATTCAATGGATGCGAACGATGGCATCTGCTCCAGGATCTTCATAAAGTCCAGGATACCATTGCGCTCATATGTCTTTGTGAGGTCAGTCTGAGTGGCATCACCACAGAAGTGAATCTTGGTGTTCTCACCCACTCTCGTAATTATACTATCTAATTCATGAAAGTTCAAGTTCTGACATTCATCAACGATGACAATGGCATCATCGAGAGTTGTGCCACGAATGAACGATGTGGACCAGAATGAGATAGTCTCCTGTTGCTTCAGATTACCATACAGCATTTCAAAGTCGGAATCTGTAGGCATCTCAAACATATACTTGACCATATTCTTATAAGGAATCTGGTAAAGTGCAGATTTGTCCTCATGGTCACCAGGCAGGAAACCAATCTCTCTGGTAGAAACAAGAGAACGAACAATATAGATCTTTTGATAAGGAGAGTTTTCGTCTAGAACATCCCGAAGCGCATTATACAGAACAATGAATGTTTTACCTGTACCTGCTGCTCCATATGCAAAAATATTCTTACCTTCAGCATAATCTTTGAACAGAGTGTCCTGATTATCTGTCAGAGGCGAAATATCAACGAGGAAGTCACTATTAACTGGTTTCTTCCTTCTCATCTGTTTAGCAGTCATACCAACACCAATGGGATTTTCAGACTTTCTCTTTCTGGGCATAAGTTTTAGTCGAGGGTTAGTTTTTGACGGTTTTGACCAGTTTTTTGTGCTCCACGAAGCACCTCATTCCAACCAGGATGAGATTTGCGAAGTTTGTCCTTCCATTCTCCAACCTCTCCAGGTTGGGGGCAGGTTGATGGGTCACTCCAGTCTCTAATCCAATCTGGGTTGTCAATCTTCCATTGATCCCAATCATGGACGCTGATTACCACATCTTTTTGTTCACCAGTCTTTGTGTTGACTACAGGATAAGTTGGCATTGTAATTAATTACATAAAAGTATTTATTAGCACCACTCCATCGCTTTACCGACAGTCGGGTATTGTTCGCAGAAAATTTCTTTTGCTTGATTAGCAATATCCATATGCTCTGCCTGGGTTCCATTTGCGCTTCTAAGGGCGATATAATGGATCCATGACCTGCATGATCCTGTCATGTAGATTCTGGTGGGTACAGCGAGCGGAAGCACCATTCTAGCGCATTCCTTGGCGATTCCCTTATCAAGCATGGTCCTGTAAAGATCAAGACCTTCTTCAAAATAACGCTGCATTGCTATTTCAAATTGTTGCCTGATAAAAGGATCTACATCATCAATAGAGTTCTGACGATTCTTGGTATCCTGCCGACGAAGTTTCGGCATGGGAATCGTATCGGAAAGCAGAGTAGAATCTGCATACCGTTGGGAAAACTCTTGATATGTGAAGCTACGGTGACGCAAAATTTGAGCTGCGATTGCCCTTGAGGTTTCAATCTCTAGAGTCATATACGCTTGCTCAAATACAGACCAATGTCCGTGCTTGATACAATATTTTAGCAGACCTTCAAAACTGGGATTATCCTGATTTTTTGGATTTGAGACTCTGGCGACATACGCCATTGTTTCTTCAGGATTCGGCGTTGCTTGCACCAGTGTCACTTTCTCCATTCAACCCTCTCATGTGTTTTAGTTTCAATCCTTTCTTGGCGAGTTTCTTCGCCTTTCTCATATATAACAGTTCTTCATCCGTATATAACCAAGGTTGCTTAAGAGCTGCCTTGGTTAGTCGAATGGTGTCCTTCATCCGCATAATAGACCTCGTAGTATTTGATGATTCCGTGAGTTATCATATTTCCCTGAGATACCCAATCATGGGCACACTCGTAGATGCTCTGATTTGAGTATTTAGGCGAACCATCAGAATTCAACTCGCTACCGAAACGCTTCAAAAGAACTGACAGGGCAGAACTTCTAGCGTCCATCTTTTCGGGACTATAGCGCCAATCAGTCTGCATATCCGTCATCGTCGTCGTTAGAGTTATAGTATTCAATAGGATCGTCGTAATTCTCTCTTGGTTTGGTATAGGCTTCTTTGTCAGCAAAAACTTCTGACTCCAATTCAAGAATTAGTGCTTTAAGGGTCCGAACGAGACCTTTCAAAACTGTTCTGTCCATAAAAAATCGCGTTTTGTCTATTTTACATAAAAAAAGGAAGGGCGTCAACCCCTCCTATTATATAACGGTTCAACTGATAACAGTTGCTCGAAATATTCGTGTAAGTGAATACGATAGCAGGACCAGTATGTACACCCTCTATAAGTTAGTTGGTAACATGCTGGAGGTCTGCTATCTTTATCCATGTCATCATAATGATAAACATAGGATTTATCCATCATACCTCACTTTTGATAGGTATGACCTCTATAGCAGAAAGTGCCATGCACTTCATCAACATCACCTTGCTTGCACTCAAACTTGACACCACGATAGGTAGTCATAGCAATTTGTGCATCGTGCAGTGCTGCTGCTTTGTCAATCTGCTTTTTGATGAGATTTAAGGTGTTCATTTGTTTACTCCTGAAGTTGGGTGAAAATTAACCTTCTCAGCTTTCGCTGGATCCGTTTTTTCCCGTTCCTTCAGTCGTTTGCGTCCCAATACCACTCACATTCTGGTGCTGATTCCTTTACGGTCTCAACCAACTCAATCTTGAGGGCATCCTCAATGTGTTCGTTTGCCTTAATCCTCAGCATTACTGCATCGGTTTGTTGGCAACTTAGTGTAGTGTACAGAAGTAGTTCTGGTATCATGGGATGAACGCTCCGTTCCGCGACTTACTTGCGTCTCATATCAACATCTGATCACATTGACCTTCTACTTTAGATCTAAGATAACCTAGTAGATTATATTTAGACCGTCTATCCAGATTGTCATCCATAAGGATTTCAATCCGTTGTTCTAGAAACCTTTCACACGACATATGCCACCCATAGGGTGAGTCGTCGGCATGATGGGCAAGGGTCAATGCCAGTAAGATACTGAGCATGAGATGAACGACAGGTCTATTATAGACCACATGCCTTATTTAGTCAACTAATTGTGTAACTTATGATACAATTTAAAAAACCTTATGAGTCAAAAAATACCTGGGATTTTTTTTCCCGAATATTTGGATTACTTTTTCGATTTTGATTTGGGTTCGTTGCCCCAGAGTTTTGGATTGACTTTACCATCTGTCTGAGTCATGTTGATAAAATCATGCCTATAATGATCCCAATAGTGATCAAAAATATCAACCTTCTTAGAAGAGACAACGATATCGAACTTGGTCAAACCATCTACCGTATACTCTATCAAGTAGGCAGTATATGGTAGAGAAGTGTCCTTAGACAACGAAGGATCGCAATCCTCGTGAATGATTTTGATCTTCAAACGCGATTACCCCAATCAACATCAGGATAGGCTTCTTTCACGACATTGTGCGTGATACGATACTTCTTGCCGAGGTCTTTGTCCTTAACGAGGCAAACAAGTTCTGCTTCATCAGGATGAAGAGACTCAAGCAATTCAATGAACAGTGCTTCTCTACGAGTTCTCTTGAGAGTGTCATTACCACCCTTCACATAGTTGTAAAGAGTCCGATACTGACTGGCAAGTTTACTCTGACTGTCCACCGTGGGTGAATCATTGGGGGTATAAGGAACCTCTCCTTCAGGAAGAGCACTCTCAATGCTAGGATCAAAATTCCACACAAAGAGGGCAACCAATGCAGGAGAACGATTCTCTTGCAAGATTTTGATCTTCGATGATTTTGTCTTAGCACTAGAGACCGCTTGCATAATCTCAGATTGAAGCGGGTGGGGTGGCAATTTAGGCATGATTTTTCAAATAGTAATTAATCTTCGTCGTCGTCAAGATCATTTTCAAAACGGAAGGCGATGAGAGAATCGGGAATAATGTTTCCGTCTTCATCATACATCTCGGGATGCAGACCCTGTGGTTGAGGTTGCCGATCGTGATGGTACATCATGTATTCTCTGAGTACCCATCCTAACATACAACCGACGATCAGGGCACCGATTACTAAGAACGACCCTGCTACTAAACTGACAGCCAGCATTTTCTTATGCTCCCTTGGGATTATCTTTCTTGAAGTCCAGTGAGATTTCAAAGTAAAAATGCACTTCCCGTTTAAGGAAGCGAACCATCTTTCCGAACATCAACTGGAAAGTTTTTGGTTGTTCCTTCCTCTTACCTCCATTGAGAATGAACTCAACTCCACGATTTGTGTGGATGTCATTATTTAGTGATTCATCAGACAAGATTCTTCTCTTTAAAATATTGTACTGTTTCAGCAGCACCTCCGATAACTTTATCGCCGTGAACTACCTGAGGGAAGTACTTTGTGTCAAATTCGTTTTGAAATTCTTCGATTGTAAAGTCTTTATCTAGAGTATAGACCACGAACTTCTGTTCGGTGATCTCCATTAGCTGCTGTACCTGGCGGCAGTATCCGCAGCCAGGCATTGAGTAGATTGTAAACATGGAGGACTAAGATGTCAAGCTCAAATATATGTAGGTTCTCCGTCCTGTCCACCGAGGGTCATTATGCTCAATTCCCCAAGATCTTCAAGGGCGGGGATACCATTATACACCCTCATCGTGAATCCGTTAACTGTTCTGTCAGAGATTCGTAAATTAACGATACCACCTGGGAAGGCATTTGTACCACTCGCGATACCAATGACAGCATAATCAGTATCATTCATCGCATCAGCAAAGTTGATGTTGTAAGTGCCTGTAGCAGTTTGTACGATGGAGCTGACATTATGTGAGCGATCACCAGGAGTGTAGTCACTGTTGCCAACACCAAGGTTGCTGTTCATGTACCAGGAGGTAGCACGACCCTCAAACATTTGAGTGTAAGTGCAAGTCTTGAGACCAGACAGATTCTTAAACTCACCAACTCTACTGACCTTATGGAAGTCATTGTTAAAGACTTGGATCGAGTTACCCATGCTTCCGAACTGAGTTCCAACGCCAGCGCCGTAGTACAGAAGTTGAGGAGTGTTCTCAGTGACCAGGATCTCTGTATAGGTAACTGTCTCGGTTACATTGTCAGTGTATTGACTTGGTGTTGTTGTACCAAATCCAACAGGAAGTCCATCAGCAGCATAGTAGAACCTGATCGGATAATTTGCCTGCTGAGCAGCGTTCTCAAAGCGATAGGTCTGACCGACCTCAAATCTGAGGTAAGGTGCTTCGTATCCCTGAATGTTGATTGTCTGATCAGATCCTACACCAGTGTAGCGATGAGCAGATGACTTAGTACCAAGAGTAACAGGCAGAGGCAGGAATGGGTTCCTAGACTCTGTGTAAAGGTTCTTAGCGGTGTCTGCAGCACCCGTCAAGGCGGAGAAACTAGAAGCAGATGCGAAGTTAGCGTTGAGTGCTTGAGTGGCGATTCCAGCGGTCGTAGCGAAGGTTGCGATGCCAGCGACGATTGCTTCAGATGCAATGCCTGCCAAAGTAGCACGAGGGACTTCATCAACACCAACAGTAACGATACCAGCAGATACAGATGTGACTGTCAGTGGTGCAAGAAGATTCAAACTACCAGCAGTTCCTACCAGGGTGCCATCATCTTTAATGATGACACCTGAACCAGCGGCAACAATATTTTGCAGTTGAGAACCATCACCGAAGAACTGTCTAGCAGTGATGTCTCTGGTTGGGTTATTGATGGTTGCCTCAGTAGAGATACCGAGAGCAAGGTTTGCTGTAGTTGCGTTAGTTGCCTGCTGAGCGGTGTTCGCAGTGGTTGCAACAGTGGCAACACCAGCAACGGTAGCGTAATTGGCGTAAGTAGATCTCTCAGGAACGAAAGATGGATCAAGATTAGTTGCTGTAGTAGCAAGACTTACAGAGTCTGCAGCAGTGATAGTAACAATACCAGCAGAGATGGTAGAAACTGTCAGTCTATCACCGAAGTTTACAGTAGCAGCAACACCGATGGAAGATCCACTGTCTTTAACCTCAATGCCACTACCAACAGCAGTAACACCAGTCAGACCAGAACCATCACCAACGAAAGCAGCAGCAGTAACAATGCCAGAGGTATTGACACTAGCAACAGTACCAACACCGCTAGGACCATCGTCTGCAGGTCTGCTGTAACCAACGAAGGATACATTGGGTCTGGATGCTCTTACAAACAGTGTCTGCCCTGTAGATACACCAACATGGTCTACCTTAAAGTCTTGCAGTGGTTGTAGACGCAGACCGAATACAATAAAGTCAGATTGTTTTACTGCACCGATACCGCCAGAGGAAATACCAACAGAGATGGCAACAGGAACATCACTGTTCTTGTTAGTAGCATGAACAGAAGCAAGACTATTCTCTGTCGCATCTAAGATAGACAGTTCATCATTGATTGTGCTAGGAGGATTCAGACTAGAAGTCAGAGACTTACTGCGACCATGAACCAGAGCAGAATCAGCAGAGATATTTCTAAAGAACTTAGTTGTATAAGCAGAGAAGTTGACACCAGGATCAAAAGAGTTGACGAAAATCTTATCGCCAGGCTTCATGTGAATCTGCTCAAGGTGCTTTGCCTCACCCACAGCAATGGGAACACCATAGGCAAGGTAATCACTATCCTTGAATCCGAAGGAACTGGAAAGACCAACAGAATAGTTGGACTTCAGGTTAGTCTTATTAGAAACGGTGACTGTAACCTCTACCAATTCAGGTGCTTCATATAGAAGAACAGGAGTTACAACACCTTGAGTGAGACTAGAGACGAGGTTTCTTGTTCTACCGAAAGCATTGTTAGCAAATCCTGCGGTAGTAACAGTACGAACAGGAGAGTATGGAGATGTGCTCTCTGTTAAAGATGTGCCATCAGCATTAGAGATATGTCTTGATCTGATGTAGTATGTTGTACCATACTGCAAGGTGGCACTGACTGTCTGAATCTCAGAGGTATCATTCAGTCCTGTAGACTCCCAGACAACAGTATCAGATCCACCAGCAGGTGCAGACAATACAATCTGACCATACATTGAAGGATGAGTCATGCACTGATAATAGTATGTGCCTGCAGGAAGTCCTGTAGTATCCCAAGTAATGCTAGAAGTGCCTTCTCCAGTTACACCACTGGCGCTGGTGCCACCCAAACTAACTCTGATAGCCATGGGATGACCAGCAATAGCAGTCAGATCAATTGAAAGGGTATCGCCTTGAGTAAGATTAATTGTAGGACTGTTACCAGTTACTGCTCCATTCCTGTCAGCGCCAGCACCACCGAAGGTGTAGTAATCTCCGCCATATCCACCTTGCTGTGCTGCAGTGACATAGACACTGTATGATTCTGGAGATCCAGAACCACCTGCAAGTGAACTGAGGACTTGGAACTCAATCGCCTTCAATGTACCTGATGCTGCGGTGCCATTGATTGGAGAGTATGCACTGGACCTTACCTTGACACCAGTTACATTATCAAGAATCTGATTCTGTGTCGGTTCAAGAATTGTAGGTTGAGCAACACCAAATGAAGGTACATTAGTTCTGAAAGATACGATGCCAGAGAACTCAGATTCATATGAGGTAAACGCAGAACCATCATCATTAGAGATATGCTTGACTCTCATGTAGTAAGTCTGAGCACCAACGCCAGTGAATGTCTGCTCTAAGGCAGTGGTATCTGTTGGAGTATCAAAAACAATATTATTAAATGCAGAGTCAGTAGCAACTTGGAACTGAACTTTCTTCAGAGTTCCAGACTCATATGAACCACCAGTCGCTGCATATGCAGGAGATGTCAATGCAATACCTGCTCTGAATACCCCATCTTCAGGAGCATCAACAATTACAGGAGTATTGATACCACCAGCAGTGGAACCAATAGCAGCAGTAGGATTAAGATAAAGAGTCTTGTGAGGTGCTTCTCTCAGGTTGTAGTAACCACCGATCCAATATCTGTAATCATTTTCATCATATGTTGAAGAAGGATACTGATCATAAACAAAAGTAGTATTGTCTCTCGCTCCACTATCACCAGTTACAGATGTCAACCAGTTTCTAACATCAGTAGCTGTAGCACTGGGGAATCTTTGGAGGAAGCAAGCAACAACACCAGCAACTACAGGAGATGCTGCAGATGTACCATTGAAGTATGCGTCATAGAAACTAGAGTTATCCCATCTTACATAATCCTGATAACCAGAAGTCGGTGAACCTGCAGCAAGGATGTCGTCAGCAGGTGCCCAGATATCAATACCAGGACCATTGTTAGAATAAATTGCTTTTCTTTCCTTAGGTCCGCTGTCGTACTGAACATAATCATCTAATGCACCGACTGTAATAACAGGGAAGTATTCTTCCTGTCCTTGGATTGTGCTGATACCAACATCAGTAAATCCAATACCCATTGGGTTCATAAACTTTTTATGACCCAGAGGAACCAAATTGGTTCCATAGTTAGTGAACTCAGGACGAGGGTCACCAGATGCAAACCAATCATCCTCAAGAGCATCCAGAGCATGATTGTCGTCTGTACCAACACCAATCCTTTGGTTGTTGTTACCAGCAGAAGCAACATGGAGGACACCAGCGTCCATCATCTCGTTACCAGCAGCATCAACTGCTAAACTTCTGGATGATGTAGACCAAGATCTGTAGGCACCAGAAACTTGGTTGTAAAGATAGTAATACAACCAGCGATAGTCTTGAGAACCACTGTTGTAGCTGTTGTAGAAGTAACTAAAAGATTGTGTACCCTCAAATCTTACATAGTGGTACATGTTCTGGCGAATAGCAGCTTGATATCCCCAACTACTATTAACAACGGTAGGTTTTTTTACACCAAGAGTGGCGTCTGTAGGTTTGTTCTGGTGGAAGATCTTGATGAGGTCATATGCTTCCTCAATACCAAGACCAACAGCGTCACTGACGCAAGGAACATTCCAGATGGTTGCCTTAGGAGCGTGACCAAAGTTCTTACCAGCAGCAACAGATGCAGCAGCAGTACCGTGACCGCTAGTCAGACTGACTGATGTGCCAGCAACACCTGCTCTAGCAGCAGTGTATAGACTGTTATTGATTTGAACTGTACCAGCATTAGCATAGGCAGGAGATCTTTGTGCTCCAAACTCCCACCACTCAATTGCTTTGTCAGTTGCAATACCAGTAGAACCATCCCATCTGGTGTAGGTATAGTTATTGGTTACCTCAAACCAAGTCGGGTCGATTACATAAGGAGCATCGAGTACGATGTCTTTTACTCTAGATGTTCCATCATCGTTGAGAAACTCAGGGTGTGCCGCATAGACACCAGAGTCCATGATAGCAACATCAACATTGCTACCATCATATCTAAACTGGAACGCTACACCGTCTGGACTGCCAGATGGAGTCCACTGATATGGATAGATGTTTCCATAATTGCTACCATGAGCATCACCATAGGTCTCAAAACCTACTCTTGCTACACCCCAGTTAGTTCTATTTAATTCACCAACAGTGTATCCAATACCAGAGAGATATCTATATGTCTTTACCTTATCTCCACCAAATCTATCTTGAATCGTTGCGTGCTGTGGCACGGGAAATGATTCTGCATTATCTTTATGGGATAACTCTACCCATGCAACATCATCATGTTGTGCGAGTGCCTGTGCCTCTTCCTCAGTCAACTCATAAGTAGAGCGAGTAGCACTCTGAGACTTAGAGTTTGTGCAAGTGACACTTCTGTCAGGAACATACTCTTCGCTAGATGCGAAAGTGAGTAGGTTATGAATTCTATGCCAGGCTTCTGCACTGGTTGCACCAATGGTATATCTCTTGAGAGTCATGTCTGCGACACTATAAGGGCACCTTTTTTATATTTAGGTGTGGTAGAATATATATTAGAAAGAATCTTGCTATGAATATTGTTACTGGTGCCAAGGGATTTATCGGAGGGCACTTTGTCAAAAGCATGGACAATGTGCTTGAGATTGACATCGATAATTGTTTTGAACTCCTGAATAAATTCAATCGATGGGATGAGGTGGACATGATCATCCATATGGGTGCTCGATCATGGACCACAGACAAAGATGTCGATGCAATCTACAGATATAATATTGATTATAGCATCAAGTTATTTGAGAAAGCAATTGAGTATGGCATCCCCGTCAAGTATGCTTCTTCGGCATCCACTTATGGAAAGTGTATGTCTACGGATGGCATTATCAACCCACTAAACTATTATGCTCTGTCAAAAGCAACAGTAGATTACTGGGTGCAGGATAATATGCATCGCTTCTCTCACATTCAAGGGTTCAAGTTCTTCAATGTCTTTGGTAGCGGAGAAGTTCACAAAGGAGAGCAAGCAAGTCTTGTGAGTAAGTTCAAGTGGCAATCTGCCACAGGTGCAATCCATCCCTTCCAAGGATCCGATAAAGTCCTGAGAGATTATGTATGGGTGGGTGACATTGTAAATGTTGTACTGTCTAACAGTGCAGGCAGTGGTATCTACGATCTTGGTTCAGGGCAGGCAGTAACTATTCAGCAGGTTGCAGATTGCGTTGCACAAAAAACCGAGGCGATGGTAGAGGAAGTTCCTTTCCCACCAAACCTCGTTGGTAAGTATCAGTTTAATACTCAAGCAAATATGAGCTGGTTGTCTGACTCATACAAATTCAAGACAGTATTTGATTATATCAATCACCACGATGAATTCTAATTGAGTCAGAGTCGAAGTGTTGCGTTGAGAACTCAAACAATTCAGAGTCTTGCAACGCAACCATCTGATGCTTGAGACCTACAGGGACATGGAACTTATCTCCTGGTTCTAATACCAGAAATCTTGCATTACCAATGTCCTCATCATATCCATAGTACAATGAGATGAGACCGCTCTGTAAGTAGAAGGTCTCATCTTTTAGTTTGTGATAATGCCAGGAGCATCTCTTGTTCTTTTCCATGAACAAGATCTTGCCGCAATACATTTCGTTATTGACTATCCACTTCTCGTGACCCCACCCCTTCGGCACGATCTTGATTGAAGAAGTCTTCTGAGTTGATTCCTTTGTCATCGATGTAGTAATCTGCAGCGGGTTTGCCTAGATAAAGATCGTTGAACATACAACCCCATTCCCTAAGTTGTTTCAGGGTGAAGTCGTAGTATTTTTCGTAAGCTTCTCCACGATCATTATTAAAGGTGCCCATACCTCTTGCAGTATGGTAGATGATTTCATGCCCTTTAATATATAGGTCGTTAATTTTTGAGATCCTGTCCCAGCGTGGAACTGCAAGAGTGTATCTACCTTCTCCCTTGCCAGGATAGCATATGGTGCCGTCGATGTCTACATTATACCTCATCATTAGTTACCATGTAGTTGATCTTTCCTTTCTTTCCAGCGTTGGAATTCTCAGGAACATAAACCATTTTACCATGCTCAGGGAAATATGTATATTCAAGTTCGGATCTCTTCAAAGTGTCCATGACATCATCAACTGACTCACAGATGGTATCTCCACCAAGATTAAAAGAAGTATTCAATAACATTGGCACACCAGTTCTATCATAGAACTCTCTGATCAGATCATAGTAATATAGATTCTGTTCTCTGGATACAGTTTGAATTCTGCATGTCTTATCAACATGCAATACTCCAGGAATCTTATCCCAAATCTTTTCATGAGCATTAACTGCAAACATCATGTATGGACTTTCATCAAGACCACGCATATCAAACCAGTCATGAACATGATCCAATAGAACAGAAGCAGCAAATGGTCTCCACCATTCACGCCCTTTCTTTTTATTGAGTATCACTTGTGCATCTTTATTTCTTGGATCAAATAGAAGAGATCTATTGCCCAGAGCACGAGGACCCTGTTCAGATCTCCCTTGGAAGATTGCTACTGGATGACCTTCAATGATCTTATCAACCACATCCTGAACTGATGTATCATAAGAAGTTTCTGGGAGGATGTGAGTTTGTCTTGGACCGAGATAAAGATTCTTCAGAGGTTTGATCTCTGATGACTTTGTGACTTGTCTCCACTCAAGCAATGCTTGCCCTACAGGAAGACCAGCATCATAGCAGATAGGTTCTACAAATAACTTACCACCTTCAGGTAGATGGTTTAGATACTCGTAGTTAGCAACACAATTTAAAGCACAACCTCCAGAGAGAACAACATTTTTACACCCAGTAATGTCTACCGCTTTCTTAATAAGATTCACCATGTAAGTCTCAAAGTCCTTCTGAATTCTGTAAGCAATATCACAATTCAAAGAGAACTTTACTGTTGGGTCGGCAACTTCATCAGGTGCAGAGAGAGCAGGTCCAATGCGAACAATACTATCATCATCCTCATGTCTTTGGCACCTAGTATTTGCATCATTATACAGTAAATATAATGTCATCTTATCCTTAGGTGCAATGTGATCATAGTATTCTATGATCACTCCATTATGGACTCTATAAAATATCGACTCGTTTACCTCACCATCTTCTGTTATGAATGATTTTATTTCTGGATCTTCTTTACCGTAAGGAGCAAGACCCATCAATTTTCCAGACGCAGTATAATCATACCCAATATACTCAGCAGCTGCTGCGTATGCCATTCCAATACCTGTCGTAGGATTGTCAACTACATCGTCAGTGTCCTTAAAAATAGGAACATATCTTTGATGCAGAAGTTCAAAACTATCTGGATAGGATGCTTTGTAAATACTTTCTACTTCATGTCCGCCACCTTTAATCGCTCCAGCACCATCGACTACAACAACGGCAGCTTCTTCAAATCCAGAATTATAAAATCCAATCGAAGCATGAGAAAGATGATGCTGCTGTTCAAATGACTTGTACTTATATTGATTTTTTCTTAGTACCTTTGATGCTATTAATAAACTGGTATCTACAGATTGATTTACTACCTCTTCTAGTGTAGGAATTTCAATGGCAGTAACAGCAAGTAAAGAGTTTCTATCAATAATATTATTGGCACGAAGAATCGACATGAAAGGATAAGAGTCATGCTTTCTATGGGTAAGTCTCTCCTCCTCTATCATCCATTCCACTTGACCATCCACAATATATGCAACAGATGCATCATGAGAGATGTTGATAGAAAAAATTCGTTTTACATCTCCATTCTTAAATTGAACTAGTGATTTATTCATATCCCTAAAATCCTATCAACATCATCCATTCTGAGAGTATAAGTCCCAGGATTCTGTACTGCAATTGCTGCTGCCTTGTTTGCAAAAGCAATAGACTCTTCCATATAGGGGAGTTGAATGTAATAAAATACCAGGGCGGCAAGGAAAGTATCTCCTGCTCCAGTAACATCAAAGGTCCTTACAAGATCAATGCAAGGGAACTTTTTCTTATTCCAAATACATCCATCACCGCCCATGGTGACAATCATGTTCTCTCTATTAGGAATAAAGTTGGCATCTAATGACTCAAACTCTCTCTGATTAATCTTATAGATGACATTGCTGAACTCCACAGGGAGTTTAGTCTTCTTCGTATCCACAAATACCTTAGTATTAGGATACCTGCCAGCAATATACTTGATTGTCTCAGTGTCAGGGAGAAACCCTTTGTTGTAGTCCGAGATGATGACGGCATCATAGGTGTCATGAAGTAGTGCCATCTGCAACTGAGATGGATGCAAGGGTTTCACATCGGGTTCAGTATCAACACGAACGATCTGTTGATTGCTTTTAGCATCAATGTATCGTGTCTTCTTCAGTGCCTCAGTATTCGTGACAAAATTAACCGTGATGCCAAGAGACTCTAAGTTCTGTTTAACATTACCTGCCATACCAAGTGCAGTATCGATACCACTCTGTACGAGGACAGGGACAGGTGCCTCTGGACTTAGACGATTACAGTCACCATAAATCCATTCATCGGTACAACTATCCCCGATCAATAATACTTTGTATTGTCTTGCTAGTTGCATAATTTTCTAAGCGATCAAAGAATCTCAACTCAGCGGCATACATGGAACCGATAACACTTTTATCTTTCCAATCTGATCCGACTATCATTATATCAGGTTGATATGTTTTTATCAAATTCTCTAGTTCTTCATCACTAGAGAAGGAAAAAACTTTGTCCACGAACTTAAGTGCCCGTAGCATTTCCATTCTATCTAGGCAGCAATTAACTGGTCTAGATTCACCTTTCATTTCCTTCACTCTGGCATCAGTGTCTACAGCAACTGCTACCTCATCACCTTGGGACCTTGCATAATTTAAGAGTGCAAGGTGCCCACGATGGAGGACATCAAATGTCCCATTGACAAATACTTTAGTCATTGGTAAGAGAAATCAATTTACCATACTCGGGGAGATAAAGATACTGAATCTCTGAATAGTACAGAGTGCGAACAGCATCATCAAGAGTCTCTACCAGAGGTTCTCCACCAAGATTAAAAGATGTGTTAAAGATGATAGGGCACTCAGTCTTCTCATAGAATTTGTTAATGAGATTATAATAGTTTTCGTTCTGCTCCTGAGTCACAGTTTGAATGCGACAGGTATTGTCAACATGAATGATAGAAGGAATCTTTTCCTCAACCCCTGGTTGGCAGTTGACTGCATACATCATGTGTGGAGTTTCATCCATACCACGAAGATCAAACCATTCATGTACATGTTCTTTCAGGATAGAACCAGCAAACGGACGGAAGAACTCACGATGCTTGACAGAATTAACATGATCCTTACCGTCAGGATCACGGGGATCATATAGGATAGAGCGATTACCAAGAGCACGAGGACCAGATTCTGACCTACCTTGGAAGAGGGCAACAATATTTTTGTTAGTAATGAGATCAACTACCTTCTCATCATCTGCCTCTTCTACAATACCACCATACTTATCTGCAGTATCAATGATTTGTTCCGTAGAATACTCATGCTGTGGTCCCAAGTACAAACTCTCAGCAAAGTTTCTAACTTTAGCATCTTTAGTTACCCTATGGTATTGATAAAGAGCAGCACCAATAGCAGTTCCCGCATCATTGCTAATTGGTTCAGCATAAATGGTAATACCCTCATCCTTTAGTTGCTCAAGATAATAATAGTTTGCCATGCAGTTCAAACCATAACCACCAGAGATTGCTACATTAGTTTTGCCAGTGAGAGCGGATGCAAATCTAATTAGATCCAGTACCTTCTCTTGGGTTTCTGTTTGTACTTTATACGAAAGATCTTTTCTATTCTTCAACCTAGTCAAGTCTTTAGGTTCAACACCCTTAGGAGTTAACAACTCACTACTGATAAAGTCATTGACAATAGCAGCATTAGGATATGTTGGAGTAATAAAATTATTATCTGATGGAGCGTAGAAACTAACAGTATCTAATTTGGGATTAAAGATGTTAGGGATATTGTCATTGGGTTCTCCGTATGGGGCAAGACCCATAGTCTTACCTGCTTCGATAGCCTGGAAACCATTGTATTGTGTTACTGCCTCATATGTTTTTACAATACCAGCAGTAGCATCAGCAATCAAAATAGACTGTCCTTGATCATCGGGATCAAGAAGTTGATTATCAAACTGAGTTTCGATAAGAAGACTTCTAAAATTATTACCACCTAGATGCTTGTATCTAGCAGAGATTCCATCTGGATATGAGCAGTCAAAGATGCTCTCAGTTTCCCAGAGCATGGTTTGTCTGCCATTTGAATTATGATCAATGAATGTACCTGCACCATCAACAACTAGAGATACTGCATCAGAAAATCCAGACCTGTAAAAAGCACAAGCAGCATGAAGTTTGTGGTGAACATTACCAAGGTCAATGACTTGAGGATGTGGAGTATCCTGACCAGTATGAATGCCAATCAGTCCAAGTTTTCTTGCCAGACCAGTGTAAGGATCCTCACCAGAGTAATCTAATGTTCCTAGTTGTCCTGACTGATTGATAAGTTGAGTGTGGGCAATGACAAGATAGTCTAATTTGTCAGTGTACTCTTTGATTTTTAACAATGAAAGAAGAGGACCACCATCATACTTGACTCTGGTAAGTCTTTCTTCTTCAATGGCAAAGACAACTTCACCATCTTTTAGTAAACAAACACCAGCGTTATGCCCACGAGTGATGCCAGCAATCCATTGACTCATTTTCCAAATCCTTTAGATGTGTTTTCTTCTACGGCAACAGTGCCAGAATATTTTTTAGGTTTACCTAGTCTCTTCCTGCAGGAAGAAATAACTTTTTGAATATCTTCTTTCGTCATCTCCATACACTCATCATTCATCATATCTTGGTAGTCTTCTGTTGTCAATCTAATTGGAGAGAAAATTCTATTCTCTTCACCAAGATCAATTATATCAAACGAAGGGTCTTCGGGATAAGAGATGTTGATTGGGTATGTAGATCCAATCACAGCAGTAGCAGTGGTTCCAACTGCCTTTGCAATATGTTGTCCGACAGAATCACATCCCAGAAAATGATCTGCCTGTTCAATGATACCTGCCCAGGTGCGAATGTCAGTCTGTGGCCATCCACATGGAGTCCTACTAGTGTCAACATCAATTGGGAATTGGAATTCGCTCATGATGATTACACCATAATCTTCTCTGAGATTGTTAATAATCTCAACCAGATAACTTAGGTGAAAACTTCTAGAGGTTGTATCAATAATATACTCACCCTGAACCTGCACACCTCTACCAAAAGGTTGAATTACAATGACTTTATCTTTACCAGTCTTTGCCTTAACTTCCTCTACAGTATTGATTGCAGAGATTGCCTCTGCTTTTGAAAGTTTAATCTTAGGTGCAGGAAGATCTCTGGGTTCATCTAACCCATTGATTTCCATATCAAATGCTTGAGCAATACTACACTTCTGATTGTAGTAATGCCACATTCTATATGGTTCTGGAGTAACACAATCTCTATCTTTGATCTTATCTTCAAAGAGATTTTTGTGCCAATTATCGTAAGTATATTTGTGGAGGACTGGATGTGCCTTGTAGAAATTCATTCCACCCTCAGCAACGATCACGAAATCATCGTGATTCTCTGCGTACTTTTCTAAAGCAGGAATGGAAGTAATTACTCGACCAGCGCCACCATTAATAAAGAATGCCTTCGCTCTCATACTATTCAAATCACCAAAGTATATAGTTAGATAAAAAGAACCTGCGCTATTCTATCTTTAGTAGTAAACGCATCTTCACTGTACCACTGAGCATGTAACTGATCAGCTTCATAAAGAATACATCTATTATACACCATTTCAAACTCTAACTCAACCTCCCACCCATCTTCTTGATCATATTGCCATTTATTCTTCGCATGTTCGTTGAAATATCTTTCTACTCCTGGTTGTAATGTTCGTGTGCTCTGCTTACCAGACATAGAATACAATCTAGTGCCACCATTACACTCTTCAGGAGTATTCAAATATATTACAGCACCAAAGTGTACACCATAGGCATCTGTATGAGGATATCCACCACCAGGATCCCTAGTCATAGAGTTCATTACATTACATAAGAAATTGGTCTTATTCCAATTCTCTTCCCACTTTTCCTCATCAATTTCTGTTACCCAAAGTGGTTGTTTCTTTAGATTATCAAAAGTGGGTTTAAGATTTTCCCTAACTCTAGAATCTTCCTCATAAATTCTCCAACCAGGAAGACCAGACATTAAGTTAGGTCTATCTTGTAGATTACAACCAAGAGCGTATTCTCTAACGGAGTCTGGGTCCTTGTAAAAATTATCTATGATTAATGCATTCCTGTTCTCTGCACCAATCTCACTGACAAGAGTAATGTCAACTTTATCATTAAGTTCAAACATAAAATCCTCACATACAAAAAAATTCTGGGAAAATTTTTTCCCAGAATCTGTAAACTAAAATTTGATTTTGATTCAGGGGTTGAGAGCACCACCCTTTTCATCAGGGGCGATAGGCCAGGTGATCAGGTAAGTAGAGGTTCCAATTCCTGCCCAATCTGCAGGAAGATTTCTCAACTTAGCACGATAATCTAACCAAGGTTGCTTGACTGAATCAGGCATGTCATCATTAATCTTCGAGTCACTGTTAGCTAACATCGAATCTCTTGTTGCCCTGATAGTTGCCCAAGAGTATTGCTGGGTCTCACCAGGAGCACATTGAGTATCAACTACATCTGATCTGAATGAAGGGGAAGACCATCTGCTATTTACAACATCATAGTACAGAGACTCAGGATTAATTGCTTCTGTGAAGCAAAGAGGATCCATGATGTTAGGATCAGGTGCAGTGGGATCTCCACATACTACATCAAATCTGTCAGGATCATCATTTTGACCCCAGAGATTGAGCGCATGTAATGGTTCTGCTGCTGCATCTAACTTGACTTCAACGCAGTCAATAGGACAAGGCATGAATCCACTCGGATCATCCCAGTCCCAGACACCATGAGATCCAGGTTGATCGATGATACCATTCTCATCGGGAAGTTGCCACCTAGTTCTAAGATATCTAGGACCAACATAAGTAGCGATACCTACTTCTGTATCGTCTTGCTCATCGCCACAATACTCTGTGGGAACAGGGAAGAGAACAGTCTTAGTAATTTCGTTGGTAATTGTATGCCCAACGGTAGTTTTGATACGATCCATTGCCATGGGATTGATTCCTCCTTAATTATTCCCAGTATTGGACAACAACGAGTCCACCCTGACCAAATCCTCCCCAGCAGCAGGATCCGTCATTAAAGGGGGACATACCAGCACCACCAGGGAAGAAGGACTGGCTTCTGCAGCAACCTTGCTGGTTACCTACAGAACAAGAGTCATCACCCGTGGTTGTAGGAGCACCCCAAGGACCAACACCACCACCAGTCTGAGGATACATCGTACCCATACAGTAAGAGTTGTTGAATTTCTTACCGTGTACACCTCGGATACCGAAACCTTCTGTAAAGGAGGGACCTTGAGTATGTGCTGCTCTTACATTACGGGGGCAAGATGTGGTGGAGATACAAACATTACACTGAGATTGGTGCGAACATGCGTAGCAGAAACCAGCACACTGGTGCCAACCCCAAGATCCACCCTCAGCGCAGAAGTTACTCATTCCACCTGCGCCACCATCTACAGGAGTAACGAATGAAGTACATCCTTTTGTGCCGCAGCAGTTATAACCGTGAGAGTAACCACAGCAAGAGCAATTGCTGTTGCCGCCAGCACAGATGGTATAACGACTGGATCCAGGAGTGAAGTGGTTGCAGTGAGCAAAGATGGTTTTCGTTGCGTAAGATCCTGATCCACCTGCAGGACCATTAGCACAACAAATGCCAGGAGCACCACTACCACCGCCGCCAGTCAGCTCAAATCGAACTGTGGTTGCTCTAGCAGGAACTGTCCAGAGAAGACAGCAACCTGGGGTAGAAGCACCGTAGTGATTACTTCCATCAAACAGGAAGAACTGGTGGGCAACACCAGTGGAAAGACCTACAACCTGTCCAGGTCCCAAGGAACCACCAATAACAGCCTGGTCCCCCTGAATCTGTTTATAACTTTGATAATTTGCCATTACTCTTAATCGTAAATGGTGGAGTCGTATTAGTATTTATGTAAAACATTACGAAAAGAAGGGGAGGTTGCCCTCCCCCATTGAAGAATCAGATGGTGATGATTCTCCAACCTTGTGTGCCATCGTAGAAGACCAATTCAAAAGCAGCACCCTCAGTGGATACAACCATGTCTGAGGCATCACCCATGATTGGGTTACCATTTCTACCAATGGTCAGGTTGTTGGAATCGAATGTGTCTGCGACATCAAAGATTCTAACGGAGTCACCCTTGACAGGAGATGCAGGCAGAGTGATTGTGAATGCACCACCAGAGGTGTCACAGAATGCTTGCTGTCTGTTAGCAAGAGTTACCGCACCAGTTGCATCGACATTAGCGTATGCACCCAGAGGCAACCAAGCAGAACCGTTGTAGAACTCGAAACCATCGGCGTCGGTATCGTAACGGAGACCACCTTCGATCAGGTCAACACCAGTTGGGCGAGAAGCTTGAGCACCACGCGGGGGAACAAGGATACCAGAGGTGGCATCCATCTTACCGCGAGTCAGGAAACCACGAACTGCTTTCTCAGTAGGAGCAGCAGTGTTGGAGTCGCCTGCCATGGTCTCATCAGATGAGAACTCGTTAATTGCCTCACCGACCTGACCACCGATAGCACCCAGTCTCAGTTCGGTCAAACCAGACAGGTTGAACGCGGAAGCATCCAGGGTAGCAGCACCAGTCAGCTGGTTAACGGAGAAGAAGTCACCAACTCTGAAGTTACCACCTTGGTCAGTAGAGACGAAGAAGATCTTACCAGATCTCTCAACATTAGTCTCGTTACCTTGAGAAGCAGTGTTCTCATTAACATTCGGGTAGTTGGTTTCAGAAGTGTTACCAGTACCGATCAGCAGGAAGTCATGACCCGTGAGGCGAACCTTGGAGAAGTCCGTTCTCATTACGAACTCTTGATCATCGAACGAAGCAGGAGCCGAACCCTTACCAGGAGCGATGTTGACCGTGGCACGACCAGTACCAGAGTCGTAGTTAGTTACGGTTCTGATGATGTAGGTGGTAGTATCGGAGTAACCCATACCAACCGTGGTGAATCCGAGAGCATCACCAACCTTAGGAGTTGTGCTCAGACCAGTGATCTCGAACAGGATGTCCTTCTGACCAGAGACAGCGTTGGAAGCAGCCTTGATCTGGAATCTACCAGTTGCACCTGCGCCAACAGAATCAGTCTCAACATACTCACCAGGGACAAAGACGCTAGTACCAACACCAACGGCACCATTACCACCATCAGGGTTACCAAATCCAGCGTCATACTTGAAGTAGATCTGCTCACCAGATTCCTGATTGTTGGTGATAACAGCACGAGCACCAGATACAGTACCACGCATCGTGGCACCAACAGAGAGCGTACCTGCTACCTGACCAACAACGATCTCCAGCTTGTCACCGAAGAGGCGACCAGTTCTTGCAGTCTCCAGAGTAGAGAAACCACAAGCAATAGCACCGTAATCACCGTAGGAGTTGTTACCCGACAGAGATCTGATCTCAGAACCATCGTCGGAAACATAACCGAAGGAACAATAGTAAGTGAAGGAAGACACAATCTCAGAGAGAGCATCGTCTTCCAGGAAGAAACCTACACCGTCAGAGTTAATGTTGGTAAAGGCGTCGAAGACCATCGACTTACCACCTCTACCCTCTGCGGATGCCTTACCTTCGTGGACACCACCCTCAATGAATACGCCGATTGCACCACCGTGACCAGTGCCATCAGTACATACATTAGAGAAAGCAGTACAGTCTTTGATGTAAGGAGAGCGATCAAGGATCGGAGTCTCGGGGTTCAGTCTGAAGTATACACCACAAGCTGTGGTGCCAATACCAGTCTTAATCTGCCACAGATCAGTGTTGAAAGGATCAGTTACATCATAACTGAAACCTTGGAGACCACGCATCGTGATCGCCTGAACCGTGCAGGAGTCAGAGACGAAGAACATCGTCTGACGAGCATTAGGAGTAACACCGTCAGTGGAAAGACCAGCAGCAGGTTCAATTGTCGTACCTCTCAGAACATCACCAGCGATGTTGAAGTTCTTAGGCAGTACAATAGGAAGCTGTTCTTGGAATACACCAGCAGAAAGTTTCAGGATAACTGGAGATGTATCAGTTACCTTACCACCGCTGACATAATCATGAGCAATGGTAGAGATACCAACATTAGTTACGAAGGTGTTAGAGTCAGTAACGGAGTCAACTGTGAAGAAGAAACCTTGTGTACCATCAGGGAAGATGGTAGTAGTAACACCAGAGTGTGCAGAAGCACAGGTGAAAGCAATACCAGAAAGTTTGATCTCAGAGTTCGGGAACAGACCGTGAGCAGCAGCAGTTACTGTTGCAATACCAGTGGACTCATCATAGACAAAGTTCGTGATGTCTCTCTGAATCTGTGCAGCAGTAGATGCATAAGCAACAGTTGCCCATGCCGCGTCAGGAGTGTAACCAACATTAGCGTTGCTGCCTTGCTGAGCATCAACATAGTAGATCTTGGTACGAATACCAGGATAGTTCCACTCAACCTCGTCACTAGAATTTACTTTCAGGAAGGTGCCTTGAGTACCAATACCCTGTCTAGTAGGACCAGTTGCGTTTCTGGTGAGCAAGTCACCCTTAGTTGTCAACAGTGCTGCGCTATCACCGATAGCGAATGCCTGCCACATGGTAACAGCAGTACCAGGAGTTACACCAATGTTAGAAGATGCAACCGAAATATATGCAGAGGAGGAATACTCAACGAGATCACCGATCTCGTACATATCTGTAGCAGAATATGTACCGTTCCAGTTCTGACCACGAACTGCCAAGGACCAACCATTGACACCAGTATCAACAGAGGTGATAGCAAGACCAACTGGTCTCTTATCTGTATTGATTAAGGTTTCGTCAGCGATGTAGGTGTTACCACCAAGAGTTACTGTCTCACCTCTGGAATATGTCTGAGCAGGATCGTATGTGCTAGCACCGCCAGTACCGATACCACCAATTAACAGTGCCCACTGATCAGTATTCTCTGCAGGAGCAAAACCGCGAGGGTTAGTACCGATAGCAACATAAGAAGCACCGTTGTACTCAACGATGTCACCTCTTTCATATCTGGTGGTGGCACCGTACTTCAGTTGATTCGCAAAACCTTCAGAGAAAGTAGCAAAGTTTGCAGAGGGAGGATAGAAACCATCCGAACCAACACCCGTAGGATCATGCGGGGTCGTAGAAATACCCTGCATCGAATAGTCTGCAGGGACTTGGAATGGAGTGGTACAACGATACTGATAGGGACCGTAGCTAACAATAGCGTTGATGCCATAGTAAGTGTCAGTGGTGAACGCACCCTTAAAGCTGACACCCTCATGGAAAAGTTCCCAATAGGACGGGAAGTCGGAAGTGTACCAGGAACTAGACACACCAATAGAGGTATGCTGAGAGGTACAAATGTAGAGGTTACCGCCTTCCTGTACGATGTCGTCTACGACATACGCCGTGCTAGGCGTCCATGTCCCAGCGTTATCGATGCCCCCTGTGTGGAGCGACCAGTAAGCACTGTCGCTAGGGAATCCGTTGGAAGCAGAATCTGAAGTATGGTTGCCAGTACATACATAGGAATTGGCACCGTATCTAACGATGTCATCAATTACATATGCAGTAGAAGCAGCCCAGGCTCCGCGCCAGTTAAATTTCAGTCTGCCAAGTCTAAATTCTGCCATTGTTGGTTCTCGTTAAACAGGTCCAGAGTATGAGTGGGTTCCATTGACCTGAAGGACCAGATATCCGTCAGTGTCTAAGAAATAATTTAAGTTTCGCCTATCAAAGCGTATCTGCTGATATTTATCTTGTGAGTTATTGGCGAGTGCCTTCTGTTCGGTTGTCTCTTCGACATAATCATCGTAGTCACCGAACTCTTCGACTTGCGTACCGTCTAAGCGGAAAGGATCGAAGGTCTCTGTTGTTGATGCAGTGCTCACTTTTGTGAAGTGTAACATGTCATCATCATCTCTTCGCAGAGCGTATACAAAGTAACCCGTCGAGTCTTGCGGACTGAAGTGAGCATTACTTAGTGAGATTGCCATTAGCTAATGATTCTCCAATAACTACCTGTCCACAAGAACATAACAGTCACACCTGAAACATCTAAGTTAACAGGACCATCATCTAAATTGCCAATAGCATCCTTAAATTGGTGCGAAGCTGAGGTCAATATAACATTATTTATACTCCAGTTTTGTCCGCCGTCTCCCATCTCGATACTGTCACCAGGCGAGAGGTTGACGATGGGCATGGTTGCATTGATGACTCCACTGCTGGTGTTCATCAAGTATCTTTTATTAACAACCAACTGAGTAGTCGATGGACCATTAATCTCAGTAAAAATAGGGGTAGCACCTGTTGCTGCCTGAGCAACAGTTTCTACATCGTTACCAACGCGGACATAAATCTTTTGGTCAACTATATTAATCGCCATTTCGCCATCTTCCAGGTCGTTAAGACCAGGAATCTGACCCTGCGTGGTACTTCGTTTTGGTTTAATGCGAGTTGGCATTACGACAAAAGGAAATTGGGCTTCTTAGTATTTAGTTAGTCGTAAAACTCGTACAAATTAAATGCGATAGACATCCTTGGTTCATCTTGCATATTCATCTCCACAGAATGACCCAAAGATGCTGGAAACAAATACATATCACCGTCTTCTGGTTCAATATAGTGAGCAGTATTTTGTGTCAGAGATAAACTATGACCATCATGATGTTGGAACTGTACACCACCTGAATTATCAGGAACATTCACATACATTATGCCTGCTAAAGCAGATCCAGGGTGACTATGAAATCCATTATAACTTCCTCGATAGTTAATATTAAACCACATATTAGAAAGACGAGGAGCGAAACTGATGCTCGCCTCCTCGTGAGTTTTATATACATCAATGAGTGACATGATTCTATCACTCATATAATTTAAAAATGGAGAAAAAGATTTGTCCAGATAAAAATCATCTGGACTTTGATATCCATTTATATTACTGCGATGGTTTGATTGATATACTTTTGCATAGTTCTCCATCCAATCCATGAGATCATCTTGAATTTCTTCAAAATTATCATCATTAGATCTTGCAAAGATGTATGGGAGAATAGAAAAGGACTCAATCAATGTAACCCTCCGCTTCTAACCATTTACGGGTGAGTGGTGTGGGTTCATATACTTCCCACATTTTTCCTGCAGCACATGCCTTCAGTGCTTTCATTGTCATACCTTCAGTACGACCTGCCCAACCTGCCTCTGCTTCCCAGGGCACAGCAGACTTAGGATATGTACGCTCTGCCATGACACGCCAGACCATAGGAACAGATTCCTCAGGCATGATGATAGCAATCAAACTATTTTTAATAGTTCCTGCCATACAATCTTGAGCAGCGTGCCAACCTTCATGCCTCATTACCATCATCAATGCATGTGGTTCATGCATGTAATCTTTATTGAGATAGAAGTTATTACTTACAGTATGATACACCCCACGGTGACCAACAGGAAAGTAACGCTGGTCAGCAAGAAATACTTTACTACCAACCTGATTCAATGACATCAATAGGTTGTTAAACTCAAGCGCATGTGGTGTAAACTCTTCAGTGTTGGGATACTGAGAAGAGATGTCCAGAATAGAATGGACTTCATCCACATCCTTAGTACACTCACGCACCAGCATACAACCCATAGCATCCATGCTGTTGTATCCTTTGGTGATCTTATCCTCACCAGCAAATGCTGGAGTCGCTGCCAAGAGCAGGGCAAGAAATAGTTTTTTCATACTCTAAAATGAATTGGTTCGTATTCGGACTCAGGTAATTTTTGTTGAGCGTCAAGCTCTTGTCCTCCGACTCTAATCTTGGCGGGTGGCAATCCTTGTTGTCCAGGTAATTGTTTGTCCGTTGTAGCTGTGACATCAATTACTTGGTCGTGGAGATACTTAGTCTTGCGATAGGTCCTACCAGGAACCATTTCGACAAGACGAATAGCATCTTGTTCCCATCCACAGTCTGCATACTTCCTACCGTCAGGAGTATAGACCGTCCAGTATTCTTGTTGCATAAAAAAAGAGGGGTGTTTACCCCTCTAATTATATCATAAGTTAGAGTGCGTTGCCACGCGGTAGAACTTCTTCTGGAAAGACGAAGTTTTCGTGTGGTTGATCAACAGTTGCCATCCAGTTACGAAGACCTTCGTTCAAGAGAATGTTCTTGGTGTAGAAGGTTTCAAACTCTGGATCTTCTGCTGCCCTCAGTTCTTGTGAAACAAAGTCATAAGCACGAAGGTTGAGAGCAAGACCAATAATACCGATGGAAGCTGTCCAAAGACCCATAACAGGAACAAACAGCATAAAGAAATGCAACCACCTCTTATTACTAAACGCAATGCCAAAGATCTGAGACCAGAAACGGTTGGCAGTGACCATAGAGTAGGTTTCTTCTTCTTGAGTTGAGTCGAATGCCTTAAAGGTGTTTGCATCATCACCATCTTGATACAAAGTATTCTCTACTGTAACACCATGAATGGCAGAAAGCAATGCGCCACCCAGGATACCAGCAACACCCATCATGTGAAAGGGATTGAGCGTCCAATTGTGGAAACCTTGGAGGAATAGGAGGAACCTAAAAATCGCAGCAACACCAAACGACGGCGCAAAGAACCAGGAGGATTGTCCGAGTGGATAGATGAGAAACACACTGACAAAAACAGCAATAGGCCCAGAGAACGCGATAGCATTGTACGGTCTAATCCCTACGAGACGACTGATTTCAAACTGCCGAAGCATGAATCCGATCAGGGCGAAGGCACCGTGGAGCGCCACAAAATTCCAGAGTCCTCCCAACTGGAGCCACCGCTGAAAGTCCCCTTGAGACTCAGGACCCCAAAGTAGAAGAAGAGAATGACCCATAGAATCAGCAGGCGTTGACACAGCCGCTGTAAGAAAATTAGCACCCTCCAGATAACTACTTGCGAGTCCGTGAGTGTACCAGCTTGTGACAAACGAAGTGCCAGTAAGCCAGCCACCAATTGCAAGATAAGCAGTGGGAAAAAGAAGTAATCCAGACCAACCCACAAAGACAAAACGATCCCGTTTAAGCCAGTCATCAAGGACATCGAACCACCCCCTCTGTTGTTGAGTTAATACCGATGCGGTCATTGTTATTTACCTTTTTTAAGTAGAACAGATTTGGCCAAGTGTCGCGTATAATCTCCGCGAGTTTTGGCGGTGTCTCTGAAGTTATCATAACTTAATACAATCAGAGAAAAAAATAGGGGTCCGAAGACCCCTTAGATTATATCGTATTAACTGATCAACCGATGGTCGGAGCAGTCAGTGCGACGGGAGTGGACTCAGCAGCAGCGAGGTCCAGCGGGAAGTTGTGAGCATTACGCTCGTGCATGACTTCCATGCCAAGACCAGCACGGTTGAGCACATCTGCCCAGGTGTTGATCACTTTGCCTTGGGACTCAACGATAGACTGGTTAAAGTTGAAACCATTCAGGTTGAATGCCATAGTGCTGACGCCAAGAGCAGTGAACCAGATGCCGACAACAGGCCACGCAGCGAGGAAGAAGTGCAGAGAACGCGAGTTGTTAAAGGATGCATACTGGAAGATCAGACGACCGAAGTAACCGTGAGCGGCGACAATGTTGTAGGTCTCTTCTTCTTGACCGAACTTGTAACCGTAGTTTTGGGACTCACTTTCAGTAGTTTCACGGACGAGACTAGAAGTAACCAGACTTCCGTGCATAGCAGAGAAAAGAGATCCACCGAATACCCCAGCAACGCCGAGCATGTGGAACGGGTGCATAAGGATATTGTGTTCTGCTTGGAATACAAGCATGTAGTTAAAAGTACCAGAGATACCAAGAGGCATAGCATCGGAGAAAGATCCTTGACCGAAAGGATAAACGAGGAAGACAGCAGATGCTGCAGCGACAGGTGCGCTGTAGGCAACGCAGATCCAAGGACGCATACCGAGACGATAGGAAAGTTCCCACTCACGACCCATGTAAGCAAAGATGCCGATGAGGAAGTGGAAGATTACCAATTGGAAAGGACCACCATTATACAGCCACTCGTCGAGCGATGCGGCTTCCCAAATAGGATAGAAGTGAAGACCAATTGCGTTGGAAGAGGGAACAACTGCACCAGAGATGATGTTGTTACCATACATGAGTGAACCAGCGACGGGTTCACGGATGCCATCGATGTCCACAGGGGGAGCAGCGATGAAGGCGACGATGAAGCAAATGGTTGCTGCCAACAGAGTTGGGATCATCAGGACGCCGAACCAACCGACATAGAGACGGTTATTGGTGGAGGTGACCCAGGAGCAAAATTCCTCCCAGGTAGATGCGCCTTTTTGGCGCGAAAGAGTAGCAGACATTTGAAAAAGGGTTAAGTAGTAGTGCGGGGAACACCGATTAGAATATTCCAACCCTACCCTCCAGGGTTGGTATGAGAGACTGTTTTTTAGACACGCTGTTTAGTCTCGGTAAGGCGTGTGTTCGACCGTTACATTTCGTAACCGTTGACTTATTTATTATAGCACAGATTCTTGTGTGCCGTCGATCCAATTCTTGAAACTCGTATCGTACCAATGCCCATACTGTTCTTCAGCACTAGCCATGGTCAGTTCAAGTCTAGAGTTGGATTTAGCAGAACGGATGAAGTCAAAGAACTTCTCCTCGTAAGAGTGACCTCTTGCCATCTCTTCCGCTGCCTTCCAGAACATTGTATCATGCTTTGACCCTGTTGCGTAGTGCCAGAGCACAAAATTTTGAACCTCCACCACTGACTCCACCAGTTCCTCCAGGATAGAACGCTTTGAGCGTCCATCAAATAACCATTCACAAACCATGGAGGTCCAGCGATAGTATGTTTCTACTGAACTTGCTTCCAAAGGTTCAATGAAAGAGAGTCTATTCCCATTCAGGATGACCTTATCATTGTAAATTGGTTTCCTAGCAAGATAGTTTTTGAATTCAAAGTGATCATTCTCTTTTGCTGCACCACGATATCCTTCCCAGAAATTCTTTCTTGCTTCTTCATGAGAAGTGTAATCGGTGTTGTAGAGATACCCCAGATTAGTGTGACCATTACCAGGAATAGAGAACATCCAACCATCTGGAGTGGCAACACATCTAGTCCAATTCTGATTTGGATCTACACCATCCATCCTGGCAAGCATCACATGGTTTAGTGGGTTCTTCAGGATGTTGTAGTAAGAAAAATCTGTGGGAGTTCCTCTACAGTCAAACACATAGTCACAGTCAAGTTCATTGCAGTCTTCAACATTCTGCTCTATGAACTTACAAATTTTTTGCTCCATCATATACTCTCTCAGTTTATGAGGAGAGTAATGAACAGCCATGAAATCCATAGGAAAGGGATGGAAGAACTTGTCTTGCTTCTTTCCCCATCCTTCATACAGGATTCCTGATTTAAATGTTGCGTCTATTTGATTATCGTACCAATTGACACCGAGAACTTCTGCAATCAGAGAAGTGAAGTTGACTAGTGACCCTTGCCCCACTCTCTCGATGGGAATCTCTGGATCATAGTAAACTTCAACTTCAACATCCTTGTCAAAGGTTTCTCTTAAAAGATACAAGGCAACGACGAGACCACCGTTGCCTCCACCAACTACACCTATTTTCATCCCGAATATTCGCTGAGAATGTCAAGGACTCTATTCAGAGCATCGTGGCAACCATCGTGCCAGTCTCCACTTTTGTCATGTTGTTTTCCATCATAGAGTTCATTCTTAATTTTATAAACTCTAGCAATCATATCAGGCTTAGTCAAAATTCCTCTCGGCATAGGTCAGAATCCAGGTAAACCAGCAGGTACACCAGGAGTGTCACCACCAGTTGGCAAAGCACCACCAGTTACTTCTGGCAGTTCGGGCATAGCACCATCGAGCATACCAGGGAGAGCGTTAGTGATTGCTTCCGTAGCATGTTTGGTTACTTGTTCTTTGACGCCATCAATTAAGGCATCTTTTTGGAGGTAGATGTAAGCTCCACCACCAATGATAGAAGCAGTTCCCAAGAATGACAATAGTGCTAAAGCATTAATTACTTTTTGCATCGGACAATAAAATGGGGCACCCTATATAGGTGCCCCTCCATTATACTATGAAAAAAGTTTCTTCATTTCCTTATACATTGTAGCAGGGTCAGAGACCTCATAAGGATCAAGTTCATAATTGTTTTCCTTATTAGGTTCTTCTAACAGAATCTTAACGACCCCATCATCAACATACGCGGCGTAACGCCAGGAACGATTTCCAAAACCTAGGTTCTCTTTTTTAACAAGCATACCCAATGCTTGAGCAATAACTCCATTCCCATCTGGAATCATTTGCACTTTCGTGACACCAAGAGACTTTGCCCATGCTTCCATAACAAAGTCATCATTTACACTCGTGCAATAGATGGCATCAATACCAAAGTCCTTTACAAACTTATCGTAAAGTTCCTCGTATGTAGGAAGCATTTCATTAGTGCATGTAGGAGTAAATGCACCAGGAAGACCGAAAAGAATCACCTTCTTTCCAGCAAAGTAACTGGTAGTAGTCAGTTGATTCCTTTCTTCTAAGTTACCATTCTCATCAGGAACAGGAGAACCATGAAGAATGATAGGAAGGATAGGAATGTATCTCATAATTAATTAGTAGGAACTACTGCAGGAATCATCATACCACCACCTTGATCATCGTCATCGTCTATCTCGTCAGAGAAGAGGATAGAGTAGAAGATGAACGAAGAGATTAGTATGGCTGCAATTATCAACATCAGAATACGCCAGGGATAATCTGACCTGTTGTGATGTAAGTGCCGACAGCAATGACGAAACCAAGCATTGCAGCACGGGCGTTGAGGATCTCTGCCTCAGGGGTAAATCCGAATTTCATGTTTAGTCCTTTAGGAAAAGTTGGTAGGGTGGTAACCAGCATTCTTCAGAAGATACCGAAGAACAGTTTACCAGTGATTGCATAAGAAAGCAACCCAGAGACGATGCCCATCATTGCCCAGCGTCCATTATACATTTCACGCTGTTGCATGGGAGAGAAGAGACCCTTCTTATTATAGTCTTCTACCACCATCTGTGGTTCTTTTGCAAAGATATTTTGTTGTCCGTACTCGTTGGTCGTTACAGTCATTTACTTTATGTTGTAAATCTTTACATATTATATATGACGGTTTAACATTTTGTCAATAGTCTGACAGGAAACTCTCACATGTTTCTGGATTCGCTCTGCAAAACTGACGGGCATGACCATGAACATCTAGTTCATAGGTACGGTGAGCCTGGACATGGAGGAGTTCAATGAACCCCAGTGTTCCTATCAACATTAGATTGAATATTGTGAGTGGGTGCCAAAGATAGCGCATAAAAAAAGAGGGGTCCGAAGACCCCTCCATTATAGCAAAGAATTAGATCAGAAGGAATACTTCAGACCCAGCTTAGCACCATATCCACGATCGATATCATCATCGCCCGAACCAACGAAGGAGACTTCACCATATGCACCGAGAGCATCGGTAACAGGGAAACCAAGACCCGCCTTGCCAGAAGGAACGGTGTCGGACTCGCCGCCGTCAGGGGAGACCAGAGTAGCGCCGCCCTGTACATACCAGGCAGCAGCACCAGCGGTGCCTTCATAACCTACATGGAAATCTGTCGCGGCACCAGTGTAATCCGAGCCAGACCAACCTGCATTGGTCTCTACATTGACATACGGACCTGCGAGGGCAGCAGACGGGGCAGCAACAGCAGCAGCTGCAGCGAGAGTTGCGATAGCAGTTTTGAACATTTGTTTAATCCTTTTAGTTACTTGCGGAGTGGTTACCCGCAGATGAATAGAGACTCGACTTGTCTCGTTTTGTCAACTGTCACACTAGGGGTGTGCCAGTTGTAACATTTATTTATGTTTTATTTTCCTTCAAACCCAGGAGGAAGTCTGCCTAGGTAGGGATTGAGTTCAAAGAATTGATTCCAATCCTCAACCATATTAGCATCATTCCTCCAAAAGTTCCAGAGGGCATCATGACAGTTCCTGTGATATACATCAACATGCATGTCATGGATGTCCGACCCAAGTGCAATCTTATACATTAAGATTGGCATAGCATAGGTCATTCCGCTGTTGTAGATGAGATCATCTGCAACTGCACGGGGTTTGATTCTACCATCCAACTTGTACTTACCCTTACGAGTGTAGAGAGCAAGCAACTTCTCAGCAAACCTACGGTTAATAACATAGGCAGCAGTAGAGAAATCGTTGATGAACCTGTAGTGCATCTGCATCACAGGCATGGCAGGATTAATGATAGCAATCTGAAGGATGTCCCATGCAGCAGGAGCAGCACGGAAGAAATCCTTCCAGGAGAATGGCCAGTGCTTGACCACCTCAAGATCGCAATCATCCTCCATCATTATAGCATACTCATCGTCGGAATTTTCCAACCAGTATTTGATTGCTTTAAGATGAGAGGTAACACATCCGATCTCACCAGAGGACATGTTATCAGGATACTTGCCTGCAAGAATGTCGCTAAGATCATCCTCGCGACCATCGTAGGCAGAGATTCTGGTGTTCTCTACTTCCCAATAGGCAAACTGGTTCTCCATAAATTGACGACGATCTTCTTTGTCGTCAAGATTGATCCAGTATACATGTGGGAAATCTTTGAGTTTATATACAGACTTATTTTTGTCCATGCTTTGCAATCACTTCTTGTACATTAGGCAGATAGTGGTTTTGTAAGACTGATGTCCAGTCAAACTCTTTAGCATACTCAAGGATCTCGTCACGATGGGCAACGGAGTATTCCCTGTTCTTAATTATAGCATACTCTACATACTCCACATCATCGATCTTGGATTCAGGAATGACTGTGATGAATTCCTTGTCAGTGTCAAGGTTTGCCTGAGCAAACTCACTGACAACAACACCAAGACCAGCAGCAAATGCTTCCATGATGACCAGAGAGTGTGCCTCACCGTCAGATAGAAGCACAAGGTTACCATAGTCAGTGAGATAATCGTGGAGGTAATCTTTCTTCCATTCACCGAGATAGTTTTTATTGGCGTTGAATCTCTTGTCAGCAATGTTACCAGCAAAGAACAGACTGTCGATGGACTGGAACTTATGCTGACGCTTACGGTAGTCAATCTTTGCTAGGTAGATGCTACGATCAGGGAACTCTGGTTCATCTGTAGTACGGAACAACTCTAGGTTGACACCGTTAGGTACGATGAAGAGTTTCTCTGCAGGGATATCACCAAGGATATTATACGCTTTCTTAATACCCTCAGACAGGCAGAAGACATTCGGTTTAGTCTGTTGGAAGTGACCGAAGATCTGCCCATACCCATTCATTTTGTCTGGGCGTTCAATGTAGGCGAAGTGGGTGGTACACGCACAAGGATATTGCACATAAGGATAGAGAACAACCCAGTCATCGTAATGAATATGCACGAAATCAGGGCGAAACTCATTGACTCTCTTGAGCACCTCTCTTGGATCTGATACATTGATGATGTCAACTTCATGACCTAGTTTCTCCAGGGTAAGTTTATAGTCCCAGATCAGACTCTCCACTGCACCCCAACCTACTGGGGGAATGGGAGTAGCAGGACCAATAATACTGAATCTCATAGTAACGATTGTAACTTCGGTAAGTATTCATAAGCAAGAATATTTTCAAGACCGAATTCGTGAATGCCGTATTCCCTAATCTCTTGTCTGTGTTGCTTAGAAACTTTTTTATTGTTCTCGATTACTTCAAGAACATATTCTGGATTATTTATTTTACTCTCTGGGATGACATCAATCCATGGTTTGCTCGTGTCAAGTTCAGGAGCAACTGCCTCAGAACATACAACACCAAGACCACAGATAAGACCCTCTTTAATAACCAGAGGAGTTGTGTTTTCAACTGAACTCAACAATGCAATGTTTGAATAGCAAGTGATGTATTCATTCAGGTTCTCTCTAATAACCTCACCTTTATAGTTGGGGTGGTTTTTATTGAACTTACCACCAAACTCCATGCGACCCATGAAGTCAACGCTATCAATCTTTTCCAGGAGATACTGACGCTTACGATCTACAATCTGAGAGAAGCACAGTGTACGATCAAGACTTGCATGTTCATCGAACTTGTAGGGTCCAGGACGGACACCCAACTTACTCAACCATAGGCGCTTGGGATTTGCACCCATCTGAATCCAAGTATCAACATCTTTCAAAGAAGAACAGAAGATGTGATGATTTCTATTGGCAGCAATGCTTGCAGCGATAGGACCGTATCCATCTCTACCCCACATAGCAGGAGTATTAACAAATGGATAGTGACTAGAGACAATCAGAGCTCCGCATAGAGGAGCCAGGTCATCAATGATATCATGGAAAACATCATAGTGAAGGTGAACAATGTCATACTTTCCGTGGGCAACTTCAAACTTAATTAGTTCTCTATCAGGAGTATTGATAATCTCTACACGATGTCCTAGTTCTCTGATGATCTGAGTATAATCCCAGATCAACATCTCTACAGCGCCCCACCCGTCAGGTGGGATCTCCATAATACCAGGACCAATTAAAGCAATCTTCATCGATAATCCTCCCAATACATTACTTTTTTAATGTCGTCTACAAACCCAGGACTATGTGCAATCAGAGATGGGATATTCTGATAAGCAGCATGGAAAGCAAATACTTTTTTGTACTCATCTTCCTGAGGATTCTTTCCGTAGAAGATACCATCTTCTAGTTTCATGTCCTGTTGATTAGCAGCAGCACAATGATTGAATGAACCATTAGTGAACTTGTATCCACCAACCTCATTCATTGCAAGACAAAGAATAAGTTCGTCAGTGACACCCTGATGAACTCCATCGTCACCAAAGATATCTTGATAGATCTCATTGTAACGAGTGAACAGATCTACATGCTTATCCTTCTGGAAAAGGAAAGCACCAGAGGCAGCATACAGATACTTAGAATCATCTTCGGGAAGATACTTATCCAGTCCAGTCTGATCGACAGGGACCATACGAAGATAGTCATTGAGAGTAGGAACCCACCAGTGCTGTGCTACCAGGAACTGATCCTCTGACTCTTCAATAAGTTCATCAGTCCTATCATTGATAACCACACAGTCGGTATCAAGATAGATGCAGTAATCAGTCTCTACATGCTTGTAAAGATTATATCTCTCTGCCCATGCATGAGGTTGAAACCAATTACGATCATCGCCACCATTCTTAATGTAGCGTTCTTCTAGTTTATCTTTATCAGAATAAACAATCTTGACCTTAGGATCATCAATCTCAAGACGATTATCCATGTCAAGGATCAGAACCTCATGATCCTGCTCAACCCGTTCAAGGGACTCGCAAGCTCTCATGAGGTTCTTGTAATACTTATCGTCACCTCCGACGATAAAACCAAAAGTTAGTTTACTCATAACAGTTTCAATAGTCCGTTAATACGGTTGACATATGTATGGTGATCTTTAGTGTGACGCATCTGCTTAAGGATCAGTTCTTTGTTATCCCTGTTACGCATACCCTCGTCAAACAGTTCACCAATATCTTCACGACAGATGACATCAGGACCAGCAAACTCTGCCAGTTTAGGAGAGTTGGTCAGACCAAGACTGCCATAACTCATGGTTTTGAATACACGGCAAGTCTTTGTGCCCCACAGTTTATGGGTTTCATTTCTCAGATCAGGAGACATGTGAGACTTTTGCATAAGATCTCTCATGACATTACCATCAAGAGGATTAGTCCATGGGTTAGACCACACGGTCTTAACTCCAATCATATCAGACAACTGAGCCCAAGTCTGAATTAAGTGAGAATTCTTAAAGCGACCATCTTGAGAGATACTGCCGATGAAATAGTAAGTATCTTCTCTCTGAATGTTCACCCAATCTTCATCAAATTCTTCTGGCAACAGATCAGTTGCCCATGCCAGATACGATACATCATATCCTTTTTCTTTTGACATCTCACGGTCAACACATACCCCAGTGTCTAGTTCTTCAAACTGAGTGATGTCATGATCAAACTCATAGTTATCTTTATCCATCTTGTCCTGATGGTATCTCATGTCAATTAGTTTTTTGACACTACCAAGATACTTTTCAGGTTTTACACAGACATGCACATAGTATGTGCTACTCTTCCTCAAAGGAATATTCTTGTCAGCATATCCCTCGGTAAAGAATACACAGTCATCATAATCAAAGTCCTCTGGATACTCATTGTCATGGAACCAGAAGACTTCGTGACCTGCTCTCTCTAATGCTTTTTGGAACCCTTCATGCACATAAGAATATGTGTCAGAGTGGAGAGGGTATCCCCAGAGAACGCATCTCATCAGACCCTCCCCAGCATATAATCTTCTGCCTTCTTGGTTTCACCAGTGACGCATTTCATAGCATCAATAGTGTGAGAAGGAACAAGATCGGGGTGGCACCACCAATCTTCAAAGGGATGCTGATCATCAACGGAAATATTGTCAGCAATAAGAACATAACCATAGGACTCAAGATACTCACGAGAAGCATCCCGAACTTCAGGACCATCATTATAACAGTCATGCTCAAAGGTGATGGTAGCAAACTTGTATTTGTCCAGGTCGATCTTCTTCAGTGCCTCAAAAGTGACAGCAGCAGGTTCGCAATCTACCTGAAGATAGTCAAAGGTAGGACCAAGTTCTACTTCATTAAAGAGTTCATCAAAGTCAGCAGTGGTAGCATCACCAACGGCAACCTTTGCACGACGATGATCGTTATACATCTGTGCTTCGTGCTCTTTGATTTCAAAACCAATACCATCCCACTCAAAGCGGGACTCAAGCAGAGCAGTATTGTTAGAGATTACAGGATGACCTGCACCAATCTCTACAAAAGTTCCTTTAGCACGACCATCAGTCATACACAGGACAAACATATCCTGATAGCATTGAGAGAAGTTCTGGTGACTCACCAGTTCAACTCCAGGGAATTTATAGCGAAGTTCATTCTCCTTCTCTTTGGTATAGAAGGTTGGCATTTGCCATGCATTAGGGTCACTCATACTTGATAAGATGAATTATCTTTGGCTAGGTGGACAATTTTTCTTTCGTAAGGATAGTTCGGGAAACATTCTGGATATGCATAGTCAGGTGGCAATGCATGTACCCTATCCTGGTTCTCAATAAAGAATCTATTGAGATGACTTTCATCATGCCATACGGCAATTATATCATTACTATAATCTTTGTCAACTCTTTCTTTCAAGAGTTTCATCATAGGAATGACTGCTTCCATTTTACCACCCCACAGGCACCCCTGATAATATTGAAGGGGATTGCCCGTAATACATGCTTCGGATTCAGGACGCCGCTCAAAGTCACCTGTACCAGTATTGTAATGACAAGGATGATGAACAGCAATGAAATCCTTTTCATCATTCAGAACTTCTTCAGAGTTGACAACTGCATCAACTCTCATGTCGGCATCTAAAAATAGCAACCAATCATGCTCTTGAATAAGTTCCTCTGCCAATAGAATAGTATGGAAGCGTTCCAATGTAATGGATGGCCATTCCTTATGAGGGATCCTTATTGCTGTGATGTGATCTGGAATTTCATCACCAACAATTCCACCATCTGTGAAGACATAATACTGTTTCTTCACACCAGGGAACAGCAGTTCTTCACAAGTCTCATAATACTTTGGAAAGAAATTTAGATACTTGTTAGTCCCGATGAATATAATTGCTACACTCATACGACTTCCCATCCCTCACAATAAAGATCTGTTGTGTCATTGCTTTGATCCAACGGAGGACCAAACCATTTTGACGGGGCGATAACTTTTTTGTTCTCGTTAGCAGCAAGCCATGCTCCCCACCAACTGAAAGAACTGTTTGCAATAATAAAATCACTGCAGAGAGTCATCATACAAAGATCAAGGTATTGATTCTTTGTTTCGGAAACTAGGAATCTATCATTATCAAATGTAGATTCTTGCAGACACCACTCAGGATCATCGGAGAAGATAATTACTTCGCGATCAGAGTCGAACCGTGACAACGCTTCCTTATAGTAATTTATATCACAAATAGGATGGTGTGAATACTGAGCATAGTCAGTGCGACGAATGTGCAAGGCAATAGGATTAGTAACATCCTTCATCATTTTCTTGCACGGTTCCAGATACTCGTCAATGAAGGTAAAGTCCTTCAAAAGATCTTCCCTGATATGTTTGAAGTATTTTTCAGACTGAAAAAATCCAAACAACGATACGAAGTCTGGACAATTATTGAACAGGTTTTCATCAAAGCGAAAACTTTCTTCTCTAACTACTGGGCGATCTTTATCAATGAACTGTACCTGAAGAGGATTAAGACCACTCAGATTAAAAGGAACGAACAACTGGTGCTCGTTCCACTGATCAGCATCACTCTTAAATTTTGATGGGGGAACACAATATTGATATCCCCTGTTAGCAGCGATACCCTTGACAGCGGCATACTGAAACATTTGATTGGCAAGACGCTCTTTCATCTTGCCGACATAATTAATACCAATCATCTTGTCTGTAGGTCAGTGTTTGCAATATACCATTCGTAGGTCTTACGGAGACCGTCCATTAATTTATAGTTCGGCTTCCAACCTTTGTCCAGGAGTTTTGTGTAATCCAGAGGACGCTTAGGTGTACCATCTGGTTTAGATGTATCCCACTTGATCTCACCAGGATATCCAGTGATACTTGCCATCATCTCAGCAAGTTCTTTGATAGATACATCTTCACCTGACCCAACATTCAGCAGCTCTGCTGCGCTGTAGTTCTCCATGGCAAAGAGACATGCATCAGCAAGGTCATCACAGTGGAGGAACTCACGACGAGGGTTGCCTGTGCCCCAGCAGGTGACAGGTTCATCACCAACAGTCCAGTTATTAAACTTCTGCATCATCGCAGGGATGACATGCCCATTCAGAGGGTGGAAGTTATCATTAGGACCATATAGGTTAGCAGGCATAAGACTAACACCTTTAAATCCGTACTGCTTGTAGTAGGACTTGAGCATGTAGATGCCATGAATTTTAGCCAGAGCATATGCATCGTTAGTAGGTTCTAGTTCACCAGTCATCAGAGACTCTTCTTGTACGGGAGTCTCTGCAAACTTAGGATAGATGCAGACACTACCTAGGAAGAGGAACTTCTTAACACCATGCTTCCAGGCAAAGTGAATAAGGTTGGTCTGGATCTGTGTGTTCTGATAGATGAACTCTGCCGAGTAAGTATCGTTAGCGTGGATGCCACCGACACGAGCAGCAGCATCGAACACATAATCGATCCCCTGGTATTTGAAGAACTTCTCGACAGCAACTTGATCCATCAGGTCAAGCTCTTGACGAGTCCTAGTGATAATGTGATTGTAACCTTCTTCTTTCAGACGGCGAACAATGGCAGACCCAACTAAACCACGGTGACCAGCAACAAAAATTCTTGAATCTTTTTGCATTGTTCTCAGTTTCATTGGTTGATTACAACTTCTGGTTCAGGGAGAGGGAACAAGAACCGACGACCTTTAAACTTCTCATTCTTAAGGAAGAAATCTCTGAAGTGCCAAGGCAGAACAATGTGAAGATCATATTCTTTCTCTAAGACACTCTCCTCATTTTCAATGGGGATCCATGTACCAGGAGTGAATGACCCATCCTTATCAGGATTAACATCACCAATGACTTCCACCTCCTCAGGACCAATCTCCCAGGTCTGAAGAGTCACATTACCTTTAGTGCTAGCACCCAAGCAGCAGATCTTGGAACCATTACGACGATAGAAATCAATGATCTCCCAGAACTGTTTCTTACAGGAGTTGATACGCTCTGCAAAATCTTCCCAAGGTTGTACGGTATCAAGACCCCTATCAATCTCTTGAGCAAGGACCCCAGTCAGTTTAACCGAACACTCTTTACGCTCACTATTAGTAGCGGGAGTAACAACAACAGAGATACTACCACCATTGACATCGTTGAACTCAAAGTCAACAATCTTGAATCCTGCCTTGTCCATGATGTACTTGAGTTGCCTCATACCATAGTATGACAGGTGCTCGTGACACACAGTATCAAACGAGTTCTGCTTCAACATCTCAGGCATGTAGCTCTGCTCAAGCACCCAGATGCCATGGCAATCAAGAATCTCATGAACCTGACGAGCAAACTCACAAGGATCTTCCAGGTCATAGAACATCGAGAACGATGTCACAACCTTTGCCTTCTGCTTACCAAACCGATCACGATAAGTATCAGCAGAGAAGAAGTCAGCAATGTGATTCACATGCTCAGGGATATATTCCTTAAACTTCTTAGAGGTAGGATCAATGCTCATGAGTTGCAGATCATGAGGGAAGAACCCAAGGAAGGTGCCATCATTACCAGCAATATCAACAACGATATCACCAGAGTCAAGCTTGGTATCTGCCATGATCTTGACCGCCTTCTCTTTAAGGTGGCGAACCATGCTACCGTTCAACCCAGAACGATACCCATACTCATCACCGTACATGGTGGGGAGATCAAAGGTATGCTCAAGTTGAACATGTCCACAACCACCTTTCTTCTCATCACACTTGACGAGAGCTAGGGGTCCTTTGTACATATCCTCATCAATCTCTTTGGGGAAAATACCAGACAGGTATTGATCTCCGAGATCAAGGACTGTGATCAGGTGTTCGTTACCACAAACCCTGCATTTTTCAATCTTATAAAATTTGTTCATTGTCCGTAAATGCACATGTCTTCTACAAGGGATTCAAAGTCAATTTCTGGTTCCCAACCAAGAACATCTCTTGCCTTGGAAGCATCACCGAGAAGTTGTTCCACTTCTGTTGGGCGGTAATATTTAGGGTTTACCTTGACAAGGGTTTTTCCACTATACTTGTCTACACCAATCTCGTCAAGACCCTCACCCTGCCACTCGATCTTGAATCCAAAATATTTTGCAGACTCATTAACAAACTCTCTGACAGTACGCATAGTGCCTGTAGCAAGCACAAAGTCATCAGGAGTGTCATGCTGAGTGATCATCCACATACCACGGACATAATCTTTAGCATGTCCCCAGTCACGCTGAGCATCTAGGTTACCCAACTCTAGGACATCTTGGAGTCCACACGAGATTTGTGAGAGTCCTCTCGTGATCTTACGGGTAACGAAGGTTTCACCTCTCCGTGGGGACTCGTGATTGAAAAGAATACCGTTACTAGCATGGATACCATACGCTTCACGATAGTTCCTCACAATCCAATAGGAGTACAGTTTTGCTACACCATAGGGTGAGCGTGGATAGAATGGTGTGGTCTCTCTCTGTGGAACCTCTTGCACCAGTCCATACAGTTCACTCGTAGATGCCTGATAGAACTTACAAGGATGGTCCAGCAAACGAATAGCCTCTAGGAGACGCAGTGTCCCTAGAGCATCGACCTCTCCAGTATACTCAGGCATCTCGAAGGACACCTTTACATGACTCATTGCACCGAGATTATACACCTCAGTGGGTTTGATCTTTTGGACAAGACTGATCAGGTTACCTGAATCAGTTAGATCTCCGTAGTGGAGATGAATACGATCATAGATGTGATCGATACGGTGGGTATTAATAAGAGAAGAACGGCGTACAATGCCATGAACTTCATATCCTTTTTCAAGGAGAAGTTCAGCAAGGTACGAACCGTCCTGCCCTGTAATACCAGTTATTAGTGCAATCATTTAGCCTAGTGAAATAGTATCTTCTCCCGATCCTCCCATAAAGTAGTCACCCATAGGCACCATCTGTGCTGCCTGAATGAAAGTATCTCCAGAGGAAAAACTAATAGTGTCAGAAGAAGCAGCACCAGGATTACCTGTCATGCTGATACCATCTTCTTCCCAAAAACTTTGATCGGATTTGGAATCGGTATCGTTGTAGAGATCCTTGTATGCTGCGTCGGAGATTGCCCGCATCCCCAGATAATGACGCCAGATCTCAGCAAGAGTGTTAGATTCCTCATCGTTATTTAGTGCAGCAATAAGTGCATCACGAAGAGAATCGGTTGCGTTTTGATAGTCTTTGTAGGAGTTCATGATGAGACTGAATCTTTAATGTAGCAAGGAACGGTATCGGGATCCAACCATTTAGTATATTCTGGATCCTCAAGGCAAGTGTCAAGTTGCATCTGATTGTCAAGCAGGTACATGTCAAAGTACCGCTTTTTCCACTCGTCAAACTTTTGGATACGGTAGTCTGGCAGACCGTTGAGTGCTATCGTACCACACTGCACAAAGCGATATGGAGACTGCTCAAGAATCACTGTCGGTTTCATTGATGACACCTTCGGTAACGAGATCATTATACAAGCAGTCTAGCAGGATTTCATAGTCGTCGCAAGGATCGTTCATGAACTGAACACCACGCTCCTGCTCATAGTACTTGGTAACTTTACGGAATACTTTAGGGTATTGATGATCGAGTGCTACTTGTCCTTCAACAGTGCCACGCAGGATGTTGATGTGCTTCTTAAACTTAGTAGTGACAGACATTGCTCTGTTTGTTTACCTTGTAATTATACAATGAAATTGTCTGATTGGGAAGATCGGGTGGACGGTTGTTCCAGTGTCTTATGACCCCAGATACAATAAAAGCGTTAGTGACCATGTAACTAACAAATATACTGGTGCGTATGAGAGCAACATAATTATCGTAAGGAGCTGTCTTGTCGTCACTGAAACTCCCTAGAGAATACTTCCAGATTTCCCACAACTGCTTCATGCTGGTTTCTTTATGTTGCGATCAAACTTTTCAAACTGATATCCTTCACGGAAGGCATGTTGAATAATTGTATCGTAGCAGTGAGACCGAAGAGGAATGTTTCTATGCAGCAGAAAATCTTCGCAGTCCTCTGCAAGCAATTCTTTTTGTTCGTGAGTAAGGCTGTTCAGATCAATCATCGTGTCTCAAAGTTGATTTTACGAACCTTGCGTTTCCTGCGGTTCTCCTGGTATTCTAAATCATTTTTCGTAAGAATGCTGTTATCTTTAAGACTTTCTTTAGCATTCAACCACACAACTTTACTAAGATCGTTTGCCGTCACCTTGTCGTCCTGAACCGTCATCATGTTTGGACAACCGCAGCATTGTGTCTTGGTCGAGCTGGTCAATTCTCGATTGCAAATTTTGCACCTGACAGATAACATAGCGCATAAGCTCCTTCAATTCCTCAAGTTCTGAATGTATTTTTTTGTCTTTCATGGGAGATACAAGGATCGAACTTGTGACAATCTCGGTGTAAACGAGGTGCTCTACCGCTGAGCTAATCTCCCGAGGCGATTCAGGTAGGACTCGAACCTACGACCGACTGCTTAGAAGGCAGTTGCTCTATCCAGCTGAGCTACTGAACCCTGAGAACATGAAGGTATAATTGACCCTTCTATGATTGACTCCTGGTTTCATCGAAACTTTGTTCGTCTCGTGAAAGTATTTAGAGTTGAATATGAGAAGACGATTACACGCATATGGTATGATCGTCTTCTCACTTTTAGTGTACTCTAGATATTTCCGAATCAACTTGACATCAGTATTATACTCTCGCCAGGTCCATGTCGGAGGCGGTTTGATATCATAGAGAATCAAACCATTTTTCTCTGGATCTTCTACAGAAGAATCTGGAGTGACCCAGAGATTCACATTATAACATGCTGGGTCAGCATGTGGAGTCACACCTTCGGCATTGTTGTTGTAGACGAATGCCCAACCTCTGTCAAACTGACCAAGGAATGGGAACCTCGTTTCCAACCCTGTAATTATAGCAGACAAGAGTGGAAGACGCAAGTTCTCTGGAGAGAAATTGAGTGAGTGATAATCCTCATAGATATCATCTGGATCATCTGCGTCTAGAGCATAGTCTCTCAACTCATCGATGACATCTTGACGAAAGATACCATCCTCCACATGATACCTATACTCATCAATTATTTTCTCTACAATATTTGAGTGCATATGTGAAACGATGATCGGAATTCAACGGAGTTGCCCTATGAGTGATCCAAGAAGTGAACTTCAATAGGGTGTTTGGAATTGGTGGGATGCCAATGATTCTGTCATCCAAATAAAACTCTGTACAACCACCATCATTTAACCCGTTGTATGATGGATTTGCATAGAAGATAAAAGTAATTTGATCCTCTCCTTCTTCACAATCTTTGTGGAAGTTTGCGGTCTCCCTTGGAGCAAAACAATTAATATATGCTCGATATAATTTATACTCCTTTAACTCAGGAAACTTATTGTAAATAATCGACTCAAAGATTCCAACAATCTCATCATCTTCATCACATTCTGGATCTAGTTCACAAACCATTCCTGTTGGTTTTTGACCCTCTTCATCTTCTTCTCCATAGGTATAAGCAGCATCCATGGCAAACTCGGACACTGCTCTAAAATCGTCTGGTGTGAGAGATCTATCCACACATACAATGCTGGGTTTCATAAAAAGTCCTCTAGGTGTTTAACCCGCCATACGATACTGTATCTATACACATGAGGATGTCGTGGTCCCAATCCCCTGTGTGGATATTGTCCTGGGAAAATAAGAACTCTACCAGGAACATACTCATGTTCTTCTATTACAGCACCACTATCATCTAATACTTGAAACTGACCACCCCATTCTTTATCCCATTTTAGATTTGGAAAATACATAATAGTATAATCACCAACATCTCCATCGGTATGAGAAGTTCCGTCACAAAAAGAGTGCTGTAAATTAAAATCTATCCTGTCTAGAAAGTATCTTGTCTCAACATAATCCTCAATCCTCTCCAACATTTCAAAGAAAATCTCAGAGTCTTTCATGAGATTGACCACGGTATTAAGACTCGTTCTCTCAAAGATATTTTCGCCCATTAAACAATGAGAACCACTATCTCTTGAAGGATAAGCAATTCCATTAGCAATATTGATAGCAGATACTGGTAGAAACTTGATTTGTTTCTCAACCTTTACCATGAACTCTGTATCAAAAAGATTATCAAATACTTGAGCGATCATCTAGGGTCTTATTATAAACAATGACTCTGCCATTTTCATGAGTGAACACAAGTTCATCATCATGATCCCAGCAAAGTTCTTCATAGAGAGCATTCAGCTTCTCCATGTCTTCATACAGTTGATTCGGGTTCGGCATCTTCTTTCTGCTTATTAAATCCAAATGGTCCTTCTTTCTCTTCGAGAGCAAGTTTCAGTGCAACACCACCGACTGCTTCCATCACTTTAAGGATGTCTTCTGCCTTAGCATTTTCACCAAGTTCTTTGGCAACATACCAGTACTTAGGCCAGAATGTTTCTCCTGCCTTCTGGTAGTCTTCAAGTGTTAATAGTTTCATTAGTCTCGTTGTCTCCAATCATCAGGTTTATCTCTTTGGAACCAATCAACAATTTCATCAGCACCGCTGAACCCCGTTTTGTGATTGGATGGGTCGGGGTCACCTAGTCCCATCCTGTTCATAAAATCATCCATACTCCCTTCTTGAATGTCCTGCGAAGCTTGGCGTCTTGCTTTCTGCAACCAATCCCTTGCAAGAGTATGTGCCTTGGCAAGTTTCTCTGCCCAGATCATATCTTCCAGAGGCACTTGTTCTTTGTTGGCAATACAACGACAAATAGATTCTAGCCTGAGGCGATACTTAGTAGAAAGCATGTTACTCCCTTAATTTTAACTCAAGATCTTCGAGTCTATGATACTCGGCATGTGCCTTCTCTTGACGATCACAAACGATATTGAGGATATCATTCATGATGATATCGTTCTCAACATAATCGTCAAGATACTTGTCAATGGCTTCTTTAAGGTAACGATACCTATGCCATTCTGGTGAGTATGGTTTGTACATATTTAGACTTGTACCCAATGGTGTGGGGATGTGACCACATTTTCATAATTATGATCTACATCGATTGTAGAAGTTACGAAGATATCATACACGATAGATGCACGAAAGTCAACCCCATTAAAATCTGTCACCCTATGCAACATATCTGAGGGAATAATAATTAGGTCACCGTCCTTAGGATCAAGTTCCCACTGACAGTAATGATCGTGAACATTCAATGGCATCCTATCCATATAGGTATCTCCCTGCAAAACAAGAGTCCCACCCTCACCCTCAGTTCTCAGATAATAAATGCCACTAAAGTGAGATCCCTTATGTAAATGATCTGGATTTCCCCCATCCTCTAATCTACACACATTAGGCCATGATTTTTGAAAGAAAATATAATGTTCGTGATATTCACCATCATCAGTCTTTCTACAAATAGCTTCTAGATATTTTCTAGTCGCCTCTGCGAACACAGCATTCATCCAATAAAACTCTGGTTGCTTATGCAAGAGAAAATATTTTGGAAGGTCTTGATCGCCAGTATAATTACCAGAATCTTCAACCTCTTCTAAGTTTCTATAGTAGAACTCCTTACAGAGTTCCATCATATTTTCCCAATGCTCTTTAGGACAAGGAATATTGTCTCGATATATTGTTGTTGGAAAAATGTCTTCAATCATAAAGCCAGTTACAGGATTTGAACCAGTGACCTACTGTTTACAAGACAGTTGCTCTACCACTGAGCTAAACTGGCAGGAACCAAATTTGAATCGTGTACCTAATTTCAGGGCACAGATTTGATACTTGGGTTACAAAGTGGTCTTCTGAGAGTGTATTGAGAACCATGGTGTTGTATGTAGGACAGTGTGCTCTAAGTTCCTCACCGTCGTGCCATACAAATAGACCGCCCCAATTGACATTCCAGTCTTCGTTTAAGTATATAGTGCATCCATAACGACCTCCGTCATCATGAACTGAGATGCCAGATCCCCTATGCCAGGCATAGAGTTGCACCTCTGCTTCCCTATAAGGAGGAACATATGTACTAATACATTCCAAGATGAGATTTTTCAAGTCATCTGGAACATTCCTCATAGTAATTATACCAGACACTCCCTCTTTTAGGGAAGCATCCCAGAAAAAATCACTAACATTCCACTGCCCGTCTTCTAAAGAGTCTTCAATAAATTCTTCGCATTCGTGAAGGATCTCTTTAGTCAGGACTCCATACTTGATTTCCATGAAAAATAATCTTTCTTATAGTAGCGACCAAGTATATTGCTATTGTAATATTTTGGTTCGCCATTGTCAAGCGCCTCTGTTAAAACAGAGTGTAAGAAAAGTTGTCTGGTTTCTTCAAAGTTGACTCGTCCCTTACTCTCGTGGACGGATAGTATCTCTCTTCTGAAGGCACTATTTCCAAGCCTACGGCGTTCTTCATTAAGTTCTTCAGAACTTCCGTAGTATTTTTTCCAATCGCTTTCACTTCTAACTCGCCTAGTCTTACCTCTAGGCTTTCGATACTGCCAAAAGTACTTTCTCCCGATGTACTTTTTATCGTTGTCCGTATTAGTAATGCAGTAGACAAAACCGTACAGGTCGTCAATATTCTCAGATAGAAAAGGGGATCCTTTAAATAACCAGGGGTTATCATAATCAACCATAATAATTGGTGGTTGATTTATTTAGACTCTTCCTTAGAGTTCATAAACTCGTCGATGATCTCAACGATCTGGGCACCAGTGAGTTGCATCATGATCTCTTCTGCCTCTTCTACGCTCTCCATGAGATTGTTCTCATCGAGATAGGCAAGGATCACATCATAGTAGTTCACATCTTCAAAGTGGGGGTTCTTCATTGAAGTACCCATCTTCTCCATGTCCTTTCTCGCCTTCTCATTGTTTGCCTGGCGCTTCTTCATATCTGTTTCCAGATAGGAATCATCCTTTTTCTTCTCTTCTAACTCTACTTCTTCTTTCTTGAACTGAGGATGATCATCCAGTTTCATGCCACGCTTCTTCTCAAGGCGCTTCTTCTGTTCTTCAGAGTCATTACCTCTGATGTTAAGTTTTTTCTTCTGATCAACATTCTTTTGAAGTTTCTGGAAGGTGCTCATGCGCTTCTCATCAGCAGCATCCTGTTCGTTGATATCCTTCTTACCATAATCGCCCTGAGCGTTTGGTCTAATACCTTTTTTCTTAGCGACAGCTCTCTTTGAACCATCAGGATTTCTAAAATCAGAAGGATAGGTTGCTTCCTTGACAGTGGGAGCCATGACCTTCATGTCCTTGTCATACTTGACATTGGTTTTCTTGGCAGGTTTGGCATCCTTAATGCTAGGAGCACCTGTCATATCTGCTTCTACAACAGTCTCTTCTTTCTTCATGAGTTCTTTGTTTCTCTCACGAGAAATCATCATGTCGATTTTATTCTTTTTCTTCTGAAGAGTAGTCTCTTTGTTGCTCATAGCAACTTCGGTAGCACCCTCTTCAATATGCTCAACTTCCTCATTCTTAGGACGGCAATCGTTAACGAGTTTGCCACCCTTCATCTTCATACCGACTTTCTTATGAGTCTTCCAGCAGGAACGCTGCTCAGCAAAAGATGCAGCAATAACTCTTGCCTGCTTTTTCTCTGCGGTTTGCAGGTTCTCATAGATGCGAGGGTTAACTGCTGTAAGCGCAGAGCGGAACTCATGACCAACAAACTCCTTGGATAATGCTTCAATGATATTGTCTAACAGTCTGGAACTTTCGTAACCTTCATCAAACAGTTCCTCAGCGATCTCAAGATACATTTCTGCCATCTCAGGATTCATTGCCTGAAGACGCTTATAGTAGAAGGACTCGTCACAAGTACACTTGTGCATCTTCTTCTTTTCTTCCTTCTTTTCATGCTGTGAGTTGCCCTCAGCAATATTATTATATGCTTCAGCAATTTTATTTAAGTGAGATTGTTGCATCTTACTTGGTCAGATTCCAGTAGAAGTATTTATAAGCATGAAAAAAGAGGGTGACCTGACTGTGACCAGGACCCTCTTGCGGCGACGATATGAAATTATTTAGTCCCTAGAATACTTGTATCGCATTGCCTGCAGGAACCATGCATCAGTCAATGACTTAGGACCATGCATTAGAATTTCTACTTGCCTCTCCTTCAAACTGGGATCAGCAAGAGCACGCCTTCTCCATTCTGGTAATTCAGAGTTTGCCACCTACGACCCCCGAGTTAACAGTACGAGAAACTTCATCAAGAGATCCATCTTGGAGACACTTAAGATGCCAGCGAGTCATCTGAATCACTCCATCTTCAGTTGCACCAGTGAGAAAATGGTGACCGAATGGATCTTTTAGAATACTAGTATATAAACCAAATCTAGTTTTCTTGACAAAGAATGCATCGTCAATCCAGACTTGATCTTCAAGAATATTCTTTTCGATAGTAGGATTGGGACCTAGAGATGTCCAGATGGTAGTTTTTTTCTTTGTCTCACTTGCAATCATAATTGGAAACCAGCAAAAGTATCTTTCTTGACATCTTGTTTGATGCCACCAACAATATAAGACTCTACCTCAGTCTCTTGAGGTGCTACCTGCAGACCCTTGGAAGAGATCCAGTGCTGGGTCCAGGGCAGCGGGTTGTTTCTAGCAGCAATATCATAGATAGGATCAAGACCAAGCGACTTCATACGACGATTGGCAATCCACTCAACATATTGAGACAGAAGTTTCTCGTTCAGACCGATCATAGATCCATCTTTGAACAGATACTCTGCCCACTGCTTCTCTTGATTGACTGCCTCTTTGAAAGTATCAATCAACCATTGCTTTTCTTCTTGAGCAATTTGCTGCATGTCTGGGTCATCTCCTTCCATCCAGTTTTTGAGGATGTTTTGAGTAATGACAAGATGGATATTTTCGTCTCTTGCGATGAGAGAGATAATTTTAGCGGATCCTTCCATAAGTTTGAGTTCGCCAAACGCAAACGAGCAAGCAAACGAAACATAGAACCTAATTCCTTCTAGGATGTTGACATTTGCTACTGCTCTGTAGAGTTTCCTCTTCAGTTCGTAGCGAGTATCCATAGCATAATCAACATGCTCTTGAGCATATTTCCAGTCCGAAGAGTTATCATACTGGTGAGCAGCATTGATAAAGTCGTCATACGCCTGCGTGATGGATTGAGCACGCTCTAGGATACGATCATCGGTAATGATGTGATCAAACACATCAGAGGGGTCAGCATAGACATTCTTGATGATGTATGTGTAGGACTTGCTATGGATCATCTCCATAAACTGCCAGGCATTCATACATGCCTCAAGTTCAGGGATAGAACAGTATGGACTGAATGCCATACCAGGACCACGACCCTGAATAGAGTCTAGCATAATTTGATACTTCAGATTGGAAGTGTAAATATGCTTTTGTTCTGGGCGTAGGGTCTGATAATCTGCCCTATCTTTTTGAAGAGAGACCTCCTCAGGTCTCCAGAAGTAACCTAATTGTTGTGTAGTAAGACGATCAAAGACTGGATATCTATATGAATCATACCTCTGAACACTAAGCGGAGCACCGAAGAACATCGGTTGCTTTTTAGGGTCAGGTGCCGATGTATTAAATACGGTCATCCCCTGAACATTTGTTTTGGGCATGGAATCTGCGTTAGTTCTAAATTGCACAGGCGTCGCACTCCTCTTGTTTGCTTAAACTTTCAAGTAAATTATTCAGATTAGGTTTTTCTTCTTCTACCCCATCGTCTTTATTGTCGTAGGTGTTCTGATAATATGAGGTCTTCCAACCGTACTTATATGTAGTCAGAAGATCATTTGCCATGACCGAAACGGGGACTTCATTATCAGGATAGTTCTCAGGATTGTAACTCCAGTTACCAGAAATTGCCTGGTCAAAGAACTTCTGCATCACCGCAACGATTTTAATGTATCCATCATTCGACGGCATATCCCAGAGAAGAGTGTAGTGACTCTTGTGAGTATTGTATTGAGGGACAATCTGTTTAAGCGGTCCCTTTTTGCTTTTTTTAACGGACAGATATCCTCTAGGTGGCTCGATTCCATTTGTTGCGTTTGACACAACGGAACTGCTCTCTGATGGCATCTGAGCAGACAGTGTTGAGTTCCGTAGACCGTGGGTGGCGATAGACTCTCTAAGACTTTCCCAATCATATCTCAGTGTGTGGGGTACAATTCCGTCAACATCTTTCTTATATGTATCGATGGGGAGAATACCAGCAGAATACTTTGTACGATCAAAGTAACCACATGGTCCTTGCTCTTTAGCAAGTTCATTAGATGCCTTCAGCAGGTAATACTGGAACGCTTCTGTAAGGTCATGTACGAGGTTCCATGCTTGAGGATCATCATAACCTACCTTATGCTTTGCAAGGTAGTGTGCCAGACCAATATACCCGATGCCTAGAGAACGACGGTTCTTTGTTCCAACCTCTGCTGCATTTACAGGGTATCCTTGGAAGTCAATGAGAGCATCCAGACCACGCACAGAGAGGTCACAGAGTTCCTCCAACTCATCCAGGTTACGAAGTTTGCCTACATTGATTGCAGACAGAATACAGAGGGCAATCTCACCCTCTCCGTCGATATGCTGGAGTGGTTTGGTAGGCAGAGTGATTTCTTGACAGAGGTTGCTCATCTCAACCTTATCTTTGAAAGATGAGTGTGAGTTGCAGTGGTCAAGATTCATGATATAAATCCGACCAGTCTCTGCTCTCTCCTTCAGAAGGTCGAGAACCAGTTCTTGAGCCGAGACAGTTGTCCTTGGAATTGTTCTATCCGATTCATAACGCTGATAGAGATCATCAAACTCATCAGTGCCAAAAGCATCATACAAACCTGGGACATCGTGAGGTGAGAATAAGGTGATGGTTCCATTCTGGATAAACCGTTCGTAGAACAGTTTGGTAATTTGAATAGAGTAATCTAATTTACGAACACGATTGTCTTCAGTGCCCTTGTTATTCTTCAGAACTAAGATGTCTTGGATCTCTTTGTGCCAGATAGGAAAGTGAACTGTAGCAGAACCACCTCTGATGCCGTTCTGTGTACAGCATCTGACAGTTGCTTCAAACTTTTTAAGGAAGGGGACAACACCTGTGTGTTGTACCTCTCCGCCTCTGATTTTGCTGTTGATGCCACGAATTCTGCCTGCGTTAATGCCGATACCAGCCCTTTGTGCGACATACCTACCAATAGCCATATCGCTGCTAAAGATACTATCGAGGGAGTCATCAACATCAACGAGAACACAAGATGCAAATTGACGCAATGGTGTCCGCACTCCTCCCATGATGGGGGTCGGAATGTTGACTTTGTGCTTGCTGATTGCGTCGTAGTATCTGTGGACATAATCGAGCCTAGTCTCTTTGGGATATTCCGCAAAGATCGTAGCGGCGATCATCAGGTACATAAACTGAGGTGTTTCATACACCTCGCCGCTGCTACGATCCTGTACAAGATATTTATCGGCAACCTGACGAAGACCAGCATATGTAAACAAATAGTCCCGACTGTGATCGATGTAAGCATCAAGAGTTTGCCACTCTTCGTCAGAGTATTTTGCTACGATCTCTTTGTCATACACATTCAGGTCAATGCATTTATGCACATGCTCCACCAGAGATGGGCACTCATGCATACGACCCCACAGTTGCTTCCTCAGAGAGAACAGAAGCAGTCTAGCAGCAACGAATTGATAGTTTGGGTTATCTAGATCGATCAGGTCAGAAGCAGACCGAATCAGGATCTCCTGAATCTCTGCGGTAGTGATACCATCATAGAATTGAATACCAGAATTGATCTCAATCTGTGAGGCAGATACACCAGCGAGGTCCTTACATGCCTCGTCTACCATCTTGTGCATCTTATTGAGGTCCAGGGACTCTAAAGACCCAGACCTCTTACGAACTTTAGTCCCGTTGGTCATACCTTCTTCCACTCTGTAAATTTGACTTTTGCTTCTAGACCTGAGTATGTATGTGATTCTACCACATTATTGACATCAATGCCAGACAATACCATATCATTTATGTCTTTTTCTTTGATGCCTTTTGGCCAGATGACGACTCTCTCGTTTCTTTCAATACATTTTCCAATTCTACCGACAATTTCTCTATTGCGGGGCTCATTATCATAAACAAAAACGAGATCGCTTCCCTCAAGACAACGAATGTCACCGTCAGCGCCACACAAAGCCACGCTATTGTTGAGGAGAGAGCTGTCAAAGGGTCCTTCGACCACATAGACTGGTAGTTTTTTATCGATTGTGTCAAATCCATAGATCTTTGGTGCTTTATCATCGAGCATGACAGTGATATATTTAACCTTGTTCGGTCCTATACATCTACCTTGGAACCCGATTAGGTTACGGTTGTAAAACAAAGGGATTACGATGCGAGACTCTTCACTAGCAGTGCTTGCAAAAGTTTCTTTATACGAATTAGCAAAGGTCTTAAACTTCTCCGCAAAATAGAACTTGCTGGCATCGAGTCCACGCTTTTCCAGATAGGTTCTACCAACTTCCACCTCGCTACATAGAGGGAGAATAATACTGGTCTTAAACGCAGGTTCAGTAAAAACGAATTCAGGTTCATTGACTGGGAAACTCTTTCCTGTAAATCCTTCTTTAAATTTTTCAATAGCATACTTCTTCTGAAGTGTGGTGTCAACCTTCTTCAGAAAATTGCTAAACGACATCGAAGCACCACAGTTGTGGCACTTGAAGTTTGTATTACTCTTCATCTCATAGAGATACCCTCTCGCCTTGTTCTTGTAGCGTTGAGAGTCTCCACAGATGGGGCAGCGGAAATTATAGAGTCCTGCTTTTACCCTTTTAAATTTCTGTAGTCTAGCGGATACGAGACCAATATACTTTGAATCAATAAGGTCCATCAACCAGACTGGTGCCTGGCACTATTGTACTCGCTGTTGTGATCGGTGTCAAGACCTTGATGATTGGTGGGACCACTTGTAACACTGCCACAAGTGTTGTAAGGACAGCAGTAACACCAATAACGAATCTTTGATTAGTATCTACCTTCTTCTGGATTCTGTCAATTCTTTCATGAAGGATATTGTGATTCTTCTCTTCAGTATCCTTCATCTCTTCAATCATTTTGATGATGAGTTGATCGGACCTCTGACTCTCATCCAGGCGACTTTCATGGCGCTCAAGAATGACTGATACTTTATTACTATTCTCAGAGATCGCACCTACAGCACGCTCTAACTTATCCAACATCTCCTTGGATAAGTCTTCGTAAATATCTAACTTAGATTCAAGTACCTTTAGTCTTCCGAACATGGTCCAACCAGGGTTTGCGTGACCCATATCTTCCAATGGGTGTGGGTTTTCTTTTCTTCTTCAGGGGTTTATCATACCCTGCCACTGGTCCGCTTGAATCTGCGCTGCCACCAAAACCACCTGATGCACCGACTGCATTGCCAGCCATCATTTCCTGTACTATATCAACAATCTTTTTAAGACGGCGATCCATTAGACCTCTCTGAGTTGCTTCAAGCAATACTCATCATCGATGATACTATTTAGTTCTGTGCGAGGAAAGTCAGGCACCCTGCCCAGATAAGTCAAGAAACTCTTGGTGCATGACCAAAGTTCTTTATCTAGTTTAAAAAATAGCAACGGCACACCAGCATCACCAATTACATTAAAAAGGACTATGAAGTGGTTCAGAATCAAATGAGTTCGTAACTCACCGCTATTCTTGTACCGCTTCAGTAGCCTTTTTATGTACTTAATTCGTTTTAAATCGTCGTAGAAATCATCCTCAGTTACTGCCTGAGGATTTTCGTAGTTTTTAATAGCAAATAAGAGATAGTTACTATCATTCAATTCATAGAATTTCATTAATCACTAGATCATTCGTCAGTAGGATAAGCGATACCGTTTGCACCAGTCTGAATACCAGAGGCAGCAACAAGAACTTCACTCTTGACTCTAAGGTTACCGTGCATGTCCATATAGGTCATAACACCAACATAACCCTGGTGTGCTACATGATAGGAACCAGAAGTGTCAGTAGAGATGCCATATACAATGGCGTCTGCTTCGTCTCTTTCTTCTTGATACACACTGTCCTTGACAGTGTACATCGGCAGTTCGCTGATACCGTATGTAGTAGCAGAAATACTTACTGCGCTGAGACCTGCATCGGAATCGATAGTCAGTACTCTGTCGCTAGTGATGCCAGTAATAACAGCATCACCATAGTATGTACCTACGCCGCCTCGTGCTCCAACACGAATGACCTGACCGACGCTGTAGTCGGTGAAAGTGGTGCCAGTACCAGTTACAGTAAGATTAGCAACGGTGACTGTACCAGCTGTTTCAATATTGTCGTTAAGACCCCAGAGAGCCATGTTCTTACACCCGAACTACAGTTTTCATACAATTATTTATAACTCAAGCGTCCTCGCGCTTCTGAAGAGCATTCTTGACAACCTCAAGAAGTTGGTCGTCAACATCGGTCTTGGTCAAGGCAACTGCCTTGGTAAGAATGTGTAAACAAATTTCTACAAGTTTCTCACCAAGTTCCTCATCGTTGGGAAGCTTAGCAAGTGCAGCATCGACAATCTTAGATGCCAGGGGAAGGAGAAATGCCAGCATGATTTTATCAATCGAGTATCAAGCTATATAGGCTCAATCAAATCTCGATCCGATGCTGGGTTTCGGTGCTCTCTTCTTAGCAAGTTTGCCTTTGATTCTGTCAACAGGAGTTACACCAGATTCGCCTTTGCGTTCTTTGTAACCTACCTTACCCTTTTCTTTCTTCTTACCCTGAGGTTGAATGGGTTTCTTTCTGGAGGACATCACGCCACCAGTCTTTCTAAGATCTCTGCTTACTTTATCGAAAGCACTCTTACCATCTCTGGTGCCACCTTTCTTAGATTCGTTACCAGTAGTAAAGTCTTTACCAGTCTCCTTGGCATAACGAGTACGCTCAAGGAGATCAATAATTTCTTCCTTCACGGTTTTCTTTTCGGGAAGACCTTTATGTTTTGTAGAAGCAAAGTCCTTTACATCGGACTTGGACATGGAGGACGCAGCTTTGGCAACCTCAGGCGAGGAACTTTCCCCCGTCTTCTGAGCTCTCCTAACAAGTCCCATAAACTTTTGCTGCGCCCTTGAGACTGCTTTTTCTTCGATGGTTTCTTGTCCATGATCTAACTCCTCCTTCTTGGATTTGTTACCCCAGTTAGCAGCACCAACTTTACGGCACTTTACCAGAGCACCCGATGCATATGCACTAGGCCATACGGAGTAGCGAGACTTTACCTTCTTGTAACAAGCATCTTTCTCACCTGCTTTCTCATTTACTACTTCTTCAGTAGCAACATTCTTTGCCTTACCCTTTCTATTGGGATTGGGATCTTCCTGATTCTTACGACGGAATGCTTTTTCCTCTTCTTTATCAGAGAGGTCTGCTTTCATTTTACTGGAACCACACTTGGGTTTAGTGGTTTGTCCAGGTTGCTTGGCGCAGGGTTTTCCTGCATATTTGCCGCCCAATTGAACCCAACCAGGCTTGCCATCAGAAGACTTACTCTTGCTAAACCAGTCATGCAAAGAAGAATCACCACTCTTGTTCCCTTCTTTGAGACCTTTAGCTTTCTTTTCAGCATCGATATCATGATCAGCACCAGTCTTCAAACGCTGCTTTAATGTAGAAGGACCGTACTTGTCTTGCTTATGACGAGTCATTCTCTTCATACGGTCAAGAGTCTCACCACTTGCTCGCTGAAGTTTATTCTCCTGCTCAATACCTTTCTTTACTGCCTTGGCAGCACTCTTTAATTTATCACCAATACCTTCTTCAAGTTCAACTTCCTCTTTCTTGGTCTTCTTTACACAGTTCGGGTAACGCTTACCGAACATTGTCTTCATACCTTTCTTCTCGTAACCCTTCCAACATGCTTCAGCGATGTCAGGATTGATTACTACCTTATTCTTTACGCTCTTCTCTGTGATTTCAGTTTCTTTTTCGTCCGAGGTGGTTGCCTTCTCGGACTTATACAACTTTTTTTCGGTTAGACCCTCAACCTTTTGGCGCAGGGCGAGTTCCATCTCTTCTTTCTTTACGCGCTTTGCTTTATCAGCAGCAATAGCAGCACCAACTGCCTTACGACGCTTTCTCAGGTAAGAGTCTGAGGAATCAGAATCACCATCATTATCAATATCAGCATCTTCTTGTCCAACGGGATCTAACTTCTCCGTGACAAAAACATTCGACATGCTATTAAGCATGATCGATTCGGCGCTATCTTCAATAAAATTTTTCATCGAACCTGAAAGCTCAACAGTCTCCTATCTTTTATTTATAAACGACTTAACCTTCTCAAGTGGAGTAAGTTTTTGTACATACTCTCTGTAAGAATCAGTCCCCACTTCTCTCTTATGTGCAGGCACTCCAGAAGGAATGCGAGAGACATACTCAGTCAAATCTCTAATCCAAGATTTGAACATGATACCTTCTTTTGTGACGGCAATAACATAGTTAGTGCCTTTTCTCATCACTCTACCAACCAATCCAGTGACAAGGGACTCTACTAAAGAACCCATGCCAAAGAGATTGCCAGTTACATATTGCTCTCTCAAAGTTTTTTGATCATACTTAGGAGCAATCTGCCAGAGTTCAACTCCCTCTGTAGCAGCAGCTTTGCTCATTGATCTCTGAACTGTATTAAACAGTTCTCTTGCAACTACACCCTTTGCTGCTTTAGGGAGACCTTTCTTAAAGGTATCAAAATCACCATCTGCTGCTAAGGATCTAAGTTTAGAGGCAGACATACCTTCGACGCCTTCAGCATCGGGGTCCCGTTCGCCTGCAGAGATGACATTAAGCGAATCAAACTGATAGAGTTGCCCATTGTATTTGTTCGCCAGGTTCTCAAATTCCGACTTTCTGTCACCACCAACCACGATGTTAACACTGCTGAATCCTTCTGCATCTGCACTCTTCAATGCGTCAAAAATTGTACGGATGGACGGATCATACACAATAGCATTAGCATGATCAGGGAACATCTTCTTCATGAAGAGTACCTTAGTCTCAGAATCAAGAGGATTCTTCTGAGGATCAGTAGTGTGAGAGGGGTAAATGATGTACTCACCTTCCTCTGCAGTGTCCTTGATCTTATCAAGGAGTTTTTCATGACCAGATGTGGGAGGGTTAAACCTACCAAATCCAATGGTAAGAGTTCCGCGTGTCTTTTCTACATTCTCACCCTCTTCTTCCTCAGGTGCTGCACCCTGTCCGCCTTGCTGACCATCGGGGGGAGGACCTTCTTCGGGAGGGACTTGTCGTGCTGCTGCACCAGGACGAGTCGGATCTGTTTCTTGGGCGGGTTTTCTGCCACTGGTAAAAACTAGCTCACCTTCTACGGTTCTGCCGACAATCCTACCTCTTGCGTCTAACCATGAACCATGACCATCGCCCTTCAAACCAAGCTTCTTTGCCTGCTTTGCAGCGTTAGTCTGTGCCTCATTCAGGAATTGAAAGAAACTCTTCATTATTACGCAAACACTCGTCGTGTAGACTCCGCAACTCTATTTATGTTGAACGATACAGTCATGCGTAGTTGATTAGTGGTATTCCTCTTGACAAAGTGCCGTAAGTGAGATGGGAAAAAGATAATATCACCCTCTTGAATGTCTGGTTGATAGTTTTCTTTGAGGTGTTCATTCAAGTTAGGATCCATAAAGGACTCATCAAACATGAAAGATTGAACACTCTCTTGTGGATTTTGAAATACGGTTGACTCATGCACTTCTGGATCAAACATCACATAATGAATACCACTAAAAAATCCAGGAAGGTGAGTGTGAGATTCTTGAAACTGTTGCTCCTCGTATGCATTCATCCAAATTTCATTGATGTAAGGTTTGTCGCTCAAACCAATATCCTTTCTCCATTGTTTTACAATGTCATCATAATATACCGAGTATTCAAAAGGAAATGCTCCATGAAACTCAGTCCTTACATCACAGCTCCACCCTTCAGGTGTCTCATTGACGGATAAATTTCTCCACGAATAGTATCGATTGATGAGTTTGTTTTTTAGTTCTTCTGAGTTGAGATTGTATTTGTAAATTCTTGTAGGAAACAAATCAAGGTTCATGACAACTTATAATAAACAGATGATTTATCGGATTGGGAAGATGCGTACAAATAAATTTCTTTGATCGCCTGATCTCTCCTATCTTTTGGCAATCCCATCATCCAGTCCAGGAATCTCAGTCCACATAGTTTACTAAATCTCCAGGATTGTGGCAAGGTATTGATAAGAGACTTTGTATTATTGTCTGCTTTAAATCCGTCCGCGTTATGTTTCTGAAGTAATTTATAAATCTCCTCCGTAACCTTTTTCTTCGTAGCTTCTGCTGCCTTCAAACTACATTCAGTCCAGTTTGCTTCTTGTGGTAGACCACTAAATCCTGCATTTGTAAGTAGATTGAATACAACTCTACCTTGAATCTTACCCTGTGCAGCAAACTGGCCTTTGAGTTCTAACTTCCAATCTCCTCTAGAATCTCCACCAAAGTTTCTTGCCTGAAACTTTTCAAATGTATTGGCACCATAGTGAAAATACATGTCCATGGGATACCTTTTATCCCCTGCTCTATTATTATCAAAGGTCAAACTATACTTAACAAACTTAGCAGACTCTTTCTTCTTTCTCTCTGCTGGAGTATCACCATTGATTAGTTTCAGAGTAGGAGTTCCACCAATCTTCTTGAGAGAAAACCCGATCATATCTTTAGATACATTGAGTTCTTGCAGATAATTATTCAGACAGTCGATGGTGCCCTCTGTCTTTAACTTCTCTGCAATCTTGGTCTTCATACTCTTTCTCACCATCCAGATGTCAGCAGGATTCCACTTGTCTTCTGATGATAGGTTGGTCTGTTTCTTCACGCGACCGAACGCTTTACTGATTGCTTCCTCAATTATAGCATCTCCACGGACAAACATGTACTCGCCTGCCCTGCCACCGATGACTTCTTTTATTTTTTTAGCACCAACCAAGGAAGACTGCTTCCACTCCTTAGGCAGTGACATAATATCTTCTAGTTTCACTCCAGGAGTATCACAGAACTTTGCTCCACAGGCATAGTCTTTCTCTGTGATAACATCCAGATCTCCACACTCATACTGCATGGCAGCATAGACGCACTGAGCAGACTCAACAATCTTCGTGACATCTGCACCAGCACCAGAACCACCAGAAGGTGGTTTAACTTCAATTCTTATTACCTTTTTGCCATCAGAGTTTGGGATGATGACATCCATCATCTTCTCTTTGGACAGAACATCTACACCATCATTTCGGAGAGCATCAGCAATCTGTTCTGTTGCTACTAATCTTTTGTTCTGAGGTACAAAAACCTTTAGAGCAATCTGCACCTTCTTCGTCGAGTCTGGTGCCTCTACATTCTTAACATCAAAAGAGTAATATGCATAGTCCTCGCCACCAAGCGCACTCATCACCTTTAAAAAGGTGGGACTATTTGCTTCTGGGACATTCAGAGGCATAAAAAAAGGGGAGCTCTACTCCCCAGTATTTAGATTCGCTTGAGAAGGAACTACAGGATTACGACTCCTGTTTTTGATAACAATGAATGCGTCCTTATTATACTTACGAGTTCCCTTTAGTGGTGCCCACTTAGTTCCTGCACCATCAATTCCATAGACGGAGGTCCCACCAACCTCTACAGCGATATCGTCAGTGGGTTCCCAACCTAAAGTCTTGATTGTTTCATCGATCTGGTCCATGATAGAACCATCATCCCAAGCAAAGTCACTCATTTACCAACTCCATAGTCACCACCATTCTCGGCGTTCTTTTTCTCAAGTTCACGAATAGTATCGTGGAGTCTTGCTACTGCCTCACGAACTTCATCGGTCTCATCCCACTCCCAGGTGTTACCTTTGCTGTCCACAAATTGTCTCTTGGTCATTTGTCCTCCTCTAGTTTAACACGATATACGGTACGACGAGCGAACCGTTGATCAATTTTAAGTTTGCCCCAATACAGAGCTACGATCCAGACGGTAAAGAGGAAACCCTCAAACCATCCCATCGTGTTCCATGCTTCTACTGCGTGTTCCATTATTCAGAATCAGATACCTTTTCAAGTTCTTCCCCCAGAATGCCAATTGCCTCCCGAAGGAGGGCAACACGGGCAGAGGGAAATTCTACAGAGTCATGTTTGGTATGCACAAGCAAGGCATAATGCACTTCAAGTGCCTGCTCCAAAGTCAGTTCAATTTTCACAGATCACCTGCCCGACGATTCTCGGAGTAGTAAGCATCAAAGGTGCCAGCGGGATAACGCTTAGACAGTTTCTCGATGTTACGATCCAGAACTTCTTCCAAAGAGATGTCCAGTGCCATACATGCCTGAGCAACATACCACATGACATCACCCAATTCGATCTTCAGGTGCTCAATATTTGCATGATCCCAGGGTTTACCTTGGAAAGCAATCTTCTTGACGATCTCCATAAACTCACCGCCTTCAGCAGAGATGCCAACAGCAGCAGTCATCAGACGATTGATTGGGCAACCTTCTGCTTGAAGAGTTGCAAGACGAGCAATGAATTGTGCATTGTCCTTAGAAGGAGCACTAGTTACCTGATCAACAAACTCCAGGTAACGATCACCACGAATCTCTGTAGTTTTGTTAGGAGTAGTAACAACTACAGGCATCTGCTGTACAGGAGGATTGGGAGGAGTAGCAACAGGAGGGGGAGTTGGAGATGCAGGGTTGCCAAGTTGAGGACCAGTCGGATCTTCAGGATTGTCAGACCAACCTTCAGTTCCAGGATCACCAGGCTCTGCTTCCCAGAACTCTTTCGCACGAGGACGACGAGGAGGAGTTGCTACAGGTTTCTGAGGATCAGGTGTCGCGTCAGCGATAGCGTTAGAATAAGTAGGCATAATTAAAATTGCGGTGCGGTTTGGCGTGGATGATAATTGAACAATGTATCTAGTCTGAAGTGCTCCCACGCTGCACAAACATTATCAACATCCCTTTCTTCAAAATCCAAATGTTGTGGATTCAGGTTGTAGAAGATGGACATCATTAACCTGTGGTCATCTTTGAACCACTCTGGCATGATGTAAGGGTTGTGAATGTAACCAGTTGAATATACTACCAGACTATTATACATCATATCGGCAGAAGTTTCAAATTTGAAATCTTCATAGTCCCTGATTTGAAACCACTGATCAATTGTCTGATCTTCGTGGCGATTATAAAAGTCTGTTATTGAATTCTTATCTTCTCTGGTAAAGTCAAGAAAAGAATGTTTGTTTTTGTATGACCAAAATCCTGTAGTTACTGGATCAACACTCTTAGTAAGATTGATATTAGCAACGAAAACTGGATCTGGATATTCATCATCTACCATGTTATCAAATACATCACAATCCACATGGGGATAGCAACATAATCCACTGGTAGGATCGAGAGTCATCTCTCCACCAGTTGCTTGTACATAGATGTCCATCACTTTTAATTGAGAGACACCAAATATTTTTTCAAAGATAGATGTTTGAGCTTTGGCGAAGAAAGGGTATAGGGGTTCGGTAAAGACATGCGTCAATCCAGGTCTAACAATAGTGTTAGTATTGAAGTCCTTAGTTTCCCAGTAATCTAAACCTTTTAAAAACTCATGAACTTTGTCTGGATACTTATAGAGATCTCTAATTAAGAGAACAGGAACGACTCCATTGAGTTTGTGAAACTCAACTTGTACATTATTAATCTCTGAGATCTCTTCCCATATTTTTGTGGCAGACTTAATCAAATTTAAATCCCTCAAACTTATTTTCATTTTTGAAGGAGTCTTCTACATTCTCAACGCCTGAGTCATGCAACTGACCACCATCAGTTTGATCACAATCATACAACCGCATCTTCGCCCTGTCAACCCCCAAGACAAATCTCTTGTTTACATTGAGATCATTGTATCTATTCTTCAATTGCTTCACCATAATTTGCCCGAGTCCTTCAAGATCTTCAGATGAAATAAGGGCAAACATAAGATCAGCAGTAGCAGGGAGCCCAAAGGACTCACTAGTATCAGTAATATCAACATCACTGCTACTATAACCAGAACGAGTGGTCTGGGTGGCAGATACGATAGGGACTTCTGCTTCGACAGCGAGTCCTCTAAGCTCTTCAGCAATTGCCTTGATATAGCTATATGAATTGACACCAATCGCACCGCGATACCGTGAGGAAGCGCATATATTAAGATAATCAATAAAGATAATATCTGGACGAAAAGATTTCTTGAGTGCCAGATCGTTGAGAAGAGACTTGAAATGTCCACTGTGGGCACTCGCTGTCGGATACTCTTTAATTATAAGAGTGCCCTGAGTCTTTGCAGCAACTTTAGATACCTTTGTGTCGAAGACCTGACGAGGAAGTTCTACGAGATCTCTGATGTTAACATCCAGGAGATTAGCATCAATTCTCTCTGCAATCTTTTCTTCAGCCATCTCAAGCGTGATGTAAAGCACATTCTTCCCCTGTAGCAAGACGGAAGAAGCAACATGGCACATAAAGAGACTTTTACCGACACCAGTGCCAGCCAGAGCAATGTTAAGAGTCTTATTCGGTAGACCGCCTTTTGTAATTTTATTAAAATATTCGAGATCGAAGGGAATCTTAGACTCCTTCTTGTGGTAAGTCTCGTAGCGTTGCTCATAATCCTCAAGATAATCGTGTCCAATGTGATTATCAAACGAGACCGCAAGGGCATCTGACAAGATGCTAGGGATAGCATCTCTAGTCTTCTTGGAGTCTTTGCCGTCTGCGATTTGAATGGATTCCATGAGTGCCAAATAGATGGCACGATCCCGACACCACTTCTCAGTAGCATCCAACAACCATTGAGTGTGAGTCTCGCTCTCTTTCAGACCATCAACAACGATGGAAATGTCCTTGAATTCTTGCTCAGTCAGGTCATCCCTATTCTGAACTTCGATAGCAAGGATCTCAGGAGTAAGAATCTTATCATACTCCTGAGCAAAGTTATTAATCTCTTCAAAGATTACTTTCTCAGTACGCTCATCAAAATAATCAGGTTCTACGAAAGGCAGAACCTTCCTAAGAAACTCTTCATCATGTATCAGGTTCCTTAGGATTGTCAATTCAATCCTATCCAAGGTCATTCCCCGTAACTAAACTCTTTTTTAGCAATCTCATCGAGTTGCTGCAGCACTTCTTCAGTAAAATACTTGTCGGGGTTCTTATAGATCTCTTTAGCGTAGACTTTTTTGCCGTTCATTTCATAACGACCTGCTACATTTTTCCAGAGACCACCCAGTTCACCGAGCTCAAGAAGACCAAAATATCTATCAAGACCACGATCATCGTAATAGAGGCGCACCGTAACATCTTTGTTCTCCTTACTCAGACGCGACTTAGCAGTCTTAGCCTTGATAAGATTTCCGACGACTTCTGTTCCATCTTTCTCTTTTTTCTTGCTGAGATAGATGATTGTAGAAGCAGCATACTTGAGTCCGCTGCCTCCTCCCATTTCCTTTGTAGGGACATAAGAACCAATGACATCGTAAGTGTGGTTGGTGACGATCATAGGTATATTAGCCTGTCCAAGCTTCAATGTCAACATACGGAAGGCACCCTTTACAAGTTGTGATTTAGTCATATCACGAACCTGCTTGTCATTCAGAGCATCGTTGATCTCTTTCTCAGTAGACAACATGCCAAGAGAATCCAACACAAACATGCAGGGTTTACGATCCTCTTCTTTCTTCTTCAGATAGATATCGACTGCCTTCAGTGCTTGGCTACGGAACTGTTCGATTGTTACTACATTGAGTACAACGACTCTATTGAGATCGATACCCCGATCTGCGAGAAGAGACTTGTTAACAGCTGCCTCAGTGTCAAAATATAGACAATAACCATCGGGATTACTATCAAGGAAATTTTTAACGACAGCGAGGCTGAAGAAAGTTTTGCCAGTGCTAGACTCCCCAGCAATGGCAGTAATCTTATTCCCAGATACACCACCAAGAATACTACCTGAAACGAGTCCGTTAAAAATGTACGAACCCGTGTCCACATATGTTTCAGAGTCGTCGATATCTGCTGCAAGTTGGGTGTACTCACCACCAACCTCCTTTACAATTTCTTTGAGAAAATCCATTCAGTCTAACCAACGCAATGTTTTCAGGTATTCTAGCACATTTTTACGAACATCCATCAATTCGTGATAGCATTTTTGTTCATGAGCACATCCTCTGAGGGTAGGATCTGGTTCAATCACAGATTCAATAAAGATATCAAGACCTCTATTCCATTTGTCTTTCTTAGATTCTCCATCAGGATAAACATTTCCTAATTCTTTCATGAGAAGAACATCTCCAGGTTTACAGTTTTTTCTACATTCCAACCGATGGCATCAAGGATAATCTTTAAAGGTTCCAAGAATGCTTTATCAAATTGTAAGTCGTAATCGACATATTTACCAATGCCTAGCTCCTTTGGGAAGTCCTGAATGAAGGAGATAATGTTCTCATGAATGATGTTTGGTTTCTTCAGGTAGCAGAACTTGATCTTTTCTCCATTCTGGATAAGCGAATACTTGTTGGTGAGTTTCGCTTTCTTGACATAGTGGTTATACAAGAGAGCACCACGACAATGGATTGGGGTTCCCTTGGTGTAAATATCTGACGAAGATTTGTACTTGGTAACATCACTGACAGACCTTGGGAAAGAGATCTCTTCAGGAGAAAGTTGCTTAAATTTCTTACGGCAGTTATCTATGTAGTCTATCATATCATCTTCAGATCCTGACATCATAATTTTGAAAGAATCCTTCAACATTTGACGACAGGGGGCAGGAGTTGAGGACTTTACTGCCTCAATACCCATCACTTTTAGTTTAGGTTCAGAGTATTGAACTCCCTCACTGTTCCATACATTTAGAATATATCTCTTCTTAGCAGTCCAAATACCACGATCAGCGATATTCTCCCGCTTCATGCTCATCTTTTGCTCATATGCCGAAACATAATCCGCAAGTTCTTGATATGAACCCTCAATAAAAGGTTCCAGTTTCTCTTGGCAGATCTTGTCAAGTAACCCCACAACTGCTGCTTTATCATCAGACTTACTACTAAGAAATTTAGTAACAAGAGGTCCGAGATTAAGATAAATTGAGTCGGTGTCAGATGCGATGACATAATCTTCGCCTTCTGTCTGCAAAAGTTTATTTAGATATTGGTTCATTTTGTTCTCGATCCAGCGAATCGAGACCTGACCAGACAGAGTGATTGCTTCAGCGTTTGCTAGTTTGAAATACCTGAAGTATTGATTACCAATAGCACCATAAGCAGAGTTAAGAGAAATCTTCTTCGCCATTTGAATGTTGTTACATCTGGCGATCTCTTTTTTAAGTGCATCAGTAGGAGTCTTCTCGTACTCCTGCTTTGCTTTGAGCATTCTCTTCTTGAAGATGACACGCTCACCATACATTTTCTCCATCAATTCGGGCAAGAATCCCTTCTTGTCCTTGCGGAACATAGCACCGTTTGCACAAACAGCGTAGTCCTTATACATCTCAAAACTTATTTGCTCACCAAGTATCTTATCAACGCTGGCCGTGGGGTGCCGCTCATCGAGAATTGTCTCTGGTGAGATATTGTACTGCATAATAAGATGAGGATACAGACTGTTGAGGTCAAAACTGACCACCCAATCGTATACCCCAGGAGTTGGCTCCTTAACATACGCCCCCGCATACTTTTCATCCTTGTCAGTCTGTTCTTTAGGTGGAATGACGATTCCTTTCTTCTTCAGATAATTGTAGATGATGGTATCCCACATCCGAACCTGATAGAAGACATCATTATAGTTCACCTTGGCATCATATGCCATAGTCAGAGCGAGCTCGATCAACTTCATCTTGTCCTCAAGACGGTCTACGAGCTCCACATCGATGATGTTGTACTCTACAAACTTCTGCCAACCGTTAGTGTAGAAATCTTGGAAGGTATCAAACTCAGAGTGGTCAAGTTTCTTCTGACCGAGTTCTACATTGGCAATATGGTCTAGACGATACGATTCTTGGTTTGTATAGGTAAATTTCTTGTATAGATCAAGGTAATCTAGTTGCGTAATGCCACCAATATCATAGAAAATCTGCTTACGACCCTTGATAAAGACCTCTTTTTGGGACACTAGACCCCAAGGAGACAGTCTCTTAGCAAGTTTTTCGCCCAGAACACGGTCAATACGCTTCGTGATGAATGGGATGTCGAACAGTTGGATGTTCCAACCAGTCACAACATCGGGAGTATTCTCCATCCACCAGTTGATGAAACTATTTAACAGGTCACGCTCATTATTGAACTGAATGTAACGAACATTGTCCTGTTTGATCTTGAATGGACCCTGACCCCAGGTAGTAATCTCTTTTGTATTGTAATCTTGGATAGTAATGAGCAGGATTTCCTGGTCAGCAGACTCAACATCAGGGAATCCGTTCTCAGAACGAGTCTCAATATCGACCGTTACGAGACGAATCTTGCTGACATCAAAGTCAATTTGATCTTGAGGATACTTATCAGAGATATACTGATAGATGAACCTCTCGTTACCATAGATCTTAAAGTTTTCTACCTCACTATACTTCTTCAAAAACTCCCGACAGTCAGAGACGAATCCAGGTTTAAGTGGTTCGACATAATCACCGTCGAGAGTCTTGTAGAAGGTCTCTTTCTTAGCAGGAACAAATAATGTAGGTTTGTATTTCTCTCTAAACTGAATGTACTCACCATTTTCATAACCACGAACGAGGAACTGGTCCCCAATCATTTGTACATTAGTATAGAATTTCATTCAGAAATCAGTTCGTTGTATGCTTGCAGGATAAAAGGTTCTGGATCAATCAAAGTCAGGATACAATCACTCTGAATTCTACACTTGTTTTGAGATGACATGTTCATCACATCCCAAGGTTTCAGACGCTCTTTGTATTCACCCTCAAAGTCGTCATCTTGAATCACAAACTCATATGGTTTAGTGATTTCACAGTCGGGTTCACCAATATCGGCACCATAGACTTCCTCTACACCACCAATGATGCACTTATAATCTTCTTTAAAGACAATCAACTTAACTTGCATCGGTAATCTCCTGGTACATTTTCTTCAGATCGGCAACAGGTTCAAACAATGTTGTCACCGCATTGGGGTTAACAATGAAAGTAGAGTCTACCGTAAGAGCCTGCCAAGTTGCAAGGGAAACTTGAGATGTATTTTCTAGGGGTTCCTCAGAACCTTCTTCCATCAAGGTCATCGTAGGTTGCAAGATGATCCGAAATGGGTTAGTGAACATATACTGACGCTGCTTATCCTCAGGATCAATCAGTTCTTTAATGTCAGCAATGACTTGTTCACCTTCAATGATTGCTACTTTAATGGACATGGGGTACTCGTTACCTCTTGATATTATAGCACAGTATTTAGATCAGGGAATCATAGTCTGGATTATTCAAAACATCGAGTGCTCCTTGGATTCGATCAATCTCATCTTGAGCAGCAGCTGCTGTCCTGTTAAGACCATATCTTTCTTTTTGCAATTCGCTTCTTTCTTCTTTCAGAGAATTGATACTAACAATTAGAGGCGAAACTTGTGCTCTAAGCGTAGCAATTTCAGAATTTAAGGCAGTTATAGCATTTTTACAGGCAGTACAATTAGCATTATCAGTGCCAGTTGGACTAACTGAGGTTACACCATCAACGCTTGTACCATATCCAGGACCCTCTAAACCATAGTAAGTACCTAGAGAAGGTCCTCCACTGTTAGTATAAACATTCATAGATCCAATTCCAGCATTAGATGATGTTATTGTGTTGTTAGTAACACCTCCAAAGGGATCAGTTCCACTATAACTTTCATTGCTTAGGTTCCAGGTCTTTCCTTGAAGCAAATCTTCGTTTACATTTTCTACAGATGTTGTCCCACACCCAGCAATATACTGTCCTGTGTTTGCAATGCTGACAATTTGCTGCTGTTTAATAGAGATGTCAGCAATAATCGAAAGAACTTTGTTATCAAGTCCTTGAGTTGATGGGTCAAAATTCTCTAGTTTATCTCCGATAGGCTCCTTCTTTTCAGTAACAAAGTCGATAACATCACCCTTGATCTTTTTCTTGTCATCTAATTCGCCAACAAGATTCCTTGTTTGTTTGGATGCCATTGCCTATCTCTGGAAATAAAAAAGGGGGGATACCTCCCCCCGATATTTAGAACCAGTTCTTCCGTTGATGATGTTCGGGAACAATTTTCCCTAAAGTCACACTCAGAAGACCGTCTTCAAACTGCACATCCCTGACCTCTGTCTCGTCGGAGAGCGTCCAGACCCGCGTGAAGGACCTCTGTGCTAGTCCTTTATGCAGATACTTAGTCTCGGTCTCCTGGTCTTCCTTCTGCCCCTCTACGAAGAGTTTTCCTGCCTCTGTGTAGACCACAACCTCTGCCTTCTTGAACCCAGCCAGAGCGATTTCCAGTCTAGATTCTACGGCACTTACATCTACAAGGTTGTATGGGGGGTAATTAGAAGTGGTTTCGTGCAGTGCAAAGATACGATCGAAATAATCATTCATACCAATGCTATTCTTAGTGATCCTGTCCAACAATTGATCCATGTTGGCAGCATGATACTTCGCTAAGTTAGTCATCTTTAGTTCTCCTTTGAAAGCGAGATTACATTGTGTGGACCCCGAAGGCATCCACATCTATTTAACCATATTAGCATTAAAAAGGGGGGTCGGTAACCCCCCAAACGGTAGCGTATTATCCGTATGTAGCGTGTCGCGCACGAAAGAGCGACGAATTATTTATACGGTTTCCTCACCTTCTGCCTTTGTTTTGCGACCAATGTTGTATTTGGTCTCTAGTACCCAATTACCCTTATCTTTGTACGATAAGACTTTGATTTGATTGAGCGGAGCAATGTCTTGAATCTGCTCAGCATCAACGACAGTAATCAGACCCCAATCAGCAAGGAGTTGAGAGATTCTGTTGCGTCTCTGCACATCATTGACGGTCAGGTTTGCCTTCTTACCATCAAGAGCAAACAATTCCTTGAAGTGAACGATGTAATATCGCCCCTGCTTATGCAAAATATGACAGGATTGGTAGAGTTTCTTCTCTTTTCTAGAAGCTACACCAATTCTTGTCAGAGTCTCTCGCACTTTCAAGAAATCATCTGGTTCACTGAGGGAGACCTCAATCATTTTCTCGGGCGACCAATCAACGGTCGGTTCAACAACGACGCTCATATCAAAGCATAAAATGTTTTTATTATTTATCCAAACTTTTTTTAACTTGAGCAAGAGAGTCCTTCAAAATATCATAGGTCTTTCTATATGCCATCTTATTGATCCACCTTTTGTCCCAAAATTCGTCTAACTTACAGTCTTTGCCAGTGAAATCTTCGTAAATTCCCAGGAAAAGACTAAAGTTTTCCCATTGACTCATGGGAAAATACTGAGGAGATAGACAAACAAAGATATGATCATACATGTAATCACCATGATCATACTCTTCAGCAAAGCAAGAGTCCCACTCAGCTCTCTTACCAATATTTTCGCAGATGAATCTGTTTACAGGACTCCTAGTGTCTTCGTCTTTCTTCTGGTTGTTACGAATCCATGTGAAAGATTTGAGTTTTCCTAAAGAATGCAAGTATGCTCCCCAACTTCCCTCGTCTACTTTACCAAATGCCTGAGTATAGTGATATTCTAGGAGATGCAATGCCAAGAAAGACTGGTTTGAGTATTCATCAATCTCGTCTTCGAGTCTATCAATGAAGCATCCTGCGAGAAAATCATCATGATGATCGATATTAACGATCTCAAGATCTTCATGATCGAGCACACTATTCAAAATATAATCATGATCCAATCCAAAGGCAACAGTTACATTTGGATTAGCTGCCAGTGCTTTAGTAAATGTGTCTAGCATATAATCTAGACATTGTTGATCGATAATATTGTCCCTGGTATTGATATCTGGATACTTAGAGAAATAAGTAGACCATTTTGTAGGAGGATGCCACTCATCCCACAACTCATTATCCTCGTTAGGCCAGTTCTCTACATTAGGAAAGGCATAATCAATATCAATACTAAGGACTTTCATTTCATACCGCCAGTGTCTAGTTTCTTACGAATGTACTGAATTTGCTCTGGAGTGAGAACATGCAATGCTTGCTGTGCTTTTTCATTGCTGTACCCGTAGTATTTTTTTACCAGTTCCAGGTTGTCGATTTTCTCTTGGCGCAACCAAGGAGAGAACCGTTTCTTCTTTCTGAGACTATGTAGCATGAATTGATACTGCATATCTTTGGACAAATTTGGATGCTTGTTCATCTCATTAGCGAACAATACAGCATCGATATGCCCAGATAAGCATCGATTTACAATGTATGCTGGATATTTCTTACAAGCATCAGGATCTTCACTGAGATCTTGCTTGTTTTGATTGATAGAATTAAGCCAGTCCTTCAGTTCCATTATGTAAATACAGCAGTAACACCGACAATTGTTGCTCCAGGATTACGAGCAAGAGCAATCTCCTTTGCATGTTGATAATCGCGGGCGATCATCCTTTCTTTGAACACCTTTCCCGCGACAAACAGAGTTACTTCACAATGCATAGTTCATCAACACAAGTTCTTTACGATCTTGCTGCTCCTTCATATAGTCACCAACAGAACGCATGGTATAGGTCAGATCAAACTCTGCAGCATTCCAGTCTTTGAAGCGATCTCTAATAAGCTGAGTAGAATTGTAACTGACAAGAGAGTCAAATGAGTTGCAATTGCAATCGGAAGCAAACTTGTCATGATCGAATCCTTTGTGCATTGATCCTTTCTTTCCATACAAGTTATCCTTGATTTCGTATGGTGGGTCCAGATACATGAACACTTGACGCTCTGAACTTTCGTCCATCAAGTAGTCATAAGAATAGTTGGTGATAGTCCAGTTTGCGATAAGGTCCGAATATCCAGGTAACTTATCTATACCCTTAAAACTAAAATTGCTATCAGATGCTTGTTTGCTGAAAGAAGAGGACTCAGTAAGACCAGAGAATGAACACTTGTTTACAACATAGAAACTTACTGCACGGTGAAAGTTATCCGTGCCATTGTTCAAATAATCTTTTGCCTCAAGGAACAGAGACTTTGCACTGGCATGATCAATGTGACGATGCTTGAGTTGATTCAACTCATTACGCATCTCAATACCAAACAACTGAAGTTGCTGCCAGAAGTTCGTCAGAGGTTCGTACAGGTCATTGACCCATACCTTTGTATTGGGATACCTCTTAGTCCATTCAATGGCAAAGGAACCACCCCCAAGGAACGGTTCCCGAAGTTCATCATAATTTACTTCAGGAGGAAGAAACCCAAACAGTTTTTGTACTGCACGGGACTTACCTCCAGGATACCTCAACGGTGTCTTGTATGCTTTCACGAAAAGAATTCCATAACGGTCTGTTGCTTCAGAGGAAAGAAAAACTCCTGATTTGCTTGTATCAGTTTAGCATCATACTGAGCAGAAATCAAGCATCCTCTGAGATCAAAGGAAGGTCTCTTCCTCTGTTCAAATGGGCGCTCCAGTACAGGTGACTTGGATTGAATGAAATATCCATCCTTCCCAACAGGGATGAGTGAAGAAGGAATTTTCCAGATCAGTTCTCTCAGAGGAGTCACAAGAACATGATAGAAAACATCAATATCTTCAGGACCGTACTGTCTACGACCCTGAAGATACCCTGGTGCTGGATTTTTCTGTCCACTAGATTGAAAGCGGAAGTCAAACATATGGCGATAAACATTTACGCCATTACGCTTGAACATTCCCAGATCTTTCTTGTATTTGTATACAACCTTTTTGACCTGTGCTCGCTCAACTTTATTATTTTCTGTACTCTCAATCCACCAATCATTGCCCTGGTCAACCACAGGTTCGGCAAAATTGATTTTGTTCTTGAGCAAGTGGGTGGCAACAATGTGTTCTGCTGCTTTACCCGCAAAGATTGTATCAGAATTTCTTCTGTCGAAGTCTCTATCAAATTCCTCAGGCATCAGCGGAGGCATGATAGGTTGAATGATAACCGACATGATCAGTTACCTTCAATGAAATGCCGCATTGTATTTGCGACTTCTAAAATTTCTTGTTCTGTTGGAAACTCTGGATAGGGTCCTGCATCTTCTCCCTTCTCCGTTAATGCTGTCCAACGCAGCACGGCTTCATCATGCCGCTTTGTTACTCTAAACTCTGCGTTCTGGAAAAGTTCCCAGCGCAATTCATATGGATTGGTTGCCATGTTACCTCTATGTTTGTTTGTTTGTGTTGGTCCACTGTATGTGAACTCGTCGTTATTTATAAGGTTTTATTTGAATTTACATTCGACCATAATCTCAGTCAAAGCAGCGAGGAGATTGATCTCCTGATCTGCTACGAACGCGATCTGATACTGATACTTAGCAATAATAAGAACGGCGGCAGCAATAGAAGGACCTTCCATGGTGCTGTAAAGAGCATCGTAAACACGCCGAAGAAGTACACCAGGATCATTGTCCAGATTAGAAACGACCCACTTGCGAACCGCCTGAAAGTCTTTCTGCTTAAGTTTCTGAATGAGGTCATTTACTTTTACATCTCCAAAAGAAGCAAGGATAGCGGAGTCAATCTTTCCGCCTGCTGAGTAACGCTGGCACTCATTGAGTACACGACGCCAGTCAGGGAAGTGTTTGTTAACAAGTTCTACCAGGACCTTGTTATCATATTCAACACCTTCTGTATCCAAGATTTCTTGGAGACGCTTGAAGAATGCTGCTGCGATTGCAGGTTTCTGACTTCCTGTAATTCCGAATTCAACAACGGCACATCGCGAGTGGAGGGGTTCAATGATTTTATTTTTGTAGTTACAGGTAAAGATGAATCTACAGTTTCCATAAAACGCCTCAATATTAGCCCGTAGGAGGAGCTGAACATCGTGGGTGGTGTTGTCAGCTTCGTCGATAATGATGACCTTGTGCGGTGCATCTGAAGAAAGTGATACGGTCGAAGCAAAGTTCTTTGCTTGATTCCGTACAGTATCGAGAAACCGTCCTTCATCGGATCCATTGATAATAATGTAGTCACAGTTTAGTTGCTCGCAGATAGCACGAGCGATTGTAGTCTTACCACATCCTGCAGGACCTGACAGAAGCAGGTTAGGGATCTCTCCCTTGGCAAGAAACTCATTAAAGGTCTTCTTAGTATCCTCTGGCAGGATACAATCATCAATAGTCTTGGGACGATACTTTTCGACCCAAAGAAAATCACTACGCATAATCAAATCCAATCAGGTTTACGCTCAGGAATACGACGATAATTGTCCTTGACCCAAGGTTTAGATGCAATGTACCGCTTGTAAGCAGTGAATGTGTCTATTGTATCATCATACTTGAACTCGTCGGGCATTGCACGAGCAAAGTCCTTTGCATCTTTATAATCGTAGATACTACCATCAATGTGCTTAAGACGATCGTGATAGATAGTCATTGCTTGGCACATGGTCTGGAAGCATCCATGCTCCTTACCAAACCGCTTCTGATACTCCCACATAAGGTCAAAACCGTGGTGGAGCATCCAAGCAAAGTTTGCCTTACTAGACGCTGCCCACACGGTGCAGGGATGGTTCCTGAACCCACCTGTGGTACGGTAAGGAGTGCCATCTTTCTTATTGATTGTGCCCCAGTCCCAATGGTACTTGGAGAAGATTACAGATGCCATCTGACATGTTTCAAGAGGCATCTTAACAATATGTTTGTCAGGGAGAACCTGAGCAGAGATCCTGGGATCAGGATCAGTCACGAAGATGTTCATACCAAATTGAACGAGATGATCACACGCTCATCCTTGCTGTCATGAGGGAGAGCAGTATGCATAAGGTTGGCAGGGAATATGACAACATCACCTTCCCTTGCAGGTACAGAATAGCACGGATGCGATCCAGTTTCATCATTGAATGGTGAAAAGAAAAGAGTGCTTTTATGCTCGTCTGTAAGTTTTGCATAGAGGACAGCAGAGTAACCTACTGGACCATGATCATGTGGAACGAAGTAATCTCTTGCATCATACCTCTGACACCACATGTTTGCAATACCCCTAAATTTATAGAAGCATTTCTGATAAAAATCATTGAGGTAAGGTTGAAGTAAAAAGATTACATCATCTTTATAATCGTTACTATTCCCCTCTAAGTAGTCAGTAAATTTGATATGATCGTCAGCATTATTTTGTGTTGGGATCATATTTAAAATACGATCCCTATGCTCTGACCACTGTCTAATATGATACTTAGTGGCACTTATAGTAAATAAATCAACCTTCGTAGATTGAGTCGGGTTCAAGTGCGATGTAATAATCAAGGTTGTAGTTAGAGTTGGTGAACTTAGAAAGAAGTTTCTTAGAGATCACAACATCATAAGATCCAGGGATCAGTTTGATGTTCTCAATCTTGAAATTAAATTCAAAAGTCTTGTCAGTCTTGCCGACAGTCAGAGCAAACTCATTAGAGTTATCGTTCTTCTTGTCACGAACAACCAGGGTGATCTCCTCACCATTACCAATAGCAGCGAGATCAGGCAACTGATAAACAGAGGATGCCTTCAGCAGTTTCTGAAGTTGCACACTCTCCAGTTGGAAGCATACATCTGTAGAGGGGAGAGAAATGGGTTTCTCAGGGGGAGTGATGATAACCTCAGGATCAGCAAAGGCAAACTTGACCTTGGTGGTCTTACCTTCACGGATGATCATGTAGGAGTCATGCTTCAGATCGATGTCGGGGTCATTCATGAGACCAACACCGTTCAGGAACTGAGGCAAGTCATAGATGCCAAAGTCCTTTTCAAAGTTTTCATCAACCTCTGCTTCTGCGAGGATGTTCTTCATCACCGAGATGGTGCGAAGTTTGGTGCCCTTCTTGACCAGAATCGACTGGTTGATAGAAGAGAAGTTCTCAAGCAGGTCGATTGTTTTATCAGAAAGTTTCATATCCACGCTCAATGGTCTCCTTGTCTAGTCCGTTAAAGTGATAAAGAAGAACAGCATAATGAATGATCTTCTTGATGTCCATTCTAGCAGATCCCTTCTTGTCGTAACGAGAGGCATACTTAAGAATGTTGCTGCGACAGAATGCTGCAGCGTCACCAACAGATTCAATCAGATCCAGAGTCTGAGTTCCGTTGGCGGAGTTGTAGTGAGCACGATAGGTGTCACTAACATAATCCTTCACTTCTTGAAGGATCTTGTCTTCATTGTATTTGTACACAGATTTATTTTTAGGTTTTTGTTTAAGATCCTCTTGCACATCTACTGGCCATACAAAACCATCAGCAGTGATTTCTACATTACCAGTTGGAGGTTCAGGAGTATATTCAAAACCTCCATTTGCGCTTACCCAATCAAGATCACTCATGTTTAGTTCATCGTATAGTAAAGCCCATGCGTTCATTGTACCACTTCTTCCTCGGTTTGTCCAGAGAAATCGACATCGGCGTCAACCTTGTCGTAGAGATCCAAGAAGGCACTCTTAGTTTCATCATCGAAACGATTCAGGCACACCTCAATTGCTTTCTGCTTATCATTCCAGATAGCATAGGCACGGATAATGTGAACGAGACGACGAGTAGAGATAACCTCATCAACACCACCATCGAAGAAAGTCTTACGGATGATGTCTGCCCAGTCTACAAGACGCTGACAGAAGGCAGAGTCGTCTGCCTGCAGAGATACAGCAGTCTTATAGATGATCTTGAACTCAGTAGCAGCGTTAGGATAACCCTGCTCAAAGGTCACAGGGAAACGCTCAAGGAATGCTTCGTTCAGAACATTGGTGCCGATGAAACGACCATCATCAGAACCTTTGCCTTTGGTGTTAGCAGTGGCAATCACATTGAAACCAGGAGCAGGTTTGATATACTTACCAATTTTTTTCAGGAAGACGCCCTTGCCCTCCAGGATGGATTGCAGACACAGGATCTTGTTAGATGCCAGGTCAATTTCATCTAGAAGCAGCACAGCTCCCCGTTCCAGAGCTTCGATGACTGGACCATTATGCCAAACAGTGTCACCGTTAACCAAACGGAACCCACCAATAAGATCATCCTCGTCGGTTTCAATGGTAATGTTGACACGAATGAGCTCTTTATTTAGAGCAGCACATGCCTGTTCAACAGATACCGTCTTACCGTTACCAGACAGACCAGTGATGAAGCAAGGGTAGAAGATACCAGACTTGATGATCTTCTTTACATCAGTAAAGTTGCCGAAGGGCACATAGTTAGAATCCTTTGTTGGAATCAGGTTGTGCTCAACGGCAGGCATCGAATAGTTTTGCTCAAGACGCTCTGCAACAGTCAGGTCCCAGGTGCCACGCTTGACTTTGTACTGCTCAAGTTTTTTGGTCACAGTGGGATAGGACATACCATTCATTGCACAGTATGCACGGACATCACCAGCAGTGATGTGATCGCCGTAAGTGTCACGGAGAGTATTGGTCAGTTCTTCAGTGGACAAGCGGGACATTTGATTTCCTTTGGTATGTATACATTATAGAGGAAGACCAGAGATCAGACGACCCCTGGTGGACAGTTCACTAAGCGACCAGTGCTACGAATTCATTCAGCACACGCTTGTTCATTTTCTTAGATCCAAGAGACTTCTTGAATGCATTACGAATTTGAGTTTTGGTAGCGTCTACTTTCACTTCAAATTCAGTGTTGTTATCGAGAGCGGAGTCTGCCAACACAAAGTATGAATCATATCCAACATCTTTGATGGTGAATGTTTTTTCTTTCCGCCAAGAGATACGAGCTTTCTCTTTGGCATCATAAGAATTGACATACTGATTCAGCATACTATTGCAACCAGTTCCAGAAGAGATAATACGGAATCCAATAACATTGATACCAGGGAAAGATGCCTTGAGATCATCCAAGAGAGTTTTAGTAAACTCACTATAGTAAGGACTCAGACGACGGATTTCTCCAGTCTTACGATTACGGAGGAAAGTGTTTTCAGTAATCCGACGATTACGAATATTATCTTCCTCTTCCCACTGACGACGCAACCTTACAGTGCGGGAAGGAACTTGTGCCTCACCATCAGTCAGAACAACACAGTTGACTTTCTCAACACCATTCCTCTTTTTAAAGTCAGGGAGGATCTCATGGAGGGAAATGATTGCCTCATTCAAAGGAGTACCAGACAAATACAGCAGGGGAGGAGTCATTCCAAGATGATCACGGAATGAAGATGCAAGTTTCCAGATGTTCTTCATGTGCTGCTCTGCTGTAGCATTGTTGACTTTACTAGTCAGCAAGTTCAGCATAGAGAAATCATCAGCAACATGAATAGTGTCCTCTACCTTATCAATTGGATTGAGACGACATGACTTATAGTTCCACTCACTAGTGAAGGCATAGACATCATAAGGAATACCAACCTTCCTGCAGAACCAGATGAGATTGTACAGTTGCTTGAGAGTGGACATCAGGACATCTGCCATTGATCCAGACCAGTCAAGGACAAAAACTAATCCATGATTTTTTCCCTCTGGGAGGACTGTGACTTTCTTAAAAAGGTCTTCGTTGTATTTGTAGGTATGGAGCTTGCTGCAATCAAGCACTCCAGTGCGAGAGACAGAAGCACGAGAATAAGCAGCAGCAGACTTTCTGCACTCAAACTCTTTGACGAGGTAATTGACTTCTTTTGCTGCATCTTTCTTGAACTTAAGATAATCAGTTTCTACATGTGCGATACGCTCCTTGTACCAGTGAACAACATCTTCATTCGCAAGACGATCATAGTAATCCTTCCAAGCACCTTCTGCATAGTCATGAATCTCAGTAGCAGGAATAACTACATGCTTCAAACTAATCTTAGGAACACTAACATAAGCAAGGTCCAGATCTTCTGACTGTGCCATCTGCTTGAGTTTGTTCTCTAGAGATTCCGCAGTGCGAGTCTCGTTATCATCACGCTTACCCTGAGCACCACCATTCTCTTCCTTGGGAGACTCTGGGTTGTTTTGCTGCTCAGATTCTTCGCCATCGTTACCTTCGTTTTCACCATCATCACCTACCTGAGGTGGGACAGATTCTTTCTTATCCTGTTCAGTAGAACCACCCTGAGATGGAGTAGGAACCTGCTGTGCTTCAGGAACCTCATACTCTTGCTTGATCAGATCGTTCATGAGACGAGCTGCTTCCAGTGCATCATCAAAGGATTCTGCCTTGTCAACAGCATCAACGATACCCTGCTCAACAGCAGAGAAGTTGATTTTCACACGAGACCCAAGTTTAAAGTACAGATTGATCCTGTCAGGGAGAGAGAAGGTATCAAGATCCTCGTCAGCAAGGTCAAAGAAATCTTCATCGTGGAGATCACTGTATCCGCGATAGAAAGACTTGGAGAGACCAGCATACTTACGCTTCATCAGTTTCTCAATGCGAGCATCCTCAGTGATGTTCACAAAGTTCTGGGGGACACCCCTCCACTTATCTTCCTTTGACCAGTCCCTAGGGTCTGTGAACAGGGCATGACCGACCTCGTGAGCGACCAGGAGATCATAGACATCAACAGACCTGAACTTCCAGATAGGGAGCGTCAGCACACGACGGACCACATCAAACTGAGCAGTCTCAACAGCACGGTGCTCGATGATCAGGTTCTCAGTAGCGAGCAGTTTAGCAAGTTTACCTTTGACCTCGTGCAGCATGGTTCCCTCTCTTGTATGCACCTATTATAAAACCCCTGATGGTCGTCAGAGGTCATAGTGTGCCAGATTTATAACTGTCCTATTGGAGTTTAATATTAAGGTATTTTCTATCAGGTAATCGCGCAGGATTTATGTGTCCCTCAGGAAAAGTATTTCCAGCAATAGAATATCTATCATTCTTTTCTTGTGGTTCTACTTGATGAGTAACCCAACTAGGAAAGAATAAAATAGATCCAACTGGTATACTCACCCCTGGTTCAAATCCAACAGAAGTATTATTATTTTCTCCCAATTGCATCCAAGGAGACTCTGCATGGTGATCAAAAAAGTGAGTTGCAGATCCTTCAGTTAAGTAATGAATGAAACTCCACCATGACATTGGGTGATTGTGTCTAGCACTATATCTTCCAGCAGTTGACTTGTTAGCCCACATTGTAAAGATAGAAAGTTTATCACAAGATAAATTTTGTTTCTCTTTTATCTTAAAGATTTGTTCATTCAAATAATCAATATAAAAATCTAATTCTGGAAGTTCATGTATATTAGTGTCTGTAGTTAAAGGGTGTGGAAAGTGATCATAAGAATAATCAAGTCCCTTTACAACATTTAAGACTCTTTCATTTAAATCTTTTGGAACTTCTACGCCAAAAAATGTTTTTGGAAAAACCGAAAGTTCGATCATGATTCCACTACACTCTTCTGCGACATGTAGGAGAATCCACCTTTCTTAGAAAACTCAATTACATTATTGAATTTGTCAAGCATATCTGCTTTGTGAGAAATCACAAAGGTATTTGCATCTTGAATGACAAATCTAATGATCTTGGTAAACTCGTCTGTACCAACGGTATCAAGAGAACTGTCAAATACTTCGTCTAGGATAAGGAGGTTAGTATTAGCAGAGTTCTTGAACCTGGCAACCTCTCTCCAAGCAAAGAGAAGTGCCAGGTCAATTCTCATTTTCTCCCCCTCAGAAAACGAGGAATAAGTGAACTTGTCGTGTACGGGACTTTGAATGGTCTCTCCAAATTCTTCATCCAAATGAAAGTTGATATAAAAATCCATCATCTGGAGGTATCTGTTTACCTGCTTATTGATAAGAGGAAGATACTTTTTGATTATCTTTGACTTAACTCCACCATCTTTAAGAAGTGAGTAAGCGAAATCGTTGTACTTGACTTCCTCGTTCTTTTCAGCAAGTTTTCCAAATACTACTTGGAGATCATTCTTAAACCCGTCTAACTTCTCATGTTCAGAATTTCTGTCTTGTAGCTGACTGGTAAGAGTTTGAACTTCATGTTGTAAATCTCTGACCTGTCGCTGAAAACCAGCGATTCTAACATTGTTTTGAGAAATGCCATGCGTTAGTTCGGTAATCTCCTTAGTAAGGGTTTTGAAGTGACGCTCTCTATCTTCCTCTAACCTTATCGACTCCTCCAGTTTCAAGAAACCTTCTTGGAGTTCCTTTGCTTTATCTTGAGCGTCACTAATTTTATTTAGTCTAAAGTCTTCCTCAATTGACTGTGTACAAGTAGGGCATACCGTATTTTGAGAGAAAAATTTATGTTCCTTAGTAATAGTTGTTACTCTTTGTGAGATTTTGCCTTTTAGGCTACCAAGTTTACGCAGTTGCTCTGTTGCTGATTCATAACTTTGCAGTTCTTTTTCTTTCTCAGAGATCTTTTCAGAGATACTATTATTCTCTTTATCAGTCTCTAAAGCACTAGCAATTAACTTTTCAATCTTATTTTCGTTCTCGTCAATCTTATCTTTGTGGCGGTTCTCCAGGTCCTCAATGAACCCTTCTTGCATAGAGATCTTATCTTTGATAGTGTTTTTCTTTAGAGTAAGATTCTTAATTACTTCTCTAGACTGTCTGATTTCCTCCTTCAAGAGGTTATTCATGGCAGAGAAAATACGAATATCCAGCAGGTCTTCAATAACCTCTCTACGGTGTGCCTGAGTCAGTTGCATGAACGGCACAAAGTTGCTGCTACCCAGAATTACAATCTGAGTAAAAGACTTGTAGTTCAGTTTAAGGATCTGCTCCTCTACAATCTTTTGATTGGCACGATCATCTGCCTCTTTGTTTTTCATCTCACCATCTACAATGATGTCAAACACATTGGGTTTGATACCACGACGGATCAAATAGTTACGAGGTCCCACACTAAACTCAACCTCAACCAAACAACCCTTTTCGTTAGAGCTGTTGACTAGTTGAGGTTTATTAATTTTGCGATATGGTTTGTTGAACAAAGCAAAGCAAAGTGCATCCAACATTGTGGACTTACCAGCACCGTTAGTTCCAATCACCAAAGTTGTGGAAGACTTGTTGAGATTAATCTCAGTCCATTGGTCACCAGTTGACAGAAAGTTTTTCCATCTAATCTTCTGAAATGTTATCATCTACTGCAGGAGGAATTACGATGTCGTTGGGAGTGATCACAGAATAATTATAATTATACATCTCACACGCCTTTATTGCAAGGTCTCTGTCAATTTCAATTGTAGACATTGCAACTCCGTGGTCTTCTTCTAGTTGCTGAGCGTATCTAATCGCATCATCTTCTTCCTCAAACATGAAGAGGACTTTACTGCCATACTTATCTTTTACAGCATACGCACCCTCTTCCTTTTTATCCTTCTCCGTCAACAAAAACATCACTCTACTTCACACGCTTTCGTATACAACGAACCAAACAATGTCTTGATCTTAGATTTATCAATCTCAGTTTCTGATTCTTCAATATATCTATTCAAGATAGACATAGTGTTTTCTTCTTCACTAATCTCAAGGTCTTCTCCAACCAACCATCCTTGGTTATAGTCAAAGTTCTCAATGACTTTCAGTTCCTCTACACCAACAGTGTAAAGTTTGTCAATGAATTTCTCAAAATCTTTGGGATTAGACTTCTTACGAACAATGATCTTTACAATTTTACCAGCATATTCTGTAGCATTGAACATCTGATGAGGGGTATCCTCATAATAGATGTTATGGAACATGTGATTGGGATTGTCAACAGAAGTCAGATCATATGTCTCTGTATCAAAAATGTGAAATCCTCTAGGATCATTTACATCATTCCAATACAGTTCATAAGGATTGCCAAGATAAAAGATTTGACCGTCGTTGCTACGGGTATGATAATGACCAGTAAACACACGGTCAAACTTTCTTAAATACTCTGCCTCATAACCACGATCTTGAGTGAATCCGCGATAGGCAGCAAACCCATTCAATTCAAGGTGACCAACAGCAACCTTTGCCTTACTCTTCTTGATCATCTTCATGGTCTGCTCTTCATTCTCTTTGTTAATCCAAGAGATAAAAGCAAACTTTTTTCCACCAATCACATGCTCAGCATAGTCAGTGATAGGGATGATATTATCATACTCTCGTAAGAGTAAATCAATTGTATTGATTGAGTTATTGTTTTTATAGTAGGCAGTGTGATTACCCACCACAGTATACACAGTGACTCCCATATCACGGAGACGATCGTAATAGTTCTCTTTAGCCCATTTGAGAGACCAGAGATCAATGCTTCTACGATTGTCGAAAGTGTCACCCATATCGATAACACTTGTGATACCCTCAGCAAGAAGCGTAGGAAAAAAAGTCCCATCGTAAAACTTTTTAAAATAATCATGGAAGAGCTTACTGCCCTTCCTGGCACCGAAATGTTGATCAGTGATTATCGCGATTTTCATTCTTTTGTTCTAATTCACGAAGTCTCTTGCGCCAGTAACCCCTGTCGGAGTCGTCACGGCATGGATTAGTTTGTTCTACTTGTTTACTGAGGCGTTCTTGATCAGTCATCGAGATGTCCTGTATTGGATGTTGTCCTTGATCGTGTTGTAGTCACTTGCTTGACCGTTTGCACCGTCTTCGACTACCATCACTTGATCATAACCAGTTCTTTCAATGATCTTGGTTTTGATTTCAAGTTGCTTCTTCTCTTTTTGGATCCGACGCAGGAAAGCATAATAAATGATCTGAGTAAAATATGCAAACGGGTTGTTAGATTTCTCAGGATCAAAGTTATGTATATACTGAACGCAGTTCTCAATTCCATCACCGATCATATCTTCTCGGAACATGTAGTTCACGAAGTTTGGTTTGTATGACAAGTGAGTTGCAATCTTAAGAAAACAATCGCCAAGATAGTTGCTGATTGGTGGGGGAGGGTCACCATTCTCCTTCGCCCGCTTTACCTTGATGCGGTAATCAATCATCGCATCGAGCAGTTCTTTGTTGTTTACATAATGCTCGGACCTTTTCTTAGGCATATATCTTTAAGTTCCTGTGAACATTATAGCACAGCTTGACAACATGGCAAACTATGAGTAGAATAACTTTGTCGAAGTTCAGAAGCAATATAGCTAGCTTTATTCTTTATACATGAGTAGCAATCCCTGCTTTGGGATCTACTTCTAATTGGAAGAGTTCTTCAAGTTTTTTCTTAGCAGTGTTTACTGTACCAAGATATCCCATCTTTTCAGATGGTTTGACTTTACCATTACTACTATTAGATCTAAATCCGTTTGCCCGATCTTCTGCAGCATCCAACAAGTAATTGGTATAGTATTCAACCATCTCATGATCATGCTCAACTTCAGTCATTGTAATAATCTTACTTTTGTCAATGAAGTAGAACTGATCTTTAGGAACTTGCATCCAAGGTTCAATTCTTAAATAAGATCCTCTAGGTCCATGGATCGATTCGATACAAACTGGATCTTGAATAATTAGAGTGTCATCTTCAGAAGAAGTGATTGCAAATATTTCCTCACCCGATACTAGTTTAATGCTTGCGTAGAAGTCATCGTTCATGTTTTTTCCTCAGGTTGATAGTTACCATATCATAATTAAATTTCTCTTCGTTGTAGATTTTAATTCGTTCGATGAGATGATTTAAAGTGTAATTTCGTTTGGAGCGGAAAGTACAATCATCTGCAATGTCATATAATGTTGCACTAAACTTGTTCGTACCTTTCCGAAGTACCCTGCCAATCGATTGGAGGTTGCGAATTCTTGATTTAGATGGTGAAGCGAAAATTACATTATGTAAGTTTTTGATGTTGATACCCGTAGAGAATGTGCCGTAAGATGCAACGATTATAGAATTTTTTTCATTCTCAATAATGGAACGGGCTAGCTCTCTATCTTCAACATCAACCCCTCCATGAATAAAGAAGACTTTGCGATCTTCTCCAATGTTTTTATTTATCAATTCAAAAAGTACCTTCCCATGGTCTTCTACTCTTGAGAATAAAACCAAGGTATTACCTTTCAAATCTATAGAAAGATTTTTAATGAAGTTGTTTCTTTGCTCATGCTTAATCAAGTAATCAATCTCTTCTTGATAAGAATCAAATACCCTTTCATCATGCTTGAGAAGCAATATCTTAGCATTTAACTTTGCCAAATATCCCTTACTCATTAATTCTTCTGTCCGAATCAATTTGTAAGATGGTCCAAACAGTCCTTCTAATACCCACTTATGTGTTTGCGTGCCGTCTAGCGTGCCCGTAAAACCAAAACGATATTTTGCTTGGTGTAATTTTGTCATAATCTGAGTAAGAGACTTTGCTTTAAACAAGTGTGCCTCATCACCAATCACGACATTGAATCTTTCAAAGTAACTTTTCTCTAGTTTATAGATAGATTGCCAGGTTGTAATCACTACAGGTGCTTTTGCCTCGCGTTCTCTACCAGCATAAATTTTGTGGCAGTATGAAGAAGCATCCCATCCATATTCCTCAAAGTCCTTATGCATCTGCTCTACCAGAGATGTCGTTGGAACAACTAGGAGGATATTTTGTTTGCGCTCTGTATAGTACCTCACGATTGAGTAAATCATCAAAGATTTGCCAGAGGCTGTTGGGCTTATCACTAACCTTCTATTGTGTCTTAGAGCACCGTATACTCCCTCTATTTGATAATCACGAGGTTGACGATTGCAAATAGATCGCATATAATCTCTAACTCCCTCGCGAGAGATAAATTCATTCTCCTCATAAGGAGTTCCATAAAACTTGTTATCTGCAAACTCATATTCATATCCATGTCTATTGCAAAAGGATACTAGTTTGTCAAGTAGTCCGACATATAATTCTCTAGTGTGTGTAGAGAACAAACGAATTTTTCCATCCCAGTATCTTCTGCGATACTGATTCATATACTTTGCACCTTCGATATCAAAAGAGAAGTGATCTGACAACTCTTGATAAACATGGGGCTCAGACTCTACTTTCAAAAAGACTTCGTTCTTCTTTGAAATAACAAGCTTGCTCATACTCACCCCGCACGGAAGTTATGCCAATCGATTATATTCTTGATTAGATATCCTCTGTTGCTTACCTGTTTGATAATATCTTCCAGGTATACCAACATGACATCATAGTATTTAATTTTTAATGTTGCTGTTTGGACTTTTTCGTCTGCTGCCATATATCTCTGGACAGCATCCTTCTCCCGAACTTTATATGGAAAGGGATTCTCCACATAAACTTCTGGATCTGCTTTGCCTGTGTAATACAGATGACGCTCTAACTTAACTTTGTTCTCTACTGATGTTGCTCTCTCCCTCAGCAGTTTGATGTTATTGTAGATGTCAAAATATTTTGCGTGTAACGACGGAATCTTTGCTGCTTCGTCGTGTAGATTATCTTGGTCAATCTGTGAGTCTTTGACCCACATACTTTGTATAGTTTCAAGATCCATAAATTAAGTCGCAACTTCAATCGTATAGAACAGATACTTAAATGTCACTGTTGCTGTAAAGTATGTATAATCGTTGTCGGTCGCTGTAAATTCAAGGGAACTCAGTGATACTGGATAGAGATCTCTGAACTTTACGCGAGCACTTACATTGAAATTGCTGTTAAGAATAGCAAGAGTTCCATCAGAGTATTGCTCTTTCTGGTCCTTACTACCATCTGGTTTTGTAATTAGATCCTGAAACTCAGAAACACTTTCTGGATACCCAAGACCATAGATCCAGTTATGAATTTCTAAGTAGTTCTCTAAGTTTTCATCTACGATAAACTGGAGATTCAGATCTTCAAATCTGATGTTGTCTCCAGGGAGATCAATTGTTTTGAGATAGTTGCCAACCTGAATATTCCCCAATTCGATACCAGGAATTCTTGCACTGTTGGAGAAAAAATCTACCTTCGGTGTCTTTACTATATTAAATTTGAAACCAACAGGCGACAAGTAATTCTTGTTCGCAATCTGCTTTCCAAGAAAAGACATTTTTATTTGTATTTATGACAAAAAAAGAGACCCTTGCGGGTCTCCATCTATACTTCCTTCACACGGAACTTATATTATATCACATTAGTATCCTCCTGCATACGCGCTTGCATTCGGATTGATTAAGGGAATCGCATTCAATTAGACACTCATAGTAGTCATTTAATCTTTGCTGCTCCAAAGCAAGGTCATCGATAGTATCCTCAAAATGACGCCACTCGTCTAATTGCGAGCGGGATAATAGATTGTGCATTGTCACTCTCCATTATGGAACAATAATAATGAATCGGAAAGAGTTTTAGTTCATTGGACTATCCATTCTGTATTATATAGCACAGTTTGTGTTAGTTTACTAACAATTGTAAAATCGTAATATACTGGTTACATAAAGACAAAAAAAGAGACCCTTTCGGGTCTCAATGTTAAGTATGTGAAATATAAATCACATGAGGTTCTTAACAACAGTACGCTGATAGTAGCGGTTGCTGTTGGAGGTGATACGACCCAGACCTTGAGCGGTGCCTTCAGCATAGGGGTTGGAGACAAGACCGTAGCGGGTCTTGAAGCCAATCTTGGGCTGGAAGGTGCCATCGTTGACGGCACGAACCATCTGCAGGGGAACATAGGGGCAGTAGAAGAGACCAGCGTCATAGGGGCTGGTGCCCTTGTAACCGACAACATAGTACTGGTTAGCAGCACTGTTGGCAGAGAAGGGATCGATGTAGACTCTGTACTTACCGTTGATAGTACCAGCGAAGGTATTACCAGTATCGTCAACTTGCAGGTTGGCGTTCAGGGCAGGGGTGTAATCGAGTACACCAGCCATGGTCAGAGCAGAGGCGACATCAGCAGAAGTCATGATGATGTTGCCCTTCCCTCTACGAGTTCTTTGGGCGATGCGGTTTGCATCTCTCTCGATGTTGAACAGGAGACCCTTGAACTTCTCAACGCTCCAGCGACCGTTGGAGTCAACATCCAGGTCGAAGAAACCAGCGTTAGCAACATTGACCTGCGAACCAGCTTCAGCAGTCTTGTAGATGGTACGGATAACCTCGCGGTTGATCTCAGCAAGGATCTCGCTGGACAGGATGTTAGCGAGTTCTGCTTCAGCGTTCAGACCGTGGATAGCACGGAGGTCCTGAGCCAGCTCCATGCTGTACTCAGCTTTCAGAGCACGGGACTTAGCGGTAACGGTGACCTTCTCGATCGAGAATGCCATCTCGTTGAAGTCACCATTGCTGCCGTCACCGAGAGCCTCGGAGTCGCCAGTTGCCATGCCTTGACCAACGCTGTACTGAGCTTGAACAGCGTCAGAAGCGGTGCCTTCGAGAATAGCGGGGTTGGTGCCACGCTGAGTACCAGTAGAACCGAAACCAACAGTACCGTCATCGTCGGTAGCGTCGGTGTAGTCACCTTGAGTTGCTTGACCGATGTTGGTGCCTGCCTTGTTCGCAGAGAATGCGGAATCGGGCTCGTTGAAGAATGCCTCGGTGCCAGACTGGTTGGTGTAGCGGGAGCGCATTGCGAAGATCAGTCCAGTAGGACCGTTCATCGGTTGAACGCCAGCCAGTTCATAAGCAACCAGATTCGGCATAGAGCGACGAATCAGGGAGATCAGAACGGGATCGAAACCAGCGGTAGGACCAATAGAGGCGCTGTCAGCACCGAAAGCACCAGAAGCACCTACAGCGTTGCCGCTGTTAGTAGGAGCAGCCTCGTTCAGCATACCAGTGCCGCTAGCAAAAGCAGCTTCCTCGCGGAGGAAACGCTCTTGGTTCTCAAGAAGAACAGCGGTAGTAGCACGACGGTGGGAATCTTTAATAGCATCAACGCCTTCGGCGTCGAGCAATGGAGCCCACTTCTCCATTAATTGTTGTTGATTGTACATTTTGGGGGGTAGTGTCTAATTTGGGACTAGTTTACTTCATGCCAAGGGCTTTCAAATACTGGGTCATCGAAGCAGATGCCTCAACACCAGTCTCTGAGGTTACGCCCTCAGATAGTGTTTCCACTTTGTTGGAAGAAGGTTTTTGCTCACTGGGGAAATAAGATTCTCTCAGTGTAACCAGCTTCTCACGATAAGAGTCTTCACCCTCAAACTCAACACCTTCAGACAATGCTTGCAGTTTCTCTTTTTGAGTTACAGCCAGACCCTCGGTTACTTCACGGAAAATTCCATCAGCTGTAGTTTCGCCAAGGCGCTTGTTAAGAGAAATGTTAGCTTCAATCTGCTCGTTAAGTCTGCCTTCCATTTCATCAAGTTTGGAGACCATGCTCTCCAGAACATCATATTTCTCGTCAGGGATGTGTACATAATGATCTTCAAAAAGACCTTTCATTCCATTGAGGAACGATTCGGTCATTTCGGTCTTCAGACCGTGCTCAACTTCGATCTTGTTCTCGGAGACCCACTCTTCAGAAACATACTCAAGGTATGCATCGACGCGCTCTACGAGTTCTGCCTTAACAGTCTCAAGATCTTCGGTGATTTTTGCTTCGTACTCAGCAGCCATTGCTTCTTGAACTTCAGTTACCTTAGCGGTAACAGCAGCCTCGAAGATTGTGCGTGCTTTGGACTGGAATTCTTCGGAGAGTTCTTCACCACCGAAAAGGGCAGCGAGATCTTCTTCGATGTCAACAGCAGGTGCTTCAGTCTCTTCGACTTCTTGCTCAGCAACAACTTCCTGAGTCTCTTCGACTTCAGGCTCGTCGCCTTGCTTCAGTACCTCGGTGCCGATGGACTGCATAGGTTCTGCACCTTTTGCGCCACGGTTGACAACATCTCTTACAGTTTTGACTTTGGGTTCTGCGAGTTTCGCGGAATCATTGTCGGGCTTGTAGTTCTCGGGGGTAGGACCACCAAGATCTTCTACAGAAGCCAGACCAGTTCCAGGATCGGCAAGCTTAGGCATAGCCTCAGCGCCTTTCGCACCCCTTGTTACAGGATTTTCCATTTCTTGTAATTCCTTAGCGGACATTGGTGAACTCTCCGATTAGATCGTTGATATAATCTATATTTATTTATAAATTAGAGACTTGAAAGGAACTTGTTGAACAGTGCCAACTTGTTCTCCTCAAGAGCTCTTTGGTCTACAAGGGTATTAATTTGCTTGTAAGTTTTTTCCACGAGTCGCTCGCGGACGATACCTCCGTCCATAACCCAATCTTTTCCTTCCATGATACCTTCAACGAAAGCATCAGGTGCGGAAGGATCGGCAACGATATCAGCAGCAGTGGCAAGCATAAAATCAGGAGAGACGATTTTAACGCCGTTTTCATTTACTGCGAGAGTGCCGAGACCACGAGAAGAAACACCCAACTTAACACCTTCATCGATAAGATTTTGTGCAATCTTACCCATGGGAGTGTTAAGGATCTTTGCCTTGCCAATAAAATTAGTTCCCTCTTCTCTGAGAGAAGTAATCTTATGGGAGACACGATCCAGGTTAAGAGTAGGTCCTTCGGGGTGACCGAGTTCACCGAGAGCTCTGCCTTTGTTGACAAAACTTTCGTTGTAACGAGCTACTTCTTTACGAAGAGTCTCCATAGGATACATCCGACCATTTCGGTTCTTGATGTCACCTTGCAGGAATACACCTTCGATAAACATCGACTTTTTACCGTTGCGTTCTTCAACGATAAGTTCGACCTGTTCGATTTCTTCTGTGATCAGTTTCATTTGATTAGCCTGTAAATCCTACTTTAGCGAGTCTAACGAGTCCGCCAGTACTATGGATGAGATCTGATGCCTTCTTCTCAACCAACTCAGAAGTATTGGTCAACATAGTAAAAGACCCAATACCTGCAAAGGAGGAATCTTGTACAATAATTTGAACTGTGCTACCAGAAGCATTTAACACTCTGACAACAGTAGCATTGTCAACTGTGGTGCTGTTTCCAGCGCCAGCAGCAACGGTGATTTCATCACCTAAAACAAGGAGTCTAGCCATTATTCTGGGTCCTGAGTTTCTTGGTCAGATGCACCAAAGAGACTTGCAGCAGCATCAGGACGCAATGCGTCTACTTTTGCTGCAGCTCTCTGATAAAGAAGGTCCTTAATCTGGTCACTGATATCCACGGCAGACGAATCCGTCGCAATCATATTAACTAGTTCTTCCATTGATATAAATCAGAGGTATAAACTTATTTATCAGATCTCTCCGCCAGACGGATTTTCTTGCGCTTTTTGTGGATTGGGTGCAGGTGGTAATGCAGCAGGATCTTCTTGACCTTCAATTTGACCTTGCTCAGGTCCACCTGCCATTGCACCCTGTTCCAACTCAAGCATTTGCTGGTTTGGATCTGGGAGGACACCCTTTGCAATTTCCTCTTCAATCTGTTGATCAATCTCAACGATCTCTTGATCTCTCTGACGCAGAACTTGACGGCGAATATACTCAGTCGAATAGTAACGACCAGCATAAGGTTCGATCATCGCAAGCATGTTGAGACGACCTTCCATCAATTCCTTATCTTTGAGTTCTGCAAAGTGGTTATCATATAAGAAGTCGAACTGAATGTGCTCGGACATTATTTCCCAATCTTGGGGAGTAACAACATTCTTCAGAAGAAGTTGTGTCTTCAGAAGATCCAAGAACATTGCAGCAAAACGCTTACGCAGACGACCAACAAACTTACTAAATTTGAGTTCGTCGCGTAAGATTTCAGAAGATCTACCTAGGTTGAATCCATCGCCAGAGCCTGCGATTCTGGATTCGGGCACTGCTAGGGATCTATAGAGTTTTTTCTGGAAGTACTCAATGTCTGCCAGTTCTCCGAGGTTCTGCCCGCCAGGAAGGGTAGTAATTTCTGTACCGCGCCCTCCCTCGCGGCGTGGAAGCCAGAAGTCTTCCAACATACTCATCATCTTTTTGTCATCACGGATCTCGCCACTGTTGGAATCATATACCAACTTGTTACGATATCTCATCATGACTTCACGAAGGTATTGCTCTGCCTTTACCTTCGGAAGATTGCCAACATCGATGTAGAAAATACGACGCTCAGGTGCGCGAGACAATCTGTAGATAACCAGAGAGTCTTCAATCATGCGAAGCTGATTGAGTGACTTGATTGCTTTGTGCAAATAAGACAGACCTGTGCCTTTATTTCTATCAACAAGACCAGAAGTACAATATGTAATTGCATCCTTCGCGATCTTGACACCCTTCATTGCAGTGCCACCACCAGGGGCAGCAATGTTTGTTGGGTATTGAGGTTTCGGAGTATACATGAAGTATTCTTCGATCTCGGGGAAATAAACTTTCTGTTCTTCCCGAATACCTCCTTGATTAAACAAGTCCTTGCGATCATCTTTCTTCTTCTCTTTACGCACATAGCGCATTTTGAGAGGATCGATGTATCTAAGTTCTTGCAAACCCTCTTGGGGGTTTTGGATATCAATTACTTTGTTATAGTAAAGTCTACCATCAACATACCAATTCCTGAAAATCTCGTGAGACTTTACATCAAAATCTAAAAGATCTTTAATATGTTTAAATTCTTTGCGGATAATATTTTTAATACCATCACTTGCATTGAGGTTTTCCAGATCAATTTCTACAGGAGAATCATTTTGATCTGAAACGATAGCTTCATTGACAACATCTTCAATGGCATTGTCCACTTCTGGGTGGAGTGCCATCTCCCTATATCTTCTAATGAGTTCATGCTCAGTTTTGTAGATACCTTCAATATCTACAACTTGACTAGAAAAACCACCCTGAATATAATAATCAGCCCCACCCTCACCAGTGGTGGGGATAGGACTGACTACACCCTTGGGCGTCTTTTCATTATCTTCAATAGAAAATCCGAAGAGTTTCGACATTTTAAATAGGGTGTCTTTGATATCAAAGACTATTTATCAAGCGACATCTCCGCCATTTCCAGCAGCTTCCCACCATTGTACTTGGAGAGTAACAGTAAACTCTTCAGTACCATCTGCTTGATCGTAAGAAAGATCTTGCTGAGAGATGTTTGTGGGGAATACGCTGTAGAACTTGTAGGTTCTCAGAATAGGAAGGTTAGCGTCAGACTCCTGGGAATTAGGAGCAACAGCAGATCTGCCAAGTTGATAAACATAGGCATCTCTGGTGTAATCCTCAGGGTTGGTATTACCAGCACCATCAGATACTTTGACTACAGAGTTCATCCATCTCTCGAAAGAGGAACGGATAGCAAAGTCAGTGTCGTTGATTACGGTGATAGTCCACTCATCGAATGTTCTGTCACCAGCGATCTTCAGGGTGCGACCTCTGAAAGGAACACTGATAGGAGCAATGTTCGATGCAGGGAGTGCAGCTGCCTTAACAAGGAATCTTGCCTTAGCATCAAGATCACTAACAGAGTCATCTACGACTCCATCGGGGAAAGCAAGAACAACCTCAAAAAGATTAGGTCTTGCAATACCGCCAGACAGGCGGGACTTAAACTTGTCAATCGTCCTGTCTGCGGTCTTTGGGGGATTTTGTTGGTTGATAGCCATTAGTTGGGTTCTCCGTTGAGTTTATTATTAAGGCGATCAAACTCGACCAATAACTTCTTCAAAACTGACGCCCGTGCGTGTAGCAACGAAGGTCAGACCGATGAAGTTAATCGACCTAGCAGGTTTGATAAAGATGTCAGCAACGAATTCGTTGTTGTCAATCACCGCAGCGGTGTTGTTTGTCTCGTCGCAAACTACGACGAAATCGGTGATACCTCTCTTCGATTGTACATCGCGGAGGAAAGGTTCAACAATGTTCAGGAAGTTGAGTCTTGTAATCTCATCGTTGAACTCAAAGAGTTGATCTCTTGCAGCAGCAGAAATTGCTTTCTCCAAGTAGATGAACAGACGACGAACATTGATTCTGTCGAAGGCAGATGCCTTACCCAGAGCAGTCTTATCACCGAAGAGTACAATACCAGCACCTGCGGAGAAGATTACAGGGTTGACTCTTGCAGAGTACAACTTATCTCTTTCTGCTTGTGAGGGGTTGTATGCCAGTTTAACTGCGTTGAGGATTGCGCCTCTAGTTGTACCACCTGGCGAGAACCAGGGGAAGTTGTTGATGTCATTTCTAGCACAAACGCCAGCAATGTCACCATTCAAAGGAACATAACGGAATGCTTTACTGAAGCGGTCGTACATGTACTTGTAACCGCTGTCAAGGATTGCATAAGAAGAAGATGTTACCGAGGAATAGAAAGCAGTAATTGCTGAGGTAACCGTATCAGAGTTGAGAGTGAGATCCTCACCATCACCTGATGTTGCAAGGAATGCCTGTCTAAACGGCGAAATGCAAGCAACACAATCCTTTCTCAGTTCTGCAACTGCGATAAGTTTGTTTGCGAGTGCTTGTGATTGCTCTCTACCGTGAGCAGCAGAACCCATGATCAGGAAGTCCAGTTCGTAAGCATCCTTGTTAGCAAGGAGATCGTAACCACTAGACAGATCACCAACGCTTACTTTCAGAGCATCGGTAGCATCAATAGTAGCTGCGCCACCATAGTTCAGACCACCAGCGAAGGACCACTGATAGTTACCGATAGCAGCGAAGGAAACATCCTCAGCATCTTGATCCCATGCAACATCCGTCTTGGGATCAAAGTCTGCATCCAGATCTACTGTTACTGTACCTGCAGGAGCACCACCACCATAAGCATAGGTGCTAGCAACTTCCATCAGTTTACGCCAGTAAGAGGCGGAACCTGCAGAATAGACAGCATCTTTTGCTTTGGAAGCAGAGATATACTTCTCAAGAAGTGTTCCAGCATTGCCAGTAATCTTACCAGCATCGTCAATGAGGGCAACATGGACCTCATCGTTTCTTGCGTTTCTTGCGGCAGCGTAGGAAGATGTTCCAGGTCTATCAGCAAGAGAGTTCCAAGCGATGGTAGAACCATTGCTCAGGGAAATTGTTTGATTGTCGAACCAGTCAGTTGCGCCACTGTAAGCAACAACACCAGTGTATGCTTGAGCAGCAACATAGCGAGCATCACCAGCAGTGATACCAGCACCAGTCAGAGCACTGAGGAAAGCAGTTTGTGTGAAACTAGAACCGTAAGAAACAGTGCTTGCTTCCCAACCGTATCTACCAGCTTCAGTACCGATGGTAGACTGAACATGGATGCTGAAGTTGCCACTGTTCTGGAACTCATAAACACCGCCAGGAGTGTAATCAACAGCGGTCTCAGTACCAGCAGCACTGACATGAGATACAACCTTTACAGATACTTGACCGTTACCAACTTCAGAGATGACACCCTTCAGGTAACCATCGAGCAGTGAAGTAGAACCAGCGCCTGCAACAACTGTACCAGAAGGAACTGCTTGAGTAACACCAAGACCTACGCTGAGGTCAAGGTCAGAAACACCGAGTTCGTAACCAGTAACAGCAGCAAGACCACCATCAGCAGTAGAGGAGAAACCGAGAACCGCAGTGGTATCGATGCCAGTGATGATTTGATCAGCACGACCATCGAGGATGGCAAGTTTGATTCCGTTTGCCCAGGTTCCAGGATCTCTAGCAGCAACAACTACATTAGAGATTGTATCCTCGGCATATCCTTTGTTGACATAATCGTCAACGCTCTTGATGATAACGCTGCTTGCCATTCCAACAAAAGCGTTTTTGAGACCAGAATCGTTAGATCTGACGACACGGAGAACACCACCGTATGACAGATAAGATGAAGCGGTCAACCAATATTCGTAGTGGTTGCTATCTTTGTATGGTGCGCCGAAGGTCTCAAGGAGATCCGCTTCGGTTTCGATAAGTGTGGGTTTCTCTACTGGACCTCTAGCAAAGGGAGCAACCAGACCACCAGCCTTGGTAGAAGTAGGATCTACTCTACCTTGCGTAAGGTCAACTTCCTTGACTACAATTCCAGGAGATGCTAAGTTGAGCGGCATCTTTAACTCCCAATAGAATCCAAAATTGTCTACTAATATTTAGAGTTTAGACCTTTTTGAGCGGGGAAACAATGCATGAACAATTCACCAATCTGGATATTCCCACTTATCTAATACCTTATTTGTCATCCTACTTATAGTTACTCTTTTCTTAGTACACTCCTTACATTCATACGAATATGATGATGGTCCATCTCCTTTTCTAGTCTTATAGAAGTCTGAGGTGAGTTCTTTTGTCTTGCGACAAACTCTACACATCCTCTCTGTGAAGACAAAATGCTCTAGATCAAACTCATCACCCAAGTCCATCAATAGTACTCCCACATATATGACATGTCTCCATAAGTTGCAGTCGCTTCTTTATCGACAGTCCACTTTGCACCCTCACTGTCTACGAAACCTTCGTCATCTAAACCATCAGAGATAAATCCAAATGGTGCCATGTCCTGTTCAATTTGTTCTTTCTGATCCTCGTAGATTCTTTTACGGACATCATTGTCCGTCATCTCTCGGAAATAATCTTGTGCAACCAACCAGGCAAATATAACAAGACACATTGCTAAGTCATCGTGACATCCATCTTCTGCTTCCCACGATTGTTTCTTTTGAACAAATGTCGTCAGTTCTGCAATGATATCATAATCACTAGTGACTAGTTTATCTTCCTCTACAAGTGCCTTGAGGTTAGAGCACCCCGTCTTCTTGACAGCAGCAGTCATCCTCACACCCATCTGAGTTTTCTTACCACTAAATCCTGTACCAACTTGTTGACCTGCTCTGCCTCGCATGGCACACATCAACATATTTTCATACTCTAGATCGTATTGTAAAATTGTCGCAACCTGTTCACCAATATCATTGACCTCAACTAATACATAAGCTTGATTGTATGCATTTGCCATTTCCAAAATGATATTTGGGAATAGCATTGGTTTAATTTCATTATTCTTATATCTTGCTACCGTCTTGTACGGGAACTCTGAAATATCAAAAATAACAAAGGCAGAGTAATCATGGTCTATGCCACGCGCCGTGTCAACAGTTATAATATAGTCACGATCCTTCTTTGGCTCTTCATATACCACGAGTCCCTTTCCATTGTTTTGTATTGGATCATCAAAAACAAGATTGCGTAACTTAGCAACACTAATAAGAGTATCAACAGATCCAAGGAATTCGCACTCGAACTCAACCTTGAACTGCTGCTCAGATGTGTTGGCAATAGTCTGTGCTTTCCATGCTGCATCCCTACCAGGGACCTCAGACCAGTGAACTTCTGTGGCGGTATATTCGTTCTTTCCTCTTTGTGCGTCGTGCCAATATCTATAGAAATGGTTCATGCCGTGAGGCGTTGAAACCATAATTACTTTTGTCGATTTACCTGAAGTAATAGTAGGATAAACAGAGCTAAAGAATGCTTCCGCGATGTGATTAGGGACAAAGGCGAACTCGTCGAGGAAGATGATATTAAACGACATGCCTCGGACAGCAGATGCAGATGTAGAAGCTGCCAATATCTTACTGCCATTCTCTAGCTCCATAGAACCTTTATTCCATGACAGTATACCCTGTTGCATCCATTTGGGCAAGTTCTCATATGCTGTTTGTAAGCGTCCTAACAATTCTCTAGCAGTTGCTGCTTTGTTTGCTAGGATGCCAATATTGACGCTATCATTAAAAACTGCATAATGTAAAAGGAATGCCACACATGTAGTAGACTTACCAGTCTGTCGTGGCATCTTGCAGATATTAAATCGTTGCTCGTGGAAGTTCCGAATCAACTTCTCTTGGAAGTCGTACATATTGAACGGAACAAGACCTTCATCCAGAGAGACGATCTTTACATAGTTTTTTGCAAAATATACTGGATCATTCTTGCACTTCAAATACTCCTTAACATTTTCTTTGGAAAATTCTACAGGAGTATTTGCTTTTTTAAGATTAGGATTACCTAGATAAATCTCATTCTGGGACATTACACATAGACTCGTAAATTTCCTTATTCATGAATTCAATAGAATTCATTTCACGATCAATACCTTTTAACTTAAGATCAAAAGCAATGCTTAATCGTAATGCCTGCTCCTCAAACTTACTAGCACCATGACTAACATAAGTTGGAAAAATAGTTAAGCATCCTTTTTTATTTAGAAACGGGTACTTAATATTATCATCGAATGGTGAGACATAGTAAGTGCATGTTGAATAATTATCTAGATGCATATTGCCACTCAAATACACATCATGCCCTGCACCGTGATTATGTTCTTTAATTTCTTCGCCACACCTTAGCAAATTAAACCAACAAACAATATCTAAATCTCTACAAAAACTTTGCTCTTCTTGTATAAAATTTATATAACTCCACCTAAAAAAGTTGAGAAGATCTTCTAATTCAGGAAGATCATCTCTATAATCAAATAAGTTATATTGACCAAATCTACTAGTAACGCTATCTTCACCTAACCCAGTTGCTGCATCATGCCTGGCAGGTAAATCTAAAAATGTTTTTTCATTTTGTATTAACCATTTTTTAATTTTACCAACCTTCTCATCATTCCAAGTGGAATGATAGATTGGAATATCCCAAGATGGTCCAAATTCAGTCTCTGGGTGGAGACTTTTCAATCTTGTCACTGTCATTTTCTAATTCATCAAATGCCATCATCATAATTGTATATATGTAATACCCTACGCCTGCCAGTAATATCAGTAAACTGATAACTATACTCCAGGTAACATCATTGACATCATTTAGGGGTCGAAGGAGGAGGTTCATTCCAATCAGATTTTATGTTGTTATATCTAGGGTTGGTTATTGCTTCTAGATGTACCATCTCTCCTAATTCATCAGCGCATTGACACCATTCTTTTCTTGCGTCATGTGCGCCTAATGCTTTTTTAAGAATAGACCATACCATCGGTGCCAGAGTTTACTACACTGCTCATTCTTTATGTTCAGGTGCTCCTCCCTGTACATGTTTTTTACCGAACGGTTCCCAGTGTTCCCATCCATATTTATGGACAAGGTGCATACCAATGATGGGAACAAACACAAGAAAGAACCCCATGACGCCAAGGCACCAAGGGGTCTGCATTACTAATCTAACAAACAGTTGAACATGGTTCATTCTTCTTCGTAGTCGTAGGTTAATCTACAGTCCCAGTAATGGTCTTCTTCCCACTCTGGTTCATAAAGAGGACAAGGTTCCTCAAACAAATGTTGCATTCTAAGTTGTTTGATACGCTCGTTGAGTCCTTTATAGAACTCCCTCTTTTCGTTCTTTTCCATTACGCTGGATAATCCCATTTGGTAATTTGTCTGGTCTTATGCTCAGGTCCCCATCCACCTTTATAGATGTAAGGAACAGTGCGAATTGGACAAGAATCACCCTCACAGAGGAGATCGTCTACAATCCTCCATGATTCTAATACTTCCTCAGAATGAACAAAGTGTGATTGATCACCATTGATAGCATCATACAGAAGTTTTTCATAACCATCTACACCTAACCAATCTGGATAGCGATGGGTAAGTGTTGCTGGTTCAACGCCTTCACTCATTCCAGGAGTTTTAATGTCCATCATGATGTCAAGGTGTGCATGAGGTTGCAGTCTCATAACAATGCGATCATTAACTTCGCCCTCGTATAATTTAAGCGGAGGTGCTTTAAGTTTAATAACAACTTCAACGCACTGATATGGCATCTTCTTGCCAGTCATGAAGCGAAAAGGAACTCCCTCCCAACGCCAGTTATCGACATAAAGAGTGCCAGCGACGGAGGTAGGAGTACTACTATTAGGATCAACGCCCTGCTCAGAACGGTAGCCATCGTATTGTCCAAGAATTACATCTGTACCTAGTCTAGTCGCGGCTAAGACTTTTGTCTTCTCGCGTCTTAATTCCCTGGCATTCATACGACAGGGTGCTTCCATTGCTACCAAAGCAAGAACTTGGAGCATATGATTCTGGAGCATATCGCGAACTGCACCAGATGTTTCATAGTATTGTGAGCGACCTTCACAACCAATAGTCTCAGTCGCAAAGATCTGAACTTCTTCTATGTACTGGCGATTCCAAAGTGGTTCCAGAAGAATATTACTAAACCGAGTAGCAAGTATGTTATTAACAGTATCTTTGCCAAGATAATGGTCAATGCGATATACTTGTTTCTCGCGTAAATGTCGCTCCACCACAGACTGTAGACGACCAGCAGATTTAAAATCGTACCCAAAGGGTTTTTCGATAACCACTCTGGAGCGGTCAGGGTCGTCGAGAAGTCCTGTTTCTTTAAGGTTGATAACCGCGTTACCATATCTCTCGGGAGGAACCGATAAGAAATAAGTATTATCGTGGAGGTAATCAGGAAGGTGGCGAAGAGTGTCAACATTGTCCAAATCCGTAGAAATGTAATCTAGTTGATGAAAGAACTCCTCGGGATATTCTCCCAAAGAATCTTTCCATGCCTGTGGTCCAGGATCTCTTCTAGATGATCCTGTGATAACAAAGTTTTCAGGAAGAAGGTTCTTCTTCCAAAGGTTATAAAGTGCAGGAATAAGTTTCCTCTTGCAAAGGTCTCCCGTTGCTCCGAAGATAACTATGCCTTTACTAATGGGCGGTTCCGTTACCGTCATAGTCCTCCGAGTCGTAATATACAGTTTCACCCTTATATCGTCCAAATGCGAGGGTGGCACATACAAAGGGCGCTGCTGCCCATAATAAGAAGTCACCTAAAGTCATTGTCCTCCGTTAATCCTAGTGATCTCAAATAGTCTTTCCACCATTCTGGATCTTTTTCTCTTTTCCAATTGGGAACTGGTAGTCCCAACTCTGAATAATACTCAAAAAGAGCATCATCGATAGTCTGTGCGATCTCCATACTCCTCTTCTTCTTCATCAACATCTGCATACGCATCCTCCAGATAGGGTCCTCGTTTTCGTAAAGGTTCTTTTCTGACATAATCCGCTTCAGCATTTACAGCAGACATCCAAACAGCAATCTTCATCACTATGTAGATTACTACTAAAGGTATAAAGCATAAGAGAAGAGTGAATGAATAGTTCATTTTTTATCTGACATGGTGACCACCAAACATGTAACGCATACCGTTCAGAATCTTGGACCCGAAAGCCGCGAGACCGCGAGAATCAAATCTCTGATAAAGAGCGGTAGTAATAACAGGAGCGGGTACACCCAAATCCACAGCGGTATTAACAGTCCAACGACCCTCACCACTGTCGGATACACCTCCAGTGAAATCCACAAGCTCACTATTGCCGCGAAGTACATCCGCAGTAAGGTCAAGAAGCCAGCTACCAACAACGCTACCGCGCCTCCATAACTCAGCAACCTCAGCAGTATCAATGTCGTACTGATAATTTTCGGGGTCGGACATGGGAGCCACCTCGGCATCACCCTCAGCCACATAAGCTCTTCCTGCATTAGCCTCATGAAGGATATTAAAACCCTCTGCATATGCTTGCATAATGCCATACTCAACTCCATTGTGGACCATCTTTACAAAGTGCCCAGCGCCAGGTCCACCGCAGTGCAACCAACCAAATTCAGCAGAGGTTTCGTGACTGAAAGGGTCTGTGCGAGAGGCAGATCCAATACCTGGGGCGAGTGCTCTAAAGATCGGAGCGCAAACGGATACTGCAGTATTTGTACCACCAACCATAAGACAGAATCCACGCTCCAGACCAAAAACTCCACCACTAGTACCGCAGTCAATATATTGGATGCCAAGCTTTTCCAACCTTTCTGCTCTCCTGCGAGAATCTTTAAAGTTGCTATTGCCATGATCAATAACAATATCCCCGTCGCTAAGTAATGGTAGTAATTCATTTAGTGTTGACTCTACTGTTTCTGCAGGGATTACAAGTTGAAAGATACCAGGACCTTTCTGTTTTACTACTTGAACAAGGCTTTCCAAAGAAGTGGTATATCCACTGATATAACCCTTCTCATATTGTTCTTCAGCTTTCTGAACATTGTTACGATACCCATGAACTTCAATACCTGCTTTGATCATACGACGGGACATACCTTCTCCCATCCGTCCAAGTCCAATTAATCCTACTTTCATTTGCCTTCGTTGATAAAATATTCTGGGAGGGGACAACCCTTAAAGTTATGTATTTCATCTACAGCAAGAACAAACATAGTACAAAATCCAACACAAAACGCGAATAGCATCTGAGGGAAGTTGTAGTTGCCCATATATGCTGTAGGGTCAGGTTCATCATCGTGAGGATGAATCATTTTTGAGATCTCTAAGGATCTTTTCAATTTGTCTTCTTGTTCTGTCCCTTGCTTCGGGGTCTTCGGTTTCTTTTCTGGAGTATCCATGTTTTTGGTGGTAGATAAAGTGTCCTTGGCACATCATAGTTACTCCAAAAACAAACAGGAGTACTACACCTATCCATTCTAAAGTGTGATTTTCAACCATGGGAAAATAGGATCAATTACTCCGATGAGCCGTAAGAGACCTTCAGCAAAAAGAGCAAGAACAACCCAACCGACACACAT
>BCSF01000001.1_pt1 | contig 189901 bp, 203 predicted proteins | sample 1016431 | NCBI WGS metagenome assembly BCSF01 (sample SAMD00045685;SAMD00045686;SAMD00045687;SAMD00045688;SAMD00045689;SAMD00045690;SAMD00045691;SAMD00045692;SAMD00045684;SAMD00045690;SAMD00045691;SAMD00045692;SAMD00045684;SAMD00045685;SAMD00045686;SAMD00045687;SAMD00045688;SAMD00045689, study... | reverse complement strand
TGTCTGGTACGACCGATGAAATAAATATCAAGTCTCTCAACTCTCTTGCGTAAGATCGAATCTGAAATGTGTGCCGCTGTCCAAGCAAACAAGAACTGGCAGTCTGGCAACACTTCTGTTCACTTTGACGCTGAATCTGGCGTCTCTGTTGTGCGTCTTCATGGCAACAAGATCGCTGAGATTGATGACACCTCCATGACGATTTTTGATGGTGGTTGGCAGACTGTCACCACAAAGTCTCGTTTGAATGCACTTTGCGAAGAATTCTGCATCGCTGGTGAAGGTGTTTTCCAGAAGAATTATCAGTGGTTTGTGCGTAAGTTTGTTGGTGAAACTGCTGTCACTGGTAAAGTCTTCAACGTTGATGATTTCACTAACGGTTACACCTTCGCCTGATAAATGTTGAAAGCATTAACTAAAACTCGCTCTGCTAATTACTACGCAAATCAAGTGAAGTTTCTCCTCCTCATTGTTATCGGCGTCCTGATTTATAATAGCAACGACGCTCGCTTCTTTATCTCAGATCAATTAAACAATGCCTCTGAGATGATCCGCCCTGATGCACAATTCAACTTCCGTTATTGATCATGAATCGTTATCTCATTGAAGTCGATCGCATCGAACCTAATGGCACAATATATCACCTCACACAGTATCGAGAATTAAAACCCACTAAATCACTCAAAGCACACAAACTTCAACTCAACAAACTAACAACAAGGATTGAAGAAGAATTGCACTATTATCAAGTCCCATTTGAGCGATTTTCTGTGTCTATGGTATAATAACTAATACGCACACTCATTAACAACAATGTCTGATCTTTCCCCTAGTCTCACTGATAAAATTCAACATGAGACTTACGGACTATTTCCACTCCCTGTCACCAAATATACTAACCCTGATCATGACAAACACAAGGAAGATATCCTTAAGTGGATGTCACAACAAGATCTAAAAGAGAAGCATGGTAGAGAAGCAATCTGCCATAACATCACACAGGTAGGTGATAACAATGAATGCCTAACTGCACTCCCCTGGATTGCTGAAACTCTCATCAATGCTGTTAATCAACACAACACAAATGCTCACCTATTTAATACAAACTTCGCCATTCAAGACTCTTACTTAGAGATCGCAGATGTGCAAGCAATCTATGCACCACATGAGCACTCTAATTGTTTATTCTCACTCACTTACTTCGTCAACTTTAATCCAGACCAACATTGTCCCATTAAGTGGAGACGAAACGTTGCCTCTAATTTCTATCCAGTCATGCAATTTGATTCCACAGGTTTCACACCATACAACATGACAGAAGCAACATTCAACATTAAAGAGGGAGACATTATCATTCACCCCTCAAACATTACACATGGATTTGATGCTAACCCAACAGGCAATAGAATTACACTCACAGCACAAATTGTCCCAGTAGCATAACAACAACAGTATTCCACAGTTATTAACAAGTTTTCCACAACTATGCGCGTTTCTGTGGAATAAATTAAATATACAATTAAATATACTTTTGTGATCTAAATGCCCTTATAAATATGCACACAAATCGTTGCCTCGGACTGTAACACATAAGGGCAAGGATTGCAAACACTTGACAACACCTCCGAGATCCTCTACAATTCACTCAAGTCAACAAATCACAATGGGACGGACTTACAAACGAAACGACCTCCACAACTCTCGTAGACCGAAAAGTATCAGAGAGAAACGTCAATTTAACGGTAGCAAAAAGACTACCAATTATGACAGTTATTCTGAGGACTATTCCACCCGCTACGATAACAACAACACCAAGGAGGATTACACCCGTGAATGAGATCGACACTGATTGGATTGATGACATGCTCGCTGAGGATTGCCCCGAGTATGATGACCTAACTGAAGAAACACTTAGTGACACCTACCTGGGAGAATACCAATGAAGACTATTCAACTCGCCACACATCCCCCAGTAAATATCAAGATCTGGGAGAAGAGTAGGAAATACTTTTGGGCATACGATTACGATGGTTGTCCTAAGTATGGTCCATTCAAATCACAACAGCAAGCACACACCGACGCAGTTGCATTCTCTGAAGCATGAGTGACACCTACGGAGCAAAGATCGCCTCTATTCCTGATAGTCTAGAGGCATTCCTTGATTTATATGATGAGGGACAATTACCACCCGCTGAGCAAGTCAAACTAGCACAACAGTTGATAGACTTAGATCTAGATGATTACCTCACACAGTATCAACCACTATGTGATTATTTCATCGCTGAGGGTCTATGTTATGATGTAGAGGTAGGCGACACATAGGCAGTGTATCTTGCCGTGTTATGTGTAACGCCGAAGGCGGTATATTAAAAACACCTACTTCCCTAACCTACAACAGTATCCTATCGACTTCGAGATACTATTCATATTAAAAAATTTTTCCAGGATGAAAATACGCCCCACAAGATTTCCAAGATACAGCGTGAGTGACACTGGGGAAGTGTATAGAGATGGAGAGTATCTCAAAGCACATCCCAGGGGTAACCTTACGAAGGTTAATGATTCCCGCTATATGGCGGTGAATATCCAAACATGGGATGAGGATCTCGGTAAGAAGCGATATAGCAAAGAATATGTGCATCGCCTAGTTGCCGAAGCATTCATACCAAATCCAGAAAATCTTTCTGATGTGGACCACATTGATTGTAATAAAAGCAATAATCATGTGAGTAATCTCCGATGGGTTTCACGGGAGGAAAACATGGCAAGGAATCGCTTACCGAATGGGACGATACGCAAACGCAAAAGTTATTATATAATGGAGGATGGGAATTGGATCTTGATTCCAAAGAAAGATCACGCCAAGTATGGTATCACTAATGAAACTACGAAAACCAGTGACTGATTATATTGCTCCTAAGGTAACCACAACTCCTTGGGAGCAATTTCAATATATCGCTATAACACTCTCAGAGACCCTCAGGATCGCCTGTAGCACGGGTCTAGACCGTATTAGGAGACTTAGTAAGGTATGACCACTAATTCAATGACAAGAGGCGAGAAGTATCTTGCTTTAGTAGAGGAGTATAAAGATCTATTAGATCTACCATGGACTGGAAGGAGACTCTACGGGTGCTACGAGATCATTCGTAAGTATATGAAATGGAAGCATGATTTGGATATGATCGACTTCAATGCTCGTGGAGTGATTCGATTTACTGATGAGGCAATTGAAGAGAGTAATGGTTATTGGGTCTTCCGTAGTGAGTGGGGAGATGAGTTAGTGCAATGGGATGACTTGCAAGTAGATGACATCCTTGTGCTCAGATTGTATACCACACCACTGGGCGGATCGTATTCCGTGGGAGGAGACAGTCGTATCCCTAACCATGGTGGTGTTTATCTGGGTGATGGATTCATGTTGCATCATCCTTACAATGATGTCTCACAGATTGCAGATCTTTACAATCCTTCGTTTGCTGTTTATCAGCAGGCATGTGTTGGCGCTCTGAGGTATGGTGAAATTCCGTCTGAGTCTACATAAAGTAAAACTGAATACATATGAGTTATGAGCAAGAGGTATGTGCTAGAAGTAGAAGTAGATGAGCATGGTGAGTGTTACATCACACTCCCCGATGAGATGCTTGAAGAGACTGGATGGGATGTAGGGACTGAGTTAGATTGGTCTGAGGAAATTGATGGATCTATTATCCTCAAAGAGATACTTGAGTAAAAAAATCGTAAAAACCGCGTGGACTCTAAATGAATAACAGTTATGATCGGGATGTTGAAAATTCCGTCCCACAATTTGAAAGTGACGCAGAGTATTTTGCGTGGGCATTTGAGCAGATTAGTAAGAGCATCAAGAATCTTGCGGATCGTCAAGCGATCCTAGAGCAAGCAATTCAAAAGATGCCGCCGCCTGGTGCGGACATGGTGAAGTATAAGATTCCTGGTGATGAAGAATACAGTAATCTCAAGGAGTTGCTGGATAATATCTTTGACCGACTAAATACGATTGAAACCGTTAACGGTATATAATGGCAGCGTATATTGAGGAGACTTCTAGGAGTTACCCCAATCCAATATCATCTCAAGAGATGGCGACTACTTTTAAGCGACCATCGTCTGGAAAGTATCGCTCTCATGAATCTGCCCCAGGGGTAGGCACAGGCACCGATTATCAAATCACCTTCCAAGGTGCGGGTCCTGGGTCATTTCCTCTGGGGAGAGATATTGTACACTATATCGGTGATATCGATCCTCAATGTGTAGGCAACTGTGATGGAGAGCGTCAAGCGATCTATCGTTTCTGGAGAAGTAATAAAAGAGATCACAAGTATGCAATCACACCCCAACTTCAGAAGAAGGACATGGGTGTTGAGAATGAAGACTGGGAGAAGGCAGCAGGTGGTTACAGACCCGAGCCTAAGAATGGTAAACCTGTATTCTATTTGCTGAGAGAGCAACTAGAGAATACTGTCCCTGTCAAACTATTCTATTCATACTGGCCTGATAATACATTGCTACACGCTGGGTCTGGTAACCCAGGTGGTATCAACATAGGCAATGGTAAGGGCAAGTATAAAGACCTGGGTATTATTGGGTATGCCTATACCTCCCAGCAGAGCGGCACTGTGCCTCTGTATCACTACCGCTATGGTAACTACGGTGCAAGCAGTGGTAAAGACATTGATGACTTATATACTATCGACCCCTCCAGTGAAGTCGATCTAGGAGGCGGTCCTATACCCCCTAAGAAACCCAGAAGTGGGGCATGGCAGTATCAGGGTATCGAATGTTATGTTTATAGTGGAGAGGATCCTAATGCTCCCAAGAAGACATACAGAGACATTGGTAAGATAGGTCCTACTGGTCAGTGTATCAATAAGCGTAGTTGGTATGCATGGCCTGCTGACGACCAACCATTTAACTGGAGAGTTTATAACAGAGGTGGATATCCTGGTGGTTATCCTAACGGTCCTGCTGGTGCGACTCCTGGTGTGTTGGGATTTGGTAATCCAGACAACGTAGAGTTGCTTAGTGAAGATGCAAACTTTGAATGGGCATACGGACTCAACGGTGCAATCAAAGGAGCAGTGCCACGCTTCCTAGGATTTGAGGATAGTTATGACTCACAGTTTTACTATTATCTCTACGACACATCATATCCTTGGAATGGTCCGATCTTTGGTATTCAGTATGCGCTGAATGATGTTCCTTGCTGTCCTAATACTACATGTAATGATGAGAGCACCACCAGACCTAGACCTTGCTGTGTACCTAATGATCACCACTACTCTCATTTCTATGAGATCCGTGAAGATTCTTGGGAAACAACCAAGACACGCATCAGTATCAATGACATCAGCACCAATGGTGTGAAAGAGTCATTCCAATGTATTGATACTGATAGTCGTCGTATCCTCTTCCGCTATACATCTACCACTGGTAGTTTCAAACGAGGAGAGACTCTCAATGGTTGGATCATCGGATCCGTAGTTTACTACGGAGATGAGTTGAAGTGTGGACTGATTGAGCTCAATGCTGGCGCAGTAGGTAGCAAATTCTCATACAACCAAACAATCACTTCTGAAGATGGCGGCACTGCTGTAGTCCTTGCTGGATATGGTATCCCCAACAAAGGAGCGTTTGCGGGCGTTTACGAATTCCCTAAGCGGATCTCCTACTATGAAGTAGAGATTAACCCTAAGGCACTCATCCCTACACGCACACTTGACCTAGCAGAAGCGGAAGCAGTAGTCGATAACAACGGATCGATTACAGAAGTGATCATGATTGCGGGCGGTAAGGGTTATAAGAATCCGACTGTTGAGGCAATCAACCCCAGAGTCATGGATTCCTACTCCGCTGGTGACTTGTCTAAGTTTATGCAAGACGGTGTTGTCAAGGGTGATGAGGCAAATATCGGTAATTCATTCCTAACTCCCGACTCTTCAAACAGTATTGATAATAATATCCGCGATACCTTTGAATCTCTTGGTGTGCAGACAGGTGAGATACCCTATGCTACAGATAAGAATGCGGAAAAAATGAAACTCAAGAAAGCAATCTTGGAGATTTCCGAGATTACTGAAGATGGAGAGATCATGTCTATCCGTGTTGTTGATGGTGGTGCGGGATATAACCAAGCAGAGCCTCCAACAGTGATGATTGTTGAGCCCGAAACGTTTGAATATAAGTCTCCTGAGATTCTGGATGACACGCCAGAGAATACTAGAGACAGAATAACTGACTTGGGTGCAACTTTTGCTAATAAGTTTGTGGGTGCTATGGACGCTGAAAGTCATCAGCGCCTCAGTGGATTCATGCAAGGGTCATTTGTTACTGCAACAGCGGGTCCAAAGACATCAGTCGTGGATACTTACCTCAGAGTCCCTGATAGAGAAGAGGGTGATGAGACAAAGTATTGCTTTGATATTCCACAAAAGTGTATCAGCATTCCTGTTTACGGTCAGTTGTCTTCAGTCCCCGCTAATTGGGAGTCGTTGTTTACATACACTCAAGCAAATCCTGGTGTTGCTGAATGGTATAACACCAACAGTGGTATTGTTTCTGACGGATTCCGCAAAGGTGATGCACTACTTGATAACTTGAGTAGTGTCTATGGTGCGTTTGGCGGATCAAACTGTATTGTCTCAGGTCAACCCAAACTCTATAACATCAGAAGATGGTTTGATATGCCTTGTGCATACTTGGCATCTGGCGGAGGAGAGCAAAAGGCATTTGGTTACTTGGTTTACAAGTATACTGCATCGGAGCAACAGGAAGCATCATTCCGTGTTTCGATGGAAGTTGAAGGAAAGGTCATAGGATCTATGGGAGACGACTTCATGGATTACTTGGATACCTTCCCTAAACCAAGGATTACACCAGCAAGAAAAGTTTCAGGTGGTTACAAGACATGGAGTTGTAGGACTGGCGGTGTTGATGGTAGATGCTATCGCGATCCATCAAACGCTAGTGACATTATCTTTGTGCCTGTGGGTCTGGATGAGAATACATTTGATTACAACCGCAATGGATATTCAGAGTATCAGCAGTTTGCACTTTGGTTAGGAGACAACCTAACTGGTGGTGGACTGACTTCTGGTAGCGCATCGTGGTCATGGGTTGATGATGAGACATCTACATCTACAGATCCTAACACGGGAGAGACTACATCTACCACTACAAGTTACGGTGGCACTACGTCATCTTCATATACTGCATTCACTGTGGACTGTAGTCCTGACCCTGGTAGCACTAATGTGCCTAACCATGATTGTTGGGATAAGTATGTGCGTGCCTCAGGAGCGCCCTCAGACGCCCCTCTCAACGTTTACTGTGCATATGACAATCAGGGTAACGGACTTCCTGGAGAGCGTTTCTGGGAGATCACAGGACCCGCTAACGGGACGCTACCTGATGGATATACAACACCAACTGGACCAACAAATCCATTCTGCTCCCAATGCACAGGATCGTCTTTGTATCCTACATGGTCCATTATCTTTGGTGGTGGTCCTCCTGCTTGTGGTCTAGATGATGTGAATGACGCATCTATTGCTATTGACCCTCAGCGTATTTACGATCATGGTGATGGTGTAGGTAAGGTTATGCAAATGGGATCGTATGATGGCACCATGCAAGTTAGAAACTGGTTGACTGGTGGCACTATTGCTCTAAGTAGGACCATCAGGAATATGGGTAATCCATATTTCGATGAGTGTGATGGCCTAAATGCTTGGAATGCAGGAAACCGTATTAACGACGATATTGTTTAACTATGGCATATGGATTTCTAAAACCTGTTGCATCACTGAATGGTCTTCCATGCTCTGGACATGGACTTTGTATACCATCCACCATTCACTCTGTACAGGCGTGTGGCACCCCTCCAATCCCCTACAGCATCGTTATTAAGAATTTTACATGCTGGTGGCCCCCTTTGCCCCTAATTCCGTTGACAGCAATCAACCCATTTAGGGCAACTGTGCTGGTAAACATGATTCCGATCATGTTGATGGGTGATGTTTTCATCAATCACCCTGCAGTTTGCTCGAATATCATCATTTACCTGTGCCCTTGTGGCAAAGGTATCTGTGCAATCCCCACTCCTATCCCATGTAGTCCCCTAACTCTTGAAGATATGGGTGTTATTGGACACCCAAGAGTCGTTATGGCAACAACTTTGACAGTCTTTGCACTGAAATTGCCTGTTGCACGCATCCTAGACCCCCTCGGAGTCGGATTTCCTGGTTTCTCTTACCCTTGTTCGTCTGTTGTTGCCTTTGGACACCCCACTGTGCTTGCCTCATGAAGCAAATCTGCTATAATTAGTAGGTCCACAACGGAGAAAAATGGCAACTAGAAGCAAAGTCGGTATCTCAGGCACCAATTTCATGCCTGGAAAACCCAAAACTACTCGCCAAGGATCATCTAAAAACACAAACTATGCCGCGACATCTCGAAACAAAGCGAAAAAGAAATACCGTGGACAAGGCCGATAAGGTGAAGACCACACCAGAGTTGGTAAAAGAGGCAAATGAGTCACTTTACCGCGCAACGATGAATCTTCCTAATGCCGCAAAGCACTGCGGCATGACAGAAAGGGAGATGAAGATGACATTTAGAGAATTCCTTAAGTATCAGGAGCAATAAATTATGAGAGATCTCCTCTTCATCAGTCAGGATAAGGAAATGGCACTCATCCAAGAGCTGACTTACAAGCTTAGGATGGCAAAACTAGACATTCATCCGTCTAAAACTTGTTTTCTTTGTGTCTCTCCTGACTATTCAAGCATCGTTGCTCAACATTTGAGTCATGGTTTGTCTATTGATGGGGAGATTTTTCATATTGAAGCAGTAAATGTCAACTTTCCAGACGAAAGTCCTAAAAAATATCAGATAGATTTTAGTCTTAACTATGCAGAGTGGGTCTTAGAATGGGACAACTTCGTGCTTATCGAAGCAGGAGTGATCCGAGGGGGCACTTACACCTGGATTACTAAGACAATGGAAGAGTTTTCAGACAAGAATTACCATACTGTCGCACTTGCTGAGAATATTGGAAGTAAATTTGCCTCTGATTTTGTTGGAATGTATTATGACGACAGTAAAGAAGACTTACATTACTGGTGGGAGCGCCCAAACAACCACTGGGAATGGCAATAAATAACCTTATGCACTATGCAGGAGACTAACAATGGCTAACAACCCAGTACCTGACCAGGGGCAAGATTTCCTGAAGTCTGGGATGACGCTAATAACTGATCCTAGAAGTGATAAATATCTCAACATGGCGCGTAAGCGCCACTCCGATCCACCCAAAGATCGGAATTCAAAATGGTGCGGTGGTAAAAATGGGTTTGACGACTATGTAGAAAGGATGTAATGGCATCTTACAGATTCAGATCCGAGAAATACGTCAGTAGAGGATACAAAGACTTGTCTGTTTCATTCAAGTCTAACCCCTCTACTGGCGATTTTGGCATAGTTAAGAATGAAAATGCGATTAAGCAGGCAGTAAGAAATCTTTTATTGACTGATCTTGGTGAAAGACCCTTCCAACCCAACATTGGATCACGAATTAAGGGTCTTTTGTTTGAGCCTTGGGATGTTTTCAGTGCAGATGAGATCAAAGGTGAGATTAAAAACTGTTTGAGTCGTCTAGAACCTAGAATTCAAGTCACAAAAGTGACTCTTACTGATGATTCAGATATAAATGCTATTGCAGTTGAGCTTGATTATACCATTGTTGGTGAAACTGTTGTCCAAACTATCGAGTTTCTCTTAGAGAAGGCATAAAATGTCAGCAATTCCTTCACAACTTACGTCTCTGGACTTCTTTGAGATCAAAGAATCCATTAAATCCTACCTCAGGACTCGGAAAGAGTTTTCGGATTACGATTTTGAGGGAAGTAGCGCATCGTACCTGATCGATATCCTCGCTTATAACACATATTATACAGCATTCAACGCTAATATGGCGCTGAATGAGTCATTTCTTGAAACTGCAACCGTCAGAGACAACATTGTCCGCATTGCAAAGCAGTTAAATTACACTCCTAGGTCAATTAAAGCGCCTAAAGCGTGTATTAAGATCGAAGCACAGACAGAGATCGCTCTAAATGGCACTACATTTCCCGAATTTGCGACTTTGAAGAAGGGAGATGTGTTTGTTGCGGAGAATGCACTCGATTCTTTCACATTTACACTCACAAGAGACATCACAGTCCCCGTAAATTCCTCAACTGGACTGGCAACTTTCGATGATGTCGTCATTTATCAAGGAAATCTGCTCTCATACAACTATACAGTTGATTATACGAAGCAACAAGAGTTTTTGATCCCTGCAGAAAACGTAGATACGGGTCTTCTCAGTGTTGACATCTCTCCAAACGCACAATCTTCGGAAACTGACACCTACAGTCTCGTAAATAACGCGACTGCATTGACAGAAACCTCCAGAATCTACTATTTGGAGGAAACAGATGACCTCAGATACCGTTTGATCTTCGGTGATGGCGTTTTGGGGCGCAAATTGATTGATGGTGAATACATCAGACTGGAATATGTGCAAACTGATGGTGTAGCAGCAAACGGATCGAAGTCATTTAGCTTCATCGGCAACATTATTGACTCCGATGGGCGCGTTTTGCCCACAGCAGGCATGATGCTGCATGTCAAGGAGTCAGCACAACAAGGCGAAGATCGCGAAACGGGTCTAAGCATCAAATTCAGAGCACCTAGAGCGTATGCAACGCAAAACCGTGCTGTGACCGAGAATGATTATGAGCATATCGTCTCCGAAGTGTATCCTCAGGCAGCATCGGTGACTGCATATGGCGGAGAGAGACTTTCTCCACCAATTTACGGTAAAGTCTTTATCGCTATCCGTCCTAAGACAGGCACAAAGCTTAATGCGAGCACAAAAGCGAAAATCAAGAATGATCTGAAGAAGTTTGCGGTTGCATCAATCGAGCCTGTTATCGTTGATCCCACTTCTTACTACATTATTCCAAAATCTTACGTTTACTACGACGGAAACGCAACTTCCAATACTGGATCGCAACTTGGCACCAAAGTGTTGCAGTCAATTGACCAATTTAACAAAGCAGGTCAAACAAACCGCTTCAATAACCGTATTGACGGATCTAAGTTTGGTGCTGTGATTGATAACAGCGATACATCCATTGCTGGTAGCGTAACTCAGATTACTTTGGGTCAAAATCTGGATCAATTCACTTGGGGTAACGTATTTACCCAATGTTTGGACTTTGGTAACAGAATTTACGATCCTTCAGCCTATGCTGGCGACGAGCCTAAGAATGGAGACGGCACAGACCCCGATGGTAACGTCGGCGGCACAAAATGCGACCCTTCATTCTCTGTGGTCAAGTCTGGCACATTTTATGCAACTGGTTATACCGAAGATTTGGTAAACCTTGCACTTGACGAATCAACTGGCGCTCAGATCATCACTCCTGCGTTTAACTCCAACGTTGCAACTGAAGTCCTGGTCCCTGTCAACATCAGAGACGATGGTAAGGGCAACTTGATGCTGGTTACTAAGCGTGATGAAACAGAATTGATTCTCAACCCAACCGTTGGCACGGTTGACTACGGATCTGGCAAAGTTTGCGTTGGACCTCTGGCAATTTCGGATACTCCCGACAATATTGAAAGACTTCCAATTCAGGTCGTGCCCTACAGTGGATCTATTGACATTCCACCTGGCGTTGATCCCACAATCTTTAATCCTGCGGTTAATCCAATCGACTTTACGATTAACACAATCCCTGTCCCCACCTTCGATCCCAACAACTTCTCGGGATACAACTTCGGTCCTACAGGGGGTATAAATATCATTGATTACCCAATGGATTCTTTCGAGTATCCAGTGCCAGACGGTTGTTTCTGAGATAGATGCAAAACAAAAACATTAACGTATCTGATCGCGTCGAAGGTCAACTACCTGAGTTTATCAGGGAAGAAGATCAGCAGTTTGTCAACTTTCTCTTCGAGTATTACAAGTCTCAGGAGAAAACAGGCAGACCGTATGATATCCTCAATAACCTTCTCAATTATCTCGACTTAGACGAGTATAATACAGAGCAGCTTTCTAGCAGCACGCAACTGCTTTCTGATGTAGGTCTTTCTGAAGACAAACTAGAAGTAGAATCGATTGATGGTTTCTTGGATCAGAATGGATCCATCATGATCGATAATGAAGTCATGTATTACGAGTCTGTGACTCGTGGTCCTGACGCTATTATCACTCCTGGCGTATCTATCGCTCAGTTTGATAAGAAGAAACAACAACTGGAAAATCCTTTTACACTGTTCGATGGTGTAAGGACATCTTTCCCCCTGAGTTTCCTTGGCACTCCCACTTCACCCCCAAGTGCTGAGCATCTCATTGTAATCACTTACAACTACTTCAATATCCCTGGGGTTGACTACTACCTTGAGGGAGATGAGATTCGTTTCACCACTCCACCCCGTGAAAGGACTGGTGTTGACAATTCAGACTTTACTCAGATCATTTATCTGGTTGGTTATGCAAACCAACCTATTTTGACGTTGGATGCTGTCCCCTACACCGAGTGGCAGGGTGGACATGAGTATCCAATGCGTCTCAATACCCAGGCGTATCGCCCAACGTCTGAAATCGGTCTGATTATTCATAAGAATGGCAGACTGCTGAAACCTTACGAAGATTATTCAATCTTTGAAGATACTCTTATCTTTGATTCAGTGTTGGGTGCTGCTGATGTCATCCATATTAGATCTGTTGAATATATTGCACCTGCATATGGATCTGGTGCTGATGCTATTGTCCAGGTATCAGAAAGTGGTGCTATCTCTCGTCTGATCCCCAAGTCAGGTGGTAGTGGTTATCGTTTGGACTTTAATCCAAAAGTTGCCGTCATCTCAAAAACGGGTAAAGGTGCAACTGCCAAGTCTCTGATTGGTGGTATCAAAGATATTCGTCTTATTGATGGCGGTCAGGGTTATTCTTCATACAACCCACCTATTCCCATCATCGCTGAGCCTGTAAACAGCAGCGGCAGTAATGCTGTGCTGTCTCTGACTGTTGATGACGCTACAGGACAAGTTGATTCTATTACCATCGAGAATTCTGGTAGTGGATATGACTTCATCCCTGCTATTACATTTAGAAACCCCAGTGGTGCTGAAATTGGACAACCTCAGATTGACTCTGAGGGTAGATTGGTTGCCAATAGCATTGCTGTAAATGAAATGGGTTTTGGATACTCAAATCCTCCCATTGTATACATTGACCCTGCTCCCGAAGATGGTATCAACGCTGCAGCAGTTTCTAGAATCAACCAAGACGGTCAGGTCTACGAAATCCTGATCACAAATAGAGGTAGAGGGTATCTTACCCCTCCTAGAGTCCGTATTATCCAACCTGTGGGCGCACAGGTGCTTGACGTAACCGTTGCATCGGGATCTGTCACCAATATCGAGATGTTGACTGGTGGACAGGGTTATACCGACGCTCCTTCAGTTTATATTGTTGATGATCGCAAAGATGCTTATGGTGAGCCTATTGGTGGCACTGGAGCAGAAGCAATTGCAACGATCTTCAATGGTGAGATCACTGACATCAACGTTGTCAACTTTGGCGAAGGATATTCGAGTGAATTCCCACCCAAGATCTACATTGCTGAGCCTAAATCTGCTAGAGCATCTGTAGATGTTGGATATGATGAAGTCACAGGTTTTGACATCATTGAGCGTGGTGCAGGTTACTCACCTTCGGCATTCTTGGGTGTTTCTCGTGGTGTATCTGGTCCTGTTGGATATGATCAACTCCACAACGAAATCTATGCTGGTGAGTCTTCTCTGAGGCAGTCCACACACCCTGAGGGGTCTATTGTAACTAATTTGGACTCTCTCTTCCTGAGAGAAGTCTTTGATAAGTTTAGAAGACAATTCCTGCCCACTATTGACGTTGACTTTGCTAAGGTCAACCCTATTCAGGTCATTAAGACCATTAAAGATTTCTATATCTCTAAGGGCACCGAGCTTGCTACTCAATATCTGTTTAAGATCCTGTTTGGTGAAGAAATCTCCATCTTCTATCCTAAAGATGAGATTATCAGTCCTTCCCATGCAACTTGGGTGGTTGACACCGTGCTGCGTGCCGAATTGCTCGAAGGTGACCCAAGCAATCTGATTGACTCTCAGTTGAATCAGTATGCTGACCCTGTTGACCAGAATATCAAGGCAGCATCTGCTCTGATTGAAAATGTCATCACTATTATTGAAGGCACCGACACAATCTACGAATTGGCAATCTCGGAAGAAACTCTGAGTGGACAATTCAAGATTCCTTACAAAACTACCTTGGTAGAGCCTCTGACTACTGATGGTCAGATTATTACCGTTGACTCTACCATCGGATGGCCAGAAAGAAACGGCACAATCCGTATTAACGACCAGGAAGAGGTCCAGTATAAGGAAAAATCACTCAACCAGTTTATTGAATGCACCAGAAGCAAAAATGGTGTTGTTGAGGACTGGGATCCTGGCACTGTGGTCCAATCTGACATCTTTGTGTATGTCAATAGAGGCACAGACCAAGAATGTAAGATGCGTGTCTTGGGTATTGCTGAAGCAGGCACTACCGTCCTGGATGACACTGGATCTTACTACATTCAGGGCGACAAACTGAAAGTTGCTAACCTTGGATCGACAGCACTCGATGAGAGACTGTCTTCTTGGTTGTATAACGTCAAGAAACTCATTCAAGTCGATCGTATTGAGTCTGGTGGTGTTAATAACCAGACTGCAACTGTATATTGCAATAATCCCCACGGTCTGCTGGTTTCTGATCAGGTGACGATCTATGGTGCAAACCCCGTTGTTTATAACGGCACCTTTACCGTCACATCTCGTATTGACCCCCTGACCTTCTCATATCAACTGAATACACCTACCGATATTATCCCTCAAGGTAATATCCTGTTGTCAGTTGACCTCAATAGAGGTAAGTCAGATCAAGCATCTATTGATAAAGTTGTAAGTGAGTTTACGACTAACATCCAAAACTCCTTCTTTAATGATGAGTATGTGTATGTGGCAGCATCTGGTCTGCCCAACTATAAGATCGGTCCCTTTACAGGATCGGCACTGATCCCTGGCAACCAGCGTAAACTGCTGAGATTCCCTAGAGATGTCCAGACTATTTCTGAGCGTCAGAATGTTGCTGCGAATTCACCAATTGGTGCATGGATCAATGGTGTCTCTATCTGGTCATACAAGTCTTCTGAATATGTCCAATTTGGACCTCTGACTGGTATCGCAGTAACTAACAAAGGTGAAAACTATGATGCTGGTAACAAACCTGCCCTAGAGATTACTGGTGGCGGTGGTAGTGGTGCTGCTGGCGAAGTTGTTGTTAATGGTAGTCTGACATCATTTACTGTTACTAACCAAGGTAGTGGTTATACCGAGTCTCCTCTGGTTTCTATCGTTGGTGGCGGTGGTAGTGGTGCAACTGCACAAGCAGTTATCACTGGTGGTCGTGTTACTAGAATTCTGGTTGAGCAGCAAGGTAGTGGTTATGATTCACAACCTAGTGTTGCTATTACTGGTGGTGGTGGCACAGGTGCAACAGCAGTTGCTAACGTCCGTGGTCCTATCTCTGGTGTCAATATCACTAACTTTGGCACAGGATATACTTCAGATCCTGAGGTCAGAGTCAACTCTGGTGAAGGTGCTTTGGCACAACCCATTGTGATCAATGGTCGTATTGTTTCTATCGCTATTATTAACTCTGGTAGTGGATATACCACACCACCTAATGTAATCATCAATGGTGATGGTTTTGGTGCTATTGGTCAAGCAACTATCGGCACAACTGGTGAAGATAAAGGTCGTGTGCTGTCTGTGACTATCACAAACAGAGGTGTTGGTTATACTCAAGGTAACACTACTGTTAGATTGGAAGCTATTGGTGAAAGAGCAACTTTCACTCCCGAAGTCTTCAAGTGGAATAGAAACCTTCAGTATGATCTTGTCAATAAGTATGACTTCGCAAGAGGTTATGTCTTCACTGGTTATAACAACCAGTTTGGTGGTGAGTATGCTCACCTGAGCGATCCTAAAGAGTTGCGTTATGTGGTTGGCGACAACGTATTCCTTGATCCTGTAACCCAGCAATTCAAAGAGCTTGAAACCAACTTCAGACACTCACCTATCATCGGTTGGGCGTTTGATGGTAACCCCATTTATGGTCCTTATGGTTATATTGATCCCACTGACCAAAACAGTGGAATCAGAAGACTGCGTACTTCTTATAAACTGAAAGATAACGTAGTTTACGATGAGTCAACCAATCCAAACCCATCTCGTGTAGATGGTCCTGCAATTGCAACTTACCCTGCTGGATCGTTTGTAGCAGACTACACCTATGACTTCCAGTCTGGTGACCTTGACAACTATAACGGTCGTTTCTGTAAGACACCTGAATACCCCGATGGCACTTACGCATATTTTATCACAATTGATGCGTCAGAATCTGGTATTGCAGAATTCCCATATATCATTGGACCTCAATTCAACTCACTGCCTGATAACTGGAATTTCAATCAGGCAGCAACACAGGAAAACATTCCTGCTGACGTTGTAAGATATAGAGATCCCTATGTTGACGTTGATATCGACATTGATCGTCAACCTAACCAAGAAGCAGATGTCCTGACGACTGAAGTTGAAGGATATCCCATCATCTTTGAGATCCAAGATAGCAACAATGATGGTCTGATTGATGCTCTGGAGCAGCAAGAGATCCTTGAGATGTCTGAAGAGGCAACTCTGCAGATCTATGACTACTTCCCTCAGGTTTCTGAAGAATCTAGAGTTGACATCGAAGTTGAGACAACTACTCAGTTTGAGAATGCTCAGATTGATGGTTTCGTGATTGAAAACCCTGGTGAGTCTTATCAGGTTAATGATACTGTCTTCTTCGACAATGAAGGCACTGGTGGATTCGGTGCATCTGCAATTATCGACTCTGTTAAGGGTCAGAATATCCTTGGTTATACCAAGGAGATGATTGGTGATCGTCCTTACGGCGTTATCACTACTGATGTCGAGCACGAGTTGCGTGCTCAAGACGTTATCATCGTCAACTCACGCCCCATTACTGACAATACCAATAAGTCATTCAAAGTTAAGGTTGTTGCTGGTATTGAGCGTATTCGTGTCCTGCAAGAAGGTATTGGATACAACGCTGACATTCCTCCCACCTTTGAATTGATTACAACTCAAGGTCAGGACGGTGTGCTGCGTCTGAATCTCCAGAATACTGGTCAAGTGCAGACTGCAGACATCATTAACTCTGGTAATGGATACGATCCTGAGAATCCTCCTCAGATTCGTGTATCACATCCTCAGCAGTTTAAGAAAACTCGTTATTGGATTACCGACTATTTGGAAGCAGCAGGTAGACTCACCATTAACGATATGGTCCAGTCTTCTACTCGCTATACCTACGTTTGCGGTAGCATTACTGAACCTGATGCCGATCAAGCAGCATTCCTTGCCAAGTTTGATGACCTGGGTCAGTTGATCTGGGATCGCACCCTCATTCCTCAGAATGCTAACCAGAAGCGTGCTGAATTCATGAGAATGACTCTTGATGAGTCACAAGAAAACGACCTCATTTATGTAACAGGCCAAACATACCAACCTGACGCTGATACCTTTAATCCTGACATCTGGATGGGTCTGTATGAGTCTGGTTTCGATACTGCTGCTGCCCCCGCAGGCATTCTGAAGTGGCAGAGAGCAATTGGTGGTATCTCTGGTAGCACAAGACGTGATTATGTTACTTCTATCCGTCTCGACCAAGATAAGCAGATCTATCTTGCTGGTTATACCGATTCTAACTCACCCGATCCTTATGATATGTGGGTTATCCAGTGTAACCCTGAAGGTGACCTTGTAGAGAAACGTAAGATCGCTTCTGAAGACGGATCTGAGAAGATTAGTCAGATTGAGTGGATCTCAAACGACCGTTTCCTGTTTATTGGCGAAAACGAAGAAAATAACGACTGTATCTTCGGTGTATTCTTCTATGATGGTGCAAACATCGAGATTGACTACATTCGTCAGATTCCTGTGGTTGGCGGATACGTCAGAGACCCAGAAATGGCATTTGACGAGTATGGTGACGCTGTTATCGTCTGGAATGTTTACAATAACGCTGCTGCCAAGTATGACAAGATCCAAGTCAGCAAATTCCCCTATGCAAGTGCAAACACTGGTTGGGAATGGACTAAGACTCTGACTATCAGTGGTGACTTCCGTGCAGTCAAGCACGCTGGTGTTTCTGTTGATGTATTTGGCAATTATACTGTTGTTGCCGACGTTGATGCTTCTGAAAACGAAAGATATGCTCTGATTGAGTATATGAAGTATGACGGCACCATCATTACTGAAACTAAGGTTGCCGATCCTGGAAATATTGGTTTCCAAGCGAAGAGACACGTTGTTGACAACTCTGGTGACTGCATTATTGGTGCAGACCGTCGTCAGAGCGATCAACTTGCTGCATTCCGCTTTAATGATCCTAATTACAGTCTTGACTTCACTAAGCAAGACACTGCAACCATTGTTTACTCAGATCCCACAAATACTTCCCAAGATACCTCGATTTATCGTTTTGGTAGCGGATCTCTGAAACTGCAGGCACCTGCACCTGTTGCTTACACTGGTTTCAACCAAGAAACTCAAGAATGGAGTTTCAGAGCATGGTTTGCAATGAATAGCACTGCACATGGCACAAACCATGAGCCCGTCCTGTTTGATATCAATCCAACCGCTGGTAACCCCATCAGAGTGTCGATTGATGGCGATGCAACGTCTCCTAACTATGAGCGTGTCATTCTTTATGTAAATAACGTCCAAGCAGCAACTTCTACTACTGTTGCTAACTGGACAGCGTTTGCTGGCACCGCTTGGGTCCATGTGACCTTCCAGAAGCGTGAAGAGTCCTTGGGTCTGTATCGTTATGAAGTATTCTTGAATGGAGTCCAACAGATCTCCTATCAGTCCACAGATGACATCTATTTTGATGATCTGTCACTTGCAGGTCCTCAAACTGCTCCTGGTGCTTCAAACTGCTTCATTGGTAACATTGATGATCTGGTTATTGATGATTTTGCTCCATATGAAGGTGGATCTTATACAGTCCCAACTTCTGAGATCGAAATCACCACTTCCTTCTCAGATGTAACTCTTGTTAAGTTTGACAGACTTCATACTAATGAAGGTAACACATACACACTGACAAACGTCAGAAATCATGGATCTGTTGCATTTACTGATGCAGAGACCCTTACAGTGTGGTATACACTCAATATGCCCGCTCTGAGTGCCTGGGAGGTCGGTCCTGGCGGTCTTCAGATCCTTGACATGTCTCAGACCTTCTCTACGCTGAATCCTGGCACTTATACCTTCAGCAGCCAAAGAGACTCTTATGCATCTAAGACATCTACAATTCCTTCGCCCCTCGGCAAGAAATTCCTGATTGAAGCAGATGTTGTCAATAAATTCTACATGCGTGATGCATTGTATCAGAAGATTGACAATGTGCTCGACTTTACTTTCAACCAAGAGGTAAAACTCACTAAAGGGTCGATTCTGCAACAATTCAACGATGCTGGCGTAACCCAAGCATATGGCACGATTGTAAACGTCCCTGCAGGCACTTTGGAGAATCCTGGTGTCGGCACTACTTATGAAGTCGGTAAAATCTTCGGCACCTTCAATAATACTGATAGATTCCGCACAACTGCTGGAGATGTCAATGAAATTGCTGGTGAATACTTCGATAGCGAAGAGCCCGAGTCACCTTGGCAAGCAGCAACAGCATATGTTGCACAAGACCGAGTTTACTATCAGAAGCGTATTTACGAAGCACAGGGGTCAGGCACCTCTGGCACAATCCCTCCAACCCACGGTGCTGGTGTTGTAAGCGATGGTGTTATTAACTGGGCATTTATTGACGATGCAGGTAAGTTTGATGTTGATCTGACTCAGCATCCCTATCCTCGTCCTCAATACATCGGTAATGACATGCCAGAGTGGCTGCCTCACCGTTTGTATGCTGTTGGGCAGAAAGTCTGGTATCGTCTCAACGTTTATGAGGTAGCACCTGGCGGTGGTGGCGTTACTACTACCACACCTCCTACTCATACCACTGGTGACGTTTCTGACGGCACTGTGACCTGGAGATTCGTAGAAACCAAAGAAGCGATCAGTCAATACGCTCGTTTCATGGAATATGACCTGGGCAATCACTATCAGGTCAGAATCGAAGAAATTCACCCTGGATCTCAGTATATTGTCGGTGACGTTGTTTCTCTTAGAGAAAACAATATTGAGTTGGCAGAAGATGAAAAGAGTGTCAAGATCGTAGGATTTGCTTCAGTTAAGAAGATTCGCGTCACTGCTCAACTTGAGAAAGACATTATTCGCACTGCATCTGCTCGCACCGAGTTTGTGTATTGCACATCGAATTCACCTCACTTCTACAATGTGGGTGACATTATCTACACTGAAGGTTTCCAAGGCACACAATTCAACGGATCTTTCTTCATTGATCAAGTCCTTGGCACCAGAGAGTTTACATTTGCTATCCGTGATCTTGCAAGTGATGATCCTGCATTCAATCAAAATGCTATTGCAAGTGTCAACATCTATGCTAAGCATCCCACTCTGGTATTCACCAGAGATCACCAATACATCTTTGACCTGAGCGACACTTCTAACTTCGGTTATTATCTGTCATTCTCTCAGGATAACCAGTATAAACTGGAATACTCCTTTAATAACATTGTTAGAGAAGGCACTCCTGGTATCAACGCAACAGGGTCAAATGCTCCCTTTGTGAAATTCTCAGTGTTGGGTGATGTGACAAACATCTCCTACTACTTCGATCCTTCACGCACAGGTGATGATTCTCCTGTGGGCAGCAACTCCTTCATTGATGTCATCAAGACACCTTATGATGGTAGATTTACCGTCAGTGAAGTTGTTACTGACTTCCAATTCAAATTCCCCCTGCTCAAAGAGCCTGAGAAGAATTCTGCTGAGGTTATCAACGACGAGTTTGATAATCCATACTCTTTCTACTCAACGACTTCTACCAGAGCAATTGGTCCTATCAACACCATCAAACTGGTGTCTCCTGGTGGTTTCTATCAGAAACTGCCTATCATTAACGATATTGCATCTTTCCGTCAAATTGAGAAGATCATCGTCAATGATGGTGGCACGGAATATGCACCTGGCATCTACTATGACGTGCCTATCGATGGTGATGGTGAAGGTGCAAAGGCAACCGTTACTGTTGAGTTGGACGACGAAGTTGGATCTGGCACTATTAGCAACATTAGTGTTGCTGACCCTGGTAAAGGATATACCACTGCAACTATCGATATTGATGCTATTCCTGGCATCCTCGGTGCAACTCTTGCTGGATCTGGTGCATCCGCATCAGTCATCATTCCTGCAGAAGGCACTGGTGCATCAGTCTTCTTGACTGGTAGAAATATCGGTAAGATCAAGAGACTGAAGAATAATGAATTTGGTTTCGGTTACTCTCATGACTACACTCTGAGACCTGAAATCACATTCCCAGTCAACCTGCAACTCTTCAATACTTCTATCCTGTCTGAGATCAAGATCACAGATCCTGGTAGTGGTTATACCTCAACTCCTGCTGTTGTCATCGAAGGTGGTGGTGGCACAGGTGCTGAGGCAGTAGCAGTTGTCAAAAACAACCGTCTGAGTGAAATTCAGATCAAGAATCCTGGTGCTGGTTACTCATCCGAGCCTACAGTCACCCTGAAGTCTGAGTTTAACTACGTTGTCAACCTTGACCTCAACTATCTGCAGTTTAACTTCCCTCATGGCATCACCACTGGTGCTGCTATCCAATTCCGCTCTGACGATGTTGGTAGCACTGTGGGTGAGCTGCCTAAGCCCAGTAGCGCAGGTTTGACCACCTTGGTTGAAGGTCAGATCTACTATGCAATTGCTGGTAATGAAAGTGGTCTGGAAAATGACCAGATTAGATTTGGTCTGACACCTCAGTCTGCTGCAGCAGGTGATTACATCACCTTCTTGACTCAGGGTAGTGGTCGTCAGGTGCTTCTGACCGAAGTCTTTGGTGGTAAAGCAGAAGCAATCGTTGAGACCTCTCGCTTCCTGGAAGGTGAGACTGTATTCCAAGGATCTAATGTTGAGACTGCAACTGCAACTGGCACAGTTTCAACTAACACTGGTTGGCAGATTGGTCCTAAGATTCTTAAGATCGTTGACTATGATGGCGACTGGTTGGCAGGTGAAAAAGTCACAGGCACCATCTCTAAGGCATCTGGTCTGATTGATAACCTGAGCATTGCTCGTGGTGTGCTGAATATCGGATCTCTCACCAGGACTCCTGGTAGATTTATCGATGACGTTGGTAAGCCTTCTGAGATTGTCCAGAAGATTCAAGACTCCTTCTTCTACCAAAACTTCTCTTACGTTATTAAGTCTGAGACTCCTATCTCTAACTGGAAGACTCAGGTCCTGGAGAATAACCACGCTGCTGGTTTCGCACTCTTCGGTCAACTGCAACTGACTGGTGGTAAGGACGTGTCTGGTCGTAAGATCGGCACCGAATTCACCAAGCAGGTGAATATCAACAACTACAGTAACGTCAACCAGATCACCTCTTTCGGTGCAGCACAACCTATCTACACCGACTTCAATAATACTGAGGTGCTCTTCCGTAAGAAGCGTCTTACCTCTTCTGAGGAAATTCTGACTTCTATCGTTAAGAAACTGGATAACATTTCTGATAGATTCAACGGTATCGACAAGCAATTCCCCATCACAGTTGAAGGTGAGCAAGTTATCGTTAACCAGAATCAGTTGATGATCACCATCAACGGTGTGATTCAGGCACCTGGCGATTCCTATCAGGTGGTTGGTGGTAACCTCGTATTCTCTGAGGCACCCAGACCTGCATCTAAGGTTAATTACAGAATTATCGAAGTTACACCTACTCCAATTTACAGAATCAATCTGTATTCTGGTCAGGCAGGTATTCCTAACTACGGTATCTTCCCCACCCTGGGTCAGCAGATCCAAGGCGAAAACTCTGATGCATTTGCAACTGTTATTGACTCTGGCACCAACCACTTGGATGTTATTAACATCACTGGCGGTCCTTTCGAGTTAAATGAAGAGATTGTCCGTGGCACTCTCTTCTCTGCACTGGTCCAATCCGTTGATCTGCTCAATACTGACACCATCTTCCAATTCGGTGAGTCGATTACAAACCTGGAAGGTGACACTGCAATCATCGAAGAGACTAACCTTGTTGATGGTGTTATCAGCGATCGTCTGGTTGTTAGTAAGACTTCTGGCACCGCCAAGTATGAAACTGGTATCTTTGACCTGAAACTGAATGAGTTTATCTACTCAGCATCTTCTAAGATCGCTGGTCAGATTACATTCATCTCACCTTATGTTGATCCTGTAACTTCCGACATCGTTACTGAGTTGGAGATCAACCCTGGATCTACATTCTACGGTCTGCTGTTTGAGCGTCTGGTTAGTATTACTAATCCTAACGTTATTCTGGATGATATCTCCAAGTCTTCTATTACTCCTACTGAGTTGTATAACGATGACGAGCGTATCAATGCTGACTTCCTCGACTTTGAAGAAGTCAGAAGCACTGAAGTTACTTACACTGATCTGACTGGTGGCACGATTGCTCAAGGCGATGTCATCAAGAATAGAAGAGTTTTCTATGGCAACCCAACCTCTGCATATCATGGCACTGCAGGTAATAGATTCTATGATGCTGCAACTCGTATCAGAGAGAATAAGCAGCAACTGATTGATTGGGGCGATGCTGAGATCGTCGTTGAGCATCCTGACTTCTACTATCCTGGAGACATCCAGACAAATGAGTGGAGCAGATTTGCTGACGCACATCGCTTCATCCAGAAGAATAGACAATACATCGCTGCTAAAGCATACGATGATATGAAGGCACAATTCCCTTCATTCACCGATCCCAATCCCGCTAAGTGTAAGCGTGACATGGAGATCTTCATGGAGTCTCTGGGTGCTGACATCTATCGCGGTGGTAACGTCTACATCCGCAAATTTACCCAACAATATTTCGATAGTACTGGTGCTCTAGTTTATGTGGATGGCGAGACTCTTGAAACTCGTTTTGCATATGAGAAAGTCAAGGATTATGTCCTTCTTGCTATCACCAATAACCTGAGTGGTCAGTATACCGCTCTCTATGGTCCTGACGCTGGCACTGTATATGATGCATATCAAGATCTGACCATCACTGCTGACCCATCACCCAATGATGACTATGGCACAGCTGGCAGCAATGTTGACAACACCGACCCTGATGGTTGCTCAGATGTCCAAGATGCTCTGACAACTCTGTGGGAGATTGTTGATGAGGCACTGACAAATGGCACTCTGTCTGAGTTGCCTGATGAGCAAGTTGGCACTTACTCTCCTGGTCAGGTCAAGTGTCGTCGTGACGCTGGTCTGTTTGTCGATGCTCTGGCAAATGACGTTGCACAAGGTGGCAACTTCAACATTGTAGAATTCACCAAGTCATACTTCGATGGTGCTGGTGTCCCTCTGACGAATGGTCTGGTTGGCGAGACTGCTGAGTCAATCACTGTCTTCAATAAGATCCGTGACCTGGCATACAGAGCAATCAACAACCTGCTGTATGACAAGGATCTTGAGATTCTCTACGATCCCCTGACCTACGGTGGCACTGCTCCTGGTCAACTGTATGATGCAAACTATGCAAATGGTAACAACCAGGATATCAACAACTGTGCTGATGTCCGTGCTTACATTGCAACCCTGACAGATATTGCTACTGTTGCAATTGCTGCTGGTAACCTCAATAACGTCAACGCTCTGGCATCTGTCAGCGACGGCACATATGTTGACGGTGAGACAATCCGCACAGCGAAGATTGCATATGACAATAAGTCTTCTGGTCTGTTTGTCCTCGGTCAGCAAATCCGAGGCGTTACCTCAGGTGCAGTCTTTGAAGCCGTTGGCGTCAACTCTGGTCTGAAGTGGATCTTTGCTGGTCCTATCACAGGCACTTTGCAAGAAGGTGAGCTGATTACCAACTCAACTCTGGCAAATCAGGGCAACGTTGTCCAAACCAAGGTCAACAAGTACTTCAGACTCGATGGGCAAAAGGCACTTTCCTTCCCACAAGCAGGTTATCTGGTTGCTGCAGATTCTTATGATTATGCATTCGGCACTGCAGATGACTTCACTATTGAAGGTTGGTGGGCAGCTGCAGGAGTAACTGGCACACAAACTCTGGTTGACTTGCGTCGTAACGATGTAAACGTTGGTCTGCGTCTGGTAATGGATGGCAGCACCCTGAGAGTTTACAACGGCACTACTCAGTTGATCTCTGGTGGCACTATCACTGCAACTCTCTGGCAGCATATTGCTCTGGTGAGAAACAACAATGTCCTCCAGTTGTATGTGGATGGCACTCAGGTTGGCAGCAACTATGTTGATACCAATGACTACCTGTATACAAAGGTAACTATCGGTGCTGACTTCAACGCAGCAACTGGATACACTGGTTTCCTCGATAACTTCTTTATCAACAATAAGCAAGGTCTGTATACTCAGTCCTTCATCCCTGCCACACAGGTTGATTACACTAATGACAACATTGTCTTGGGTCTTAATGGTGAGGGCGACTTCATCTGCTCTACGACTGAGACATTTGCAACCTTCACTGGATCTCGCACCTCTTCGGCAACTGCTAAGGTCATTGACTACGAAACTAAGTCTCTGATCATCAAGGATGTTGATCTGGGTAGAGCAGAGCAAAGAAGATGTGCAGACATCATTGAATTGAATGATGCATGGATTGCTGAAGAGGCAGTCGGAATGATGAAGGCACAATTCCCCGACTTCATTCTGCCTGGTGATGATCCTGCTAATAACTCTTACGGTGGCACAAACTACTGTCTGCGTGATACCAAAGATTACATCATTGGTGCGTTGATTAAGGACCTTAGAGAAGGTGGTAACTATCACACTCTGTATACCGCTCGCACATACCTGGAAGCATCAGGAAAACTGAAGCACGTTGGTAACGAGATTCTGCAGACCCTTTACACATGGGATGTGGTTGGTGACATTATTAACACTGTAATTACAACCACAAGTCTGGATCTGACAGGATCCTACAGTGAGAAACTGAGAATTCCTAACAACTTCTCTTCACCTGCTTCCCAAGCAGTCCAAGATGAAATTCGTGCTCTGATTGATGATCTCCTGCAAGTCCTTGCACCAACCCGTAATGGATTCAAGGATTCTGGTGTCCTCATCTGGAAAAACCGCGATTACATCGCAGAAGAAGTTGTTGGTTACCTCAATGACAAGTATACCAAGGACATTGATGGCACGGAGACCAACTTCCTCATCATGCCTGGTGCAGGTAGCTCTGGATGCATTGATGACATCAAGAATTATATCCTCCCTGGTATTATCGGTGACCTTGTTACAGGGGGCACTTACAACACCAAGGCAGTAATCGACAACTATCTTGACTCTCAGGATAATATCCTGCACGTTGAGCATGAGTTGAATCCCATGCTGGATGCCTTTGCATACGCTAAATTCCTGTGCCTGAAAGCAGCAAACAACATGCTGGTTTCTCCCAATACCACAGTTGCTGAATTGGGCGTGCCTGCTTGGGTCCAAAATGGCGATTACTACGAGCCTCTCTATACCACCAGATCAGCATATCGTGATGACACTATCACTATTGACACTCAAGGATGGCCTCAGACTGGAGTTACCAACTGGAATAACTTCTATGATGCATGGAGACTGATCAAGGGCAATCAGAAGCTGATTGCTAAGGAAGCAGTGGCAATCATGAATGATCTGTCCAAGTATCAGACATTCGAGATCCCTGGTGGTGCTGTCAACTGTGAAGATGACATTGAGGACATGATTGATGCCCTCCTGCACGATTTGCTCCATAGTTGCAACAAAGAAATTTGGGAAGCAGCGGAGCTCTACATCGAGCCTGAGGACAATTCACTCAAGCATATTGAAAGTGAGTGGGAAGCATCTGTAACCACATACAAGATTGTTAGAGACCTTTGCACTCTGGCAATGCGTAATGCACTTGGTAGAGATTACATCGAAGGAAATGGTCCTGGATCGACTTCTGTCCAATCCTACGAGCAGAATCCATTCGAGATCATGTATCGCGATACTGCAGATGCTATCGACGCTAACATTCGTCTGATTGCGGAAAACGCTGTCTACGACGGTATGCAGCAATATCCTTCATTGAATATCAACGGTGGTATTCGTGGCGGTCAGGAATTCGATGTTGTAACTGCAACTTACGACCCTGCAAACGGCGTTTCGGTCATCAACCTTGGGGCTGGTCATGGACTGGTTACTGGAAACAGAATCACAATCCAACCCGAGTCTATCGGTTTCACCTGCACTCTGGATCAAAACAGTGCAACCAAATACTATCCCCGTAAAGGCGATGGTAACTACAACGCATCTATTGCAATTACTGCACATACTTCAGATACGATCACGGTAAACGTGGGTGCATCTGGTGTTGATGGTCAGTATGCTCACACCTTCGTCACCGCTAAGAAAGGTGCTGTGGTCTCCAATGGTTACATCGATTGTGTCCATGACACCACTGATATCCTGAAGTCACTGGTCTTCAACCTGAAGTATGGTGGCGAAAACTGGATGCAGTATGCTGCTGAATTCTATGTCAACACTGCAAATACTATTCAGCACCTGAGTGGTGTTACAACAGAGTCTATCTGGATTCTGGAGAGAGCACGCGACCTGGCGAAGCGTGCAATGAGAGATCAACTGATCACCAACAATGCTGGATGGACTGCAGCACAGCGTTACTACGATGCTACGCCACAACCCACCAACCAACTGAGAAATGTTGATCCTATCAGTGGCGTTGATATTACTACGTTTAACAACATCTCTACTAGAGATTGGGGATTCCGCACAGTTAGCATCAGCACTAACCCTGCAGTTGGTGTAACGCCTACTGAGGACGCTGTATTTGAATTTGATACCATCCTGCCTAGCAGCGGGTTGACTGATTTTACTTTCCTGTCATTTGGTAACAACACTTCCCAAGGTCTGTATCTTGGATTCCGTGACAACCAAACTTATCTGAGACTGCGTGCTGGTAACTCCGACACCACTGTCGCAGGTGGTGCTTCACACAGTGATACTGGTCTGGCATTGGTTGACGTGCCTGTTGCTGACCTGATTGCCGATGGTTACTTCGATGATAATCGTCACCAGATTACTATTGAGATCCGTGTTGGTGGTAACCAGATCCTTGGCGCTGGTCGTGTGAGAATCTGGATTGATGGTAATCAAATTGGAGAAGGTCAGACCCCTGGCAACACTTCTACGGGTCTTGGCGAAGCGGCAGGTATCTGGTGTGCAGATAACAATAATGGCACTTACGGTGGTGGTTATGCTGCTGCTTCTGTGCCCGCTGGTGAAAATAACACAACTGCACCTCTCTCACCTTATGCTCCTAGCGATCTGATCTATTACAGAAACCGTCAGGTTGATCCTGGTTTCACTGGCACTGAGACTTCAGAAATCGAAGCAAGAATCGATACTCTGATGCAGGTTGTTACTAACGCAATCTCCAATCCTGGTAACGTTGCAAACAATTCCTACAGTCTGCCTTATATCTGGCCTATCAAGTATACGCCTGAGAAGGCATATAGAGATCTGACAGTCAGCTATGACTACAGTAATGGTGGTCAAGATCAAGATGGTTTCTGGAATCAGACATGCCCTAATGTCGCATCTGCTATTGATACACTGTTTGACATTGTTATCAATACCATCACAGAAGCTGCAGTCAATAACAACAATTACTTGACTGGCGTGCCTAAGACTCTGCCCCCAACTAACAACACAGAATATCAGGCAGGCACTTGCCATAACGAGCAATCTGCTATCGACACTCTGTTTGATATCATGATTGATACTCTTGGTGGTGGCACTAATAATGAGAAGCATGTTGCAAATATGCTGCTCTTCAACCACCAGGCAATTACACAAAGAGTAATTGATCAAACTACTGCAAACTATGCAACCACAAACGTAGATATCTCCTTCGCGGATGCTGTCTTGCGTGCGGTTAGATATGACATGGTTACTGGCGGTAACGCTGGAGCATTCCGTCTTGCTCAGACGTGGTTTGATGGTGAAGGTAACTTCATTGCCTTCCAGGATACAACCAGATCTCACCTGCTCTATGCTCTGACACGTTGTCGTGAGTATATCAAGAGTGCTCTGTATCTCCTGGATGAAGATCCAGGTTGGGCAGGATATCCCACCTTCGCAGGTGATGATGGACAACGCTTTGAGTGGTTCCAGGAAGCAGCAGAGTTTATTATTGACTCCTCTCTCAACCCTCTGGAATATGCTCTCGAATTGAGCAAATTCCCAACTGAAGCAAGCGTGACCTTCGTGGCATCTACGGATGCACAAAACATGAAGACCTCGCACGAAATGGGTGTTGATTACAATACCGATCCTGCTCTGGTCTTGCTGACACCTGTTGTGGAAGTGGGATATGAGCGTGCTGAGTATCGCATCAGAATCAACCGTCCAAACCAATTCCGTCGTGGTGATGTCCTGCAGTATATCCCTGCATCCCAGACCTCCCTGGAAGGACTTTCTGGTCAACCCTTCTTCTATTGCATCACTGCAACTGCACAGTGGTTTGAGATTGGTGCTCACTACATCCACGACGGTCGCTTTAAGAAACTTGAGGTTGATCTTACCAATGCAGGTCAGCAGATCTTCGCAGTCACAAGACGTAGTGGCATCACTCGTGAAACCACTGTCTTCCCCGAAGATCCTTCAGAAACCCCAATCCAGGGTGGATTTAATCCCGCTGACGTGCTCGTGGGATCCACCTCAGAAGCAACTTCTGAAGTTGGTAGAGTCCAGTTTAACGAAGCAAACATCTTCAAGGTGTTTGAATACTATCCCCTCACCAACGTCTCTTCTGTCCTGGGTGTATATGACCAATTCATCAACGGAGAGCAAGTTGTTGTCCAAGGTGCTACCGCTAACAGCGGATATGTGCTCCAGACAACTCCCGCAAATAACGAGGGTGAGTCATTTGTAAAACTTCTCAATCGCGCAGGTGTTATTAACCCTGGTGATGTAATTGAAGGTGTTGATAGTGGTGCTACTGCAACCATCGGCACTGTTGAAAATAGATTCCTGCTCGACGTGACCTTGGGTGACTTCGCTACGGGCGAATGGTTCTTCTCCAAGGACTCCTCCTACGAGGGTTACATGGATACCTACGTTAACAAGGCAGGGTCCCTTACAGGTAATACTGGCGGTCGTATCACGATCGATGTTGAGACCATCTCTAACGCTTGGGAAGCTGGCGATGTTATCTACGGTAACGTCACAGACTACATCTTGGAAGTCAAGGGTCTCTCTGGCACCCAGATTCAACTTAACCAGTATGTCCACGGTGTTGCAATTTATCAGATTGACCTGGGAGTTACAATCACGGATACAGGTGTCTCAGATACCTTCCGCGTGGGTGATGAGGTATCCTTGTTACAAGGTACCACAGAGAAGAATCCTGGTTTCCGTGCAACCGTAACTCAATACATCGATGGCACCAACGCTGATCCTAGCGATCCTAACTATGGCATCCATCGCCTGTTTATCACCAACTTACAACCCGTGGGTATTGGTGCTGACATCACTGAGTTGACCAATCCTGCCAACAACATTGGTAAGATTGATATCGGATCTAACTTCCCAACAATCTACGCTAACGTCGTTAACGTAACTACAACCACATATTCTGCCTACGGACGTGTTGCTTCAATCGTGCAGCAAGGTATCACGGCAACTATCTGGTTGGAGAATGTAGTTGGAGAATTCCTCGACAACATGTCTCTTCAGTCCGACTACGGATGGGGCGGTGGTGTTTCCAAGGCACGCACACTGGAAGGTCGCGTTGAGCGTTACTTCCGTGGATTCGACGGCACTCAAACTCAGTTTGATCTCACAATCTCCAATGGTGAAGCATACTTCCCCGATCCCGCAGGTCACCTGCTTGTCTGGGTCAACGGTGTGCTGCAACCTCCTGGTGGTAACAACTCCTACGTTGCATTCTCCGATAAGATCAACTTCTCCGAGCCACCTGATATCGGATCTGAGTTTATTGGTTACTACGTTGGTAAACTCCGTCAACTGGATGATATCAGCTTTGAGTTTGACTCCTTGAGATCTTCCTTCAACCTGAAGCGTGACGGTCTCTTCTACTCACTGACGCTGACTGAGGGTGTTTCCTCTAACGTGATTCGCCCAGAAAACAACATCATTGTTTCGCTCAACGGTATCATCCAAGAGCCTGGTGTTGCATACGAGATCGTTGGTTCTAGAATCATCTTTGCTGAAGTGCCTCGCGCAGGCGCGACATTCGTTGGATTCTCCTACATTGGTAGTGACGCTGACGTGATTGCAGCAACTGTGGTGCCTCCCATCGAGACTGGTGACAGACTCTTCATTGAGGGTGAGGAATTCGGTCGTGAGGTCGCTCTGATTGAATCTTCCAACTCACTGATCACGTTTGAATACACAGGATCGGTCAAGGGTCGTAACGCACAGGCACTGGCAAACATCACTTCTGGTGAAGTTACAAATGCTCTGCTCACCTCCCCTGGTGACGGTTATACCAGCATCCCCAACGTGGACGTTATCTCTTCCACTGGTTTCGACGCACGCATCAGAGCACTGATGGGTGTTGCAAGAATCGATGTGAAGGACTCTGGTGTTAACTACGCTTCTGCGACAGTTGCAGTTGATAACGAGGTCCCTGATGACTTCACCTCACCCGAAGGCACACCCGTCAATGGCGGTTTCGATGTCCTCGCGGGCGAAGGTAGCGAATACACTGGCGGCACAACTGTCACGCCTGGTGCAATCGCAATCGCTCAGGATCCTGTCAACGTCACGGTTAACCAGGGCACTACTGCATCCTTCACGGTTGTGGCAACGGTCACCAATGATCAGACCCTCAACTACCAGTGGCAGAAGAAGGAGTATGGCACTCAGACTTGGCTCAACATCATTGGTGCTAACCAAGCAACATACAACACTGCGAATACTGTCCAATCTGATGATGGTGATGAATACCGCGTTGCTATCACGGCAGCGGGTGCAACACCTGTCTACTCATTGTCCGCAATCCTGAGCGTCCAGACTGGTGCTACTGTAATCAGTAACTTCAGTCCCGTCCAGATCTTCGATGACAACTAAATAAAAGTAAAAAGCGATGACTGCAACCGCCAGTTATGACCAAGCCACAAATATCCTCACGGTGGCGGCAGATGGACTGCCCAACCCCGTGGGGTATGGCACGTTCCCGAATGAGAATAATCCCAACTCAGTAACTGAGCAGGATTTTGATCACGACTTCCTTTATCGTGGTGGCACGTTTGGTATTAGTCGCACCTTTGATAGTAATGCATGGGTCCAAGATGGATTCATCAGATCCATTTCATTGTCACTGAATGACAATGGTTTGTTTGGCACTGATAACGAGATTCGTGTTGGTGACCATCTTATGTTTACCTTCAGTGATGGTATCAAGAGAAAATTTGTTTATAAAGGCACCTCATTTACTTCAATTGAAGATGAGTGTTGGTTAGCATCTGATGATCGTCTTGACCTCATTATGAGGACTCAAGAAGCAGGCACGACTGGCACATATGAATACTACGATCAGAGAAATGCTCGCCTAGAGACACCTCTGGGTATGATTGGTGTTGCTGCTAATGGTGTAGCATTCTTTAATCCTAGTGCTGGTGGAGGTGGGCAACCTCCCATTGGATTTAATTGGAATGCACACTTTGACCCAGACATCGTAAACTTCGGTCCTGATAATTGCGGTGGTCACCCTGAGCAATCAGGACAATACCACTATCACGATAGTCATTTTATCGATTGCTGGAAGGCAAATTCAGCAATGGCTGGTTATAACGACTATTACGGTAGCACACAGTTTAATGGTGACAACATCAGACATCCTGATGGTCACTCCAAAATGCTCGGCATTGCTTTTGATGGATTCCCTATCTACGGTCCTTACAGTTATAACGACCCCTGGAATAATCTAAGTGGGATCACAAATATGACCTCATCTTATGGTATTAAGGATAATGAGGCACCAGGGAGACCTGAGTATGGTAGTGACTCTGACAACCCTCCTGCAGGGGCACTGATACAGGACTGGGAGTATGTAGAGGGCACGGGATCACTTGACTACCATAATGGTAGATTTTGTGTGACACCCGAGTTTCCTAATGGCACATATGCATATTTTATTTCTACGGATGCATCTAATGTAGATGTCCCAACATTCCCATATTTGATGGGATTCACACCCAGAGAAAATCTGGATACAACCTTCACTATTGAGACTGTAATCCCCGATCCTGGCGAGGGTGGTGGCGGTGGTGGCACACCTCCTGCACCTCCTACATTGCAGTTTACTCTGCAACCTCAGAATGCAACCCAGAATGTTGGCGAGACTGCAACCTTTACAGTTGCTGCTCAAATCCTCCCAGAAAATGGACCCATCTCATATCAGTGGTATCGATCTACTGATGGTGGATTTGCGTTTGCTGCGATCACTGGTGCAACAGGCACTAGCTATTCAGTGACCGCTTTGGCATATATGACTGGTTACAAATACCGTTGTCGTATTAGAGGACCAGTCCCACAAAATAATGCAGAAAACTCACCTCTCGATTCTAACTCTGTCACTCTGACAGTTACTGGATCTGGTGATGGTGGAGATCTTGCTAACCGCTTCGATAGCACTACTAGCACAATGGACTCCACAATCCAAACCTTCGACGGCACCTAAATAACACTGTAAAAGAGTAACCATCCATGGCCAAGCAAAACCTTAGTATTGGTAACACCGCTAATGACGGATTGGGCGATAGTCTCCGTGATGGTGCTATCAAACTCAACAGCGTCATTGACGAAATCTATACCGCTCTTGGTAACGATACCAACCTCCAGGTAAACGTAGGGACTCCTGCAGATGGGCAGGTATTGCGATGGAATGGATCTGCTTTTGCTGAAGCACATTATGATTCGTTGACAGCAAATCTGAATGTCAAGACATTCCAAATCACATCCGAATCAAATGGTGATGTGGTAATCCAACCTAACGGCACAGGTAAGATTAAGTTATGGGGTGGCGGCACTGGTGATGCTCTGACTTATATTGATGGCACCAGTGGTAAGTTGATGTATTCAAACCATGTGGATGCCCTAACAGATCTTCCTGATGCTGCTACTCATCATGGCATGTTTATTCATGTCCATAATGAAGGACATGGTTACTTTGCACACTCTGGTGCTTGGACACAGCTCCTAGATACAGGATCATCCATCGGTGATATGGATGACGTTGACCTTACAGTTGGCGGTGGTCCTTCTGACGGTCAGGTCCTGAAGTGGAGCACTGCTAACAGTAAGTGGGAGCCTGCTAACGATCTTGTCGGTGAAGGTGGAACTGGTGGCACTACTCAAAACCTGTTTGAAACTATCAATGCTGACAGTGGATCAACAACTGCCTCAGCAGCAACTGATACTCTGACTATTGCTGGCGGCACAAATATTCAGACATCGATCACTGGAGATACAGTCACTATCAGCATGAGTGGCACTCTGGGAGATCCTGATCAAAACCTTTTCTCTGTAATTGGATCCGACAGTGGAAGTAAAACTGCGAATAGCACTGCTACTACTATTAACTTCGTTGGTGGCACTGGAATTAGCACTGCTATCAATGGCGATAACCTCACTATTACAAACGACTCCCCTAACGTAGTCCAAGAAGTTTATCGCACTATCAGTGGCGATACTGGATCTACTACAGCAGCATTGTCTACCTCAACGTTGAGCATTGTTGGTGATACTGGCGTATCCACAACTGTCACCTCCAACACGGTAACCATTGGTGTTACAGGTCTTCTCCCCACAGCAAACTCTAATGAGGTGCTGATTTATGATTCAAATGATGGTTGGGTAACACAAGAATCTGCTGGTGTTGGTTTTGATATCGTAGGTAACACAGTCAGTGGTTATGTGTTTACTGGTGGTGGTTACAACAATACCAGTGGTAACCCAACAATTTATGTCTATCGTGGATTCACATACAGATTCAATAACCTGACTGGCAGTGGGCACCCATTTGCAATCCGTCAGTCTGCAGGTGGATCTGCAGTGACAGGCATTGCTGGATCACAAGATGGAATCCAGTATTGGACAGTGCCAATGACACTGAGTGCTGGCACGACATATGTGTATCAATGCACTCTGCACTCTGGAATGGTCGGTAACATTGTAGTGGTCTAATAGATGACAAGGACAGTCCCTGGAAGTGGCGCAGTAATTAACCCTATCTTCAATAGTATTTTTGGAGTTAGGGAAGTTTACGTTGAGAATGGAGGATCTGGGTATGACCCCAATGATCCCCCTAGACTCCGTATTACGAATAGTGGCACGCCAATTCGTGAAGCAGTCCTAAGACCAGTTATTGAAGGAACTAACGGTGAAATTACTGCCGTAGAAATCCTCGATCCTGGTGAAGGATACGATCCCCTTCGTCTAGAAATTACTGATGAGAATGCAGATGGTCATGCTACTGGTAACGTCTTCCTGAAAGAAGATGGATCTGGTGGCATTGACTTTATTCAGATCACTGTCCCAGGTGATGGTTATTTTGATACTTCTGCAGAGATCAAAGGTGGTGGTGGATCTGGATCTCAGTTAGTCCCCGTTACAGGTCTTATCACAGGTCTGACTATTGAGAATCAAGGTCAGAATTATACAGAAGAAGATGTCAACATCGTTATCTCTGGTGGCGGTGGTCAAGGTGCTACTGGCGTTGCATCGGTTAACAGATTTGGTCGTGTTACCAGTGTCCAGTTAACAAATCAAGGTGAATTCTTTGAGACACCTCCTCTAATTCAGATTATTGGTGGTGGTGGATCTGGTGCTACTGCTGAAGCATTTATCGATCTTGGTGTTATTACAAACATCGATCTGCTGTCTGGTGGTGGAGGATATGTAAATGATCCTCAAGTTATTTTTACCAGAGATACTGATCTTGTTAGAGAAGCAAGAAACAGACAATCACTCAACTCGGTCCTGTATAACCTGACAGGTCTGTTGACAAATGTTTCTGCTAACACAGACGTAATTAACGTTGAAACTACAGATGCATATCCTGGATCTGGAAAACTGCTGATCGGCAGAGAAGTTATTCGTTATACAGGTAAGACTGAGACTTCTTTCACTGGTTGTGATAGAGGAGTCAACTTCAGATTTGACCAAAAGGTCATCCTTGATGGATTGCAGGATGATCCCAATACAGGACTTACCAACTATACATTCCAAGTTACTGACAAAGTTAGACGTGTTGTAGAAAACTCTAACAACCGAGTTGCAGTTGTTTATGACTGGATTCAATCAGAAAGAGCACTGTATGTAACTTTCGAGATTGACGAGTTGGCATTTATCGATGCTGGCAGATCAGGTGAGAAAGCAAAGATCGTGGCATTCGTTGCTGGATCTGCAGCATCATCAGGGACAGGTCAAGAACCTCACACATTGGTTGAGGTAGAAGGTGAGGATATTGTTGCATTTACAAATCCATTGTCATTGATTCTTAATCGTCGATTTGAAGACGACGACGAATCATATACTGATGAGAATGATGTTGTCCAGTATGGTGATGGCATTCCTGATTTGATCAACACCGCTACAGAATTTGAAAATCAAATCAATCTTGATGGTGGTATTGCATCATCTAAATATGGTATTGAGGAGACTATTGGTGGTCAAAACACCACTCTCTTCCAAGTGGGTGATCAGGTATATGACGGTAGTCCTCAACAGTTGGTTGCAACTATTCAGACTGCAGGTTTGCTTGGTGACGGTGAAGCACACCAGTCAACAGGCAGTATTGTTATTGAATACATCAATAACCTGATTAGTTTCCAACCAGGAGAAACAATTCAAGGTCTGACGAGTGGTATTACAGCAACTCTAGTTGCTTCATCTACAGGACCTAAGACAGGTCAATTTACACTGTCAATTTCTGACATCGTTGATAACGATCCTACATATAAGTGGGCAGTCGGTGAAACGCTGCAGGGTAGTCTCAGCTCTGCAACAGCAACGATTAAGACTGTTGAATATACAAAGTATGTAAGAAACGAGGACGAATAAGTCCCATAAATAAAAAGAAGGCAATTTCCTTAAAATGGCGCTACTTACCGACCAGTTTAGAATCTTTACTGCCGAAAGGTTTAGAAAGTCTTTGGAGGGTCCTGACCCTACTCAGTCTGACCTTGATGCTGGTAGTGATAGAGATCGACTGTATGTTTTCATCGGTCGTCCTCAAGCATGGGACAACGAGAATGCACCCCCAGACCCCGTGGATTCATTCCAGGAGTTTGCGGATGACTATTCCGATATGATCTCCATGAAGAGGGTGCTGGCGAATGATACTATTCAGGTTATTAGACGCACCGACTGGATTCCTCCTGAGCAAACCACTGGTGGCTTGGGTTATGTTTATGACATGTATCGTCATGACTATAGCTCAACTAAGACCGCATCTTCTGGTGCTACCAAACTTTATGATGCAGACTTTTACGTTGTTAACTCATCGTATCAGGTATATAAGTGCATTTATAACGGAACATCCCCTAGTGATCCTAACGGTAAGCCTTCTACTGTTGAGCCTACGGGTACTTCAACTTCTATTATTACCACTGCTGACGGTTATCGTTGGAAGTATATGTATACGATCCCTGTGGGTCAGGTGCTGAAATTCTTCTCCAATGAATACATGCCTGTGCTGAGTGACACCGCTGTGGTGTCTGACGCAATTGGTGGTGAGATCGATACTGTTATTATCGCATCCTCTGGTGCTGGTTATAACAACGGCACTTATGAAAACGTGCCCATCAAAGGCGATGGCGTTGGTGGTCGTGTTTCTCTGGTTGTTGACGGTGGTCGAATTGTCTCGGCAACAGTGACTTCGGGTGGTAGCGGTTACACCTTTGGTAAGGTGGTGATCGATGAGGTCAACGGTATCGGTGCTGGCACAGGCACAGGTGGTAACGTTGAAGTGGTTGTGCCTCCTACCAAGGGTCACGGTGCAGATCCTGCTACCGAGCTTGGTGGTTTCCGAGTCATGATCAACACCAAGTTTACCTACGCTGAAGGTAGTGGTGACTTCCCAACTGATAACGACTACCGTCGTATCGGTCTTGTCATCAACCCCAACAAGTATGGCACGCAAGAATTGACTGCTGACCTTACGTTGTCTGCAACGAAAGCAGTTATCTTTGCACCTTCCTTTACTGGTAACTTCCAGACCGACGAAATTATCACACAGTCTCGCACAATTGGTGGTCAGCAAGTGACTGCTCGTGGTCGTGTGATTTCCTGGAATAGCACCACAAAGGTCCTTAAGTATTACCAGAATAGAATTGATGGTATCTTCCCAGAATTTACTGGTAACTTGATTGAGTTTGAAGGTGGTAACCCTGTGGTGGGTGCTACATCAGGTGCATCTGCTGACCCTGATATCAACTTCCCTATCGTTTCTGGTGCGTCCACTCGTATCATTAACAACACTGAATATGACTTGGGTATGGCGTTTACCAACGGTTATGCAAAACCTGAGGTCCAACCTAACAGTGGAGAAGTTATCTACATAGATAACAGAGGCGCGATTACTCGTGCTGGAGACCAAATCGAAGACATCAAAATCGTAATCGAGTTCTAAGATGCCCCAGAATACTAACCTTAACATCTCTCCTTATTTCGACGATTTCGATAAGGATAAGAACTTCTACCGAGTGCTATTCAGACCTGGGTATCCTATCCAGGCGCGTGAGATTACGACCCTGCAGTCTATTCTGCAGAATCAGATCGAGTCAATTGGTCAGCACTTCTTCAAAGAAGGTGCAATGGTCATCCCTGGTCAAGTCGGTTATGACTTGAATGTCCAGGCGGTTATCCTACAGCAATCCTTCTTGGGTGTCGATGTCGAAACTTACAGGACTCAACTTCAGGGGCAAATCATTGAGGGTCTGACGACAGGTATTAAGGCAAAGGTCCTTTATTCTATTCCCGCCTCAGAATCTGAGCGTGGTTACGTTACTCTATACGTTAAGTATATTGAGTCTGGTGATACTGTTTCCGAAGCATCTATCACCACTTTCCAAGCTAATGAGCAGTTGATTGCTGAGAATGAAATTACTTTCGGCACAACACTGATTGAAGTTGGATCTCCTTTTGGTCAGTTGCTGCCTGTTGAATCAACTTCTGTTGCTTCGACTGCATACATCAATGCTGGTGTTTACTTCATTAGAGGGCACTTTGTTGATGTCCCCTCCATGTATCTGATCCTGGAGCAATATGATAACAATCCTTCCTATCGTGTTGGTCTGGAAGTTAGTGAATCTATTGTTACTCCAGAAGACGATCCATCACTGAATGATAACGCAGCAGGCACATCTAACTATGCTGCACCTGGATCTCACAGATTCAGAATCAGGACTCAACTCGTTAAGAAACCAATTAACGATGAGACTGATAAAAACTTCATCGAATTGCTGCGTATCAACAATAGTAAGGTTGAGCAATTCGTTACTGCAACTGCATACTCCGAGCTGGAGAGATCTCTGGCACGTCGCACCTATGAAGAGTCTGGAGACTATGTTGTAGATACCTTCACCATTAAGGCAAGAGAGTGTCTGGATGATGGTTTCAACAATGGTGTGTATCGTCCTGGTGAGATTACCGCTCAAGGTAACATTGCATCAGATGAGTTGATTACATATGAGATCTCTCCTGGCAGAGCATATGTGAGAGGATATAGGACAGAATTCCTGGTGCCTCAGTATATTGATGCACCTAAACCCCGTGACTATGAAGGTGTCCAAAACGGTATTATCTCATTCCGTCTCGGTAACTTCGTTAAAGTATACGATGTATATGGATGGCCAGATCTGACTGGTGAGGGTGTTACCTCAGCATACCAGACTCTGGAAATGTATGATGACTGGACTCTGAATTCTGCTAACACTACAACTGGCAGAATGATTGGTCGTTGTCGTGCAGTCCAAATTCAAAAGGACACAGACACTACTTACGATCTGTGGATCTTTGATGCTCAGATGTTTACTGCTATCAACTTTGCTGCAGGTAACAACTCTGTTACTGTTGGTGACGTGCTGAAAGGTCGCACCTCCAATGCTCGTGGTTTTGTTGCTGACGCTGGTAGTGGCAACTGGTGTCAACTGGAGCAAGTCTCTGGCACCTTTGTGAATGGTGAGGTTATTGAAAGAGATGGTCGTGTTATCGGCACTCTGGAAGCAGCACACACCTTCAACCTGACTGATACTAGATCCTGCTATGGCAGAAATAGCACTAACCAAATTACATTTGGTGCTAACTGGTTGCTGAATGACCAGGCAGAGATTGAAGCATCTACAGTAACTATTGATTCTGCTAACAACCAGATTGAAGGTTTCCGCACCAAGTTTGTGCAAGACCTGCGTCCTGGTGACGTTGTGACTACAACTAACTCCACCTCAGAAGGTGAGAATTCTATCAGAATTGAGAGAGTTGATCCTCAGTATATTAAGACCATTACAGGTAATGCTTATACTGGAGCATCTAATGTCATCTTCAATGACCTAGATCAAACTGTCAGAATTGATAATACCCTTGCTAAGGGCAGCGTTGCTGACGGCGAATATGGCACTTTGGTGAGAATGCGTCCTTTTGTATTCCAGAAGGACTACCAGAATGGTGAGCTTACGATTGATACTCCTCGTATCTCGATGAGATCGATCTCTGACGAATCATTCTTTGTCTTCCGCACCTTCAACAACAAAACTGTGGTGTCTGGTGGTGTTACCGTTTCACTGCCTGAATCCGAGCAGTTTGCATCTCTCGATGATGAAAACTATATGCTCACCATCTTGGGTGAGTCTGGATCTGCATATAGCGTGGGTCAAAACCTCAACATCGATGCTCTGAATGATGCAGGCACACTGACAGTTACCTTCGGTGCTGATCGTCAGTCTGTGACCATTGATGGTCTGACTGGTGTCAATACTGTCAAACTGACAGCACTGATCTCCAAGAATATCGTCTCGAAGAAGATTAAAACCGCCGCTAAGATGCGTGCGATGAAGGTCATCAGGACTCGTAACAATAACGACCAACAGAAGTATGGTCTTGCTTACGGTAACCTGTATGGCACCAGAATCGAAGACGAAGAGATTTCGTTTGCATTGAATGATGTTTACAAAATCCACGCTGTATACGAGTCTGAAAATGACAGCGATGCAGAGCCCCCTTACCTCACTCTTACTGAATCTACCTTCTTCGACAACGGCTCTGTTGTTGTGGGTCGCACCTCAGGTGCTAGGGGACGTGTAATTCAGTTTATCAACAGCACACTCCGTCTCTACGTTGTCCAACTCAACGAAGTCCCATTCCTCCCTGGTGAGACTATCGATGGTGTTGATGACGACAACACTCCTCTGACTGCTATCATCGATGACGCTGAAGGATCAGTGTTTAAGGGTAGTAAGGTTGTCACAACTCAGTATGAGTTGGAGCCTGGTCAGAAAGCACACTTCTATGATGTGTGTAAGATGCTGAGACTGCCTCAGTATACTCCTCCAATCCGCAAACTGCTGGTAATCTTTGACTACTTTGTCCATGAATCATCGGGCGATTACTTTGCATCTCAGTCCTATACAGGTATTGGTTACAAAGAGATTCCCAAGTATAAACTGGACGGATCGATTAACTTCCTGAAAGACCAGATTGACTTCCGTCCTGGTGTTGGTGAGTTAGCATCTGGTGCTGGCACCATCACTAACGAATTCTATGTGAATTGTGCTTCACTTGACTTCGGTGCTCGTCAGTTTGATACCTCTGGTGGCTCTGGTGGATCTACCATCTTTGATATTCCTAAGGTGGCAACTGAGATCCGCATGGACTACACCTACTATCTGCCTCGTGCAGACAAGATCTTCCTGACTCATGAAAATGAGTTGAGAATCGCAAGAGGTGTATCTTCTGAGGATCAACCACCCCCAGACAATATCCAAAACGCAATGCTCTTGGCACAGCTTGAGTGTCGTGCATATGTGTATGACGTTGAGCGTGATGTCCTGATCTATCCTGAGATCATCCGTCGCTATACCATGAAGGATATTGGCGATCTGGAGACCAGACTGTCACACGTTGAGTATTACACCTCACTGTCCCTGCTGGAGACACAGGCAGAGAATACTAAGACATACGATGACAATGGTTTCGACCGCCTGAAGAATGGTTACGTTGTAGATGACTTCACTGATCACACTATCGGTGACGTGCTCAACGTTGATTACAAGTGCTCAATGGACTTCAAAGAGGGTCACCTCCGTCCTGCACACTATACAACTAACGTCCCTCTGCAACTGAATGCGGCTTCGTCTTCTAACATTGTAAGGACAACTGGCAACATGGTGCTGCTGCCTTATGAAGATCTGGCAATCGTCACCCAACCATATGCTTCTAGGACAGAGAATGTAAACCCATTCAACGTGTTTACCTTCATTGGTCGTATTGACCTGACTCCTGCATCTGACGACTGGGTTGACATTAAGCGTCTGCCTGCTCGTGTTGAAAACGTTGAAGGTGACTTCTCTGCTGTTGCTAGAGACCTTCAGATTGACCAGAATGGTTTTGCTCCCATCCAGTGGGGTGGTTGGCGCACAAACTGGACTGGTGAGTCCTTGGTATCTACCACACAATTCAGAAACAGATCTGGTAGTTTCGCTGCTGGTGGTCGTCGTCTGGGTCGTCTGGGTCACGGTCAGGGTCGTCAACCCATCTTTGTCCACGAGAGACGCACATGGCGTGTTGTTAACAACCAGGCACGTCAAGGTATCAGGACTCGTGTTACTCCCAAGATTGATCGTAAGTCACTTGGTGATAGTGTCCTGTCACAAACAGCAATCCCCTGGATTAGATCTCGTAACGTGTCCTTTAACGTGGACCGTATGAAGCCTCGCACAAGAATCTATGCATTCTTCGATGGCGTCAACGTTACTGGTTATATCACACCTAAAGTTATCGAGTTGGTCAAGTCTTCGACTGCTGATCCTCGCTCTAATGAAACTCCTTTCGTTGAGGGTGAGACTGTTATCGGTCAAAACTCTGGTTGCCGCTTTAAGGTTGCCCCTGCAAATGATGCATATAAGACCGACCCTTACGGTGTTGGTGAAGCAACTCTTGCAGAGTCTTATGCATCAACCACACCTTTCCTGAATATCGACACCCAAGTGTTGGCAGAAACTGTCAACCCCAATTTCTTTGGTAACTTCCAAACTGGTGAGGTGTTGATTGGTCAGACCTCTGGTGCTCGTGCAGTTGTGAAGGATCGTCGTCTCCTGACTGATAACATCGGCAACTTCCGTGGATCCTTCTTTATTCCTAACCCTGGTAACGACTCCAACCCCCGTTGGGCAACTGGCACCAGGACCTTTAGATTCACTACATCACCCACTAATAGTAGAGCAAATGATGAGGTCACCTCATCTGCAGATACTACTTACAGTGCAACTGGCACCCTGAGGACTGTCAGAGAGAATATCCTGGCAATCCGTAATGCTGAGATTGTAAGAGACACTGTTAATGATGCTCGCACGGTTATTACGACCAGGACTGAAACACGTCAGATTGGTTGGTATGACCCCCTGGCACAATCCTTTATTGTTGACGAGGAAGGTGGTGTATTCCTGACTGGTATTGATATCTTCTTCAAGACTAAGGATGCCAACATTCCTATCTCGATGCAGATCAGGACCATGGAGAATGGTTATCCTACCAAGGACATTCTGCCCTTCTCTGATACCACTATCGATCCTGATCAGGTAGAGCTGTCTGATAACGCAGCAGTGCCTACCAGATTCACCTTCAGATCACCTGTTTATATCAAGCAATCTACTGAATACTGCTTCGTGCTTCTGTCAGACTCCAACGAATATAACGTTTGGATCTCCAGAATGGGTGACATCGATGTCTCTGGCACAAGGACGATCTCTGAGCAACCCTACGCTGGTGTGCTCTTCAAGTCACAAAACGCATCTACCTGGACTGCTGACCAGTATGAGGATTGTAAGTTTACAATCTATCGTGCAGAATTTACAGCAAATCTTGGCACTGCAATCTTTAATAATGCAGACCTGGGTAAAGGTAACGGTGGTATTCACAACCTGATTGAGAATCCTATCCTCACCATCAAACCCAAGCAAACTCTGCTGCTGCCTGCAGGTCAGAATTATAACTTCACTATCGGTGCAAGAGTGTTGCAGTCACCTTCAGGTGCAAGCGGCACGATTACTGAGTTTGATGCAGTTTCTGATCCCGAGCGTGTCACTATTACCGATATCGACGGTCAATTCTCAGCAGGTTTCCTTGATGCTAATGGAGTGCCTTTCCAAGGTCTCGCATCATCTCAGTCTGTTGGCACATTTGTCTTGTCGGCAATTTACAACGGCACATTTGAAGTTGGAGATACTGTAACTGGATCTACTTCTGGATCAACAGGCACAGTTACTTCTTATGATGGAGGCACCAATACCCTGCTTCTTAACTATCTGTCATATGAATTTGATGCATCAGATACCCTGACAAATGCTAGTGGCACATCGGCAACGATTACCTCTATCGCATATTCAGGTGACTCTTATAACGCATATCCAACTCAGGCACCTAGTTACTCACATGATGATCAGGAAGTTGCAGTCTTCCATAGAAACCATGGTATGCACCAGCGCACTAACAATGTAGAAATTGAAGGTGTGACATCTGAAGTGCCTCCAACAACTCTGACTTCTTCTCTGTCAGCAGGCACTACTTCTATTCAGGTGCAGGATGCATCGCAATTCCATACCATCGTTGGTGGCACAAACATCGGCAACCTGAATCCTGGTTATCTCAAGATCAATGATGAGATCATCCAATACTCCAGTATCTCCACTAATGGTCAGGTGATTACTGTTGCAACTGGTGGTAGAGGTGCTGGTGGCACTGCTGATGTAACTCATGAATCTGGATCTGTTGTCGAATGTTACAACCTTGATGGTATTCCTCTGACACAAATCAACAAAGTCCACGAGAAACTTGAGTGTCCTTGGATTGACTCTTACATGATCGCTACTGATTTTGTTGCAACTAACGGTATCAGAGGTGGTGGCACAGGAGTGTTTGCTTCACAGAATGTCCAGTTTGAAACTCTGACTCCTACCATCTCTACGATGGTGCTTCCAGAAACCGAGATTACTGCTCGTGTAAATACTACTACAGCAACGTCAGTTGGTGAAGGTGGTGGTGAAGGTGGATCTGCACCTCGCGACCAAGCATCCTTCATTAACAATGGTCAATACCTTGACGTTGTGCTCAATGAGGAGAATCATTTCACCACTCCTCAGATGGTCGCATCTAAGATCAATGAGCAAAACAAACTGGATGGTAACAAGTCATTGACAATGGCATTGCAGTTGACAACTGAGAAATCTTCTCTGTCTCCTTGTATTGACCTTGACAGATTGTCCTTGATTACTACAACTAACAGAGTCAACTGGTGGCCAGGTGGTCCTGCTCCTTATGGTCAGCAGTCTGCTATCGACCGCACACAAGATGTTTCCACTCTGCCTAACGGCGATCAAAACGACGCTGTGTATATCACACGTCTCGCACGTCTGGGTAGTGAAGCAAGATCTCTGAAGGTTGACTTCCAGATCACACGTCACCCTGCTACTGAAGTCCGCGTTTACTATCGTGCATTCAAGGCAGGCGACACCGCCGATCCTAATACCCTTGGTTGGGAATTGGTTGGCGAACCTCTGACAACTCAGAATCAACAGTATGACTCAACTCCTACAGATGAATATCTGTGGAAGGATTATGCATACGAGAAGAAGGGTCTTACCTTCAACGCATTCCAGTTGAAGATCGTCATGAGATCTAAGAATCAGGCGAGAGTCCCACTAATTGCTGATCTAAGAGCAATTGCTCTAGCTACTTAAAGCTAGTTTGTTTCAACCCTTACATGGTTGATTATAATTATTATTAGTTACTATGTCAAGTCCAAACAAGAAGACTGATCACATCGAAACCTACCGCCCAGACCTTATCCCTGTTGAGGGTAAGGACGGGTGGTTTAGGGATCCTGATTCAAATGCAATTGTCAACTGTAATAAAACGCAGTATGATGATTACATGGCTGCATATCGCAAACGCCAGAGGAAGGATGAGAAGTTTGAGGCTTTACAAAGCGATGTGGATGGTCTAAAATCTGACTTGTCAGAAATCAAATCGTTACTGAAATCATTAGTTAAAGGAGACTGAAAATGCCTGCTGACGTGACCGAGACTGCTTCCCAAGAGGAGCTGCTTGAGCAATTCCAAACCCGTTATCAAAACCTGCTTCGTGAAAACCAAGAGCTTTCTAAGAAGATCAAGGACAACGAAGCGACTGCCCTGAAACTTCTTGGTGCTATTGAAACCCTTGAGTATCTTGCACCCAAAGACGAAGAGGCGGAAGAAGAAACTCCTGCTGCGGAGTAAAGACGCAGCACCCCCGCAAGGGGGTTTTTTAATGGCATAAATAAACAAGAAAGACCTTTGTCTGTTGCTAGGATCCTTATAAACAATGGCAAATAGAATCCAACTTAGACGTGACGGTGCTCAGCAGTGGGCAAACGTCAACCCTATCCTTGCTCAAGGCGAGCTTGGTATCGAAATTGATACCTCGCGTCTTAAGATCGGGGATGGTGTTACAGCGTGGAACTCTCTCAAGTATGAGAGACCGCTTGAAACAGAATCAAATACCGCTAACACCCTGGTCAAACGGGATGCTGACGGTAACTTTGAAGCAGGTGCCATTACTGCCTCACTGATTGGTAACGCTGCAACTGCTACCCGTCTGGCAAACGCTCGCCAGATCCAACTGGGTGGTGACATGTCTGGTAGCGGCACGTTTGATGGATCCTCAAACCTGACCATTACTGCAGAATTGAATTATGTGGTGGCACTGCCCCACTACGATCCTGCTGACCTAGACGCAACAGGCACCTATACTCGTATTACGGTTGACTCCCGTGGTCGTATTGTTGACGCTGACTCTCCTTCATCCTTGGCAGCGTATGGTATTGCAGACGCACAACCTCTGGATACCGATCTGACCTCTCTGGCAAGTATGACAGGTTTCGGTCTGATTTCTCGTCAGGCTGAAGGTGCTCTGGTTAACCGCACCATCACTGGTGGTAGTGGTCGTATCATCGTCCAGAATGGTAACGGTCAGTCTTCTAACCCATTTATTGACCTGGCAGATACCACGGTTGTGGTGGGTAAGTATAACCCTATTACAGCACAAGACCCTCTGGTCAATCCTCTGGTCAGTGCTACAACTGGTGAAGAGACCGTCAATACAGTCAACCTTCAAGTTGACAGATATGGTCGTCTGGTCTACGCTAATACCTCACCTATCGCTACGGCAAGGGAGGGCGCGAAAGCTGGCACATCTTTCACCACTTACGATAACGCTACTGCGTATCCTAGATTCAGCAAGATTATTGCATCTAATGGCAGAGTATATCAGGCTGCTATTCGGGGGATCCCCGCAGGACTCGGCGAACCTTCACACAACACCCAACAAGGCGATACAGACGATCAGGGTGGATGGAGAGACCTGGGTACTGATGCCGTCGAGCAAAAGGGTGTTGCGAGTTTCGACCAGGAAGACTTTGACGTAGACGCAAACGGTCACGTCACCATTAGCGAGAATGCAATTGAGAATGCTCAGATGCAATCTCATGGTCTGTTGATGTTTACTGACCAAAATGCAACAGAAACATTTGAGCTCGACCGCGAGCGCACGACTGATAATGCTTATCATGGCATTACCACCATTAACCACGTTAATGTTAATAACAGGACAGGGAGTAGCGTATTCCGTGTCACTGGTTACGATACTGCTGAGTATCCTTTCCAGCCTGGCATTCTGGATCAGGGCAATTCCTATCCTGCTATTACTCCTGACGACCCTAATGGTAACGGTAGTGCAGACTGGGGATCGATTTACACTGGTCTTATTGACATTAACCTCGATACTACCATTGCTGGTAACATTACTCTTGACGTTACAAAAACCAACCAGTTTATTAAGCGAACGTCGGGTAATGTAGATTTCCACCTCGAAGTAGATGAGGCGGCAGATCGCAACATGAATATCACCGCCAACAATGCTGATGCTGGCGGCACTGCAAATATCAATATCACTGCTGACAATGAGATCACGATCTCCAGCACTGACGCTGCATACTTTGTTAACGTAGAGGACTATAGATTCCAATACAACGTTCTGAGCACCCGTGACGCTACGATGGTGCTCGATCCAGGGGACGATGATGCAGCGACGGGTCTTGTGAGAGTCCGTGGTGACCTGCAGGTAGATGGCACCACAACCACTGTAAACTCAGTGGTCATGACTGTCCAAGACCCGATCATCACCCTGGGTGGTGAGGATACTCTTACAGTAGATGACAATAAGGATCGCGGTATTGAGTTTAGATACTATGATACTCAAGAGAGATTCGGATTCTATGGTTGGGACGAAGATTACGCGGACGCTAACATTTGGTCTGGCACTGGCGGGTATCGCTTCCTCTACAACGCGACTAACTCAAGCGAAGTTTATTCTGGCACTGACGCTGCTGTCATTGCTGGTAACCTCCGACTGACCACTAATACAGATTCCACTTGGAAGACACCCACAACAGGCACCTTGGTGGTGACTGGTGGTGCAGGTATCTCTGCTAACCTCAACGTTGGTGGCACTACCTACATCCAAGGCAATACTGAGATTGACGGCACTGTTGACATCGATGCCAACTTCGCAGTTAGGACTGCTGGTCATGTAGACAAAGTTACTATCGAAAGTGCTACAGGTAACACTGTTATCGAAGGCACCCTGGATGTCCAACTTGAAACAGAAATCACTGACAACTTGATTGTCCGTGCTGACAATAAAGAATTCCTGATCAAGAATGATGCAGGTGTAACTAAGTTTGTTGTTGATACAGACAATGGTAACAGCGTCATCAGCGGCACCGTTAATATCATTGGTGCAACTGACATCGACGATACCCTCAATGTAGATGGTAACGTTACCCTGAATGCTGACTTTGACCTGGATGGCACAGCGACCTTCCACGACACTATCCACATGGATACTGGGTCGAAGGAGTTTAAGATCTCCAATGGTGGTGCTCAGAAATTCCAAGTTTCGTCTACCAACGGTAACACTGACATTGAAGGTAGTCTGAATGTTGGTGGTTTCAATACCTTCGAGCGCACCAACAACATCGCAGTTGATGCGACCACCTCAGAATCTGACATTACCTTGGCCACCGATGGTGCTATCACCGTCGCTGGTGGTGTCAACATCGAAAAGGATGTGAGGATCGGTGGTGACCTCTACATGGACGATCGCATTGTCGTCAAGGATGCTGGCACTGCTCGCACCCGTCCTTCCCTGATGAATAACCTCGATGTCCTGTATCGTCAGGTCATCGGTGGTAGTGCAACACATAACGCAACCTTCGCTAGCGACACAGGTGCTCAACTGAGAGTCACTGGTGGTGTGGGTATCGGACAGGATCTCCACATTGGTGATGACCTCTACATCGGTAAACTTAACACTAACGATACTGTTGAATTCAGTGTCCTGGGTGAGTCTGGTTTCACAACCATCGGTCGTGTGGGTCAGGGTAACGCTACTGACGGTGCTCTGGTTGTCCATGGTGATGCAACATTCAACCGTGAGTTGAATATCACTGGTGCTCTGACGACTATTGGTGATTCCAATTCAGATGTATTTACAGTCAACGCTGTCTCTACCTTTACCGACAACGTAACTGTCGAAGGTGATCTGGAAGTTGATCAGAATGTGATCATCAACCAGAATCTCACAGTCCACGGCACAACCACTACCGTCAATTCTACGGTGGTCACTCTGGACGATCCTATCGTCACTCTGGGTGGTGACACCGCTCCTGCATCTGACGATGGCAAGGATCGTGGTGTTGAATTCAGATACTACGATTCGACTGCTCGTGTTGGTTTCTTCGGTTGGGATAACTCAGCATCACGCTATGCTCTCTATCACAACGCTACCAATAGCAGCGAAGTATTCAACGGCACCAGATCTGGTCTGGATGCAGGTAGTGCTAAATTCTTCGATACCACAAACTCCTCCTCTTCATCCACAGGCACACTGATTGTTGGTGGCGGTGCAGGATTCGGATTAACTGTTAACATAGGTCAGGACCTTTTCGTAACTAGAAATGTTGGTATCACTGGTAATACTAATATCACTGGCACTCTTGACGTTGCTGATGACTTCGCTGTATCTACGACCTTCACAGTCGATGCACAGACTGGTAATACTTTCGCTAACGGTACATTCACTGTTAACGGCAACAGCACTATCGGTAATGCTGGCTCAGATTCTCATACAGTAAACGGCACAGTCCAGTTTAATCATGCAGTCACTGCTGCTGAGAGATTCAACATCAGAGACCTCAAGATTGGCACAGATGGATCTCGCGAGATCGGCACTCTGACTGGCAACCTCATCCTTGACTCCGCTGGTGGCACTGTCAATATCACAGATAATGCTGACGTAGACGGTAACCTCAATGTTGATGGCAATACACAGATTGATGGCACGCTCACAGTCGATGGCAACACGACTATTGGTGATGATGCGGCGGATGCACATGTCATTACAGGCACTGTCACCGCCAACCAACTTGTTACCGCCGTATCGGGACTCTACGCAAACGATGTCCGCATTGGTAGTGGTGCAACAGGAGGAAGCAGAGGAATCTACGCCGATGGCGGATCGCTAGTCCTTGATTCTTCTACCAATAGTGTCCAAGTTGCTGCTGACTTTGTTGTCACTGGTGCAGCGCAACTGAGAGGAAACAATACAATCGGTAATGCTTCTACCGATACTCATACAGTTAACGGTCCTATTACCTTTAACGAGGCAATCACTTCTACTGACATCACTGCCGACTCTGTGCAGATCGGTGTCTCTGGTGCATCTGAGATTGATACCTCTGCTGGTAACCTGACACTGGATTCTACTGGTGGCACAGTCATCGTTGATGACAACCTCAACGTCTCTGGCAGCAGCATCTTCACGGGTCAGGTGACTGTCAATGACAGCATCATCATTGACTCCACTAACGAAGCATTTATCATCAGATCTTCTCTGGTTGATAAGTTTACTGTTGACTCTGACAACGGCAACACTTTCATCGCGGGCACAACACAGATCGAAGGTGCAACCACAATCAACGACAATGTTGATATCAATGGTAACTCTGATGTGTCTGGCACTCAGACCATCGGTGGTGTAACAACCATCACTAATACCACTAACTCATCAACTGGTAACAACTTCTCTGCCTCTGGTGCTCTGCAAGTTGCTGGTGGCATCTCGGTTGCTAGAGACTTGGCAATCGGTGGTGACATGCAAGTCTATGGTGACTTTGAGGTAGACGGTAACGTCGTCCAGAAAGGTAACCAGGAATTCCGTGGTCGCGTTGAATTCAGTAAGAATGAGACTCCAAACCGTTTGGTTGCTGATGCTGCAATCATGGTTACTGACGGTGGTATCACTGTTTACGAGCATTCTTACTTCGGTCAGAATATCTACATTGGTCCCGACCAAAACACCAAGATCAGTCTCTTCGGTGCTAATGGTAACGCTACGTTTGATGGCACGGTTGAGGTTTCTACCCTCAGTGCTACCACAGGTAATATCGCTACTGTCAACACGACTTCTAATGTCAACGTTGGTGGATCGATTATCGTCAACACTAACAAGTTTATCGTCGCAGGTGCTTCTGGTAATACAGACATCGCTGGCACGCTTGACGTTGCAGGCGCAACTGTAATTGATGACACCTTCAACGTAACTGGTGCAACCGATCTTGATAGCACTCTGAATGTTGATGGTGCTACTACATTCAACGCTACCATCACTCAAAACAGCACGTCTCTCTTCAGAGACAACGTTGTCCTCCGTGGTGCTTCTAAGGTCCTGCAACTGCAGAATGGTGCTAACGTCACCAAGGTTGAATTGCAATCCACGACTGGTAACATCACTGCTGCTGGTCTGACTACAACAGGATCTCTGGATGTAACCACCAACACAACTATCGGTGGCACTCTGGGTGTTACAGGTCAGATTACTGGTAACATCACTGGTGATCTGACAGGCACCGCAGATAAGTCGAATCTGGTTGATGTCACTGAGACAGCAACTTCTAACCTGACTTACTATCCCACCTTTGTTTCTGCTACCAGCGGTTACACTGAGATTCGCACAGACTCTCAAAACCTGTCATACAACCCCAGCACCAACACGCTGACGGTTGATAACTTCAAGTCAGTTACCGACTTTGAGATTCAGGGTAACTTGAATGTTACTGGTGCTTTGACCTTCTTCCAGTCGCAGGTTGGTAGTATCGCTAACCACGATACTGATGCTCTGGCAGAAGGCACGACTAACCTCTACTTCACTAATGAGAGAGTTGATGATCGTGTTGCTGCTCTGATCAATGGCGGCACAGGTATTACGGCAACGTATGATGACCTGGGCAATCTCCTGACTCTGAGTGCTGAGTTTAGTGAGTTTGACACTGACGACATCGTAGAGGGCAGCGCAAATCTCTTTACCACTGCTGCTCGCACCCGCTCACACTTCAGCTATGGCACTGGCATTGAGCATGATGGTAATGGCACTCTGTCAGTTACTCAGTCGGACATCAATACCGACAACGTAACTGAAGGATCCACCAACATCTTCTTCACTAATTCCCGTGCTCGCTCTGCATTCTCTGCTGCTGGCGATCTCAACTACAACGCTTCCACAGGTGAATTCAGCATCAGTCAGTCTGATCTGAATGTCGATGATCTGATCTCCCTGACAGGTCGTGCTAATGGTTCTACCCATCTGGCAGCATTCGGTGGCAGCACCATCTCTGACAACAACACCATCAAGGGTGCTCTGGGTGAGTTGGAGACCGCTGTTGAGGCAAATGCCGCTAACCTGACTGCTGCTACTGGCGCTAACCTGGATCTGTCTCAGAAGTCCACTGTGGACTTGGCAGAGGATACAAACCTCTACTTTACCGACGCTCGTGCTGACGCAAGAGTTGATGCAGGATTTGCTGCTAAGTCTACTAGCGACCTGTCTGAAGGCACTAACCTCTACTACACTGACGCTCGTGCTGATGCACGCATCGCTCTTGCTGCTCCAAATTATGCTACCGCTTCTCAGGGCACACTGGCAGATTCTGCTACTCAACCTGGCGATAACATCAGCACCCTGACTAATGATTCTAACTTCATCGATGCAGCAGGTGCTCCTGTCCAGTCCGTCGCTGGACAGACTGGTGCTGTTACCCTGGTTAAGGGTGATGTTGGTCTGGGTAATGTTGACAACACCTCTGACGCTGACAAGCCTGTCAGCACTGCTCAGCAGACCGCTCTGGATGCTAAGCAAGACACTCTGGTTGCTGCTGATTACTCCAGCGATACCACAACCCTGGCAACTGCATCTACTGTTGATGTAACCATCGCTGCAGGTCGCAGTGTGAATGATGTCCTCGTCTTTGCTGATGGTTTGATGAAACTGCCCACCACCGATTACACAATCAGTGGCACCACTCTTACCTTCGCTGTTGCTCCTGGTAACGGCGTAGTCGTCCACGTCCGCTACCTTCCCCTCGGCTGATAACTAATGGCAACTCTAACCTCCCAAGCTGAATTGGCGGCGTATTGTAAGCGCCGTCTGGGTGATCCTGTCGTCGAAGTAAACGTCTCCGACGATCAAGTTAATGATGCTATCGAATACACTCTGCAGAAATTCCAACAGTTTCACTACGATGGATGTGAGCGTGTATACCTGAAGCACCTGATCACTCAGGACGTTGTTGATCGTGCCAAGTTATCTACCCAGACGACTGCTAAGGCAGGCACTGACCTCTGGAAAGAAGGTAATGGGTATATCGAAGTCCCTGATCACATTCTTGCTATTGAAGGACTCTTCTCATACACAGATAAAGGATCGTCAAACATCTTTGACATTCGTTATCAGATGAGACTGAATGATTTGTATGACTTCACGTCTACACAGTTTTATCATTACTACATGATCAAGCAGCACCTGGAGACTATTGATTTCCTCCTGGAAGGCATGAGACCCATTCGCTATCATGCTGTGCAAGATCGTCTCTACATTGATTGGGATTGGCCAGCAGATGCTCTGGTAGGTCAGTATGTTGTGATCAAGGCATACCGTGCTCTCGATCCTACAACCTGGAATGAGATCTACAATCAGTTGTGGGTCAAGGACTATGCAACTGCAAAGATTAAAAAGCAATGGGGCACAAACCTCACCAAGTTTAACGGTGTCCAGATGCCTGGTGGCATCACACTGAATGGTGAGATGATTTACAACGATGCTGTCAACGAGCTCAAGGAGCTTGACGAGCAACTCCGCACCCAATGGGAGCTTCCACCTCTGGACATGATTGGCTGATATGGCACTCAATCCTTACTTCACTCAAGGCACTACAGGTGAGCAGAATCTGCAAGAGAGTCTGGTCATCGAGCAGATCAAGATGTTTGGGAAAAACGTATACTACGTCCCACGCACCTTGGTCAAGGAGGACACTGTATTTACAGAAGATACTCTGTCAGAATTTAATGATGCATTTGAGATCGAAGCATACATCGAAGATGCTTCAGGTTTCCGTGGTGACGGAGATATGTTTAGTAAGTTTGGGGTGAGGATCTCTGATCAATGCACCTTTGTCATTTCTAGAAAAAGATTTACTGAGGCAGTGGATGATAATACCACCCTCATCGTAGAAGGTAGACCTAACGAGGGTGATCTGATTCACTTCCCTCTGGCAGGTAAGACCTTCGAGATTCAGTATGTAGAGCATGAAGTCCCCTTCTTCCAGTTAGGTAAGATTCATACTTGGGGTCTTCGCTGTGAGCTGTTTGAATACAGCGACGAGGACATCGATACTGGTATTGCAGAGATCGATGCTATCCAAACAAACTTTGCTGCATCCATCAAACTCACCATGGATCCTGGTGGCACAGGAGACTTCCAGATTGGTGAAGAGATTGTGGGTGATCTATATCGTGCAAAAGCAACTGCAACTATCTCTGGTGATGCGGTAGATGCAATTACATTAACCGATGCTGGCAATCATTACAACCAAGCATTACCACCTACAGTTACTATTACAGGGGGTGGAGGAAATGGTGCTACAGCGACTGCTACAGTTAACGCTAGTGGGCTTGTTACTGGCATTTCTATTACAAGTGGTGGGAGTGGTTACAATTCTGAGCCTACTATCACCATCGACTACAGTCCAAAAGACAATAGAGCCGAAGTCAAGTCCTGGAATAACACAACCCGTGCCCTAGAAGTTGTCAATCGCACTGGCACATTCAACACTGGTGAGACTGTTAAGGGTCTGACCTCAGGTGCTCTCTGGAGTCCTGAGACTTACAATACACTAAATAATACTAACCTCAGTGATACCATCGATCAAAACTTCAACATCGAGTCTGAAGCAGATGATATCCTTGACTTTACTGAGACAAATCCCTTTGGCGAATTTGGTGACGCAGACTGATGTTAGGCACTTACTCATACCACGAAATCATTAAGAAGACAGTTGTCGGATTCGGCACACTGTTTAACAACATTGAGCTTCGTCGCACAGACAATGCTGGTAATATTGAAGAGGTCATGAAGGTGCCTCTGGCATATGGTCCTAAGCAGAAGTTTCTTGCAAGACTTCGCCAAGTTGGTGATCTGACCCAGAAGGATCAGGTGCAGATCACTCTGCCTAGAATCTCGTTTGAGATCAATGGCATCTCTTATGATCCCACTCGGAAAGTATCTCCCACTCAATACATCAGAAACACAACTGATAACGGGAAGCAGGTCAAGATGTTTGCACCTATTCCCTACAACATCAACTTTGAGTTGGCGATTCTCGCTAAAAACCAGGATGATTCGTTGCAGATCCTGGAGCAAATTCTTCCATATTTCCAACCCAGTTTCAATATCACAATGACACTGGTGCCTGAGTTGGGTGATAAAAAAGATTATCCAGTCACACTCACGTCGGTAGATTACCAGGATGAGTATGAGGGTGATTATGACACACGTCGCACGCTGATTTATACCTTACAGTTTGTTGCCAAGACCTATCTCTACGGTCCTGTCAATGACTCCACCAATGAGGTTATCAAGAAAGCGATTGTGGATTACTCCACCCAGATGGATGTCCAGAATGCTCCTCGTGAGGTGCGTTACACAGTCCAACCCGATCCTATTACAGCGGATGCTGGTGACGACTTTGGTTTCAATGAAATGACGAGTTACTTTACCGATGCAAAACAATACAACCCCGTCACAGGACAAGACGAAGACGTTTGATGGCATTGAGGATGCTATGGATGTAGAGACGGAAGTCGTCCCTGCAGAGCCAGCACCTCTTGCTAAAGCGGAAGAGATTGTTACTTCTACGAAGGAGCAACTCAAGAAAGACTATGAATACACTCGTGGCAATCTCTACTCACTGATCGAGAAGGGTCAGGAAGCAGTAGATGGTATCCTTGAGTTGGCACAGGAATCCGATCAACCTCGTGCTTTTGAAGTCGCTGGACAGTTGATTAAGCACGTCGGTGACGTAGCAGACAAACTGGTAGACCTTCAGAAGAAGGTTGCCGAGATCGAAAATCCCAAGAAAACCAAAGAGGTCAATACTACAAACAACACTATGTTTGTTGGTAGCACTGCAGACCTCGCTAAATTTCTAAAGTCTCAACAAGATAAATAACATAGTAGGAGTAACGTATCACCATGGCATCTAACGTCGTAACACCAGTGCAGTCTTTGGGATCCCTGACTGACAACGCAGCAGACCCACAGACAACTGCTGGACATATTGTGAAGACGGGAATCTACCGTATCATCAATGCGGACTCTCATAGCAATCATTTTGCCTGGGGTGGGAATCCTAATGTCGCCACTGACATGGTTATCCACACTGCCGTCGATGGTGCTGAGTTGTTTAATCTTGCCAAACCCAAGAAGTCAAGCATCATTGCTGCTACTGCTGCATCACCTTGCGTCTTGACTGTTGGTGGTGGTGGCACTCCTGCTCATAACATTGTTGTTGGTGACTACATCACTATCACTGGTGCTGCTGTTGCTGCTTACAACGTGACTCACGTTGAGGTTACTGCTGTTACTGACACGACTATCACAATCACTTCTGATCAGTCTTCGAGTGCTGCATTCACTGGATCTGCACAACTGGCCAATAGCATCAAGATTCAGGCGAAAGGTGATACCAACAATGGTCTGACCATGTATATCGACGAAGTGCAAGTATCTGGTTGATGATATGCCTGCCGTCTCAAAAAAACAGCAGCGTTTCTTCGGGATGGTCCGAGCTGCTCAGAAAGGTGAAGGAGCGTCATCGCCTGAGGTTGCCAAAGTTGCTGCCAGCATAAAGAAAAAAGACGCTAAGGATTTTGCATCCACAAAACATAAAGGTCTACCTGAGAAGAAAATGAAGTCATTCAAAGAAGCAACTTACCCTTCTGATTTTAAGAATCCTGATGGATCCAGTAGATCTGTCGCCAAGAAAAAGACTGGCAGACCAAATGCTCAGGGAGACTATGGTAAGAAGGACATCAATGAAGAGGATGCAGATCGCCTGAGAGATCGTCGCATGGAGCGTGGTGGTGTTGGTGGCAACCAACGCTATGACCGTGCCCCTAAAGCACCCAACACCAAGAAATTTGGCACGGGTAAGACCGCTCTGCAGAAAGACATGGAGAAAAAGCATGGCAAGGGTAAGTCTGCCATGGACATCGTAAGAGCAGAGATCGAAGCGAAGCATGGCAAGGGTGCTCTCATGAAAACTAAAAAAGAGGAGACTGAAATGCAAGAAGGTAAGAAAGGTCTCTGGGACAACATTCATGCCAAGCGTAAGCGTGGTGAGAAACCTGCTAAGCCTGGTGATAAGGACTATCCCAAAACTCTGAATGTTGAGGGCACTGCTCCTGGCGACGTGGATCAAAAGATCAAGACTGACCGTGACGGTTATCGTGTCCCTGAGCGTGACGCTGCTGCTGCACGTCAGAGACTGCTTGCTAAGGCAAAGGCAAAGCGTGCTGAGAGAATGAAAGAGTCAATGTGGAATGGCGTTGACATCTTTGAAGAGTTGTCCGACTGGGAGATTGAATTGATCTCCGAAGACATGATTGAGGACATCATCCTCGATGTATTCACCGAAGAGTTGGCAGAGGGTAGAGAGATTGACGCTATCACAGATATGCTCTGTGAGTCTGTTGACTACTCCCTGAGTTTCCTGACTGAAGTATCAGACTCCTACTATGATTCTGCAGTCAAGGCATCCAAGGAAGCATCTAAGAAACCTGAAGTCAAGGCAGCAAACCGCAGAGCGAAACTTGAGAAGATCAAGTCAACTGCTAAGAAAGTCGGTGGTGCTCTGAAGTCTGGTCTTAAGAAAGCAGGTAGCATGGCACGCAAGGGTGCTGTGAAGGGTGCTGAGGTTGCTGGTAAGGCAGCAGGGCACGCTAAGAATCTTGCTAAGGACATGGGCAGTGCTGCTAAGAAGGGTTATGACTCTACTCAGAAGTCATCCTCTTCCTCCTCTAGCGACTCCTCATCGTCTTCATCCTCATCTTCGGATTCTTCTTCCAGCGAGTCCAAGCCCAAGAAGCCTGGTCTGCTCTCACGAATCGGTAGCAAACTGAAGCGTGGTATTAAGAAGGCAGTTGGTGCTGGTGCAAGATCACTCTCCCGTGGTGCTCGTAACGTGGCACGCAAACTGGGTGAAGAGACCCTGACTGAGCGTGGTGACTTCTGGCATCCCGATCCCGAGAAGGATAAGAAGTTGGGTGGTCCTGGTGCTAATCAGCGTGCTCGTGAAGATCGTGCTGCTGCATCTAAGCCCAAGTCTGATCCTAAGAAACTGAAGAAGGGTGAGTCCTACATGGACTATGCTAAGCGTCAGAAGAAGTCTTCTGTCAAGTATTCTCCTGAGTTGCAGAAACGTGTTGATGCTGCTAAGAAGAAGAAAGAAGGTCTCGGATCTAAGATCAAGCGTAAGTTGGGTCTTGGTGAAGACACCATGTCATTCAAGCAGTTTATCGGAGAGTGAAATGACTGTTAAAACTTGTAAGTATTGTGGACTGACTTCTCCTAAGGGGCATCAACGCCCCGCTTCTTACATGGAGAAGCACGAAAAGAATTGCCCTAAGAATCCTGATAACCAATGAAAACGTATAAGGAATTCTTAGAGGGTTGTGGTTGCGACCACAAGAAAAAGAAAGAGAAAGTCAAGGAAGACTGGCAGAAGAAATCTGGCAAGAATCCTGAAGGCGGTCTTAACGAGAAGGGTCGTAAATCTTACGAGAGAGAAAACCCTGGTAGCGATCTGAAAGCACCTAGTAAGAAAGTCGGTAATCCACGCCGTGCTTCTTTCTGTGCTCGTATGTCAGGAATGAAAAAGAAATTGACTAGCAAGAAAACTGCTAACGATCCTGACTCACGCATCAATAAGTCACTCAGAGCCTGGAATTGTTGATTTAACAATTCCTCCTGATGTCTTGTATAAGTCTTAAGAATGTCTCATTTTGGTAAATAGTGGTATACTAGGAGTATCCGCATGATACCAATGCTTGCATTCTATCTATGTGTCCTGTTGTTACTTGCCTGCATATGGTATGGCGGTTACGATGGGACCATGCGCCTTGTGGCATATGCAGATTTACAACTGCGATACGCCTGGGTCCAAATGAGAATGTTTTTCATGCGTCAGCGTCTTAAAAGAGACCTGAAGAAAGCAGGACTGGAGTATGAAAAACTATTCAAGGAGACAAACAAATGACTGACCGACCTGGAGAGGGCAGGGAATTTTCAGACCTGTCTATGACTAGGGTAGAGTGTCCTAAGTGTGGTGCGACCTGGATCAATGGTCAGCACATTTGGTCAGGCACAGGTAAGACTGGTAATGAGTTGGACTTGGCAGGTTTGGTATGCAATACCCTGGGAGACTTCCAATGCATCAATCCTATGAAAGGAAAGGAAGGCGGTGACACCTGGGCGAAGCGTTTAGAAGACCTTGATAAGATGGATGAAGAGTCATCAAACGCTGATAATACTTAGTAACATTGTAACCCCAGTAACTAAATAAGCCAATAGCAGATAAACTTTTATGAAGTTTTTATTCGCGTTTCTGGTTACATTGTTTCTGGCAGCGCCCGCTTGGGCAGTCGATGTTATGATGGGTGCCGATGGTAACCTAGTCTTTGATCCTGCAGAAATCACAATCTCCGCAGGAGATTCGGTCCACTTTATTAACAACATGCTCCCACCTCACAATGTGATTGTGGAAGATCATCCCGAGTTAGGTCATGAAGCTCTGGCAATGTTGCCAGGTGAAGACTTTGAAGTTGCATTCCCTGAAGCAGGTGACTACACTTACTGGTGTGGTCCTCACAAGGGGGCTGGAATGATCGGCACTGTGCATGTAGAATAATGAAAAAATTCAATGAGGTTACACTGAATATCACTGTAGCAATCATTGACTTCCTTTATTTTGGAAGAGACTTTCAACGTTTCTGGGTGCTTGAGGAAATAGCTCGAGCACCCTATTTTGCGTTTTTGAGCGTCTTACATTTCAGGGAGTCTTTAGGATTGCGAGGTCCAGAGCATCTATACTTGATGAAGGAACACTTTGCTCAGAGTCTAAATGAAACAGAGCATCTGGAATATATGGAAAGTAGGGGTGGTAATTCTTATTGGTTGGATCGCGCTTTCGCCAGATTCCTCGTACTTATCTATTATTGGGTCAATGTGGTTTATTACTGGTTGGCTCCTGTGTCTGCATACCATCTGTCATATGAAGTAGAGATACATGCAGCAGAAACATATGCCAAATACTTGGCACTCAACGGTCCCGATGCTAAGATCCTTGAGATCTTGAATGACGAATTAGAGCACAGTCGGGAATTACAAAAAGCAATGGAGATGATTAAATGAAAGTTGGAATGATCGGACTTGGACGGATGGGCGAGGGAATGTCTCGTCGCATGATGCGTAATGGGCATGAAGTCTGGGGATATCGTCGCAACATTAAGAAAGCAGAAGAAGCATACGAGAATGGATATGTCAGTGGTATCACATACGGCATTGAGCAACTCGTAGAAGTATGCCATAGAGGTCAAAGCATCTATGGTGAAAAATCTGGAGAGACTGTCTATACTGAGCAACCAGGCGTCTTCATGATGGTGGTGCCAGCAGAAACCGTGGAGGATACACTCAATGAGCTACTACGACATTGTAGTGAAGGAGATATTATTATTGATCATGGCAATAGCAATTTTAAGGACAGTCGGAAAAGAGCCGAGCGTTGTGCAAAACTGGGCATCGCGTATCTTGACTGTGGTACTAGTGGTGGTGTGTATGGTCTGGAGCGTGGATTCTGCCTCATGGTTGGTGGCGGAAGCACGGCAGTCGATGTATGCCGCCCTCTCTTCGACGCACTCGCGCCAGGAATTGGTGCTGCCCCCAGGACAGGTAACACCGACACAAACTTCACATGGTATCCAGAAGAGTATGGATGGATGCACTGTGGAGATGCAGGAGCTGGTCACTTCGTGAAGATGGTCCACAACGGCATTGAGTATGGTATCATGCAGGCATACGCTGAGGGATTCAACATTCTGAATGAGGCGAATGCAGGAGCACAGTATGTCAAGGAAGGAGACGCAGAGGTCGCCCCAATGGACAACCCTGCCGATTATCAATACGATATTGATGTTGCTAAGGTGGCTGAGCTTTGGCGTCGTGGTAGCGTGGTTGGTAGTTGGTTGCTCGATCTTACCGCTACTGTATTACGCAGCGATAGAGAGCTTAGCAAATTCGATGGGGGAGTATCAGACTCTGGTGAGGGTCGTTGGACTGTCCACGCTGGTGTGGATCTTGGCGTACCCACTCCTGTCATCTCTAGTGCTCTGTGGGCACGTTTTGAGTCGCGCCGTCTTGGTGCTTTCACGGCCAAGGTTTTGAATGGAATGCGTGCTATGTTTGGTGGTCATGACGTTCGCTGATGTCCTTATTTGGGCAGCAATACCCTTTGTACTATCCACAGTATATTTCGGGTTACGAAAAGGTGAAAATAACTACTACGAATCGGACAAATATGACGGAAACGGCACCGCTCACTAGAGGTATTGTTATCTTCGGAGCAACGGGAGACCTTTGTAAGAAGAAACTAATCCCTGCACTATACAAACTCTGGCAGAAGGAATTGCTGCCAGAGAATTTCTTGATAACTGGTGCTGCCAGAAGAGCACCTACTGCAACTCAATGGAAGGAGTCACTGGGAGAATACCCTGATGACTTCCTCCATCAACTCGATTATCAGTCTGTAGATCTGGACAACGTAGAATCACTGAAGAATCTCCCAGACTACATGGACGACATGACTTATTTCTTGTCCGTACCGCCAGAGAGATATGAGAATGCTATCATCAATCTCAAAGAAGCAGGATGCCTCGACGACCCAGAAGCATCCCGTGTTGTTATTGAGAAACCCTTTGGGCACGATTATAAATCTGCTGATCATTTATCTAATGTGGTTAGCAGATATCTACGCGAAAAACAAGTTTATCGTATTGACCATTATCTCGGCAAAGATACTGTCAACAATATTCTTGCTACACGGTTTAGTAATATTATTCTTGAGCCGCTCTGGAATCGGAATTACATAGATGAAGTCCAGATCTTTGCATCCGAAACTATCGGTTGTGAAGGTCGTGCTCAATACTACGAGACTGCTGGTGCAGTCCGAGACATGTTGCAGAATCACATCTTGCAAGTCATGTCTCTAATTGCCATGGAGCCTCCTTGCAGAATGGATGCTAAAGAGGTTAGACGTGAGAAAGTTAAAGTGCTTGCTGCTACACGTTTAGGGGAGGACACTATCTTTGGACAATATGAAGGTTACAAATCTGAGGAGGGCGTTGATCCTAACAGTCACACTCCTACCTATGTTGCTGGTACTCTCTACTGTGATAACTGGCGTTGGGAGGGAGTTCCTTTTCGCTTCATGACAGGTAAGAAACTACCTTACCAGTGTGTAGAGGTAGTTATCAAACTAAAGACCCCACCGCTAAAACTCTATGAAGGAGAAGTTGGAGATCGTATTGTCATTCGCTTACAACCTAATCCTCATCTTGACATTCGTATGGACATTAAGTCCCCTGGTCTGGAGGATAACCTGGAGCTCGCCACTCTCTCCCATGACTATCCCCAAGATAGAGCAGTAGACGGATATGAGAAACTTCTCTATGATGCTGTCTATGGGGACCAATCACACTTTGTCCACGCCGATGAGGTAATGGAATCTTGGAGGATTGTAGATGATCTTCTGTGTACTGGTGATAAGTGCCCAATTCGCACTGTCCCTTATATCTACCGTGGCGGTTGGGGACCGCAACACAAAGTCGATCGTATCACAAACTGGGACTACCCATCATGAGGACCACCATACATGAGTATCTACTAGCATTCTGCATAGGATTCGCATGTATGTTTGTCCTTGCAGTGGATGAGATTGACCGCTTCAAAGGTTGTCCTATACCTGAGTATTTTAGAGATGCACCACGTCCAACTGTTCGTTAGAGCTACAATGCAAACACCCTGGTGCTTAGGCGTCATGGGATTTCTTTTGGTATTCGTCCCCATCCTTGGGATGTGGGCTGTACATAAATATGGTTGGGAGCATTGGGAGCCCTTTACTAAGAAGCACGAATGAAGTATCAAATTACTTTGTTGTTATGCTTTCTTCCACTGGCGATCATCTATGTTATGTTGAAGATTGCTGTGTGGATGTCCGCTATCAAAACTGAAACGGATTATGTCAGAAGAGAACCGCAACGAAAGCGAGGACCCTACTTGGAAAATCCATATGCAGACGTTGATGAGGAGGAAGAGGAATATGGAGATAGCACAGACTATCGATGAAGCACTCTACCAATACTATGTTGTCGAGCAGGGTAAAGAGGTCCCAAACTGGAGATATATTAAAGACGCCGACTGGTGGGTTGAGTATCTAAAATCACTTGGGATAGATCCTAGGAATCCATAATGTACCGTGAGGAGCACCTTAATATAAAATCTGCTGAGTGCTCTGACCTCTGGCATAAATGGTACAGGTTATTCTTAAAAAAGCATTAGGCGCAGATGATGCTAGAAAACAATGGTGTCAATGCGCCCATGAATTAGGAGAGATGGTATCACATGAGGTGAAGACCAACCCTAGATATATAAATGGTCCAAAGATGTTTTGGTCCAATGAACCTCCTCCTCCGCCCCCTTGAAGATATCAATGACCCCGTATGGAGTGTGATCTTCTCGATCATCCTGCTCCTGATCGGGGTCTTTTGGGTTGTGAGATATATATTAGGAGTAGATGAGAGAGAATCCCATGGGCAAGATGATACCCCCAAGTCGTAAGTCTTGTTACAATTTTCGTGTAGTATCGATAGATAGAGTGTTGGATGGCGACACTATCGATGTTACCATTGATCTCGGTTTTGACCTTTATAAAAAAGAGAGAGTTAGAATTGCTGGTGTGGACACGCCAGAGAAAAGGACCCGAGACCTCGAAGAAAAAGCATTAGGTATCGACGCAACCAACTGGATGAAAGACAAGTTGGAGGGAGCAATCGATGGAGATGACGAGCTCAGTATTCGCACTGAATTGGTTGGTGGTATGGGTAAGTACGGTCGCCTTCTTGGCTGGTTATATATCGGAGATGCAGAAGTATCTCTGAATGAGCAGATGATCACCGAAGGATATGCCTGGGAATATGATGGTGGCACAAAGAAGAAAGACTTTGAAGAGTTGAGAGAAATTCGTAGAGCACACGGGACTTTAGTATGACACCCATCTTTGTTTTTGGATTTGCAATCTTACTAACAGTAGGAATGGAATCAACTTGGCCTGTGAGAAATAGAAAATGAGTAATCAAACTGACATTTATCTTGGCAATCCTAATCTAAAGCGTGCTAATGTCGCGCAAGATTTTACCAAAGAAGAAGTAGAAGAATTTATCAAGTGTAGTAAGGATCCTGTATACTTCATCAAAAAGTATATTCAGATCATCTCACTTGATAAAGGTCTGGTGCCATTTACCCTGTATGATTTTCAGGAGAAGATGGTCAATCGGTTTAATGATAACCGATTCAATATCGCTAAACTTCCTCGTCAGTCAGGTAAGTCCACTGTTGTGACTGCATACCTGCTGTGGTATTCGATCTTCCACGATAATGTCAACATTGCCATCCTTGCTAACAAGGCAGCGACGGCAAGAGAAATGCTCCAACGTCTCCAACTGTCTTATGAAAACCTCCCCAAGTGGCTCCAGCAAGGCGTCGTCAACTGGAACAGAGGTAGTCTGGAATTGGAGAATGGAAGTAAGATCATGGCTGCATCTACTTCAGCTAGTGCCGTCAGGGGTATGTCTTTTAATATTATTTTTCTGGACGAATTCGCGTTTATTCCGACGCACATTGCTGACGAGTTCTTTAGCTCTGTGTATCCTACTATCTCTTCTGGTAAATCAACCAAGGTGATCATCATCTCCACGCCCAAGGGGATGAATATGTTTTACAAACTCTGGCATGACGCAGAGAAGGGCAAGAATGAATACGTCACTACAGAAGTCCACTGGTCAGAGGTGCCAGGTAGAGATGCAGACTGGAAAGAGCAGACGATTCGTAACACGTCAGAAGAGCAGTTTAACCAGGAATTTGAATGTGAATTCCTTGGATCTGTCAATACACTAATTACATCATCGAAACTCAAGACACTGGTCTACGATGATCCCCTCACATCTAATGCTGGTTTAGATGTGTATGAAGAGCCAATACCAGAGCATACATATGTCATGACGGTTGACGTTGCTAGGGGTCTTACTAAAGATTACTCAGCGTTTGTTGTCATGGACACTACTACCATTCCATATAAACTGGTAGCGAAGTATCGAAACAATGTAATTAAACCGCTACTATTCCCTAACGTTATTGATCAGGTTGCCAGGACATATAACCATGCTTATGTCATGGTAGAGGTCAATGATATTGGAGGACAGGTAGCAGACATTCTTCAGTTTGATTTGGAGTATGACAACCTCCTGATGGCATCGATGCGTGGACGTGCTGGTCAGGTGGTGGGTCAGGGATTCTCTGGATCTAAAGTGCAACTAGGTGTCAAGATGTCTACCACAGTCAAGAAGACTGGGTGTGCAAACATGAAGCAGTTGATTGAGGATGATAAACTCATCTTCACTGACTATGATATCATCGCAGAGTTGACAACCTTTATCCAGAGGGGTCAGGCATGGGAAGCAGAAGAAGGTTGTAATGATGACCTTGCTATGTGTCTGGTTATCTTCTCATGGTTGGCAACATCAGATTACTTTAGAGAGTTGCATGACTCTGATGTGCGTGCTCGAATGTATGCTGAGCAGAAAGATGCAATCGAAGCAGACATGGCACCCTTTGGATTTATGGACGACGGTCTGAATGATGAAGTCATTGTAGATCCAGAAGGTCAGGTATGGAATACCACAGAGACTGTCGGTGAGTATGGAGACATGTCATTTATGTGGGACTACCGCTAATGGATAACGACGGATATATTTCTATTGAATTAAATATCCATGGCATTCGGTGCATTCACAAAGCACTCTCAGTTGCATGTGACAAATGGCCAGGGGGTGATCCTAATGAGCAAGCAGATCTCATGGCGATGAGAGATAACTTCTATCGTCTAATTCTAGAGAATCAACTCAATGGATTTTGAAGAGGAGTTTGAATTAGGTGATCTAATCTTTGCCGAGAGGCAGTGTCGTAAATGCTTGAGGACACTCTCTTTGGTAGAGGATTTCTATAAGACAAGACCCGACAGAGGCAAGAGTCCATCAGCATACTCCTATGAGTGTAAGCAATGCACTATCAAGAGAGTGGCAAGGTCCAGAAGGCAGACCAGGAAATGGATTACAGAATATCCTGATTGGTGATCACGTCAAGTTTCCCCTCTGAAATTATACGTTTTAATAAATAATTTCAGCATCCGAACTTGATTCATTCAGGAGATTTACAGATGGCATCTACACAGCTTTCACCAGGGGTTGTTGTACTTGAAAGGGATCTTACCAACGTCGTAAACGCTACCGTTGATAACGTAGCAGCACTCGTTGGTGCCTTTGAAAAAGGTCCCGTAGAAGAGGTTACAACAGTTACTAGCGAGAAGGAATTGCTCGCAATTTTCGGTCGCCCCACCGAGTATAACTACGAGTATTGGTTTACCGCTGCTCAGTATCTTATTTACGGCGGCGTCTTGAAGCTCGTCAGAGCATACAACTCTTCGCTGAAAAACGCAATTGATACTGCACAGTTTATCGTTGCATCATTCAGCGCAAGCGACACCACTCTGACTGTTGAGTCTTCAACCGACTTCGACGTTAACGATGTCCTCCTGATTGACTCCGAATTGCTGACTGTCCAAGGTGTGTCAGGTAACGATGTTACCGTCCTCCGTGGTCAACTGGCAACTTCTGCTGCATCTCACGCCGCTGCTGCTCCGATCACCCTGATCGAGCCTGCTGGCACCTCCTCGACCATCAACGAAGGTTCAACCTTCACTGATTCGGATGGCACCCTGACCGTTACCTCTGCAACTGCACTTGCTGGTGGCACCAACTCCTACGTCAGAATTGACGACGAGTATCTGCAGATCACTGGCGTTTCTGGTAACAACCTGAATGTCACCCGTGGCGTGCTGGGATCTACCGCACAGGCACACACCGATGGATCGACCGTTTCTCTGGTCAACGTTACTACTCAGAAGACTGAGATCGCTGAGTCAACCGCTACTGGCGTTGTTGCTCCTCTGATCAAGAATGCTCAAGAGTATGAGACCAGCGTAGAGACCGCTGCTAACAACTGGAAGTGGGCAGCAAAGACCGCAGGTAAGTTTGGTAACTCCATCCGCGTGGTCATGACCGACGCTGGTGCTGATCAGGTCCTGTATCTGGCACAACCTACTGCTAACGAGTGGGAATTCACCAACGGCGCTGAGGTTTCATACTCCAACGCTAACATCTACGGTAAGGTTTACTCCTACACCTATATCATCACCCTTGAGGACAACACTGCACTGGTTGGATCCTTTGAGAAGGACAACTTCATCACTGCTGTGTCTGGTGGTGTTACTGGTAAGATCGTTGCATGGGACCCTGAGACCCGCAAACTGGAAGTCGAAATTGATAGCACCTCTTCTGACGTGCTGGAAATTGGCGATACCGTTTCCGAGCTGGCAAACAATGCAGGATCACCTGGCGCTGCTTCTGGCGATGCTGGTGAAGTTGAGTCGATCTCACGTCAACTGCGTGTCTCCCTGAATGCAGGATCACCTGGATTCCAAGCAAACCAGCAGGTTGTGGACGCTAACTCCGCTACCATTCAGGTTGCAAACGTTGAGTCAGACTACGAGACTCGTCTCTATGGTAAGAATCAGCGTTGGTCTTCAATCGCTCCTCGTCCTACTACTTCCGCATGGGTAAACGATCGCGGCGGTTACAATGACCTGATGCACATCCTGATCCTTGATGGTGATGGCGGTCTGACTGGCACTCCTGGCGCTCTCCTTGAGAAGCACCTCAACGTGTCCAAGGCATCTGACGCTCGCTCACCCCAAGGCGACAACCTTTACTACAAGGATGTCATCAAGGCATACTCCTCCTACCTCCACTGGGGTAGCCACGAGACCAATAACATCTATGATGCAGATCCTAATGCTAATGGAGCATTCGGTGTTTCGGGTATCAACCGCACCTTTGACCTGATCAAGGCAGACGATCCCCTCAACAACCTGGATGACCCCACTGGTCTCAACCCTCTGGCAGTGCCCCTGCTTGGCACCAAAGGTGCTGGCACTGTGCGTTATGCTCTCCAAGGTGGCGTTGATGGTTACACCATCTCACGTCCTGACATCCTGGGTGCATACAACCTCTTTGATGACGCTGAGACCGTCGAGTTGGACTACATCCTGATGGGTCCCTCGATGAATAGCAGCAATGACACCATTGCTAAAGCACAGCACATCATCTCGATTGCTACCAACCGTAAGGATTGCATGGCATTCGTTTCACCTTATCGCGCAGATGTGGTGGGTCAGGCAAACACCTCGACCGTTGTCAGTCGCACCATCAACTTCTTCGATCAACTGGGATCCTCTTCCTACGCTGTCTTCGATAACAATTACAAGTACATCTACGATAAGTACAATGATGTTTATCGTTATATCCCTTGTAACGGTGACATGGCAGGTCTGGTCCTGAGCACCACTCTTAACCAAGAGCCCTGGTTCTCACCCGCTGGTTTCAACCGTGGTCGCCTGAGAAATGCAATCAAACTTGCATACTCTCCTCTGAAGGATCACAGAGATCTGCTCTACGCTGCTCGCGTTAACCCCATCGTTGCATTCCCTGGTCAGGGTATCATCCTCTTCGGTGATAAGACTGGTCTGGGTTATCAGTCAGCATTCGACAGAATCAACGTCCGTCGTCTCTTCCTGGTTATCGAGCAAGCAATTGCCGATTCCGCTAAGTCCATCCTCTTCGAGTTGAATGACGAGTTTACTCGCCAACAATTCAAGAATACTGTCGAGCCTTATCTGCGCTCGGTCCAGTCACGCCGAGGAATTGTGGACTTCCTGGTTGTCTGTGATGGCACCAACAACCCTGCAGATGCAATTGACCGTGGTGAATTCTTTGCTGAGATCTTCATCAAGCCTACGCGCTCGATTAACTTCATCACTCTGACCTTCACCGCAACGAGAACTGGCGCTTCCTTCGCTGAGCTCGTCTCGTAATTCCTTTCCTTTCACTACAATCATCTAACAGGAGACAACAATGGCTGATTTTGATTCAAGAGTCTATCCAGGACAAACGGAAGGGAAACAACTTAATGCTCCCATCCTTGACTTCCGTAACCGCATCGGTGACCTGGCACGTCCCAACCTCTTCCAGGTTGAGATCGGTTTCCCTGGTATCGTGGACAGTGGCACCCCTAACTCGGGTGCTACCCCTGGGTCCCAGGAGCAGCGCACACAAGAATCCGCTGGTGCTTCTCAAGCAGGCAGCGGCAGTGCATCACTCTCACTGTCTTCCTTCCTTGTGAAGGCAGCAAACATCCCTGCTTCGACAGTGGGTGTGATTGAGGTGCCCTATCGTGGTCGCACCCTGAAGATCGCTGGTGATCGCACCTTCGAGCCTTGGACAGTTACCGTGCTTAACGACAAAGGTTTCGCACTTCGCTCCAAGTTTGAAGAGTGGTCAACCAAGATCCAGGCACTGCAGCAAAACCTGCAGCAACCTCGCACCATCGCTGAGTATCAATCTAACGCAGTTGTGCGTCAGTATGATCGTCAAGGTGGCATCGTCCGCACCTATCAGTTTGTTGGCATCTGGCCTTCAAACATCTCTGCCATCGATCTGGCATGGGATAGCAACGACACTGCTGAGGAGTATACCGTAGAATTCCAGGTACAATACTGGACCTACGCTAACGACGCTAACGCTGGTAATGCCGTCTGATTTCTGACGGTATAAATAATTGATAATGTAAACGAGCGACAGTAATGTCACAATTATTTGGTTATTCACTTGATCGCAAGAAGAAGGGCTCTGAGAAGGGTCCTTCTTTCGTGCATAAAGATAATGACGATGCAGCAGCACCGATAGCTGCTGGTGGTTATTTTGGTCAGTATGTTGATTTAGGTGACAGTGCTAATAAGTCCAGCGAGATTGATCTGGTTGGCAGGTATCGTGAGATGTCCCTTCACCCTGAAGCGGATGCTGCGATCAACGATATTGTTAATGAAGCAATTGCAGGTGACCTTGACGATCACCCCGTGGACATTGAGTTGTCAAACCTCAAAGTCTCAAACACCGTCAAGACAAGAATCAGAGAAGAGTTTGAGAATGTCCTCTCACTCCTCGACTTTGATAGAAAAGCATACGATATCTTCCGTCGTTGGTATATCGATGGACGTATTTTCTATCATAAGATGATCAATCCAGAGCGTCCTCAGGATGGTATTACTGAGTTGCGCTACATTGATCCCCGTAAAATTAAAAAAGTTATTGAATTTGATAAGAGCAGAGATAAAGTATCTCCTGCTGATCCTCAAGTCAATACACTTATTCCTAAGTCGGTAGAGTATTACATCTACAGTCCTAAGGGTCTCCGTGGTTATGAAAACCATGGTATCAAAGTAGCACCTGACGCTATCTGTTTCTGCCACTCAGGTCAACTTGATATGCAGCGCAACTATGTGCTGAGTCATTTGCATAAGGCAATCAAGGCACTCAATCAACTGAGAATGATTGAGGACTCCCTGGTTATCTATCGTTTGTCTCGTGCTCCTGAGCGCCGTATCTTCTACATCGACGTGGGTAACCTGCCTAAGCAAAAGGCAGAGCAGTATCTGCGTGAGGTGATGTCCCGTTATAGAAACAAACTGGTTTATAACGCTGACACTGGAGAGATCCGCGACGATAAAAAATTCATGTCCATGCTGGAAGACTTCTGGCTTCCTAGACGTGAAGGTGGTCGTGGCACTGAGATCACAACTCTTCCTGGTGGTCAAAACCTGGGTGAGTTGGAAGATGTCAAGTATTTCCAGAAGAAACTGTATCGCGCACTCAACGTCCCAGAGTCACGTCTGGAGTCTGATTCTTCATTCAACGTTGGTAGATCTGCTGAGATCACCCGTGATGAAGTTAAATTCCAGAAGTTTGTTGTGCGCCTTCGCAAGAAGTTTAGCGATCTCTTCCTTGATCTGCTGAAGACTCAACTGGTGCTGAAGGGTGTCTTCTCACTGGATGAGTGGGATGACATGAAGGAGCACATCCAGTTTGATTTCGTTGCTGACAACTACTTCAGTGAGTTGAAAGAGCAAGAGATCATGAATGCTCGCATGGCTCTGCTGCAACAAATGGATCCTTTCGTGGGTCGTTACTTCTCTCTTGAATATATGCGCCGTCAGATTCTGCGTCAGACTGATGCAGAGTTTAACGAGCTCGACAAGCAGATGGACAAAGAGATTTCTGATGGTAAGGTCATGGATCCCATGGCAATGCCTACCATGGAGCATGAGCAGATGGCTATGTCTCTCCAACCACCTGAGCCTGATCCTGCGGAGCAGGGAATCGATGACGCGGATTACAAAAAAGGAAATATCTAAATAGTATTATCGAATTAACTTATTGTTATGCCTACTGATGCCGCGCTTGATATTGTCAACGCATTGTTCGCAGGTCAGAAAGATCTGTCGGACTTTGTAGCAACTGGTATGAATGCCGCTGCTGTTGACGCTCTCGACGCAAAGAAAAAAGAAATGGGGGCAAAGATGTTTGCTCCTGAGACTGAGGAAGAACCTGAGTCTGAGCAACCCGAAGCAACCGCCGACCAAGAGGAAACTACAGATGAAACTGATCAGGGAAGAGATTGAAACTGCCAGGGTAGTTATTACCGAAGGCAAGAATGGTAAGAAGAATCACTTCATTGAAGGTGTCTTCCTCCAGGGTGCAATCAAAAACCGTAATGGTCGCATGTATCCCGTAGAAACTCTCGGCAGAGAAGTTGCTAAATATAACGAGTCCTATATCCAAAAGGGACGCGCACTGGGAGAGTTGGGTCATCCTGATGGTCCTACTATCAACCTAGATAGAGTGTCTCACCTGATTACTTCTCTGAAACAGGAGGGTAACAACTTCGTGGGTAAGGCAAGAATTCTCGATACCCCTATGGGTAACATTGCTAAGTCACTTCTCGATGAGGGTGTGAAACTTGGCGTTTCCTCTAGAGGTCTTGGATCTATCAAGGAAGAGAATGGCGTGAAAGTTGTCGCTGATGACTTCATGCTTGCTACGGCAGCAGATATCGTAGCAGATCCTTCTGCCCCTGACGCTTTTGTCAATGGCATCATGGAAGGTAGAGAGTGGGTATATGCTGGTGGCGCAATCCACGAGCAGAAAATCGAAGAGATCAAGAATCGAATCGATAATGCACACCGAAATCAACTGGAAGAGATGAAACTTTCCGCGTTTCATTCATTCCTGAAAAATCTGTAATCATAAATAATTACTAGCATAACGCACGTTTGTACCAAGGAGACTACAATGTCACAAGAGATTGAAACAACTCTGGATGAATCGAGTGTAACCGCTGGCGCAAAACCTGCTGATCCTATGCCCAAGCTCGGATCTGACGGCAGTAGTCTCGCTGGTGTTGCAGACCTCGGTGGTCCTACGCCCCAAAACAGCAAACCCGACGATGAGAGCAACAAGCTCAAGACCGTCGCTGGTGGTAATGCATCCGCACCTACCACAAAACCTTCAGACGCTTCAGGCACCAAGGCAGAATTCTCTACCAAGGGTGATGTGAAGGCAGGTCACGAGCCCGAAGGCGAAGTGATTGCTGAAGATGAGGTACAGGAGACCGTCCTCGAAGTCGATCTCTCCGCAGACGTTGCTGCTCTGACCGAAGGTGAAGACCTGAGCGAAGACTTCAAAGCAAAGGCAAAGACCATCTTTGAAGCAGCAGTAGTTTCCCGTCTTAACGAGGAACTCGAGCGTATGCATGAGGACTATGCAAAAGTCCTTGAAGAAGAAATTGAATCCGTCAAGACTGATCTTGCTGAGAAAGTAGATGAGTATCTGACTTATGCTGTGTCCAACTGGATGAAGAATAACGAGCTCGCAATTGAGCACGGTATCAAGTCTGAGATGGCAGAGTCCGTCCTGAGCGGTATTCAAAAAGTTTTCGTCGAGAATTTCATTGATCTTCCCGATGAGAAAGTTGATCTTGTAGATGAAATGCAAGAGCAACTCCAGACCATGGAAGCAAAACTCAACGAGTCCATTGAAGAAAACGTCGGTCTCCATCGCGAGGTTGGCACCTACATGAAGAATGGGATTGTGACAGAAATGGCAGAAGGTCTGAGCCTCTCACAACGTGAGAAACTCGTATCTCTGGCAGAAGCTGTTGAGTTTGAAAATGAAGAGGCATTCCGTGCGAAGGTCTCTACCCTCCGTGAATCATATTTCTCCACCAAGCCCGAAGCACCCGAAGTGGTGACCGAGGATGTGCAGGTTGAGAATGCACCCACTGGTGATGCAATGTCTGTCTATGTGCAGGCTCTGTCCCGCTGGGGCAAATAATCCGTCCAATTCTTTTCTACTAACTAGGAGACAAAATGTTTAACGCAGAACATCTCCAGGAAAAGTGGTCCCCTATTCTTGAGCACTCTGAGCTCGATCCTATCAAGGATACTTACAGAAAGGCGGTTACCTCTGTCCTCCTGGAAAACCAAGAAACTTTCCTCAAGGAAGAGCGTGGTATGCTTTCCGAAGCAGCACCTACCAACTCCCTTGGTGGCACTGGCTACTCAGGTAGCAGCACCGCAACTGGTCCTGTTGCAGGTTTCGACCCTGTGCTGATCAGCCTGATCCGTCGCTCGATGCCTAAGCTGATCGCTTATGACATCTGTGGTGTGCAGCCCATGACTGGTCCTACTGGACTGATCTTCGCAATGCGCTCCACTCAGGGCACCAACCGCGACATCAACAACAGTGCAACTGAGGCATTCTTCAACGAAGCAGACACCCGTCATTCAGCTGAGAACAGCGGTGACTCCCTGGGTGCTGGCGCTCAGACTGGTAGCAACCCTGGTCTTCTGGCAGACGGTGCAGGTAACTACACCATCGGCGGTCAAGGCATGACCACTGCTCAGTCAGAAGCACTGGGTGATGCAGCAGGTAACCACTTCAACGAGATGGGTTTCTCCATCGAGAAAGTGACCGTTACTGCAAAGTCACGCGCTCTGAAAGCAGAATACAGCCTTGAGTTGGCTCAAGACCTGAAGGCAGTTCATGGTCTGGACGCTGAGTCCGAGCTTGCAAACATCCTCAGCACCGAGGTGCTGGCAGAGATCAACCGTGAGGTTGTCCGTACTGTTTACAAGATCGCTCGTCCTGGCGCTCAGAACAACACTGCAACTGCAGGCACCTTTGACCTGGACGTTGACTCCAACGGTCGCTGGTCGGTTGAGAAATTCAAAGGTCTCCTCTTCCAAATCGAAAGAGACATGAATGCAATCGGTCATGAGACTCGTCGCGGGAAGGGCAACATCCTCATCTGCTCTGCAGACGTGGCAAGTGCTCTCTCCATGGCAGGCGTGCTCGACTACAGCAGCGGCATCTCTGGTGCTGTTGGTGGTCTGTCCAACAACGTGGATGACAACTCCTCCACCCTGGTTGGCACCCTCAACGGTCGCATCAAGGTCTATGTTGACCCCTACTCTGCAAACGTCTCTGACAACCACTTCTATGTGGCTGGTTACAAGGGCGGCAGTGCATATGACGCAGGTCTCTTCTACTGCCCCTATGTGCCCCTGCAGATGGTCCGTGCCGTTGGTCAGGACACCTTCCAGCCCAAGATTGGCTTCAAGACCCGCTACGGCATGGTCGCTAATCCCTTCGCTGAAGGTCTGTCACAAGGTCAAGGCGCTCTCAACGCTAATGCAAACCGCTACTACCGTCGTGTCAAGGTTGCTAACCTGATGTGATGGCAGCCCAAGTGGGCATTTCAACACAAGACCCCTTCGGGGGTCTTTTTTTATGGTTAAATAGATCTATATGAAGAGTTTGCCATGCCTAGAGGAGAAATTACCAAGGTTGAGTTAGTCTCCCGCCTCTACAAATTGAAGACATCCCTCTTTAATGGAGATCATAAAGACAAGAGTGGTGATTGGCACGATGGTGCCCACAATGCGCTAAACTCTGTGTTGGATATTCTCAACGAATACAGGGTATGAAAAAGGATTTGGATTTTATCGACAATCTATTTTCCGACATGGACGACAAAGACCTAAAGAAACTATCAGAAAAAGCACACAGAATGAAGATGGATGTCCTCTTTGAGGAGCCATGTCCTATCTACGAAGGTGATGCTGAAGACTGGGAAGATTTCTGGTATAACGAGGATAAATAAGACGTAGCATCCTATGTCTTATGACCTTCAAGAATCAAATTGAGAATCAAAACTTCTTGTCTCCCATAGGATTCAAGTTTAGTCTTGCTCGCTTTCCGAAGGTCGCATACTTCGCGCAGTCTGCTAACATCCCAGCAATCAATCTGGGACAAACTGAGCAACCAACTCCTCTCCGTGGACTGCCACTGGAGGGGTTTTTGGACTACGATCCTTTTAGTCTGTCATTCATCATTGATGAAGACATGGAAAACTATATGATCCTCCACAACTGGTTGAAAGGTGTAGGCACACCCAACACAGTGTTTGAGAGATCAGAGTATAGGGAGAAGATGGAATCAGTCTTCGGCAACGATGACCTGTATGCTGATGGCACGTTGACCATCCTCAACAGTAACTTCAATATGAATTACAATGTGATCTTCAAGGATCTATTTCCTGTCAGTTTGTCGGCACTTGATTTCAATGCTACAATTGACGGTACTGAATATGCCATGGCGCAGGCAACGTTTAGATACTTGCAATACGAAGTGCGTCCTGGTGAATCCAATACCGTTGACAAGAGACTTACTTAATGAATTTAGAAAAAATTGAGGAGATGTGGGCAAAGGATTCTGAAGCATTCTTTGATCACAGGGAGTTACCTGAGTTGCTTGCCAACGATAGTATGGAAACTCCAAGACTCCATGCAAAGTATTTGCAATTTTATAATCAATTCAAACTCATGCTATCTGATGCTGAAGTAAAGCACCGTCAGATGTATCGTGACAAGTATGAATACTATTCTGGTAAGGCACCAGCACATGTATACAAGGAAAACCCGTTTGACCTCAAAGTCCTCAAGGGTGACCTGCCAATGTATATCGAAAGTGATAAAGAATTGTGCCGCGCTAAACAAAAAATTGACTACCTTGAAACTTGTATAAATTCTATTGATAGGATTCTAAAACAAATCGACAGTCGTGGGTTTGCTATCAAGAATACTATCGAGATAGTCAAGTATTATGGTATAAGATGACGACGATCACGAAGAAGAATGAAGTATATCTTAAGGTCGAAGGAGAGCAGTCTTTACATAAGGAGTTGAGTGAGCACTTCTCTTTTGAAGTGCCAGGGGCAAAGTTTATGCCCCAATATAAAAGTCGAGTTTGGGATGGGAAGATCCGCTTATATTCTCCTGGCACTGGGGAGATATATGTGGGTCTTTTTGATTATCTGTGTGAGTATCTAGAGCAAAAGGGATACGACTACGCCATTAAGGACAGCAAGTTTTACGGTATTCCTAACGAGGAGGAGGAATATGTCACACCTGAAGGGGTTGCGTCTTTTGTTAGATCTCTGGGTCTGCCTTTTAAGATTAGAGATTACCAACTCAAAGCAGTATTCACAGCACTTAAACACCGTCGCAAACTTCTACTATCCCCCACGGGATCAGGAAAGTCGCTGATCATTTACTCTCTAGTCCGCTGGCACCTGAAGCAGGACAGACAGATACTGATCATTGTGCCTACCACATCTCTGGTCTCACAGTTGACTCAGGACTTCAAAGACTATGGTTGGAAAGCAGATGCTTACGTCCACCAGATTATGGGTGGACGCGAAAAGTATTCTGATGCCCCTGTAGTTATCTCTACATGGCAAAGCATTTATAAAGAGCCTCGTAAATTCTTTGAAAGATTTGATGTTGTCATTGGTGACGAGGCACACCTATACAAAGCAAAAAGTCTCAGTGGGATTCTGACGAAATGTCATGACGCAAAGTACCGAGTTGGACTGACAGGCACGCTCGATGGGATGCACACGCATCAGTTAGTACTTGAAGGTCTGTTTGGTCGGTGCGACAAGGTGACGACCACTGTGGACCTGATGAAGAAGGGGCAGTTGACTCCTTTGAAGGTGAAGATTCTTTTGATGAAGCATGGTCATGTCCCATTCGATTATTACCAGCAAGAGATGGACTATATCGTATCACACCCAAGGCGAAATAAGTTTATCTGTAACCTTGCTAACGACTTAGATGGAAACACGTTGATACTATTTAACTACATCGAAAAGCACGGAGAGCCTTTATGGGACCTGCTAAATAATAAGGTGGGAGAAGATCGAAAGATCTTTTTTATCCATGGCGGCGTTGATGCTGTCGAAAGAGAAGAGGCACGCAGAATCTGTGAGGAGGAAAAGAATGCAATCATTCTTGCTTCCTATGGCACCTTCTCTACAGGTATCAACATCCGCAATCTTCACAATGTAATCTTTGCATCCCCTAGCAAATCTAGGGTTAGAAACCTCCAGTCGATTGGACGTGTATTGAGGAAAGGAGAGAATAAGGCACAAGCAGTCTTATACGATCTGGCAGACGATTGCTCTAAAGGTAACCGTCATAATTATACCCTTCGTCATCTCGTAGAGAGAATGAAAATATACGACGAAGAAAAGTTTGACTATGAAGTAACTAAAATCAACTTTAGGAAATGACAATTAACTACATCCGTCATGATCAAGAATTTTATGGGACCGTCAAACTCGTCTCAGGCGAGGAGATCATGGGCACAATCATTGCTACTGAAGAGGAAGGTGATACTGTCCTCTTTGTCAGTGAACCTGCTACTCCTACAATGACCCCTATTGAGAAAGAGGGTAGCGTTGCAATGGCAGTCGGTCTCAGTAAGTGGATGATGTGGTCTGATGAAGACTTCTACATCATTCAAGAACCTGATGTTGTAACTGTCGCTCCCATGTCAATGGAAGCAATCATGATGTACAAACTCTGGTTGAGAAAAGAGAATGGTGGAGACGATGAATTCGAGACACCCATGAATGAAAACATGGGACTCGTTGGTAAAGTCTCTGATGCTCGTAAGAAACTAGAAGAGCAGTGGCGTAAGAACTCTAAGTAGTCTCTTTCCAACCCTGACATGGTTGAGTATAATTAAATAAAGAATGTGTGTCAAGCTTGACATTACATTGATAACTTAGTATTATGAATCGGTGACAGGTAAAATATATGCAAACACCCTTAATGTCAGCACGAAAGAAACAGCACTATGTAGATAACAAAGAGTTTCTTGCAGCGATCACTGCGTATCGTCAAGAAGTTAAAGAAGCTCGGATGCTGGATAAACCTAAACCACGCATCACAAACTACCTTGCTGAGTGCTTCCTGAAGATTGCGACCCACCTGTCTTACCGTCCCAACTTCATCAACTACATGTTTAAGGAAGACATGATCAGTGATGGTGTCGAAAACTGTGTGCAGTATATCGACAACTTTGATCCTGAGAAGTCTAAGAATCCGTTTGCATATTTCACCCAGATCATCTATTACGCATTCCTCCGTCGCATCGCTAAAGAGAAGCGTCAGATGGACATCCGTGATAAGATCATTGAGAAGAGTGGTTACGATCAGGTTTTCCATAGTGACTCTGATGACAACCACTCTGACATGAATTCGATCAAGAGTCGGATTGAAACCAACATGAGGTATTGATGAGCAAACTGAGTGACTCCTTCGGTGGCACTGTCGAGAAAGACATCCCCGAAGACGTGGAGTGGATCGACGACTCCTTCTATATTAAGAAAACAAGATTTGGTCTCTACACTTCTATCCTGAAAGATCCCTTGGGTCAGCACTTTATTACAGGGGCAACAGAAGAAGGAGTGTTACAAACCACACGATGGCATTTGAAATCTCTGCAGGAAGGCACACTAGACCAGTATACTAGAGTGGTAAATAGTGGAGTAGTTGGAGGAAAACTCTGATGGCATACATGTCTGATCACTACATGGAGAATTACTGGAGAGGCGACAACAGTAAAGTCCGTGCAGAAAAGTTGCTTGAAGAAGCAGCGGGTTTGTTAAACGCTAGACTCATTAAGTCCACTGTGGTAGAATCCACTGGAAAGGCAACAAAGCAACGTTTCGTGATTGAATATGAATGTCCTCCTGATAACTGATCAGCACTTCGGTGTCCGTAATGATAACCAGCACTTCGTAAGGAAGTATCAGGAGTTTTACAAAAATACTGTTTTGCCTGCTATCGATAAGGCAGGCATCACTCAGGTGATTTGTCTTGGCGATACCTTCGACAAAAGAAAGAGTATCAACTTTGCATCTCTGGATGCAGCAAAGGAGATGTGGTTTACCCCACTAGCAGAGCGTGGTGTCAAGATGACTATGCTCTGTGGTAACCATGACATCTACTACAAGAATACTTTGAAGATCAACGCACCCAATCTTTTGTTGGGTGAGTATGACAACATCGATGTTATCGATGAGCCTACTGAAGTTGACTTTGATGGTCGCAAGATGCTGCTCCTCCCTTGGATCTGTGATGACAACAGAGAGAAGGCATGGAAGATGGTGGAAGAAACTGATGCTTCTGTCTGCCTTGGTCACCTTGAGTTGAATGGATTTGAGGCAATCCCTGGTCACCACATGGAGCATGGTGATGATCCGTCACTCTTCAGTAAGTTTGATCTAGTTTGCTCTGGACACTTTCACATGAAGAGTCGTAAAAACCAGATAAACTATTTGGGTAATCCCTACCAACTCTTCTGGAATGACTACAAGCAGAAAAGGGGGTTTCATATCCTAAATACTGATACTTTGGAGATGGGATTCTTTAAGAATCCTTACAACATTTTCAATAAGATCTACTATAATGACGAGACATACCTGAGTGACAAAGACCTCAAGAAACTTGAGGGATCATTTGTTAAACTGGTAGTTGAATCAAAGGAAGATCAAGTTAAGTTTGATAAGGTAGTTAGAATCTTGCAGGGAGCAAGTCTTGCTGATCTCAAGATCATCGAAGACCTCTCCTTCGATCTGGAAGAAGTTGATAACGACATCGAGATTGAAGATACTCTGACCATCCTGGAGACATGTGTCTCTGAATTTGATAACAAGGATCAGATATTTGGGATTCTGAAGTCCCTATACTTAGAAGCACTAGAGGTCTAGTATGTTTGTCTTGGTTGACGAGAGCAGTGGCGGTGTCTATGCCGTGAGAGATGACGACACAGTTGATCGTGTCGTCCAGATCTTCGTTGACAAAGACGACGCAGACAGGTATTATGAGATGCTTGTCGCCAGTGATTACAAACGAGAGTTGAAAGTCACTGAAGTAGAAGAAGACGCAGTAAAACAAAACTGTATGAATTACGGTTATAAGTTTTCTGTTATCCAACCTGATGATTTTGTAATCCCACCCCATGATTGTATTTGAGAAGATCCGTTGGAAGAATTTCCTGTCCACTGGTAATGCATTTACCGAGGTAACAATCAATGATTCTCCCAACCACCTCATCGTAGGATCAAACGGTGCAGGTAAATCAACTCTTCTGGATGCATTATGTTTCGGTTTATTCAATAAACCCTTTCGTAAGATAAATAAACCACAACTGGTCAATAGTATTAACGAGCGCGAATGCGTTGTTGAGATTGAGTTTACTATTGGCAGCGTTGCATATAAGATTGTCCGTGGCATCAAGCCAGGCATCTTCGAGATTTATCGCAACGGGGCGCTGATCGATCAAGATGCAGCAAATAAAGACTATCAAAAATACCTTGAGCAATCAATACTTAAGTTTAACTTCAAATCTTTTACTCAAGTTGTTATTCTGGGAAGTAGCACTTTTGTTCCTTTTATGCAGCTTCCTGCTGCTCATCGAAGAGAAGTTATCGAAGATCTCCTGGACATCCAAATTTTTTCAAGGATGAATGTCCTGCTCAAGGACCGCGTTAAAGATGTCAAAGAGGCAGTCAAGAATTGTGAGCATGAGTATAACTTGCATGAGTCGCAGGTAAATCTCCAGAGATCTTCATGTCTGAATCTCCAGAAGATGAATGAGGAATACATTCAGAAACTGCAATCATCTTTCAACGCTAACGAGGAGCAACAGACTACCAATCTCACACGCATTGGTGAGGCACAAGAGGAGATCGATACCCTTACCGATGAGGTTGCTGCCTATCAATTCACTGAGAAGAAGTATGATCAACTCCGTGACATGCGAGTCAAGATCCAACAGAATTTTGACAAGGCACAGAAGGAGATTGCTTTCTATGCTGATAATGATACCTGTCCCACATGCTCTCAAGGACTGACTGAAGACATTAAGAAGTCTAAGACTGCATTTGCTGAGGGTAAGATGGTCAAATTGGCAGGTGGTATCACTCAAATCAGCGGTGAGATCAAGAAAGTCACTGACAATCTCAAGGATTATCAGTTGAAGATGAAGCAGATCAACGAATTGCAGTATGAAATCACCACGTTGCAGAAGCAAAATGGTAAGATGCTCAAGGAAAACTCACAAATCATTGCTCAAGTCAATGAAGATCGCCCTGACATCACCAAAGAAGAGGAGAAACTGCAGAAGTTTGAGGGTGAGTTGAAAGAAACTGCTGAGAGATGTGCCAAAGTCAATCTAGATGCTTCACATCTCACCATGGTTGCCAGTTTGCTGAAGGATACAGGTATCAAATCTAAAATCATCAGCAGATTTATCCCTGTGATCAACAAACAGATCAACAAATACCTCCAGAGCATGGATTTCTTCGTCAATTTCACCCTGGATGAAGGATTCAATGAGATTATCAAGTCCAGATTCCGTGATGAATTCTCTTATGCCTCATTTTCTGAGGGTGAAAAGCAGAAGATTGACCTCGCACTGCTGTTTACCTGGCGAGACATCGCTAAGATGAAGAATTCAGCATCAACCAACCTCTTGATCCTTGACGAGGTATTTGATTCTTCGCTAGACTCCTCAGCAACAGACGAGTTGATGAAAATCCTAAAAGGATTGGACAAGAAAACCAACCTCTTCGTCATTTCACACAAAGGAGAGGTCCTCCTAGACAAGTTTGAGACCACGATCCAGTTTGAAAAGGTCAACGACTTCTCTAAGATGACCGTGGACCAGTCCAAATAGTGTCCACAGACCCCTGGGATCCGTCCTGGGGGTCTTATAATGTATGCATACAAGCAACGGTCACATGTTTCAAAACGAAGTCAAGGGACAACTCGCCAAACTGCTCGCTACTGAGAATCTGATCATCGAGCACAAGGTTTGTGAGACTGCTTCCTTCAACGTGGAGACTCGCACCCTCATCCTGCCTATCTGGGAGGTCCGTGACCGCACCTATACCATGCTGGTGGGTCATGAAGTCGGTCATGCTCTCTACACACCCAACGATGACTCGCTAGATAACCTCCCTTGTCCTAAATCTTACGTCAATGTGACTGAGGATGCTCGCATCGAGAAGTTGATGAAGCGTAAGTTTCCTGGTCTGACCAAAGACTTCTATGCTGGATATCAAGACCTGCATTCTCGTGATTTCTTCTCTGTGAAGGATGCAGATCTCACTACCATGAAGTTGATTGACCGTATCAACCTTTACTACAAAGTGGGAGCACATTTGATGCTGCCTTTTGATGCCTCTGAGACGCCTCTGTGTGACGCTGTAGGCGCTGCTGAGACGTTTGAGGAAGCCATTGCTGCTGCCCTCGCTATTTTTGAGTTTGAGAAGCAGAAGCGTGAGCAGGAGAAGCACCTTGCACCTCTGTCTAACAAAGACACAGGTGATACTTCTATCGAGAAGTCCCAAGGTAAGTCTGATGAAAGTGCTCAGGACACTTCTGATGATTCTGATCAACCTGGCGAGGAAGAAAGTGATCAGGGTGGTGAAGAGTATCCTGACGGTGGATCTCCCATGGATGATCTTGAGTCTGACACCGATGCTGCTCTGACTGAGAAACTGAAAGACATCACTAACAAGTGGGAATCCAACGAAACTCACTATCTCACCGTCAATACTCCTGATCTTGACTATCACATTGTCAGCACTCAGCGTATGATTGACATGGCAGAGGAATACTGGAATGAGGTTGATGGTAGTGACATCATTAAGACCGACTGGACCTTTGTTGACAATGAGTATCGTAAATTCAAGCGTGAGTGTGCTCGTGAGGTCAACTATCTCGCCAAAGAGTTTGAGTTGAAGAAGTCTGCTGCTGCATACTCTCGCGAATCAATCTCTCGCACTGGTGTGCTTGACACTAAGAAACTGCACACTTACAAATTCAACGAAGATCTCTTCAAAAAAGTCACCGTCCGTCCTGATGGCAAGAATCATGGTCTGATCTTCCTGCTTGACTGGTCTGGATCAATGGCAGAGACTATCCATGATACTTACAAGCAACTTCTGTCTCTCTGCCTCTTCTGTCGCAAGTCTGGCATTCCCTTTGATGTCTATGCTTTCGTCAATGATGGTATGTTTCTCCCTGCTGGGTATGACCGTGATGCATTCATGAAGAAACATGCCATCCACAATGGGTTTGCTATCGATGCACACTTCTTTATGCTGAATCTGTTGAGCAGCGACCTCAACAATGCTACCTTTGACAAGATGGCAAAGTATATCTGGCGTAATTCCTTCCACTATGATGTGCATTATGGTCAGCAGCGTAATAACTGGGATGCACGGCAGGGATGTCCTAACGCTCTCCCTCCCAACTTCCATCTGTCTGGCACTCCTTTGAATGAAGCAATCGTTTGCTTGCAAGGTTTGATCCCTACATTCCAAGGCAAGCACAACGTTGAAAAAGTCCACGTCAACATCCTTACCGATGGTGAAGCACAGTGGTCTCGTCAGTGGGTCATCCGTAACTACAACAATGAAGATGTGCCCCTGCTCAGTGTCCTTCGTGATCAGGTTACGCTTCGTTGCAAAAAGACTGGTCGTACCTATGCCCCAGGTTATAACGGTATTACGGCACAACTCCTCCGTTACATGAAGGGTCGTTTCCCTCAGTGTAACTTCCTTGGATTCCGTATCGGACCTGCTCGTGATCTCACCAATCTGTTGCAATACAGCGACCTGTCTGCTGATGATCAGCGTAAGAATAAGAAGGTCTTCAATCGTGACAAGTGCGTTGCTATGAAGATCAATGGTTACCAGGAGTTGTATTTCATCAACGCTAGGAATCTAAATACTGATTCTGAGTTTGCTGTTGATATTGACGCAACCAATGCACAGATCAAGAGTGCATTCAAGAAATCTCTCAAGAGTAAGTCCAACAACAAAAAGATCCTGTCGTCCTTCATCACTCAAATTGCATGAATATCTTTGCTACGCATGATGATCCTGTGCTGTCGGCAACTGAGTTGCCTGACAAGCACATTGTAAAGATGCCACTGGAGTGTTGTCAGATGCTCGCAGTGGTTTATTCTCCTTGGTATAAGGACATTGGTCCTATTCTAAAGACAGACGGTAGTGCATATGCCACAAAGAAAGGTGCCTTTCGCAATCATCCATGCACCAAATGGGTAGCAGAATCAGATCACAACATTGCATGGTTATTGCAGCACGGTATTGCACTTTGTGACGAATATGAATATAGATATAACAAACGTCATACTTGTAAGAAAAGTTTAGTCCTTGCTGGTCTTCTGTATCAGCACGGTTGCCCTGAGAAACATACTCCCTTCGCTCGTGCGATGCCCGATGAGTGGAAATATGATGACTCTATCTCTACCCATGAGGCATATCAGCGTTACATCGCAAGCAAACCCTGGGTGCCAACCAATTACCTGAGAGTGCCAGATCGCAAACCGTCCTGGATTGACCTCTACGCTCCTGTGGAGGCAGTATAATTACAAGGTAATCGAGAGACACACCAATGCCTGCCAAGTCTGACCTGACCATCGAGACCCTAGTCTCCTATCTCACCAATACATATGGTGAGCAAGTCAAGACCGAGCAACTCCTTGCCGCTGCTGATCACTTCGGAGTAACGTATCCCACTATCACCAAGCGTCTTGAGGATTTCAAGGCAGGTCGTGGCAAGTGGAATCTGAGTGTCACTGAGCTGCGTGAGCAACTGGAGCACACCATTACAATTCCAAGTATTGACTGCACTGCCCAACAGCAACGCGAGTCCTTGATCCCATCTAAAGACAAAAACTTTGTCCCGTTTGGTAACTTCAGTGATCTGAAGAAAGTTATCGACAGTGGTATCTACTACCCTATCTTCATCACTGGTCTCTCTGGTAACGGCAAGACCCTTGGTGTCGAGCAGGCATGTGCTCAGACTGGTCGCGAGTTGATTCGTGTCAACATTACTATCGAAACTGATGAAGACGATCTTATTGGCGGTTTCCGTCTGGTTGATGGTAATACTGTGTGGCACAATGGTCCTGTCATTGAAGCTCTTGAGCGAGGTGCTGTCCTCCTTCTGGATGAGATCGATCTGGCATCCAACAAAATCCTCTGTCTCCAGTCTATTCTTGAGGGTAAGGGTGTCTTCCTGAAGAAGATCGGTCGCTATGTCAAACCTGCTGATGGTTTCACTGTCATTGCTACTGCCAACACCAAGGGCAAGGGCAGCGAAGACGGTCGATTCATCGGCACCAACGTGCTCAACGAAGCATTCCTTGAGCGTTTCCCGATCACTTTCGAGCAAGAGTATCCCACTCAGAAGATTGAGGCAAAGATGCTCAACAACTACTGCTCTGAGTTGGATTGCTGCGATGACAAGTTTATCTCTAACCTTGTCGCCTGGGCAGACATCATCCGCAAGACCTTTGCTGACGGTGGTGTTGACGAGGTGATCTCTACTCGCCGTCTGGTGCATGTCATCCGTGCTTACAGCATCTTCTCTGATCGCGTCAAGGCAATCAAGGTCTGCCTGAATCGTTTCGATGATGAGACCAAGCAATCTTTCTTGGAATTGTATGATAAGATTGATGCTGAGGTTGACATTGACAATATTGACAGTATCCTCGCTTCCTGATATCCTTTATACATACTCTGTCCATGGCTATGAAATACAGTGAAGACAAGATTCTTCAAGAGTTGCGTGACTACATCACTAGCACCTACTCTGCCCACTACTCCTCTGGAGAAGATGGGATCCAGACTCTCGATTTGATCGAAGCGTGTGGAGATGGAGAAGCATTCTGTAGAGCAAACATCCTCAAGTATGCTTCTCGCTATGATAAGAAAGGCACCGCTAGACGTGACATCATGAAGGTGCTACACTATGCTGTGCTGTTGATGCACTTCAACGACAAGACCGCCGTAACCGAAACTTACAACCAGTAATTATGACCGATCCCACAAAGACTCTTCAACTGAGCAAGCAGACCATTGATCATCTTCGCAACTTCAGCACGATCAATAAGTCTATCCTGATCGAGCCTGGTAAGTTTGTGCAAACCATGTCGGTCAACAAGAATATCATCGCTATGACTGATATTCGTGAGTGGATTCCTGAGCAGATGGCAATCTATGATCTGCCTCTCTTCCTGGGTGCTCTGTCACTCTTCAAGTCTCCGACTCTCTTCTTCCCTGATGACAAGAAAGTCATCATCTTTGATGAAGAAACCAAAGGTAAGACCACTTACTACTACAGTGACCCCGATATCATCGTCACTCCTCCAGACTTTAACCCTGATCTTCCTGACAAAGAGATTCACTTTGATCTCCCTCAGCAAGACATCGAGCAACTGATGCAAGCATCTAAAGTCTACGGTGTTGAAGACCTCTGCGTCTATGGTTACGAAGGTGAATACAGTGTCTGTGTGAAGGACAAGAAGAATGAAACTTCCAACACCTTCTCTCTGCCTCTCCGCAAGGTCACCTTTGAAGATGCAGGTAAGATGACTCCCGAGCGACTCAACTTCTGCTATTGTTTCAAAGTTGAGAATCTCCGAATGGCAACTGGGTCCTACCATGTTTGCATCAGTCGGAAGAATATCGCTAACTTCCAGTCTCTCTCCCACTCCGCCCTCAACTACTTCATCGCACTAGAGCCTAATTGATTATGAGTGATAAATTGTTTCTCTGGGTTGAAAAGTATCGTCCTAAAACCATTGATGATTGTATTCTCCCTGAGAGCACTAAGAAGATCTTCCAGGGATTTCTGGAGCAATCTGAAATTCCAAATCTTCTTCTTGCAGGCTCGGCTGGTGTTGGCAAGACTACAATCGCGAAGGCGCTTTGCAACCAGTTGGGCACCGATTGTCTGGTTATTAACGGATCTGATGAAGGTCGGTTTCTCGATACAGTCAGAAATCAAGCAAAGGTCTTCGCTTCGACGGTATCGCTTACGTCAGAAGCGAAGCACAAGGTGATCATCATTGATGAGGCAGACAATACCACGCCTGACGTGCAGTTGCTCCTTCGTGCTTGCATGGAAGAGTTTCAAAAGAATTGTCGCTTCATCTTCACCTGTAACTACAAGAATAAAATCATCAGTCCTCTGCACTCTCGGTGCTCTGTGGTTGAGTTTTCTGCCAAAGGCAAAGAGAAGCAGCAGATTGCTGCAGCATTCTTCGCTAGGGTCAATCAGATCCTGACTGAAGAAGGTGTTGACTTTGATAAGAAGGTGGTTGCTGAGGTTGTCCAGAAGCATTTCCCTGACTTCCGTCGCACTCTCAATGAGTTGCAGCGATACGCCTCTACAGGTGCTATCGACACTGGTATTCTTGGATCTTCCAATGACATCCAGATATCAAACCTCTGTGGTTACCTGAAGGATCGTGAGTTTACCAACATGAAGAAGTGGGTGACTCAGAATATGGACAACGAGCCACAAGCGATCATGAGGAAAGTCTATGACAACCTCTACACCTATCTCAAACCTGCATCAATCCCTGAAGCAGTGCTTATCATCAGTGAATACCAGTATAAGTCTGGTTTCGTTGTCGATCAAGAGATTAACATGGTGGCATTCATGACTGAAATGATGATGCGTTGCGAATACAAATGAAGACACACAACCTGTATCCTGTCCAAGTCTACGAGTTTGATTTCCCTGGTGATGTGCAGCATTACTGTGAGGTTATCGCAGCAGATCCTACGTTGACTCAACGTCATGACTCTGGTGTATGCACTACTTACTTTGATGCACACAAGACTGGTGGTTATGCTGAGGTTGCACACTTTGTGCGTAGTTGCTTGGATCAGATCCAGGAAGCACACAACTTTTCTTGCTCTGGATTTGAAATCACATCGATGTGGGCAAACTATTTCCCAGATGGATGTGCCATGTCACCACATAGACATGCTAACTCCTACTGGAGTGGCGTCCTATACCTCTCAGATGGTGCTCCTACGGTCTTCTTTGATCCTATTCAGCAAAGAGCAATGGGTCAGTTTGAATTGTTTAGACTCCCTAAGTTTGATGATGGTTTTGATCAGAATGCTCAACCCATCGAGACTATCTCTGCATCTGCAGGAAAGTTAATCATCTTTCCTTCATGGTTTGTCCATGAAACTGCCATCTCTCAGGGTGATAGATATAGTATCAGCTTTAATTCCCTTCCTTGGGGAGTTATCAATGGCGGTATCGCGAATATCGATGTGAAATGAGACAAGATTACGAGACAGAATTATTTTTCCCAGTAAAATGTCAAAGGTTTCAGGCACCTGAAGACCTGACTGCAGAGACGCTAGAGAAAGTAAAAGCGTTGCAGTTTAAGTCATACAATGATCCTGCTGGTGTGGGTACGACGGATGATATCCACGCAGATCAGGAGTTTCAATCCATATTTGCATGGTTTCAACAGTGTATTGACACTCTCCATGTAGACTCTGGGTGGAATTGTGATCGTCTCCTAGTCAATAAGGGGTGGGCAAACAGGTCAGATGCTCATACAGGACACCATCACGATGCTCATCGGCATCCTATGTCCTATGTTAGTGGCATCTTCTACCTTACAGAAGGTCCTCCCACAGTATTCCTCGATCCTCTATTCCAACGTGAGTGGTCATCATTTTACTTAGATGGATTTCCTCTAGAAGAGTCGAGAAAGTTTTATCATGCTGGTCCTGGTGGACTGCTTATCTTCCCCAGTTGGTTAATTCATGCATCGGTGGAGAATGATAGTGAATTTGATCGATATACTATGGCATTCAACACCTTCCCTATGGGTGATGTTAACCAAGGTGGTTGGGGACAACCGATGGCGAAGGTCAAAGTTGATGGATGGAATGATATTGGACCTCTTAACTTGAATGATTACTCATGAGATACGGAGAAGAGAAATTGTTTCCTGTCAGGTGCTTCACATTTGAGGCATCTGATATGCTCATTGCTGATACTCTAGCTAAGGTTAGGAAACTAGAGTTTTTTGCATTCAATGAGCCAGCAGGTGTTGGCACAACAAAAGATATACAACATAACCCAGACTTTCACAGACTGCACAAGTGGATGCAAGGGTGTGTTGATGATCTAAAAGAGAATGAGGGGTGGATGTGTGACCGCCTGCTGATCAATAAGACCTGGGCTAATAGAGCAGATGCTCGTAGTGGTCACCATCATGACCCACATAGGCATCCTATGTCATATATCAGTGGTATTCTGTATCTAACTGATGGTCCTCCCACAACATTCTGCGATCCTTTGCAGCAACGTGATATGAGTCAACTGCACTTGGATGGTGGACCTGATGAAAGGTTAGTCCACTATCATGGTGGGTCTGGAGGTCTGATTCTATTCCCCAGTTGGTTGATACATTATTCAGAGCCCAACTTTACTGCTGATGATAGATATACTATAGCGTTTAATACTTTCCCACACGGCATCCTTGGTGTAAAAGATTGGGAAGATGATAAAAGAGGTGAGGTATCTGTTAAAGCATGGAACACATAAACATTACTGGTAAGGAAGTGCAACTCTTTCCTGTGAGGTTGCGTGAGTATCGTCATCCCGACCATGAAGAATTGAATTCAAAGTTGTTAGATGCATTTGTTGACTATCCATCAATGCAATCTAATTTTCCTGAGGGTGTGATCACATCACGTCCTGATCTTCATAACTTTCAGAATGAGCATGTGCAGAGACTGATTGCATTCTTTGCTGATGCCCTTGCTGAGTATCGTAATCACTTCAAGTTGTATTGTGACAACCTAGACATCCCTATCTGCTGGTTTAATCATGCACCTGCTGGGACTGGGTTTGGGCACCCTTTACATAGGCACCCCATGTCCTATCTGAGTGCCGTCTATTACCTCACAGAAGGCGCTCCTACATACTTTGAAGACCCTTGCACCCCTAGGACATCCGATACACTGGATGTCTTCCAGCATGATCTCATGGATAAACCTGAGGGTATCAATGAGAGAGTAGATGCAGAGCCAGGCAAGTTGATTCTCTTCCCATCTTGGTTGAAGCATTATTCTGGAAGACAGTTAGATAACTTTGATCGGTGGACGATCTCTTTCAATGCATTCCCTGTGGGTAGGATCAATGTTGGTCCTTGGGACTGTCCACAACTCAATATCCGCTTGCTAAATCCCACTGACCCTGGTATGATACCCCAGTAGAGATCTTACATTATGAAGTATTTGAAAACTCCTCTACGATATCCTGGTGGAAAGTCTCGTGTAGCACCTATGCTGATCGAGAAATTCCCCAGTGGTATCAAAGAATTCCGAGAGCCGTTTCTCGGTGGCGCGTCTGTAGCACTTCTGTTTTCTCAGAAGAATCCTGAAATCCCTGTTTGGGTGAATGATAAGTATGAGTATCTGTATAACTTCTGGGTCACCCTCCAAGAGGATGGTGACGCACTCTCTGATGTCCTTGTGGGGATCAAGGAAGACCACAGCACGGAAGAGAAAGCTAAAGAGTTATTCATCTCTGCTAAAGAAGAGATATCCAAAGCAGATCCTTTTCGCAAAGCTGTGCTTTTTTGGATTCTTAATAAGTGTAGCTACTCTGGGTTGACTGAAAACTCTTCCTTCTCTGCCTCTGCTTCACGTCAAAACTTCACTACTCGTGGTGCTAAGCACCTGAAGAATATCTCAGAGATCATTCAGCACTGGGAGATTACAAACCTAGACTATACTGAAGTCATGCACCCCAACAATGATGGTGCTTTTGTCTTTCTTGATCCTCCATACAAGATTGGCAGTTATCTTTATGGCACTAACGCTGAGATGCATAAATCTTTTGATCATGATGACTTCATTGCTCAGTGTAAGAAATGTCCTAACCGATGGATGGTGACTTACAACAATGATATTGACCTAAAAGAAGGTTACAAGGGTTATAATCAAGAAGAGTTTCGTATCACCTATGGTATGAAGCACCGAGCAGACAACCGACACAAGTCTGAGTTGCTCGTCACTAATTACACTGAGGTCACACCACTGGAGGCATTGTTTTGAGTAAGGATTATGAGATTCCTCTCAAGGATTATCTCAACAGCATCAACCTGAAGCAGGGAGATCTGACTGAAGATGAGAGGGCGATGAAGAAGTATCCTGCTTTTGTTATTAACAAGTGCCTAGCACAGCATATCGATACTTTGATGTATGCTAATGCTATGAATGGTGCTCAGCATCTCGATAACGATCTACAATATTCATTTTACCTACATAGTGTTAGGAAATCCAAAAGATTTTCTCCTTGGGATAAGAAGTCGAAAGACAGTGACCTTGACCTAGTGAAAAAATACTATGGTTACAACACTGAAAATGCTCAACAAGCAATGCGAATCTTGACTAGGGAGCAACTTGAGGTTATTAAATCTAAATTGAATACTGGAGGAAAGAGATGACTGAGGAGATCTCCTGGTCACAAGATATGATGCTAGAGGTTACGCTTAAAGAGCCTGATGACTTCCTAAAAGTGAGAGAAACCCTCACTCGTATTGGTGTCGCATCCCGTAAGGAGCGTAAACTGTATCAGTCTTGTCACATCCTGCACAAGCGTGGTAAGTATTACATTGTGCATTTCAAAGAATTGTTTGCCCTAGATGGCAAACCCACTAACATCACCACAAATGATGTGCAGCGTCGTAACCGTATTGCTAAACTCCTGTCTGACTGGGGACTGGTAGAGATCACTCGTGCTGAGGAAGCAGAAGATCTTGCACCACTCAATCAGATCAAAGTGTTGTCATTCAAAGACAAAGGGGAGTGGACTTTAGAGTCTAAGTATAATATCGGCAAGAAGAAAACACCTGCTGAGGTATAAATAGCTGAGCCTTGCTACTCTACAATGTCGGAAGACAAACCCAAAGTTGTAGAGAAGGAAGACCATGATGAAGATAAAAGTGAAGTCCTTGGTAATTTGGTGAAAGTTGTTGTCCTTATATGGTCTGCTTCTCTGCTCACATTCTCCTACGTTAGACTTCCTAACGGACAGAAAATTCTAGATTTCGATCCAACCTTCATTGCATCGGTCTTCTCTGGTTCGTTAGCTGCCTTCGGACTGTCTCCTGCTAAAAATGGTAGTGCTCCAAAGAAAGCCCCGCCAATCGGAAAGAAGGAGGAGGAAAATGCAAAAGTTAATTAACGTCATAGCACTGCTGTCTGGTCTGACCTCTCTTGGTCTGATCGGTGGTAGTGCTTATTTGCTTTTGAATAAGGATGCCCTTATCGATCAAGCAAAGAGTGCTGCTGCTAAGGCAGCAACCGAGGCAGTCTCTAGTGCCCTCCCAGGTATGCTAGATGCTGCTATGCCTGAGGTCGAAGTGCCTGAGGTAACTGGTCCTGCTCTACCCATGCCATGAAACTACCCTGGAAGTCCGATCCCGTTGTAACACCACCTACCCCCGAGGAAAAACCCATGGAAACACCTAAGAAGACACGATCTTACAAAGGAGTTGCCATCGCCCTGGGTGGTCTGTTTGCTGCATCGCACATCGGACTTCTGGGTTATGTGCTTAGACCTGAGACACCTGTCCAAGAGCCACCAACAATCAATATCCCTCGTGGTCCTTACTCTTCTTACAAGATCCAAGCAGGTAAGGATGGATATACAATCGAATACAGAGCAAACGATCCTAAAGTCCTGGAGTCTGAGAGATCTCTCGACCTGGACAAGTATAAGAAAGGACTCTTTGGCGGAGGATCTGAGCAGCGAAGAGAGTATCGTCGCGATCAATACACCATGGAAGGTGTTAGAAATATGGGAGGTGCGACTACATCGGAGGGAAAGTCTGCGAAAGACATAGAGTGTATCGTGGCGGACGCTGGCGCACGGTCCCAAGGTGCGATGGCAGGGACTAGCATCGCTGCTGGTGTCGCTGTCCCTGCTGTTGCCAGCATCCCATATATTGGATGGTTGGCAGGTGGTTGGGCATTGCTGTTAGGTCAGAAGATTGGATCTGAAGCAGGGTCTATGGTAAATAGTGCTATTAGTGATGATTGCTGAATTGAAAAATCCCCTAACGGGGAAATATTATGAATTAAAAAATCTAGTCTTGGGTGAGAGGTTTCCTTGGTATGCCTCTAACAATGGATTGGATTCATTTAACTATTACTCTCATGTATTCTTAGAGAGACCAGACCATATACCTGTGGTTAAAAGGTATCCTGTGGTCTCTTCCCCATACATAGATCTCCTGGACGATGTGTTGGAGGAGATCTTTTTGCATAACTCCATCTCTCCGTCCTGCATCTATCGCATGAATGCAAACGCGACAGATCCTGGATACAAACAATCTACTTGGCATAAAGATCATGAGTTTCCACACCACAACTTACTGATATACCTTACCGATGCTGGTGGTATAACTAAGGTTGAGGATAAACAATATGATCCTAAGGAAGATGACATCATTACCTTTCAAGGTGAGCACTGTCACATGTTGCCTAAAGAGAAACGTCGTGTCGTATTGGTAGTGACCTATGCCTGAGATTCCTGAAATTGGTATTGGATCAGCAGAGATCCGTGACATTGCTATTCCAGACTGGGCATGGGATCCACCAGTCACAAACGTCCCCTACAGTCCTGTAACCATTGATGTGGGTGTACCTATTGTGGACATCCCTGGATGTGTAGAGGCACACGAATCAAACAGTAAGTCTAACGTTGTGGGTGATGATGATCCTAAGGGTCTCGTCACCTATTGTGATGGCAATATGCCATCCTTTCAGGCACCAGACTACGAGCCTAATCGGATGACCTTCACAGGTCCTCCTGCAGTCGCTCCTAAGTTGAAACAACCAGAGGTCACTACGCCTGAAGTCCCTAAGACTCCAGAAGTTAAACCACCAGTAAATACTATTAAGTGTCCCACAGCAGCACAACTGGCAAAAGAGCCAGTGGGATTTATCTTTGACAGTGGTAGAAAGGAAGTTACTGGTTACAAACTGGTGGGCACTCAGTGTATCCGTGAGGTCCGTGATGTGCCTATCGTTGAGCAAGCAATCAATGGAATACCCCCAGCAGGCATCGTAATGACCACTGGGGGTATTGCTGTAGTTGCTGCCACGTCTGCGTTACTGGCCAAACCTTTTGCAGACATCCTCCTGAAGATCATCAAACCTACAGTGAAGAAGGTTGTGAAGAAGATCGCTGCTATCAGGGGGAAGCAGACTCCCGTCCTGTCGATAAAGGAGCGCCGAGATCTTCAGCGCGAGAGGACTGAGGCGATTCGGAAGTTGAAGTCTGTTTTGAAACCGAAGGGATAGAGTGGACATGTGGTGCGATTGCATTTTTATTCATGACCACCACATCTGCACAGATAGCAGCATACTTTGTCCCAGGCTTAAACTGGATTCCTTGCTGTAAAAGCTGACCACAATTTTTGAGTCTCGCGATCTCAAAATCCAACCGCTTATTGGCAGTTAGTTGTTGTTGCAAACCAATCTGAGTAGCAACTGCTTCCTTACATTGCTCCTGCAACTTTTTATCCAAGGGACGAGACCATGTAGCAGAGAAACCAACGCCTAGGTTGTAACTATCTTTCTGTCCTGTCCTAGTATTTTTGAAGAAGAGCACGTCTCCTGGATTATCAATACGTCCATCTTCATCGAGGTCGCTGACATCGTATACAGGATCCAGATAGTAAGGCTCATATGGTTTCTGAGCACTCACACTCCCTGTTACATAGGGAGTGAAATTCAAAGTGGGACCTTGGCAACTAATGCCGCCCCCATATTGGTTAGTGATGTATGGACCTTGTAAAACCTGGATAGCTTGGTTCGTCACTGAGCCTGAGCTATTCGCGACTGGAGAAGCAGTAGCGGAGACGCCACCAATAGTTTCTGCATGACTAGGCAGAGCAAAGAATAGTGAAATTACTGCTGGAATATACTTGTAGTATCCGTTACGCTTGTTATCTCTGTCGTTCTTTGGATAATTGTTTGTTGACTTAAACCAGGACCTTGATACGTTTCCGTGAATTGAAACGCTGCCCCTGGTGTTGTCTGTGTGAAGGTTGGTCTGCTGTTGACGCCTGTCCATGATGATGTCACTCCATCAATAGTTACATTGTTATTTCCAGTGCCAGGAGAAAGATTACCTGAAGCACTGATTCCACTCCCAGTTACTGAATACTGATATCCAGTGTTGTAGTCCATCGAATTGATGGTCTCAGTTATCTTTTGTGTTGTTTCTGTGTGGCTAGTAAGGGATCCCTGGGTGAAGTTTGGCACCACGGGCACCGCTTGCGCCGCCCCGTGGAATGCACCAAGGATCAAACCAAGACCAATTGCCTCTTTAAGTCGATCCATGATAAACCTCAGTCGATAACGGTGATCTCCGAAACGTATTGACCCGTAGCAGTAGTGCCTGCGCCACCAGCCGTGACGGTCAATACACCTGCACTGGTTACAGTACCTGCCAATGACCCTGCTGTGCCTGACTCATAAGAAAGGATTGACCCGTAGTTGGGGACAGCACCAGTAGAGGGGGCACTGGTTGGGATAGCATCAGCCTGTGTATAAGATTGACTGAAACTAAATGCTGCACCAGCAGTGTCCTGCGTAGCAGTAATAGTGCCAGGGTTATATACACCAGAGGTGATAGTGCCAGCAGATACAGCACCAGCGGTTGACCCGTCAGTAGTATCTATATTTGATCCTGAAATACTGAAGGAAGAACCAATTCGGGTTGCCTGGGTCCGAGCAGCATCCACAGTCAGCTGCACACTGGCAGCGTGCTTAGTAACGAGTCCGCCAGCATTTGCTGCACCTGCGGTCATCAGTAACATAACGAGAGGTAAGAGTTTTTTCATGCCATCTCATAGGTTTGGATCCAGAGCTATTTAGCAGAATCACATGTTCATGAAATGTGACTGCGGGAAACCGAAAATTTTAATACGGTTTTCCACTATTAAAAATTAACTACTTTTCTCTAAATAACTGTGGTTGCCTTCGGGGACCACACAATCTAATCTCGCTTAATAAGGAGAAGTAAAATGACTGGACTGCGTAAGTTTGGCAGCAAAGATCTTGGTGCGATCGTAGATGCTGCAGAAAGATATAGTGTCGGACTGGACGACATTTTTTACCGACTGCATTCCTATGGGATGGGATCAGTCAACGAAGCGTATCCCCCTTACAACCTCGTGAAAGAATCTGAGGTCAAGTGGAGGATCGAAATGGCACTTGCTGGCTGGGACAAGGACGAAATCGAAGTCTCTACGGAATCTAACGTCCTCCTAGTCAGGTCCAAGGCGGCGAAGGCAAAGGGAGAGGAAGAGTATCTACACCGTGGGGTGTCTACTCGCACCTTCGCTAGAGGTTTCAACTTGTCAGATGATGTTGAGCTTGGTGAGGTCAAATTCAAGGATGGTATGCTCACGATCCAACTGAGCAAGATCATTCCCGACCACCAGAAACTCAAGGTCTACGACATCGGTTAGGAAATCCTGACAAACTGTTAAACGTTAAACTAACCTTAGTTTACATCAAGGTTAATTGATGTAATATATTTGGGACCGTTACGCGGTCCCTATTTTTTACTGAGATATAACCCCAATGAAACTCAAAGCAATCGCAGCTGCCGCCCTGGCAGCACCCCTGGTGGTAGCGTGTGGTTCCACTGAGAAAGCAGATACCTTCACCTTGGATGGTGCTGGTGCTACATTCCCTGCTCCCTATTACAACGCTGTTTTGGCTGACTTTGCCAAGACAACTGGCAACAGAGTGAACTACCAGGCAGTTGGTAGTGGTGCTGGTGTCCGTCAGTTCACTGCTAAGACTATTGACTTCGGTGCTTCTGATGGTGCTGTGTCAGACGCTAAGCAGAAACTGCCGATGGTCCACATTCCTATGACTGGTGGTGCTATCGTTCCTGCCTACAACAATCCTGGTTGTGATGCCAAGATGACTCAGACTCAACTTGCTGATGTCTTCCTTGGTAAGATCACCAACTGGTCTGAGTTTGGTTGTGCTGACAAGAGAATCACAACTGTGTGGCGCTCTGATGGTAGTGGCACTACCAAAGGTTTCACTAACTCCCTGTCTGCATTCTCTCCCGAGTGGAAGGCAACTGTTGGCACGGGTAAGTCTGTGAAGTGGCCTGTCGGTATCGGTGGTAAAGGCAACTCTGGTGTTGCTGCTAGCATCAAAAACCTGGATGGTGCTATCGGTTATCTGAATTATGGTTATGTGAATGGTGGTAAGTTTCAACAGGTTGCACTTCAAAACAAGGCAGGTAATTATGTCAAAGCAAATGCTGAAACATCTGCAGCAGGTCTATCACAGATCGTCCTGGACGATCAGCTTCGTGGTGCTGACGCTAACCCTGCTGGTGCCAATGCATACCCTATTGTCTCCCTTACTTGGATCCTAGCTTATCCTGAGTATGAGAAGAATGATGATGTGAAGGAGACTCTGCGCTGGATGCTGACTCCTACCCAACAGCAGAAGGCAGACTCCCTTGGTTATGTCCCCCTCCCCGAGGGTCTTCGTCAGAAAGCACTTGCTGCTGTCGAAACACTGAAGTGATTCTGCATATATAATATGCAACTGAAGAGACCACCCTCACGGGGGTCTCTTTTTGTTTGGAGAATCCTATGAATCATTATGTAAATCTATGCCCTGCATACACTGAGAAAACTGAGACTCTTACCGTAGATCTCCCTCCCGAGTATATGGATGAGTTTATGCAGATGGTGCATATCCTTGCTGATACTAGAAACCAATCTGCTCGCCGTGCCTTTGTGGACATGGTAAAATACACATACAATAACCTGATGGAGAAGACCTATGATAAAAATCGCAAGAATGCAAAGCGGCGAGGACGTAATCGCTGATGTAAAGGAGATTCGTGAGAGTCCTGAGTCTAAACAGGCACTGGGATATGAGTTTGCTGATGCATTTACTGCGATGATTCAGCGTCCTACGGACAGCATGTTCCTGACTGAAGAGACACAGGAAGATTCGCTTGAGCAACTTAAGGATATGAAGTTAGAATTCTTTCCTTGGGCACCTCTCGCCTCTGGTCGTAACATCGTTTCCCTCTTCTCTGTAGTGTCTATGTCAGACCCACATGAAAATGTGTTGGCAGGATACGAGCAGGTGCTAGAGCAGTATAAAAACCTTCAAAAACCCAAAGATAATGCTGAAATTGATTATTCTCAAACACCACCCGCAGACCTACTTATTGGGGAGTCTGACGGAGCTGGATGAGGAGCCGAGTCTCCTCCTGGAGGACTGCTATAGCGTCACCCCAGAGGGCGATCTGCAATACTACCCCCTCCATACTGATCAGCGTTTTGTTTTCTTGACAACAGACGACGTGATGACTATACTGGATCCGTCAGATACTATCGTCAAGGCATACAAAGCACGGAATGAGTAATTTTTACACGAATCTCGTATTGCTGGGCGACGACATTCTCTATCGTGGATACGAGCACGGCACTCCCGTGCAGTATCGAGAGAAGTCTCGTCCAGTTATGTTTATGGTGCCTCAGGCACAGTCACGTCCGACTGACTATCGCACCCTAGACGGTCGTAAGGCATACCCTAAGCAGTTTTCTGGTGCTCGTGAGGCAAGAGACTTCATGAATCAGTATCAGGATGCTGCTGGCATGGAAGTGCATGGGTATGAGCGGTTTGTGTATCAGCATATCGGTCAGAAATTCCCTGGTGAGATCGACTATGACATGTCCCAGATGAAGATCTACACGATTGACATTGAGGTGGCATGTGAAAATGGTTTCCCTGATGTGCAGGCATCTGCTGAGGAGATGCTGTGCATTACGATCAAGGATTTCAACACCAAGAAGACTATCACCTGGGGCACACGAGAGTTTGCTCCTGCCGATACTGAGTATCGTGTCTTCTGGACCGAGCAGGAGATGCTCACTGACTTTCATAAGTGGTGGACAGAGAATACTCCTGACATTGTGACTGGTTGGAATTGCAACCTGTACGACATTCCGTACATCTGTCGTCGCATTGAGCGTGTCCTTGGCGAGAAGTGGAAGAAGTCTCTGTCACCCTGGAATCGTGTGATTGATCGTGAGATCAAGATCATGGGTAGGACTAACCTCGCATACGAGTTGACAGGTATCAACATCCTTGACTACCTGGATCTGTATAAGAAGTTTACCTACACCAACCAGGAGTCCTATCGTCTTGACCACATCGCCTTCGTGGAGTTGGGTCAAAACAAATTGGATCATAGTGAGTTTGAAAACTTCAAAGACTTCTATACCTCAGACTGGCAACGCTTTGTTGAATACAACATCCAAGACGTTAATCTTGTTGACCGTTTGGAAGACAAGATGAAACTGATTGAGTTGGCAATCACTATGGCATTCGATGCTAAGGTCAACTTTGAGGATGTGTATTCGCAGGTGCGTATGTGGGACACTCTTATCTACAATGATCTCGGTAAAAGGTGCATTGTGGTGCCCCCAAAACAGACATCGAAGAAGGATGAAAAGTATGCAGGTGCATATGTGAAGGAGCCTGTGCCTGGTCTCTATGACTGGGTGGTCTCCTTTGACCTTAACTCTCTGTATCCTCACCTGATCATGCAATACAACATCTCACCTGAGACGTTGGTTGATCATCGCCACCCCACTGTCACGGTGGATAAGTTATTGGATCAGGCGATAGATATTGATGGAGAGTATGCTGTGTGTGCTAACGGTGCTCAGTATCGTAAGGACATCCACGGTTTTCTCCCTGAAATCATGCAAAGGATCTACGATGAAAGGACCATTTACAAGAAACGAATGCTTGCCGCTAAGCAAGATCTTGAAAATGCCAAGACACCTGCAGAGACCGTGGCACTTCAAAAGGATGTGTCCAAATTCAACAACATCCAGATGGCAAGAAAGATCCAACTCAACTCTGCCTATGGTGCCATTGGAAACCAATACTTCCGATACTACAATCTGGCAAATGCTGAGGCGATCACTCTCTCGGGTCAAGTCTCGATTCGTTGGATTGAAAATCGGATGAATGCATACCTAAACAAGATTCTTAAGACCGATGATACTGACTACGTTATTGCTTCTGATACTGATTCCATCTATCTCAATCTGGGTCCTTTTGTACACAAGGTATTCAAGGGCAGAGAGGCGGGCGATGAGAGTATTGTTAGGTTCCTTGACAAGGTGTGTGAGGTGGAATTTGAGAAGTATATACGAAATTCTTATGAAGCGTTGGCGTCCTATGTGAATGCCTACGAGCAGAAGATGTTTATGAAGCGAGAGAATATCGCTAACAAGGGCATCTGGACTGCTAAGAAGCGTTATATTCTCAACGTCTGGAATAGTGAGGGTGTCCAGTATGCTCAACCCAAACTGAAGATGATGGGTATTGAAGCAGTGAAGTCTTCTACTCCTGCTGCTTGCCGCACTGCAATTAAAGAGGCACTTAATGTGATCATGACTGGCAGTGAAGAAGCAACTCAGGAATACATCAAAGACTTCCGTGATAAGTTTGAGTCCCTCCCTCCTGAGGAGGTAGCATTCCCTCGTGGGTGCAATAACATCGCAAAGAATTCTTCCCCTGCTACCATCTATGGCAAGGGATGTCCCATGCATGTGCGTGGGGCACTACTATATAACTTCTGGATCAAGAAGAAGAAACTGTCCCACAAGTATCCTCTCATTCAGGAAGGAGAGAAGGTGAAGTATATCCACTTGAGGACACCTAATAAGATCAACGAGAATGTGGTCTCATTCTTCCAGACTCTTCCGACTGAATTCGGTCTTGACAATAGCATTGACTACGACTTACAATTCACGAAGAGTTTCCTTGATCCTCTCAAAGCCATCCTCGATACCATCGGATGGAAGGCAGAAAAAGTAAACACGTTGGAGGCACTGTGGTCTTGAGTTTTCTAAATGACATTGTAAAAGAGATTGATAATGAGTATGCTGGTCTGGTTTCTGACGGTGTATCAGCAGGCGATACTACTGCTTTCATTGATACTGGGTCTTACATCTTTAATGCTCTATGCAGCGGGTCAATCTTTGGTGGCATCCCGTCGAATAAGATCACAGCTATCGCTGGCGAATCTTCAACTGGTAAGACTTTCTATTGCCTCGGTATCGTTAAGCATTTTCTTGAAACTGATCCTGACGCAGGTGTAATCTACTTTGAATCTGAGTCTGCCATCTCTCGTGAGATGATTGAGTCACGAAACATTGACAGTCAGCGTATGGTTGTAGTCCCTGTTACCACTGTGCAGGAATTCCGCTTGCAAGCAATCCGCATTTTGGATAAATATCTGGAGCAACCACCAGACAATCGCAAACCAATGATGTTTGTCCTGGACTCCCTGGGCATGTTGTCAACAACCAAAGAGATTGAAGACAGCGAAGCAGGCAAGGAGACCCGTGACATGACTCGTGCTCAGGTTGTTAAGTCCATTTTCCGTGTCCTTACACTCAAACTGGGTAAAGCAAATGTACCTCTCATCGTTACCAATCATACATACGATGTCGTCGGAGCATACGTCCCCACTAAAGAAATGGGTGGTGGTAGTGGTCTTAAGTATGCTGCTTCTACTATCATCTATCTCTCGAAGTCTAAAGAGAAGGATGGGAAGGAAGTCATCGGTAACATCATCAAGGCCAAGACAGCAAAGTCCCGACTCACTAAAGAGAATTCCATGGTGGAGACCCGTCTCTTTTATGACGAGCGGGGTCTAGATAAATACTATGGTCTCCTGGAGTTGGGTGAGAAGTATGGTGTCTTCCAACGTGTAGGCAACCGATACAAAGTTGGTGAGTCTTCCATCTATCCAAAGCAGATCCTCAAAGAGCCTGAGAAATACTTTACTGATGAAGTGATGGCATCTCTGGAGGAAGCAGCACGTCAGGAGTTTAGTTATGGATCTTAAGCATTTCATTCGTGTGTATGATGATGTGCTAGATGAGAATCTCTGCCGACACATCATCAATGGTTTTGATAAGGAGCAAAATAAAATCCTGATGAATCAGGATAGCATTAAGTTTGCTACTCTTAACATGACTGAGTTGGCAGAGAAAGAGCATCAACAGGAGTGGGGTCTCATTCAAAATCAGGTTGTATCTGCACTGCAAGCATGTGGTCAGCAATACATTCTTGATCTGGATTGTGAGAAATATATGCCTCAACAAAATGCTCTGGAGCAGATCAAGATTGTCCGCTACAACCAGGGTGAGGGTAAGTTTGATGAGCACATTGATGTTGGTGACTATGCATCAGCACGTCGCTTCGTCGGTTACTTCGTTTACTTGAATGATGTAGAAGAAGGTGGGTCTACTTATTTTCACAACAGTGATTATGAAGTAGAGGCAAAACGTGGTAGGATTGTCATGTTTCCTCCCACCTGGCAATACCCACATGCTGGTCTAGTCCCCAAGAGTGAGGACAAGTATATTCTAACTACCTATTTGCACTATCAATGAGTCTAAAAATTGAGGAGGTTGCCCTCAGCAAACTCATCCTTGAAGAAGATTACTGCCGTAAGGTCCTACCCTTCCTTAAGGATGAGTATTTTGATGCGCTGTCTAATCGGACGCTATTCAATACGCTGACGGAGTATATCAATGAGTATGATAATACCCCAGAGCCTACTGCTCTGAAGATTGAGGTAGAGAAACGTCGTGATATCACTGAGGACATCTTCAAGGAGATCGTATCCTTCCTGGATAACCTGGATCACGACCAATACAATGAAGACTGGTTGCTTGACACTACTGAGAAGTGGTGTAAGGAGCGTGCTATATACTTAGCGTTGATGGAGTCTGTCAAGATCGCTGACGGTCAGGATAAGACTCGCACTAAGGATGCCATCCCCTCCATCATGTCTGAGGCACTGGGGGTGTGTTTTGATGACCATGTGGGTCACGACTACATCAATGACTCAACAGATCGTTATGACTTCTACCACCGTAAAGAGGAGAAAATTCCCTTTGATCTCGACTATTTCAACAAAATCACGAAAGGCGGTCTGCCTAACAAAACTCTTAACATCGCGCTTGCTGGTACGGGCGTCGGCAAGTCTCTATTCATGTGCCATGTGGCTAGCTCCATCTTGCTCCAAGGACGCAACGTTCTCTACATTACAATGGAGATGGCAGAAGAGCGAATTGCTGAGAGAATTGACGCCAACCTTCTTGACCTCCCGATCCAACAACTGAGTGACCCTATCCTTACCAAGGATCGTTACGTTGCTAAGATTGATGGACTGAGGAAGAAGACTCAGGGCAGACTTGTCATCAAAGAATACCCCACAGCATCTGCACATGTGGGTCACTTCAAGGCACTCTTGAATGAGTTGTCACTGAAGAAAGGATTCCAACCTGACATCATCTTCGTTGACTACCTCAACATCTGTGCTAGTGCTCGTTACAAAGGCAACATCGTCAACTCCTATACATATGTGAAAGCAATCGCTGAGGAGTTGCGTGGACTTGCTGGTGAGTTTAACGTCCCTATTGTTTCTGCTACTCAAACAACTCGTAGTGGTTACGGCAATAGTGATGTGGAGCTTACTGACACATCCGAGTCTTTTGGTTTGCCTGCTACTGCTGACCTTATGTTTGCTCTGATCTCTACGGAGGACATGGAGCAGATGGGTCAGATTATGGTGAAGCAGTTGAAGAATAGATATAATGACATCAACGTCTTCAAACGATTTGTCGTTGGTATTGACAGAGCGAAGATGAGACTGTATGATTGTGATCAGTCTGCTCAAGATAACATCATTGATGCAGGCAGTATACCCGATGCCCCTGTGGCATTCACTGAAACAAAAGAAAAGTTTACTGGATTCAAGATCTGATTATGGCACAAGACAAATTCACTAACGAAGCAAACGACAATGGTGCTGCTGATCAGGCAGCAGAAGCAATCAACTCTGCTGCCCGTGACAAGGTGGATGAGAATGTGGCTAACGCACAAGACGTTGCTGACGGTGTGCCCAAAGAGGTTGATGATTTCGCTTCTGACGAGCATCTTCAGGGTGCTCCTCGCACTAAGAAGCGTCTTGACAAGAAACTGAAAGAGCGTGACGAGAAGAAAAAGAGTCCTGGTGCTGAGAAGTTTACTGTTGACCTGGACAAGTATGCTCAGTTTGTTGACCGTGTGACCTCTGAGCCCAGTAAGGATCTCAACACGCTCATCGAGCGGTATCGTGACCTGGACAAAGCAAAGTGCAACATCGCACGTCTTGATACTGCTGCCTCTGGTATGTCTGCTGAAGCAGGTGAGTTTATGGAGATCGTCAAGAAACTCAAGTTTCAAGGCAAACCCTATGATGAGGCAAACAAAGAGCACCTGACCAAAGAGTTGGGTGACATCATGTGGTATGTTGCTCAGGCATGTCTTGCACTGGGTGTCCGACTGGATGAAGTGCTCTACATCAACACTCTCAAACTGGCAGCACGATATCCTGAAGGTATGTTTGACATCAACTACTCAGAGAATCGAGCACCTGGAGACATCTGATCTAAATAGAGGGGTAAAGACCCCTCTTTTTTAATGGCAACAACTGGTATAAACAAGTGGGACAAGTATTTCAAGGGGCAGAATCTTGAGACGTTTGTAAAAGCAAACTCCAAAGCAACTGCCACCAAGAATAAAACTGACACAGGACTTACCCTGGCACATGGTGAGCCTATCACTGTGGTGGGTGGAGATTCATATCCTCCTACTGGCAGATTGAATATCTTGTATAAGAATAAACCTTACACATTCCACATTGATTGTATAGAGAAACCTGGACGTGGTGGATCTGCTGGCAAGATGAATATCGATGCCACCAAACTCATTGCACAGGGTGATATTGAGGTTGTCCCTATCCTGCAGGGGCAGGCAAATGTCAAGTGTAAGTGCTTCTATGACTCTAGGGAGTTGTATGATGCAGTTATCTATGGTCTAGACAATGAGCCATCTGTCCCTGAGGCAGTCACTGACCAGATGATTGACTATTTTAAGGACAATCTCAGAGGTGATTACAACATTGTCTGGCAGGAGGGCATTACCCCCTCACAAAAGACTGAGTTGGGTAAGTATTTTGGTGAGGTTTTGATTGGATATTTGGGTCTGAATAAAGTAACAGGCCATACATCAATCAGTCCATGGCAGCAGAGCAACATCAAATGCTTCATCGTCCCTGATGATCCATCATTTGCTGGTGTTGACTCAGCATTCCTATGTCATGACGGGACTATCATCCCCATCTCATCTAAGTTTGGTAAGGGTGCTCAGGCATCTATCTTTGCCAACATCATGCCTGTTGCTATTAAGAATAAGAGCACACTTCCTAATGGTGTGCTGAAAGATCTTACTGAGATTGCATCGAAGTATCCCAATCCTGCTCGTGAGGGTAAGAAGATTGTCTATGAGTATGGCATTAAACATATCCTGGAGTTAAACGACATCAGTAACCCCTACGATGTCTATACAAACTTCAAATCTGGCAAGATCAAACCAGAGTATGCACACGTTGCTACTGCTGTCCGCACCTATGTGATGAAGGGTGGTGATGGTAAGGAGTCTTCTGCTAAGGAGTTGATCAACAACCTACCCAAGTCCCTGTCTAGTTGCCTTGCAAGGGGCATCTCAGATCGTCTCAACGGAGACTCTGCCTCTGTCGCTGCCGCCAAGTCACTGATCGCTGGTAAGAATTTCTACCAGGCAAACCTGAATGATGGGGACTGGAATCGGGGTAAGGTCTTCTTCAACATCCGTAAGGCAGGGGACATGAATCTGACCTTCACGGGATCCAAGGCAGCTACGACAGATATCGAACTGAAACAAGGCTTGCTCAACTACCTGCTGGCATGATAGAATAGGACCATGGCAAAAAACACACACCTGGAGCACCTAGAGGACGACATCTTCAACCAAGGTTTCGTCGGTGCCAAGAATTCAATCGAGTTTCTCAAGTCCCTCAGGGACATGCTGAGCACGGGTAGTGGTGGTAGTGCCACCAAGGTCACGGTCAAGTGGGACGGTGCTCCTGCTATCATCTGTGGTGTTGACCCTGTGTTGAATCTCTTCTTCGTGGGCACCAAGAGTGTCTTCGCCAAGACTGAGCCCAAACCTTGCTACACCAATGCTGATGTGGATCGTTACTATCCTAACCACCCCATCGCTGACAAACTGAAGCAGTGCCTCAAACTCTTGCCTAACACTGGTATCACAGGAGTTGTGCAGGGTGACTTGCTCTACACCAGCACTCCTCCCAAGGTCAAGATGGGTGGTAAGGTGTGCTACAAATTCAAACCCAACACCATCACTTACTGTGTTGAGGCAGCGACTGAGTTGGGTCAGAAGGTTGCAGTGTCTGACCTGGGCATCGTCTTCCACACCCGCTACACTGGTCCCTCTCTGCCTGAGATGAATGCATCTTTCGGTGTGGATGTGTCCAAGATGCAGAGTAATAAGAAGGTCGCAGTCTTCTCTGCCACCTTCCAGAATACCAACGGTGTTGCAAACCTCAGTGCTGCTGAGCGTAACCGTCTCAACAACAGCATCAACGTTGCTCAACGCAACCTTGTCGCTGGTAAGTCCTTCCTCAATGCTATTCAGGAGGGCAAGGGATCGTTTGCATACACTGCACTCTTTAAGATCTATTTCAACCAAGTGATCAAGTCTGGTCGCATCCCTACTAACGCTGCTGCTATGCACAGAGGGTTTCTTTCCTTTGTTGACATGCGTTATAAGGCAGAGATTGCTAAGAAGAAGACAGACAAAGCGCGTCAGCAGTGGGAAGACCGTAGGGCAGACGCAATCAAATACCTAAATAATAATAAGTCTGTTATGTTTTCCGCACTTAGCGGATTCAAAAACCTTATCGCTGCCAAAGAGCAGGTGATAAATAAGTTGAAGAAAATTCAAGGTGTCGGGACCTTTCTAGAAGATGAGAATGGTTACCGAGTCACGAGTCCAGAAGGATTTGTGGCCATCAAGGATGGCACCGCTATGAAACTTGTTGATAGACTGGAGTTTTCACGAGCAAACTTTACCGTAGCAAAAGACTGGGGCAAATGAGATTTATCGAATTCCTGAGAGAAGCAACCAAGTCGGCAACCAAGAAGCCACAGACATCTGCTACAGGCAAGAAACCTTCAGCATCATCCAAAGGTTTAGAGGACAAGCATGTCGCCATTACTTTTGGGAGGTTTAATCCTCCTCACGCTGGTCATGGCAAGTTGCTGGATGCGGTCAAAGCGCACGGCGGCGACTCGGGTAACTATCGTATCTACCCCAGCAGAAGCCAGGACCATAAGAAAAATCCTTTATCGGCTCACCAGAAAGTAGAGCATATGCGTCGTATGTTTAAGGATCATAAGGACAAGATCCAAAACAACGAAGCACATAGAAACATCTTTGACATCCTTCGTGACTTGCATGACGAAGGGCATGAGCATGTAACCATGGTTGTGGGTGACGACCGTGTGAAGGAGTTTGAATCACTCACCAACAAATATAATGGTGTGCATTATGATTTCAAGTCTATTAACATCAAGTCTGCAGGTGCTCGTGCTGATGACAGTGATGATCCTATTGAGAATCTCTCTGCCAGTAAGATGCGAGCCCACGCACAAGGCGGTGACCACGAGTCTTTTCATGCAGGAATGCCAAAAGGATATTCCAAGAAGCATTCTCAGGCATTGATGCAGGATGTCCTGACGGGCATGACACCACCACCCAAGAAGTCTAAGAAGAAGAGCGAGATCCACGAGCAAACCCTCTGGGAGTATGCTCCTAAGTTGGACTACGATGCCTTCCGTAACCACTATATGCTCGACCATATCTTCAAGGTCGGTGCCCTGGTGGAGCATGACGACAGTGGTCTCCGTGGTAAAGTTGTCCATCGTGGCACAAACTATGTGATCTTTGAGATGCCTGATGGCAGTGAGCATCGTGCATGGTTGCAGCATGTGTCTGAAGTCAATGAGCCTACTGAGCATGAGCAAGAGGTTGCTGCTGATACTACCAAGGATCAAAGCAACTATTCTGCTGATGATGGCAGCGGTAACACCTGGAAAGTTGGCACCGATGCATATCGTATGGCACTGCAGGACATGACCCCTGGTCAAGCAACCAAGAAATTCTCACAATTTAATACTGAGATTAGAAAAACTGCTGCAACTAAATAGTATTATCGAATTCATTCGACCTTAAGAAAAATGACGTTAGAAATTCTCGTATCTTCTGCCCTGATGGGTTACACCATGGACGAGCAGACCAGAATCCTCAAGTCAATCGAAGAGGGATCTGACCTCCCCACTGCTCGCCTGAAGAAAGGTGCTGAGAAGGTCATGGAAGTCTTCAATGACTGGGAGCCAGTTGTTGAAGGTTATGCTGGTTTCCCTGTTGAGCGCGAAGCAATCCAAAAGAAGAAGGACCAGCACAAAGATGACCGTAACGTCGGTCGTGTCGTCTCCCAAGGCGGATCTCAGTATGTGATCACTGGTAAGAAATCAGATGGTCGCTACATCGTCGTCGGTAAGAAAGGTGAAAAGACTGCTAAGGATGCAGGTGACATCGGTGTTACCAAAAACGAATCCGTTGTCGGCATTGACATCGAAGATCTCCACAACATGATGCTGGAAGGTCTGAAGCAAGCTCGCAAGAATGTGGGTGCTTCAACCTGCTGGGATGGTTACAAGGCAAAAGGCACAAAGAAGAAGGGTGGCAAGGAAGTCCCTAACTGTGTCAAGGAAGAGGAAGTAAACATCCGTGGCAACAATTCTGCTGAGCAGAAGAAGCGTCTTGAGAAGAAGCGTGGCATGAAACTGGACGATCATCCTCAGTTTAAGAAGGAAGACGTTGAGCAAGTTGACGAGCTTTACAAGGGCAAGCACGGTCAGTCTGACAAAGAATATGCAGACTCCCGTTCCCAGGGTGGTAAGATGGTGTCTGGTGACTCCAAGATGAGTGGTGCTGAATACACCCATGGTCGTAGAGTCAAGGCAGCAAACCCTGGTATGCAACCTGATGTGGGTGGCAAGACCAAACCCAAGTCTCAGGGTAAGATGGACAAAGGCACTCGTGCCGATCTTACATACCGTAAGGCAAACCTGAAGAAGGAATCTCAGGAGTTTATAAATAAATTGTCTGACTCAGGACTCTTCTCTGAAGAGGAATTGTCAGCAATGGTGGAGGGTCTAGAATGAAACCCCAAGGAAACGGAGAGAGATCGTATCTTAAAACCAGTAAAAAGGGGAACGTAACTATCAACCCTAAGAAAGAGGACCTTATGTCAGAATCACTTAGAAAACATATCCAATCTGCTGTTGGAGATCTTCGCGAAGCAGCGAAGAAGAAATCAAAGGAGAAGCACATCGCTGCTGCTAAGGCAGGCAAGCGTTGGCAGGACTCCGATGGTGACGGCAAGTGGTATGAGCCTGGCGATGATGTCAAGAAGGAAGAGACTGCAGCACCTGCTAAGTCTGTTGACGACACCGATGCTAAGAAAGCAGCAAAGGAGCGTATGAAGCAGAAGATGGTGCAGGCTACGATCGACCACGACCGCAAGGCTAAAGGATACAACTGAGCATATATAGATTAGACTCTTATTGAGGACAATCTAATGTGGGCACTATTCCTTCCCCTTGCTAAGAAAACCATCAGCGGTTTGCTGGGTCGTGATGAAGTCCGCCGTTATCTTGTAGACGTGCTCCGCTCCCTGGCGGCAACCACGGACAATAAGTTGGACGACGGTGCTGTGGATGTAGTAGAGGCACTCCTCTTCAAAAAACCAGAAGAAGCTTGATGTAGAAGGGAGGGTAACACCTCCCTTTTTATAAATAAAGTATAGGTAATCAATCACACTTGGAGTAAGTAACATGTCTCTTTATGGGAGAGTAGACTCAGTAGACAATCAAACACAAGCAGGACTCGCCCGAGGCAATGGTGCGGGCTCCGCAACCGAGACTATCGTTTTCGTTGACGAAACCGAAGCAGGTCTTGCAGCAAACAAAGCACGCGGTCTGTCATCACCTGGGTGGTGGGCATATCGCACATACACAGACGCAGCAGGTAAGACTCGCCACAAGGCAGAGCAACTTGCATTCATCACCAACCCCGAAGCAAACGCTGACGAGACCCTGGCAGATGACACCATCGCAGCAGACGTGCAGGCACTGATCACGGTTGGCAGCCAACCCACTGATCAGACTACTGCATCTGGCGCAGCAACCTTCACCGTTGCAGCAACCTGTGACAACAGCGGCACCGTCACCTTCCAGTGGCAACGTCGCACCAGCAGCAGTGCTCGCTGGACCAACGTCTCTGGTGCAACCTCTGCATCTCTGGCACTCACAGGTCTGACTAACGCAGCAGACGGTTACCAGTATCGCGTTAAACTCAACGCTGATGTTGGTGCTCCCGAGGTCATCTCTAGCACAGCTACTCTGACCTTCGGCACCTGATAAAATGGATTAAATTATGATGCACTTTGATAGTCTTGATGAAAATAACCACTTGATGTTTGCTATCAAGCATTATGATAATCCACAATCAGTCACGGTAGACGACTTCATGGAGGACATGAAGAAGTTTAAGTATCTCAAGAGATTGCTTAAGCGTTATTCAAAGACTCATGTCCTCCGAGTCAACCTCATATTGAATCACCTGATTATTCTATTCAATGTCTTTGGTGAAGGGACCATCCCTCTACTGATGTATAAACTTGAAGAAGAATACTGGTCAGTCATCAAGACATTCTTGATCTATCTGGACCGTTATCCAGAGATCGCAGGATGTCTTTCTCATGTAGACATAGATCAAAACGTTGCAGACATTTTGGCAGAGTTATGAATGAAGATGCACCCACAATGAGCGTAGGTAACGGCGGCATGACAGGCTCAGCCGATGCCACTGGTCCCAATGCGGGTTACGATCCTCTGCTAACTGGTAGAAAGAAACCAAAGAAGCGTCGTAGATACGCCATGGTTACAAAGGATATGCTGGCAACCGAAGGTGTCTCCCAGAGAGACTCTGCATATCTCCCTTTCCTTATTTCATACGATGGTGCAGAGCAGTATGTGCTCTACAGTAAGTCCGAAGCAGCACTGAAGATTGAGTTGCGTAAGATTTATCGCCCTGAGAATTTCAAGAAACTTGCAGTGAAGAGACTGTATCCTAATGATGTCATTAAGTTTTACTGGAAGAAAAGACAACAAGCATTAGGACAAGAGTAATGGCATTTGGACTTGGTAAGTTAGCGGTCCTTGAAAACAAACTCGACATTTATGAAGACCTGTCAAAAGAAATGCTCTCCAAGTTGGAGAATGCGGTCTCTAGTATTCAGGAGAATACAAACAAGACTGCGATAATCTTGGAGCGTCATGAGAATCGCTTGGATGAAGGTGATAAAGCAAACCAAGCAATCATTCAGATGATCAAAGACCATCAGAAGTATGATGATCGTATGTTTAGTAACATCGATGAGAAGATCGGTGAATTAAACAAGAAAGTTGACAGGAATTCAAAGTTTGTCATCGGTGCCATGGCAGTGATCACCACGATTGTGACACTCCTACAAGTGGTCCCACCTGTCCTGAAAGTATTGACTCAAAATTCCAATGCTGCTATGCTACCCTCAGTTGAGCGTGCTGCATGGATTACGTCGAAGACAAATACATTCGCTTCCTGAGCACACGCTTAGACAAATTCAAAAACGTTAAGCACGGTCTCTACAACTTTCGTTGTCCGTATTGTGGAGACTCTTCCAAGCATAAAAACAAGGCACGAGGATACTTCTTCTTGAAAAAGTCGGAGTTTATTTACAAGTGTCACAACTGTGGTGTGGGTAGGTCTCTTGGTAACTTCCTGAAGGACCATGCGACTGACCTATACGATCAGTTTGTGCTGGAGAAGTATCGTCAGGGTGCTACTGGTAAGGGTAGGCACACACCTAACCCTGAATACAAGTCAGCAAAACCTAAATTCGCAAAGAAGGTATCAGATCTGACACCTATCTCCGAGCTAAATAAAGGACACCCAGCGAGAGAATACTTGGAGGGTAGGTGTATCCCACAGGATACACTTCAGACTCTGTATTACACCGATAGGTTTAAGCGGTGGGTGAATTCTCAAAAACCAGGACAGTTTGAAAATCTTCAGAATGACAGACCTAGAATTATTATCCCATTCATTGACAAGGACGGTAATTGGTTTGGCATCCAGGGTCGATCTCTGGCTCCAAAGTCGAATCTACGATACATCACTGTGATGTTTGACGATCGTCTCAAACTCTACGGTCAAAACAAAGTCAACTCTGAGGAAACTGTTTATGTCACAGAAGGACCCTTCGACAGTCATTTCATTGCCAACGCTGTTGCTATGTGTGGTAGCGATGTTGACCACCGCACTCTTCCTTATCAGGATAGGGTCTGGGTCTTCGACAACGAGCCACGAAATCAACAAATCGTGTCACGGATTAACGCTGCCATCGGAAGCAAGGAGAAGGTGGTTATCTGGCCAAGAGAAATAAAACAAAAGGACCTTAATGATATGGTCCTCGCTGGACTTGATGTCCAGACTATAGTAGAATCAAATACATACCAAGGTATGGAAGCACAAGTAAAGTTTATTCAGTGGAAAAAGGTATGAGCGAGATCAGCGTTGTAAAGCGAAGTGGTGAGGTTGAGTCCCTCAACCTTGATAAGATCCATACGATGGTGGAGCACGCTTGTAAGGGTCTTGCAGGCGTCTCAGAGAGTCAAGTTGAGATGAATGCTAACTTGCAATTCTTTGATGGTATTAAGACCGATGATATTCAAGAGATTCTGATCCGCTCAGCAAATGATTTGATCACTCTGGACAATCCCAACTATCAATTTGTTGCAGCACGACTGCTGCTGTTTGGTGTCCGTAAGTCTGTGTATGGTGACCACCCAGACTATCGTCCTTACCTGATTGATCATGTCTATGATTGTATCGAGAAGGGTGTGTATGATTCTTCTATCGCGAAGAAGTATACTGATGAAGAGTGGGCAGAGATTGATCGCATGATCGATAACGAGCGTGACTTTCTCTTCACATATGCTGGTTTGAGGCAGGTCGTAGATAAATACTTGGTCCAGGATAGGAGCAGTGGTCGGGTATACGAGACACCGCAACAAATGTATATCATGATTGCACTGACTCTCTTCCGTGACTATCCTAAAGAGACTCGTCTTTCTTACGTCAAGAGATACTATGACGCAATCAGCAAGCACAGGATCAACATCCCCACACCAGTCATGGCGGGAGTGCGAACCCCTCTCCGTCAATTTGCGAGTTGTGTTCTCGTTGATGTTGATGACACCCTCGATAGTATCTTTAGCAGTGACATGGCTATTGGTTACTACGTTGCACAACGTGCAGGAATCGGTATCAACGCGGGTAGAATCCGTGGCATCAACGCTAAGATCAGAGGTGGAGAGGTACAACACACAGGCGTGGTCCCCTTCCTTAAAAAGTTTGAATCAACTGTACGATGCTGCACACAAAACGGCATCCGAGGTGGTTCTGCTACAGTTCACTTTCCTATCTGGCACCAAGAAATAGAGGACATCATTGTCCTTAAGAATAACAAGGGCACCGAAGACAATCGCGTGAGGAAACTTGACTATTCAATCCAAATTTCAAAACTATTCTACGAGCGTTTCATCGGAAACAAGGAGATTTCCCTCTTCTCTCCTCATGATGTGCCTGGGTTGTATGACGCTTTCGGCACTGATGACTTCGATAGTATGTATTGTGCTTACGAATCAGATCCTGGGATCCCCCGCACCACAGTCAGTGCTCAGGAACTCTTCCTCGACCTACTGAAGGAGCGAGCAGAGACTGGTCGTCTCTACATTATGAATATCGACCACTGCAATTCACACTCGTCCTTCAAGGACAAGGTGAATATGTCTAACCTGTGTCAGGAGATCACTCTGCCTACCGATCCTATCCGTCACATCGATGATGCTGATGGTGAGATTGCATTGTGCATCCTGTCTGCTATCAACGTGGGCAAGATCAACAAACTGGATGAGATGGAAAACCTCGCAGACCTTGCAGTGCGTGGTCTTGAGGAGTTGATTGATTACCAGGACTACCCTGTGTCTGCAGCACGTCGTAGCACCCTTGCACGACGCTCTCTGGGCATTGGTTTCATCGGTCTGGCACACTACCTTGCTAAGGCAGGTGAGAAGTATGATGACCCTCGTGCTCATCGTCTGGTCCATGACCTGACTGAAGCATTCCAATACTATCTCCTGAAGGCATCTAACGAGGTCGCTAAGGAGAAGGGTGCTTGTGAGGCATTCCATCGCACCAAGTATTCTGATGGCATCCTGCCTATCGATACATACAAGAAAGAAGTAGACGAAATCTTTGGGGGAGATCCTGGACTAAACTATGATTGGGAGAGTCTTAGACAGTCTATCTTGGAGCACGGACTCCGACACAGCACACTGTCCGCACAGATGCCTTCGGAGAGCAGTTCCGTTGTGTCAAATGCCACAAACGGAATCGAGCCACCTAGAGACTACCTGTCCATTAAGAAGAGTAAGAAGGGACCCCTTAAGCAGATTGTTCCGTCTTATACGTCGCTGAGGAATAACTACACCTTGCTGTGGGATATGCCTTCTAACGAAGGTTACATTAAGATCACTGCTATCATGCAGAAATTCTTTGACCAGGCGATCAGTGGCAACTGGTCTTACAACCCTGAGAATTATCCCAACAACGAAGTGCCTTCCTCTGTAATGGCAAAAGATCTTTTGACTACATATAAGTATGGTTGGAAAACTTCATACTATCAAAATACATACGATAATAAGAAGGATCCAGATGTAGTAGAAGAAACTACTCGTAAACTGGAAGACATCCTGGCAGAAATCGATGCTGGTGATGAAGCAGAATGCGATGCTTGCAATGTATAAGACAGTTGAGATAGAATTAACAGAAGATCTTCAGGAGGACTTTGAGTCCTTCTTGGAGACTTGTAATTCTTTTGGGATTACACCCAGAATCAGATCATTTTTATATTATGTTAGCAACTTCGGCACATACAAACATCCAAAGGGGGAAAATGGGAGTAACGGTATTTAACGACAAGAAGGTAGACACCAAAAAGCAACCAATGTTTTTTGGTGCTCCACTAGGAATGCAACGTTATGATGAATATAAGTATCCTGACTTTGATAAACTGACACAGACTCAACTGGGATACTTCTGGAGACCTGAAGAGGTCTCACTGCAGAAAGACAGGTCTGATTACAAGACTCTGAGTGAGCAGCAGAAGCACATCTACACTTCTAACCTTAAGTATCAGATCCTTCTGGACTCTGTGCAAGGTCGTGGACCTGGCATGGCATTCTCTCCCTACTGCTCACTGCCTGAGTTGGAAGGTGCCATGGGTGTCTGGGAATTCATGGAGCAGATTCATTCACGCTCCTATACTCACATCATCAAGAATGTATATCCTGACCCCTCAGAGGTCTTTGATAGCGTCCTGGATGACGATAGAATCCTCGCTAGGGCAAAGAGTGTCTGCGCTGCATATAATGACTTCCTGGAGGCAGTAGGTGAGTGGCAAGCAGGCACCCGTTGGCAGCAAGCAATGGAGCATGTTGATGGTGCTCTCTGGGATCGTAAAGAGTTGAAGCGTAAACTGTATAGAGCAATCGCAAATGTCAATATCTTGGAAGGAATACGCTTCTATGTTTCTTTTGCTTGCAGTTTTGCTTTTGGTGAGCTCAAGCTCATGGAGGGGTCGGCAAAGATCATTTCCCTTATCGCCCGTGATGAGTCACAGCATCTGGTATTGACTCAGAAGATTCTGAAGAAGTGGGCAGAGGGCGACGACCCAGAGATGCAAGAAATCGCATTGGAAGAAAAAGAAAACGTCCGCAAGATGTTTGCGGAAGCAGTCACTCAAGAGAAGGAGTGGGCAAACTATCTCTTCTCTGAGGGCAGCATGATTGGTCTCAATGAAAGACTTCTCTCACAATATGTGGAGTGGATTGCTAACCGTCGTATGAAAGCGGTGGGTCTGGATCCTCTCTACGATATCCCTGCTAAGAATAACCCACTGCCCTGGACAGAGCACTGGTTAAATAGTAAAGGTCAACAAAATGCTCCTCAGGAAACTGAGATTGAATCCTATATTGTCGGAGGTATCAAACAAGATGTTGAGGCAAATACGTTCTCTGATTTCCAACTGTAAGAATTGGTTTACAAATGTCAAGGAGGCAAAGTTGGAAGAAGAAAACCCAGGAAGTGATAAGTATTCCTGGCCTGGACCCGATCTCTGGTATCAAGGACCACTTGAAGTTTTTACGGAGACTGAAGCGGGACCTGAAGACTACCAGAACGATCAGGAAACGTAACAAAAAGCACAAAAACAAATAGTTGCATAAATAGATAGGACAGTGTATACTGTCTTTACGTTCATCCAAGGGACTTTACATCCCATGGACGCAAGTAAGTCGCGGAACGGAGCGTTCATCCCATGCTTGAATTACTACTCTCAGCTACAATGGCATGTCAAGACGCTGATGCTGTGATCTTTCGGATCAACAAGCATGAGCACTTGTCGCCAGAGTATAAGTTAGAGTTGGTGGAGACCATTAAGGACTATACACCAGAATGTAATCACTACTGGGACGCAAACGACTGAAGGAACGGGGAGTAAAACCCTCTAGTATTTCAGGAGTCAATCTAATGAACACACTTACTCTGATCAAAAAGCAGATCCAGAAAGCAGCAGCACTTCACGACGCTCAGATTACCCACACCGCATATCGTGGTGTGCAGTATCAGTGCAAGCAAGGCGCTGGTGAAACCCATGGTACATTCTGCTATCGCGGTCACACTTATAACAAGTGATAAATAAAGGATCCTACGGGGTCCTTTTTTTTATGACATGCGTTGTCAAATTATATGTTGCTGGTAAGGTCTTTGAAGAGATCTGTGAAGCCAGAGATTACTCACATGCCAGGACCATTGCACTTGCTCGCAATCCTGGTGCTCAAGTTATTGGAGTGAATGCTAAGTTATGAATTACGAAAAAGTAAAACTGATCGCACACAACCTCAAGTTGTTGGCACAGAGTCTTGAAGATGCTATCAAAGAAGACCCTGATAAATACCTCCAGCAGGATTCAGACAAAAGGTTTGGATACCGCTTTGATGATGACGATGATGGATACGCTGACTAATGAAAATTTTAACAGTTGAAGATTACAAGAAAGCAGGCGAAGAGTTTTGGCCAAAGTATTGGTATGTCGCCAAAGAATTAGGGGAGGGTGCTAAACCTGAGGACATCCTGAAAGTTATGGAAGCAGTAGGAGGAGTCGCTCTGAAACTCAAACTTGAGGATAAACTTGCCCCTTTTGGATTCAACAAAAAAGATGAAACCACAGAGTGCTAAAGCGAAGGGACGTAACTTCCAGAAGTGGGTGAGGGACATGCTGATCGAGCATCGCAATGTCCACCCAGAAGACATCGAGTCCCGTAGTATGGGTGCTGGTGGTGAAGATCTAATCATGGCACGAGATGCCAGACAGAAATTTCCATTCTCTATCGAGTGTAAGAATGTCGAGAGACTCAACGTTTGGGATGCCTACGAGCAGGCAACCGCCAACAGTGGAGACCATGAGCCTATCCTCTTCATGAAGAAGAATCGTAAGAAGCCACTTGTCGTAGTGGACGCCGAGTGGTTTATTAAGCACTACAAGGGTTGACGCGACCCCCTTCCCTCATATATAATTCACAAGTCACACAGGGGAGGGCAATGGACACTCAATTTCTTGAGGAGATCATGGAGTTTATGGTTGACCAGCTACATGATGAGATTGAGGAAGGCAACATCGCTAACGCTGAGGCGATAGCATATAAGATCAGAGAAATGACAGAGGTGTAATGACAGTCCACAGTATGTTTTCTGTGCCAATCATTCATTATGAAATTGCTAATTGGCCAGAGACTAAAAAGCGAATTCTAGATGCACTCCCTCCAGTGAGGGATGACATGAAGCAGGAAGGAGACACAGTTTTTACTGACTTCTTTCAGGTATGTGAGACTGACGAGATGCCAGAGTATGCTGATGTAATCATTGATATCATTAAACCATACCTTGCTGACTTCAGTGATCAACGTAAGGTATCGTTTACTGATATGTGGTTTCAGACTGCATACAAAGGTGACTCCCATGGATGTCACAATCATGGACACAGCGGTTGGTCTTCTGTGTTGTATGTTGAGTTTGACCCTAGGGTCCACACAGCAACTACTTTCTATTCGCCCTTCAATAACCCTTGGAGTGGCACACTAGAAACATTTTGTCCTCCAGTAAAGGAAGGCGACATGATTATTTTTCCAGCGACTATCACTCATGAGGCAATGCCAAATAAGTCTGATAAGAAACGCACGATTGTATCTTACAATCTTCAGGGTAAAGTTGACACAGTAAAGAAAACTCTATGGCAAGGTGATCCCATTCGTCGAGTAGCATCTACCTACGCTCCGTAGGTCTTCCTGGTTCAGTAGCTCAGTTGGATAGAGCAACTGCCTTCTAAGCAGTCGGTCGTAGGTTCGAGTCCTACCTGAATCGTATGGGAGATTAGCTCAGCGGTAGAGCAACTCGTTTACACCGAGTGGGTCGGGGGTTCGATCCCCTCATCTCCCATCCCCTACGGGGGCTACAATCAAATAGGAGAGCAGTCATGACTGTTAGAGATCGCTTTGGAGAAAGTCTCCAACTTCTGAAGGATGCTGTTAATGGCAACGTTGCCCTTGACACCGAGCATCCATCCCTCTTCTCCTCACTCTGCCGCTTCTACAGCGACAAGAGTGACCGTCACGTCCACTTCTGGGGACTTGATGTTGAAGAGGATTATTCGATTCTGATTGACACAATGATTGCAGATGGCGTCCTGGAAGCGACGTAAATCTTACCCTGGTGGAGTCAAATGACCCTGCCTTGGGACGGCACTAAACTCACCCTGGTCGGGATACTATGACAGAAATAACTGAATACAAAGGAAGACTTGCCACACCCTCTACAGATTTTGTATGGGGTGACTACATTGATGAATCCGTTGTTGAAGGTCTTCTTTATTTCTGGAATAACCAAGGTATACTTGCTCGGGCACCTGGGCATGTATATAAACCAGATGGGATTGTAGTTGACAAGTCTTATAAAGACTCTTTAGATTTGCATGTCCCATATCAAATTGCATGTGATGAGGTACAAAACTATCTCAAAGCATTGCAAGGTGTATTAGAAAAGTATATCGAGAGGTTTCCTTTCTGTGAGACTTCTCGTTTTTCTATACATGAGCCACTCAGTATACAACAGTATCAGCCTGGTGGTGGATTCAAGTCTTGGCACTCAGAGAGAAACGATGCTGGATTCCCTGGAGTCTATCGTCACCTCGTCTTCATGACATATCTCACAGACAATCCTGAGGGTGGGACCGAATGGTTTCATCAAGAGTTGTATGTGCCTGCCAAGAAAGGATACACAGTCATTTGGCCAGCAGACTGGACTCATACTCACAGAGGAAGAGTCGATCTGAATTCTGAAAAAATGATTATAACTGGATGGTTTCAATACACATGATGTTAGGATCATCTCACACAAAACAGGAGGCACATGGACACTCAGGACGACAAGTGGAATAGAGGACTCGATCTCTTTATTGAGTCAGTCCACAAACCAGATTCCAAACTCAGGGGTTGTGCTCACAACCAAGAGTGCTATCATGAGTTGATGTATATCAGGTCTTATGTCCTGGACTATCTTCAGTCTCTTCGTCGATGAAACCCCCTGTCCCAAATCTCTGTGCCCTTGTGGCACTTTTTTTATTGACCCTGGCGACCATTGCGGCAGGGTATTTTCATGGTAATATGCATATTGAAGCGGTTTACAAATCACTCTTCACATGAAACCAACTGTCCTGCTTGAGCGTTTCCCCTATCGGTATGTCCAGTGTGGCATCCTGGAGATCAATGGGAAACCTGACTATCGTATCCAGAAGGTTGATTCCTACACTGGTAAATACAAAGACATGTATCTCTGTGACAATGCAATGCAGTTAGATACAGCAATGAGTGACTTCGAGTATACGAAGTGGCTCGACCCCGATACTGTCCCTTGCTATATCAAAGATGAAATTAAAGCACGAGCTTGAAGCAGCAAAAGATGCTGCGAAGAAAGCATTCAAGACTGCACTCGATGCTAACTACGATGAGAATACCCTCTCTGAATTGTGGCGTCACTACCTGGGTCTCAATCGCATCTATCAAGATGCTCCTGAAGACAAGGTGGAAACTGACCCCTGGATCTTGGGTGGAGGTGATTACAACTTCACTCTGTCCAGTGACTATCTGACTGGTCCTGTAGCAGCAGATACTATTTCTCTTTCTACGTCAGGAGGTGCTGACGTAATCTCTTTCGGAGACTACGCAGACTCTTGACAAAATGTAACAGAGTATATATACTCTAAGAGTTACAATTCTTAACACGCTATGACAGTTACTACTAACGAGCACGGACAACAAAACATGTTTGCCGTCGAGCCTGCAATGTATATGACAGACGAGGATCGTGAGCGTTACGGTTTTGAATCTCATGCAGAGCGTGCTGAGAAAATGAATGGACGCTGGGCAATGATGGGTTTCATCGCTGCCTTGCTTTCTTACGCAACAACTGGTAAACTATTTTTCGGCTACTGGTAAATTATGATCGGACAATCTTGGACTCAAGAATCCTTGGCAAAAGCAGTCTCCATCCTCGGGTGGGACCCTGTTAATGATGACCTTGAAATTGCTATTGGAGGTTGTGCTTACAGTGGCATCCATCAGTCAGAGGATGCTAACCCAAAGTGGGCAAAACCGTATGGCACAACTACATATCATAAGGATGCATTTATTGTCATTAGGAATAAGTCGCGGTCTCCCTTTGAGCCATCCAAACCTAACCCTGAATTGAAACCACATCATGCGAGTTCCTGATACCATCTTCACCTTCCGCGACAAAGAGAAGGCAACGTTTATTAAATCTGGTAGCTACGGATGCTTTGATGGAAAGCGAGTTGTAGTATTCTCTCTCCCAGGGGCATTCACCCCCACCTGCAGCAACTATCAACTTCCAGCATATGATGACCGCTACCAAGAGTTTAAGGACCTTGGAATCGATGAGGTGTATTGCATCTCTGTCAACGATGGTTTTGTAATGAATGCCTGGGCAGATTCTCTCGGTGTCGAGAATGTAAAACTGCTCCCCGATGGTAACGGTGACTTCACTCGTGCCATGGGAATGCAAGTCGAGAAAGCAAACCTCGGCTTTGGATATCGCTCCTGGCGATATGCTATGGTTGTCAACAACGGTGAAATCGAGCAACTGTTTGAGGAGCCTGGTAAAGTTGGCAACTGTCCTGACGATCCCTATACAGTTTCTGATCCAGAGACTGTGCTCAACTACCTGAAAACTTACGGAGGAAACAACAATGAATGAAAATGCAGAAAGAATTAACGGTCTGGCAGCAATGCTGGGTGTCGTAGCAGCGATGGGTGCATACGCTGTGACTGGTCAAATCATCCCAGGTATTTGGTGATGGAATTACTGGCTGTTGCAGCCGTCCTTTGCGCCACCTTCTTCTATGGTGCAATGATCTCACAATCAGGAGACGAATAAATAACTGCATATCGTCGCCGCAGACGGAGGGGTAACTGGCACAATCCAGTTGACGCCCCTCCTTTTTTATTCTATACTTAGGTGTAGTCTCATGAAACTTATGAATTTCTTAGCACTAGGACTAGGTATCACAGCAGTAGCAGGAGCTGCAGTGCAAGTCGCCCCTACTGCTCCTCCTGCAACTGATTACAAGATTGATCAGGAGAAAGTAGTCCCCATCGAAGTGGTCACCAAGTCTTGGACTTGTCCTGACTGCAACGACAACGAGAAGTATGTCCTCAACCAACTCCAAGCAAAAACAAAAATCTCAGATCCTAAAGCACTTGCTGCGATCATGGGAAACATTAAACAGGAAAGCAACTTCCATCCCGACATATGCGAGGGAGGGGCTAGAGTTTCTTACCGCGATTGCCGTGTCGGGGGTTATGGTCTTATTCAGTGGACCAGCATAAACCGTTACAATAATCTGGGTAGGTTTGCTGAGCGTTATAATATGGATCCTTCCAGTCTTGAAGGACAAACTCGTTACATGATCAACGAGACTCGATTCCAGGCTGTGCTTCCTGAGTTTGAGGGACGTGGACATACCATCTCTCAATACATGGTCCCCTCCTTCTACTGGTTGGGTTGGGGCATCAAAGGCAACCGTGAAGTCTTCGCATACCAATACCTAAATAAACTTGTGTATGCTTAACCACGGTGACATACCAACTTGAATTATTCCACGAGGGGAAATGGGTTCCCCTCAACCGCTATAAGAAACTATCAAAGGCGAAGGCTGACTTCCTACTTTTCCTTTGCAAAAGAATGCCAGGGAAGAAACAACTGAGAATGGTAGATTATGCAACTGAAAGTCATCAACTTCAAGAGTAGACAGTTTACTCCCTTCGCTCCTTACTGGGATTATCTCTTGGCAGAGAGTGTCATCGACTTTGATCCTGCACCACTGGTTGCTGAGATCCTGGAGAAGGAAAAAGATATCATTGCTAATACTAAGTTTGAGAATGACTGGGGCACACGTCTTGGAAAGAATAGTCTCACGTCAAGATCAAATACTTACAACCTTTTACGTTGGGAGTCTGCAGCACCTCTGAAGACCTGCATCAAAAAGATGCATGACTCCTTCATGAATGATCTCAATATCCCTATGTCTGAGGCAGTCTGGGGTCAGTCCTGGGCAAATGTCATGAGGAAGAAAGAGAAGATCTTCCCTCACTGCCACGGGTTTGGACCTTGGACATACCTGAGTGGTCATGTCTGCCTCAAAGTGAAGGAGACCAGCACCTATTACATCAATCCATATGGTGGTGATCCCTGGGCGTCAGAAAACTTTGAGGGTAAGATCACTCTCTTCCCTGGTTGGTTGCGTCACTACACTGATCAGGTCCCGTATGACGATGAGGAAAGAGTCACAGTAGCATTTGACCTCTTCCCTCAAGAGGCGTATGATGAAGACATCAAAGATTCTCGCAAACACCACTGGGAAAAACTATGAATGCTGACTGGCGTTACACTGACGAAAACCTTGAGAAGCGGGCACTCTGTCTGATGTGCTGCGTCCGTAACGGTGAAGAGATAAATAGTAGCATCTACGATTTCTGCCATTACTTTACTAGCAATGGTTTGTTTGGTGGTGTCATCCCCACAGAAGAGAATCCCTTAAAGGAAGAGATGGCACAGTGGAAGGGAGACTTCTACGCCATGGCACAGGCAAAAGTTAAGTCAGAATTGCAGACCTGGAGAGCACTTAAATCATGAGAATTGTGATCGCTGGCGGCGGCACATCTGGATGGATGACTGCTGCAGCCTTTTGTAAAACATTTCCTGAATGGGACATCACCATCATCACTGGTGGTGATCCTATCGGTGTTGGTGAGTCAACCACACCACATATGAATCAGTATCTCCATTACATGGGGATCCCTGATGCTGTCTTCATGCCAGCAGCAAGGGCAACATACAAATCATCATCTAGGTTTGAAGGATTCGTTGCAGAAGGTGAAGTATTTCACTACCCCAATGGACAGTCCGTTAACTCAGACCTATTCTATCATGACTGGATGCAAGCGAAAGCATTCTATCCAGATAGTCTTCCCCCCTTCGCAGATGTCTTTATGCCATTTGTGACGGTCGCAGAGGAGGGAAGGTTACCCCTCAACGACCAATCGCTATTTCCTTATGACCTCTCCAAAGACAGGTCCTTCCATATCAACGGCGCAGCCTTCGCCAACTATCTTCAGGATACTTTCTGTCAAGATATTACGGTGGTTGATTCTAAGGTTAAGTCAGTTCGTTATGACGGACGACGTATCGCAAGTGTCATGGTGGAGAGAGGACCTTACGACATCAAACCAAAAGAGATATACGGTGATCTCTATATCGACTGTACAGGCCAAGAGAGTGTCCTCTCGGGGTCACTCAGCAAATGGGTAGACTTTGACACCATCCTGACGGATAGTGCTCTGGTAATGAAGACTGAGTATCTCAATCGTAAGAGAGAGATGGTGCCATACACTAACGCCAAGGCAATGTCTGCTGGTTGGCAGTGGACTATCCCTACTTATGATTTTGTCAGTCGTGGATATGTTTATTCCTCCAAGTTTATCAGTGACGAAGAAGCATGGGAGGAGTTTGGATATGATGATGCTAAGAAGATTACCTTTAGAAATGGTAGGCACGAGCGAGCATGGACTGGTAACTGTGTGTCCATCGGTCTCTCCTACGGTTTCATTGAGCCACTAGAGTCCACGTCACTCTTCAATACTCACCATGGTATCCTGGCACTGATGGATATCTTGAGAGTAGAGAAACTCCCTGGTCAGTTTGCTCGGGATCGTTTCAACCATGACCTGTCTGAGCACATGGATGGTTGGCGTGAGTTTGTAGAGGCACATTACTATTACTCCCATCGTCGTGATACTCCCTTCTGGAGAGCAGTCACTGATGAAGTTGAGTATCCTCAGGAAGGATCTCATGATACTGTCCGTCACATGATGGTGTCTGGTGATCCTATTCCTACAGGACACCTGCCCATTGCATTTATTCTTGCTGGGTCTGGTTACACAAACATTAACAAGCGTCATGCTGACTACTTCCAAACCCCTTCACTGTTGCAGAGGAAGGTGGTTGATGATTGGCATAAGCAGTATGAGAAACGCAAGCGTCTTGCTGAGAGTATGCCATACATGTGCGACTATCTCTCAGGCACATACAACTATGAGGTAAAGGAAGATGTATGAGGAATTGAATTGTTTTGAAGAGGCACTCAAGCACTTCGGCACACGGGTAGAAGTCATCACTGCTATGGAGATGTCACGGCGTATCTCTGCCGAGGATGCCTACCAGATGATCAAGGACGAGCTGAAGGAAGTCAAGAAGTGCCGTAAGAATTTTCAGAAGGACGGTTGTCAGACTGACTGAAGGGGTTGACAAGGGGTCAGGTTTCCCGTAATATAAATACATGATCAGGTTACGAAACGTAACGTGATCTCGACGCCTTACCGAGACTAAACAGCGTCGTTAAATAACAGTCTCTCATACCTCCCCTGAGGGTGGGGAAGGAATAGTAACTCCACCATTTCCCTGATGGTCTTACTTTTATTTAATTAACAATGGCTTCATCTACAACTCTCTCGCGCCAGGCTGGCGCTTCTAACTGGGAGCAGTTTTGCTCCTGGGTAACGTCCACTAACAACCGTCTGTATGTTGGTTGGTTTGGTGTCCTGATGATCCCCACGCTGCTTGCTGCAACTGTGTGCTTCATCACCGCATTCGTCGCTGCTCCCCCTGTGGACATTGACGGCATTCGTGAGCCCGTTGCTGGATCACTGATGTATGGCAACAACATCATCTCTGGTGCAGTTGTCCCTTCATCTAACGCAATCGGTCTCCACTTCTACCCCATCTGGGAAGCAGCTTCCCTCGATGAATGGCTCTACAATGGTGGTCCTTACCAGCTTGTAGTATTCCACTTCCTCATTGGCGTCTTCTGCTACATGGGTCGTGAGTGGGAATTGTCTTACCGCCTGGGTATGCGTCCTTGGATCTGTGTTGCATACTCTGCACCCGTTGCAGCAGCAACCGCAGTCTTCCTGGTCTATCCTTTCGGTCAAGGCTCATTCTCTGATGGTATGCCCCTGGGTATCTCTGGCACCTTTAACTACATGCTCGTCTTCCAGGCTGAGCACAACATCCTGATGCACCCCTTCCACATGCTTGGTGTGGCAGGCGTCTTCGGTGGGTCCCTGTTTAGTGCAATGCACGGTAGTCTCGTCACCTCTTCTCTGGTGCGTGAGACCACTGAAACTGAGTCCCAAAACTACGGTTACAAGTTTGGTCAAGAAGAAGAGACTTACAACATCGTGGCAGCTCATGGTTACTTCGGTCGCCTGATCTTCCAATACGCTTCCTTTAACAACTCCCGCTCGCTGCACTTCTTCCTCGCAGCATGGCCTGTTATCGGTATCTGGTTTACTGCACTGGGCGTAAGCACCATGGCATTCAACCTGAATGGTTTCAACTTCAACCAGTCCATCCAAGACAGTCAAGGCAAAGTGCTGAACACCTGGGCAGATGTCCTCAACCGTGCTGGTCTGGGTATGGAAGTGATGCACGAGCGCAACGCTCACAACTTCCCCCTGGACCTCGCTGCTGCTGAGTCCACTCCTGTTGCTCTGACTGCACCCGCTATCGGTTGATAGTCTGACAACATAACCCCTAAGGGACCTTCGGGTCCCTTTTCTTTTCTCTTTGCATGTAAAGTTATGATAAGCAAAGACACACCGCCAAAACTCGCTGAGATTATCCGCGATACTTGGCCACAATTATTTTACTTACGAAAGGAAACTAAAAATGGTAGCAAGCACACTAAGTCCTCCGACAAGGGGGTGGTTTGATGTCCTCGATGACTGGCTTAAACGAGACCGCTTTGTATTTGTGGGTTGGTCTGGATTACTTCTTTTTCCCACTGCTTATCTGGCAATTGGTGGCTGGCTTACTGGCACGACGTTTGTTACGAGCTGGTATACCCACGGATTGGCGTCTAGTTATCTTGAAGGTGCTAATTTCCTCACGGCAGCTGTGTCAACTCCTGCTGACGCTATGGGTCATTCTCTTCTTCTACTTTGGGGTCCTGAGTCTCAGGGGGATTTCGTCAGGTGGTGCCAACTTGGGGGACTCTGGGCTTTTGTGGCGCTCCACGGAGCCTTTGCTCTCATAGGTTTCATGCTTCGGCAGTTTGAAATTGCACGTCTAGTTGGTATCCGTCCTTACAATGCGATTGCTTTCTCTGGTCCCATTGCTGTCTTTGTTTCTGTTTTCCTCATCTATCCTCTGGGGCAGAGCAGTTGGTTCTTTGCTCCATCCTTCGGTGTTGCAGCAATCTTCCGCTTCCTACTCTTCCTCCAAGGATTTCACAATTGGACCCTGAATCCCTTCCACATGATGGGAGTAGCAGGCATCCTGGGTGGGGCCTTGCTTTCTGCGATCCATGGTGTTACAGTAGAGAATACTTTGTATCAGGATGGTGAGCAAGCAAACACGTTTAAGGCGTTTGATTCAACGCAAGAAGAAGAAACTTATTCAATGGTTACGGCAAACCGCTTTTGGTCGCAGATTTTTGGCATCGCGTTTAGCAACAAGCGGTGGCTTCATTTCTTTATGTTGTTTGTCCCTGTTATGGGGCTCTGGACTGCATCCATTGGCATTATCGGTCTTGCCCTTAATCTTCGTGCCTATGATTTTGTTAGTCAAGAGATCAGAGCTGCGGAGGATCCTGAGTTTGAGACCTTCTACACGAAGAATATCCTCTTGAATGAGGGTCTTCGCAACTGGATGGCATCAGTGGATCAACCACATGAAAACTTTATCTTCCCAGAAGAAGTCTTGCCAAGAGGCAACGCTCTCTGATATATTGGATCCTTCGGGATCCTTTTTTTATGTCAAGAAAAAAGAGTGCCTGGAGAGTCTGGGCAAAAGCATTAGGAGAAAAGGCAGGTAGAAATGACAGAGAGGCAGACACAGTGGCTATCATACGCACTGCTATACTTGTTTCTTATATGGTCACTAACGTTGCTATTGTAGCCAACGCAGTAAGACATTGGGATGACAATAAATATAACGAAAGCACTTCACTAGATAATGTCTGCAGAGGATATAAGGAACATAGTTGATAGGTGCTACATCGGCACTGCTGGGTATATGATACCCAATCAACCCAATGCTCTCGATGGTAGCAATCCTGCATCTGCTGCACTGGGTGGGTCTACTGTGGGTCCTGTGCCCACACCAACACCTGCTGAGGTAGTGCAACAGTTGGTTGGTAGATGCTATGCGGGCATCCCTCCACTGCAGCCCAACCCACTTGACCAGCAGAATCCTGTCATCCCTGAGGTCCCTGCTGTAGAGCCACCACCTCCAACACCTGCTGAAGTTATTCAGGATTTGGTTGGACGTTGTTACCCTGGTCTTCCTCCTCTACAGGTCCCTGCGACAGTCCCTGAGGTGGATGACAATGTTATTAGTATCGATCTAGACTTCCTGGATTGGTTGAAAGATTTTATTCCAGACCTGCCATGGATTGATGGTGGTCTGATCATTAAGACACCTGATCCTAATGACTCTTCATCTGTTGTCTATCTTGGCGACGGTGATGATTGTGTTGAGGTCATGAGACTCAGAGTCCGTGGTCAGATAGAAAGTATTGGTAACTATCGTTGGAGAAATAAACTAACAGGTGAAATCCTCTACTGTAAAGACACCAACCGTGATCAGGACCTTGACTGGGAGCGTTGCGTTAGAAACTCGCTGGATTGTTTCTTCCGTCCCTACATTGGCGGTAGGTGGACGCCACCCAAACAGAATAGCGACACCTACTACCCCAACAACTGGAGTGCAAACAGGGATAGGGTCTGTGTCAAGAATTGCTTCCCACCCAGAGTCCCCATCTATGAGACCAAGAGTGGCGGTAAGCACACCTACAGCACAGTCGGCAGTGGTGACCCAGCATTCTATGTCCTGAAAGATCCTCTAGAGGTTGGGGATAGATTAGTCACTACTCCTCTCTTCTATTACACCAACTCTTCGGGTGATGGTTTCATGACCACCAACCCAGGTGCTCCTGACTCTCCTGGACAGGGCGAGAGACCCACTATGAATTCTGCTGGTATGCAGTTTAATGCTCTGTTGGGGTATGTCTTTACCACAGGATCAGATATGATTTCCTGGTTGGGTGATGACGAGCAGGCCAATGCTCTGTATCGTTTCTACAATGGTAACGATCACATGTATACCATTGACCCTGAATTCTTGCAGGAGTTTCCTCAGACATATAAGAAACTGAATGCTTACAGAATCCCTAGAGGTGAGATCACTGCGAATCTTTTGGTCACTACTGACACCGAGAAAGGATCTGCTGGTTACGATAATGCCCTAGGATATTATCTCGCGAATGAGAATGGTCCTCAGGTTGGTTATGTTGTTGTGCCATCTGCACAGTCAGGATCTGATATCAATCGTGTCACTATCACACAGTCACAACTGAATTCATACAGGGGTGGCAGCATGGGATTCTTTATCATCCCTGATGGTGGTGATCAGAATAGTCTGAGTAGAGGACAACAGATCAACTTCCAATCACAGGGTGATGGTTTCCGTGGTAGTGGTATCAGCACTGCGGAAGGTAACTACTGCCTCTTCTCTGACCACAGGTGGAATCCTAATGACAAGGATCAAACCAAGTGGCATGGTAGAAACCGCCAGATGTGGGAAGACCTCATGAATGGGGACGATGATTATGATGACCTGAAATTCTGGCACAAGGTGCAGTGGCAGAGCAATGGTTACCACCTTGAGGGTATCCAATGCTATGTGTATGAAGATGATGCACCACCTCCTGTTTACAGAAACCTTGCTCCCTCTGGTTGTGAGTCTAGAATTATTGAAACATCATTCAAGGATGTAACTATTGCTAGGACTGGTTGTGGTGGTGACACACCCTCTACAATCTCTGTGGATCATCTAAATGATCATGAATGTAAGAGATGTGTGGGTAGTTACAGTGCTCGTCTTAATAATGATCAGAGCATTCGGGTGAAGAGTAGCGGCACTTACAGGATTGTTTCCATGGGTGGCATTACAGGTGGCACTCTGGCATCCTGTATGAAATTCAAATTCAAATTCCTTAAGAATGGATCGACAGTTTATCAGGGCACCTGGACTGCAGAGAGATGGCCAGCAATTGGTAAGGACATTCACAATCAGGACATCAGCCTCAACGTTGGTGATGTGCTGCAATTTGTATTCATGGAGTTGATTACTGGACCACAGACAGGCACAGTATCACCACACATTGCTTTGTATGATACAGAGAAGGGAATTTTTGATTCTTCCTTTGCTATCAACATGTCTGCTGTCATGGCAGACGATGACATCATGGCATTTGCTGGTGGATCTGGTTGGACTAATCCTATTCAGGGTGCTGTCGGTGCTATCCAGTCCTTCGGTATGCAATTCAAACCTTACAATCGTAAGAATGCATCCTTCCAAGCAGGATCTAAGGGCACTGACTCCTGGCATAGGGTCCCTGAAGAGATCAATTTGAATCCATACACTCAAGTGTATACAAATAGTCTCCCTGTCTCTATGCATGGGACATTGCAAACAAATCCTGAGCACATGGGTGGGCATGTCCGTAGTGAGAATAATAGATTCTTACCTAACATCAGTGGTGGGTATATTGATACGGGTTACATCGCGTATCCTGCTAGTGAGTATGAGTATGGTGATAGAGAAACGCACCTTTACAGACAGACCACTGGTTGTTATAATAACCTTCTTGAGAATTTCCTAGTCACTAGATTTGATGGTCTCAACATCAGTGGCGGGTCAGAGATCAAGGACGTAGCACCTACTGCATTTGCTAAAGGGTATCTACCCTGGTATGAAGCAGGCATTGCATCTAGAGGAGACTCTTATCGTAATGTCCTCCAGTCTGAATGGACTGCTGGACCTGGAGCAGTAGATTACTATGCTCCCACTACATTCATCCATGATTATGTCCTGGATGGTGATGCATTACAAGGTGCAGGCAACATTTCTGTTGCTGCTAAACTGAGGATTGGTATTACTTTCTATCCTGCGAGAGTAGGACAAGCAAGTAGGACTAGATATTATTGGCAGGCAATCATTCATGTAATTCAAATCATTTATCCTGGTCAAGGTTATCAGGAAGGCATGGCATTTGATTTGCAATGGCCACCTAATCGTCGTGAGGACGATGAGAATAACTCAGCGACTCCTTACTATCCTGACTACCAAAACAACTTCAAGTTACCTAACAAAAAACTTGTTGCTTGGTATGAGGACAAAGAGAAAGCAAGACGAGTTGCTAAGGAGGCTATATACCAAGAGTCCCACAACACAAACTCACCCATCTGGTATTTCTGCTCTGACAGAAATCGTGATAGACTGAGGTTTAGAATAATCATTACAGAAGCGAGCTAACTATGGCAGGTTTTGGAAATAAGAGTGACTCTGCAGCGGAGAGATCCCTGGAGAAGTCCACTCGTGAATTGAGGATGCTTCGTAAGGTCATCGAGCAATATAAGAATGACCCTAAGGGTCGTGCCAAGATGATGAAGAAGATGAAGAGGTATTGGAGTAGCAATCTTGCTGCTGTTAAGAATCTTGATTACAAACCCAAGGGATCGGCATGGCGTCCTGATCAACAATTGATCAATGATCTTCAGGGATTGACTGAAGACGTAAAGAATCTTCAAGACCCTCGCGAAACCGAAGGAGATTCTATAGATACTCTTACGGAGCAGGATATGTCTGCAATCCGTGATATGCTTGCTAAAGATTCGGGAGACGCACATGATCAATCTGGACCAGAGATACCTGGAGTACCTGAAGGGTTACAAGAAACTCAGGATTGATGGTCTAGAGGAGACAGTCAAGGCATACGGTTGGTCCTGTGATGGAAACGACATCGTTGGATACTATGTCTTGACAGAGAATTATAAGTTGCACTATAATCTCAACGAAGCATTTATTAAATTGGAGGCACGGTGAGGACCTCCTTGGAGAGTTGGTCGAGTGGTTTATGGCACTGGTCTTGAAAACCAGCGATGTGAAAGCATCCCAGGGTTCGAATCCCTGACTCTCCGTGGTCCACACCTAACAGTATCATGAAGATTTTTCTGGACACAGCAGACTACCGTGAGATCAAAGACCGTTATGAAACAGGTCTGGTCGATGGTATTACAACTAACCCTACCCTGGTGCGTAAGGCAGGTGTAGATTATTTTGATTTCATTCGCAGACTCTCCTCAGAGTTTCACTTTGAGAGTATCTCAGCTGAGGTTGAGGGAGATAAAGCTGAAGTGATGTTGGAAAACGCCCAACAGTATATTGCTATTGGGTCAGAAGTCACAATCAAACTTCCTCTTACGCGAGAGGGTCTCATTGCATGTCGAGACCTTGCTCTGGGTGGCATCAAGACTAACGTAACCCTTTGCTTCTCTGCTGCTCAGGCAGTGATGGCAGCAAAGGCAGGAGCAACATATATTTCTCCCTTCGTGGGACGCTGCAATGACAACTCCTTCAGTGGAGTTGAGCTGGTCCGAGGAATCTCTGGTCTGTATCGGACCCATGCAGTTGAGACTCAGATTCTCGCAGCCAGTTTGCGAGATGTCCACCATGTGTCTCGCTGCCTGCTGTATGGTGCTAACGTAGTCACGTTGCCAACCAAGGTCTTCGACAAGATGTATGATCACGTCCTCACTCGTGAGGGTTTAGACATCTTTGAGAAAGATTTCCAGCAACTGTCACACGGTTGACAAGTTTCAACTCTGTGCTATTATACATATGTCGTTACGCTAAGTAACGATACTTAACACGGGACAAGTCGAGTCCCTATCCATCTGCGGGTATCCATTCCGCAAGTAACTAAAGGTAAACAACAATGATCAAAACTGCTTTCGCTGCTGCCGCTGCAGCCGTTGCTTTCGCTGCTCCTGGTGCTGCCCTGGCAGGTCCCTACGTTAACGTAGAGGCAAACTCAGGATTCACTGGCTCGGACTACACTGGGACGACGACAGACGCTCATGTGGGCTACGCTGGCGCTGCTGGTGCTGTGTCCTACGGCGCTCAGATCGGTCCCTCCTTCGTCGTAACTGACGGTGGTGAGTCTGACACCGTGCTGTCTGGTAAGGTCTATGGTAGCGTTGCTGCAACCGAAGCCCTGGATGTGTATGGTGAGCTCTCCTTCGCTGGTGGCATTGACGGTGCTGACAACGGTTACGGCACCAAGGTCGGTGTGACCTGGAGTTTCTGATATACATAATACAGAAGCGGAATCTGATGCTTTGGGACCTTCGGGTCCCTTTTTTTCTCTACTTTTATAACTATGGCACCCACATCACCAAGAGCAACAGCAATTTATTCTCGTCCTGGTTGTCCCTTCTGCACAAAGATCAAAGAGGTTTACAAGTCAAAGGGTTGGGGGTATAGTGAGTATGTCCTCGGGACAAACTTCACCAAAGAGCAATTCTATGCTGAGTTTGGACAAGGATCTACCTTTCCTCAGGTCATCATTGGTGGTCGGAAGATGGGTGGATGCACCGAGACTGTTAAATACCTGCGTGAGCAACAACTTCTTTGATGAAAGACTCTTCACTAACTGAGCTGTATGAGATCGTTGATCGTGCTATCGACGAAGCAATGCTTAATGATCGATATCTCTTCAGAATGTATGACTATTTGAAACTCGGTAAGTGGACTCGTCGTGAGACGAATGAATTTATTGAATCATCTTCTGCTGCAAACATCTCTTTCGTTGTAGAAGAGTTGAGAGCATACATTAAGGGGGGAGACAAGACCATCCGTGAAGCATATGGATATCTTGGTAAACCTAAAGCGAGGAAACTAGAGAAGTATCTCTATGGAATCCTTGAGGATGCCTGGAAGTATTATGCAGAGCGTAAACCTGGACGCAAGAAGAAAGTGTCTAAATAATTACAGATAAGGAGAGGCGTTATGGCAGACCTAAGTTTTCTATACATCGCTTTCTTTCTCACAATCGGATCATTCCTCTTGGGACTCATCGCAGCATGGAATCTCAAGGGGATTTTTGATGAGTGGAAGGACCGTGCTGAGTATGCAGCAGTTGTGATGCATCCTGAGATGCAAACTGAAGATGGATATGTGGACCCCGCAGACCTTTTATACTTGCGTATTGACAACGATGATGATATGATTGACGATGAAGATGATTGAGGTCTGATGATCCTTGTCGATATGAATCAGGTTTGTATCAGCAACCTGATGGTTTCACTAGCACACACGACTGACATCAGCGAAGGACTGGTCCGCCACATGGTCTTAAACTCACTCCGATCTTATCGGAATAAGTTTCATAAAGATTACGGCGAGCTGGTCCTTTGTTATGACAGCAAACATTACTGGCGACGGAAAGAGTTTCCTTACTACAAGGGGACTCGAAAGAAAGATCGAGAGAAGTCCAACTTCGATTGGAATGAGATCTTTGAGGTCCTGAATAAGATTCGGGACGAGATTAGAGAGCACCTCCCTTACAAAGTTGTTGAGGTTGATGGTGCTGAGGCAGATGACATCATTGCTACACTGGTAAAGGATCAAGGTCTTGCTAACATCAGGTTGCAGAATAATATGCAACCCCCTCGCAAAGTCCTCATCCTCTCAGGTGATAAAGACTTCCAACAACTTCAGAAGTATAGGTTTGTTGATCAATACAATCCTATCCAGAAGAAGTTTGTCCAGTGTGAAGATCCAAAGCAATACATTGCTGAGCACATCCTGAAGGGTGATCGCTCTGATGGTATCCCTAACTTCCTGTCTGATGATGACACCTTTGTTGCTGGCAAACGTCAGCGACCCATGTCCAAAGTCAAACTGGCACGTTGGGTTGATCAATCACCTGAGATGTTTACTGATGACATCACCTTCAAAAACTACGAGCGTAATCAGAAACTGATTGACTTTGAATTCATTCCAAAGGAGGTCAATGACAACATCATAAATACGTTTGAGAATACAGAGACCCCAGCACGGGGCAAGATGTATCCCTATTTCATGAGACATGCGTTGAATGAAATGCTAGACCACATTACTGAATTTTGAGATGAGATTGCTTATTTCTGAAGTCCTTCAAAAGGCACACTCTGCCAAGACAAAGGCAGCGAAGATTAAAATCCTTCAGGAGAATAATACTCCTACCCTCCGCTCTATCTTCATCATCAACTTCGACGAGAGCATCGTGCCTCGCGTCCCTCTGGGTGAAGATGTCCCTTACCGTCCTAACGACGCTCCTAAGGGCACAGAGCACACTCTCCTGGAGCAGGAGAGCAAGAAACTCTATCGCTTCTTCAAGGGTGGTGACGATCGTCTCCCTGGTATGAAGGTAGAGAATATGTTTATTCAGATGCTGGAAGGACTCCATCAAGAGGAGGCTGAAGTCCTTATCAAGGCAGTGAATAAGACCCTGCATAAGAAGTATCGTGTTACCCTCGCTGTTGTGAAGGAAGCATTCCCTAACATTGAATGGGGAGGCAGAGGTTGAAATTGAATGATCAACAAATCGAAGTGATCAATTCCTATGGATGTAAGGTCATCCATACTGGTTGTAGTAAAGCCGCTGCCGAGGATAAGTCTCTTCCTAATAATGCCTACCTCCTCACGTTGGTAAAAGGAGAAGAGACTTGGCACGATATTGTTATGGGTATGCAAGCAGACATCTTCGATGCATACTATGATATGTTTGGACATGTCATGAAGAAGATGGACTACGCTAAGGGCACCCGTAATCCTAAACTTTGGGGTCTCGATAAGAAAAAGAAATGAGTAACGACGACGTTTATTTTAATGCCAAGGCTGCCTTTGAGCAGAAGTTGCAAGACATTGCTGCTAAAGCAGAGGCAGATGAAGAAGAAGATCAGAAGCAGAAAAATATCATGACAGGTGCAGCAGCATTGGGATTCCTTGTAGGAATGTTATGCTATCCTGTCATTCTTCTGCTACTATGGAATTGGTTAATGCCTGGTCTGTTTGGTTTGGCAACCATCGGATACCTTAAGGCAGCAGCACTTATTATTATTGCGAGGATTCTTTTTAAGCATGACTGATATTCATCCTGAGGTTGCATCTGCAAAGGTCTGCCTCATCTCTGTGACTCCTGATGCGGAGAAGCACATGGGTTATGTTGCCCGTGTAAGCAATCCAAATAATCAGGACAACCCCAAGGTTGCAAAACTCTTGGCGTATTGTATTAAGCATGGTCACTGGTCTGTGTTTGAGCAAGCATTCATGACCCTGGAGATCAACACTACCAGGGGTATCGCAGCTCAAATCCTGCGCCATAGGTCCTTCACATATCAAGAGTTTTCCCAACGATATGCTGACACCAATCTCCTCACTCCACAGATCCCTGTCCCTGATCTACGCTCTCAAGATTCTAAGAATCGTCAGAATTCTATTGATGATGTTGAAGCGGAGAAGAAAGCGTTTCTCCAAGGAAGGATCCACCAATACTTTATCGAAGGTATGGATCTTTATAATGAGTTGCTGCGTGAGGGGATTGCTAAGGAGTGTGCTCGTTTTGTGCTTCCCCTTGCCACGCCCACCAAAATCTACATGACGGGCTCTGTGCGTTCGTGGATCCATTACATCACTCTGAGATCTGCTAACGGCACACAACTAGAGCACATGGAGATTGCCAAACTGTGTAAGCAACACTTCGTCTGTCAATTCCCTCAGATTGCTGAAGCACTTGAGTGGGAATGTGAATCAGAAGATTGTGGTTGCAACAGCACTTGCTATGATCAACCCTCTATCCTAATAGAATAATGCCTACCTACCCCGTAATAAATAAGACCACAGGGGAGAAGCAAACTCTCTCCATGACCATGAAAGAATATGATCAGTGGAAGGAAGATAATCCTGACTGGCAACGTGACTGGATGGAGGGCGTCGGAGGTATGACTTACGGCACTCCCAAGCAGTCGGACGGATTCAAAGAAGTCATGTCCAAAGTCCAGAAGGAGCATCCCCGCGCCAACCTCTCTCGTTATACCTGATATGCCAAGAGCCAAGAAGTCACCCAACGGAATGACCCCGAAGCAAATGCGTCGTAAGAAGCCTATTAACCTAGACCATCTTAAGATCATTGAGCCGCTCACTGACAATCAGGAGCAGGTGTTTAATTCCTATGCTGAAGGAAAGAATCTGGTCTTGCACGGTGCTGCTGGCACTGGTAAGACCTTTATTAGTCTCTACCTAGCACTACAGCAGGTGCTGGACCCTGCCTCTCCCTATGAGAAGGTATACATGGTCCGCTCCCTGGTCCCTACCAGAGAGATTGGTTTCCTCCCTGGAGACCATGAGGATAAGAGCAACCTTTACCAGATTCCTTATAAGAATATGGTGAAGTATATGTTTGAGATGCCAGACGATGCTGCTTTCGAGAGTCTCTATGACAATCTGAGAGCACAGGAAACTATCTCCTTCTGGTCTACATCATTCATCCGTGGTGTCACCATGGATAAGTGCATCATTATTGTTGATGAATTCTCTAACCTCAACTTCCACGAGTTGGATTCTATTATCACTCGTGTTGGTGAGGATTGTAAGATCATTTTCTCTGGTGATTACACACAGTCTGACCTGATTAAGAGCAATGAGAGGACAGGTGTGCTAGACTTCATGAAGATTCTTCAGTCTATGCCCTCCTTTGATTGTGTTGAGTTTGGTATTGAAGACATCGTTAGATCTGGTATCTGTCGAGAGTATCTGATCAGTAAAATCAATCTCGGATTTGGATGATGCCTTTTAACATTGTGGGTCCTGCTGCTGATCTCGTTGAGTATGAGAGCAGGACGTTAGATCATGGACGCTTTTATAAGATCGATGATGTGTGGATGCCTAGTGTCACCACTGTCGTCGGTCATCAATCCAAGCAGGGCATCCTTGCATGGGAGAAACGTGTAGGGTATACTGAAGCGGAAAAGATTCGTCGTGCTGCGTCCTGGCGTGGCACAAAGTATCACACTATCGTGGAGCACTATCTAAAAAATGAATTGGAAAAAGTTGAAGCGAGCGAGGGTCTTCCCAAGTACCTCTTTGGGTTTGCTCGTAAGGATCTTGATCTTATTTCTAATATTCACGTTCTTGAAGCCCCTCTTTACTCTCGTCGCCTTGGCATTGCTGGGCGCGTTGATTGTATTGCTGAGTATGATGGCGAGCTTGCTATAATCGACTTCAAGACCACAACAAGACTCAAGAAAGAGGAGCATCTAGAGAAATTCTTTGTGCAAGAGGCAGCATATGCTTACATGTATTATGAATTGACTGGTGTTGAGGTAACTAAACTGGTGACTATCTCTGTTGCTGAGAATGGAGAGACTCAAGTTGTCCAGAAGTATGATAAGATACCTTACATCGATACACTCTGTGAGTGGATCGAAGACTATCACTATTATGTCGGAGGCATTAAGTGAAAGATACCTTCTTAGGAATCCCCATCTACAGATTCTATTACCCAGGTGATAGACAAGCAGTCCACGAGGCATGTAAGAGATTGTCTTACAGTCATAACAAGTGCAACTGGATCTGGGATGGTGTAAACTCTGATGGTATTGGTGGCAGTGATCTGCATACTCTCCCTGAGTTTGCTGATCTTTTTTCCTGGATACAAGAGTGCTTGAATGAAGTTGCCCGTGACATTGGAATGGACAATGATCTAAAGATCTGCTCCTCCTGGTCCAATCTAAATAAGACAGGTGATTTCTTTTTCAACCATACACACGCTAATTGTTTTGCAAGTAGCAACTACTATGTGAATGGTGACTCACGCACACATACAATCTGGCAACTCCCCAACCCATGGTTTAATGAGACAAACATTTGGCCATGGGGTGAGTTTTCAGAAGAGAAATTCTTCATCACACATCACGAGCCCACAGAAGAGGGCAAGTATATTGTGTTTCCTCCTATGCTCAGGCACAGAGCAGAGCCTAATCTTTCAGAAGAAGATCGTATCACTATCGCTGCCAATGCTTTCCCAGATGGGCTAACAAATGCATCTGGTGTATCCCATCTGAATGTGAAGGTATTGTAAAATGAAAGAGATTGAAGAAAAGTTTATGACACAAGGAAAGTTTACGTCTTTGGTTGAGCACAGAGTCAAAGAAAGCAAGGGTCTCATCAACTACATAGAGGCAGTAACTTCCATCTGTGAAGAGTTTGAGATCGAAGTTGAAACAGTGGGCAAACTCATCTCGAAACCACTGAAAGATAAAATCAAATGGGATGCACAACAATTGAATTACATGAAACGAACAAGTAGAGGAGTCCTACCGCTATGAGTGACCGACCAGTAGACGATGAATTCTTCAAGTCAGAAGCAGTGCAAACTGAGTTAGAAGACATCCAACAAACATACACAGACCTGCTGAAGATGTCGGCGGGTCTTTCTGATTTCACACCTGAAGAGAGACTCGATCACATCGAGAAAACTCTTGAGTTAATTGCGAAGCAAAAAGTATTCTATGCACGTCTTGCTCTCGCCTCTCACGGACTAGATCCTGAGGATGGAAACGAGGAAGCGTCCTTTGTTAAGGAACGTATAGATACTATGTCTAAACAATACTCTGGTGGTATGGATCTCATGATGATCCTTCAGACTATGGAAGACAAACTACAGTCGTGGAGAAAGGAGATCAAAAATGCCCAATCCTAATGCACTATACGAAGACATGCAGAAACTCGATGACCTCTACGAGGAGCTGCTCTGGGACCCTGACGACGAGTTGCAATTCACTCACGATGGAGAGAGGGTCCTGATCATAAACCGCACACAGCAGCTTGCCAAAGGCGCTGAGTGATGCCATAATACTTTTGTTGGGCAGATGGGAGTGGGAGACTGCTTCGGACGTAAGACCCAACGCTTAAACAAAACACAACGGAGAAACACAAATGTCATTTGCAAGTATGAAGTCCAAGTCTGGACAGTTTGCTAAACTGACTCAACAGATTGAGAAGATGTCCAAGCCTCAGGGTGCAGGTCCTGATGAGCGTCTCTGGAAACCTGGAGTGGACAAGAGCGGCAACGGTTATGCCGTCATTCGTTTCCTGCCCGAGCCTGACGGGGAAGATCTGCCCTGGGCACAGGTTTGGTCCCACGCTTTCCAAGGTCCTGGTGGCTGGTATATTGAAAACTCCCTGACCACTCTGGGTCAGAAGGATCCTGTCGGTGAGTTGAATCGGACTCTCTGGAATAGCGGTATTGATTCTGACAAAGAGATCGCTCGTAAGCAGAAGCGTAAACTGTCTTACTACAGCAATGTCTATGTTGTGAAGGATCAACTCAACCCTGAGAATGAGGGTAAAGTATTCCTCTACAAGTATGGCAAGAAGATCCACGATAAGATCGTGTCTTCCATGCAACCTCAGTTTGAGGATGAAGAGCCCATCAATCCTTTCGATCTCTGGAAGGGTGCTGACTTCCGTATCAAGATCCAGACCATTGGTGGTTACTGGAATTACGATAAGTCTGACTTCGCTGCACCTTCTACGCTTGGTAACTTCAGTGACGAGCGACTGGAAGAGATCTGGAAGTCCCAGTATTCTCTCAAGGAATTCACTGACCCCAGTGCATTCAAGTCCTATGAGAAACTGGAAGAGCGTCTGAATCTGGTCCTCGGTAAGACCTCACGCCCCACTCAGGGTCGTCGTATCGAAGCAGAGGATGAGGGTATGGACTTCAACGGGTCTGACATTATGACACCTGATCCAGTGGTCCAAGCAGACCCCACTCCGAGTGGTTTCGGTAGTAAGATTGAGGAGTCAGACGAGCCCGACCTGTCCTACTTTGCTTCCCTCGCTGCGGAAGATTGAGATGGACATATGAGAGGGTCTGTCTCACCCTCTTAGTCATCGCTACCTACTACGCATTGATCTTCAAATGAAACTCCTTGCTCTCCCTTTGTTACTTCTAACTGCTGCCCCAGCAAATGCTCTGACATGGGGAGAGTTTTGGGAGCCATTCAAAGATGATCACCATCACCACTATCACGGACATGTGCATAGAGATTACTATCGACGACCTCGTAGGAGGATGTGTGAGTATGTGGTGACCCGTAGACACTGGGTAGATGGTTACTGGTTAGGTCCTTACAACTATGTTGAAGGATACTACGAGACACGCGACCACATCCGCAGGAGACCCTGCTGACCTCATATATTATTTCACTTTCAGTTCACAGAGACCCCGAAAAAAAATTCGGGGTATTTTTTTGTCCCCAGGGTTTTTCATAAATATTGACAGATCCCTGGATCGCGTGTATGATAGTTTTGTCAACATCCCCCTAATCATGTATAAACCTTATTCTCCCGAATGGCACAGATATCGTTATCTCAAGGAAGCCATTGATACCTACCTTGACGAGTATGTTGACAATGATATCATTATGAAGGATATTCTCAGTATCGTCTGTGATCGCCAAGAGCGGGCACATGCTGAATATCACAAACTTGAAGATCTAGAGTTAAAACTGCGAGACGACTAACATGCTTTCTACCCAATATCGCCTCAGATTAGAGTTCATCTGTAAAAAAATTGCTAACAAAGAAGATGTAAAATTAGAGGATATGATTTGGGCAGAGAAACTGTCTAAAGCGAATACAACTGCTAGAGAATGGTTGCGTAAAGCACGTCGCCATGCCGCTCAGGACATCCAAGAAGGTAGTATGGATGATTTTATGAATAAAATGGGACTAGGGGATCCTGACCCATCCAACTACCGCACTGGATTCTCTGGTGCAGACGAAATTGCTGATTGGTTTAAGCAAGATAAACCTGACGACTGGAGGCAACGTGACTGAAGAAATCAAGATCACTCCTGAAACATATGAAAAAATGAATGAGGAGTTTGAAGAGGAAGGAACTGCTTTTAGAATTGAAGTTCCTACACAGGAAGAAATTGATAAGTGGCAATCGCAACCAGCACCAACTTACAAAACACCACCAGCAGTAGATTTGGTACAACAGATGTGGGACGAAATTGGAGGCAGAAAATGATTCCAAAAACGGCAGTTATCTATTCTAATGGGAGTCTAGAGTGTGAAAGAGCAGCAGCACTGCTCAAATCGCTTGGAGGCGAATATCTCGAATATCGCCTAAATCAGCATTTTACGCAAAGAGCGTTTGAGACAGAATTTGGTCCAGAAGCAGAATACCCACAAATTGCACTTGGAGCGCAACATGTGGGTCATCTGAAAGAATTGCTACAGTATGGAAAAGAGCACGATCTCTTTTAATATCCTCCACCAGATCCACTACTGCTCGATCCCCCACCACTGGATTGACCACTAGAGGATCCAGCACTACCGAAGGAGTTAACCACCTCTTCGTCAGTTTGACCAGCAACCACAGTAGCAGAGGTGCCCGCTGCACCAAATGTAACTGCTACTGTAGTGCCATCTGCCAAGACATCACCTTGCTCAATTGTTTGACCTGAAAGGGTAACAGTGCGTGAGGTGTATTCTGCTGTAGAAGCAAACTCGATAGATGAGGTCTGACCAACCAGAGTCTGATATGTGGGTTTGACGGGAATAAACTGCTCCTGGACAGTATTGTAAGATCTCTTCGCTTGACTATCTGGATCAGTTTCAGTAGAAGGCAGGTAACCGACCAATTCTTCAAATTCTTCGATAAATTGAGAAATATACTCTTTTCTCAAAAGGTAGATATTACGTTTGAAGTCGTTATTCTCCGATTCAAACTCATAGTTACTAATAGGTCTAGTAAGCAACTCAGTAGGGACTACAGTGCCATCATATTTCATGTAATAGAAGTCTTGAGGGACTTGAATGTCACCCTTCAGGACAATACGACCCTTAGAGTCTCTTTGCTCCTGAGTGACATAGTGATGCACTCCATCAACTTCAGATTCGCCATACTTTCTGACCATATATGAATAGAGCTCGTGCTCTGTCATTGGCCATTCTTCGTATACGTTGATGATGTTATTGCAGAGCAACACAACCCAGTCATACTCCATTCTTCCATAGAAGTCATATGCAACCTGCTCAGGTCTCTGATTGTTGCTAATGGTATATTGACTGAATCCCAAGATTACATCATCAAGATTCTCCCGAATTTTAATTCTACGGAAGATATTCTTAGCAAGGATGTAAGGATCAACGTTATTTGTGCGATAACTTGATGTCCTTACATATACTTGGGGTAAATAAGAGAAATAACCAGCCATCAGGTAAAGGACTCCCTAGTAAGGTAAGAAGTTTCTTTGAATGCAAGACGCATTGAGTAAGAAACAGGACCATAATCATAGGTTTGATCTCCACCAAGACGAGTTTGGAGAGATGCATAGTTTCCATCGGGTGACAGGTCAACATTCATGTCTGTCAGGACCAGATTAGTAGGAAACTGCATAATCTTTGCAAGATAACCACCAGAATCAGGTGCGTCAATCTTCTCTTCATCACCTTGACTCGTATGGCGCATAACTGCCATTCTGAAGTAGTTGGGAAGAGTTAACCACTGATCACCGTCCTTACCAGGCAGCATTGCCTTTCTGAAGGTATCGACAATCTCAATAATTGTGTCAACATCCGACTTATCTTTAGGTGCCATCTTAAAGTCGAAGTTGTGATCTCTGAATGTGGTGCCCTGGAAGATTGCCTCTTCATAGGGGTTAAAGATCCTCTTTTGGGTCAGTGCTGACAGTGAGTTAGCATTCAGACTACCAGATCCACCAGTTGCACTTACAACTTGGTTGATTGCACCAGCACCGAGAGAATAACCAAGTTGTGGTTTTGCTGCTTTAGCAAATGCCTGGACTTGCTCACCAAAACCATTACCGATACCACCAGCAGCGATTGCATCACGAGCAGCACCTACTGCGGCAGCACCAGTCGCACCCAACTCAACACCGTTATACTTAGCAGTGTAGTTTTCACTAAGTTTGTTGGGTAAATATAAATATAACGTCTTTGTTAGACTGTCGTTAATGGGATCATATATGTCAAACTTGAGGTAATCAATAACCTCTGTAGGAAACTTGGAATCATCTCTGACCGAGTTGCCACTGTTTGATGAATTCGCCCCGTAAGGCTTTGCCCTTGGATAAATGAGTGCCATGAGTTATTCTGGAAGATTCCGACCATCAAATAGACATAAGTATAAGGGTGATCCTACAAATATTATTTATCGAAGTTTGTGGGAAAGAAAGTTTATGGTATGGTGCGATAAGAATGAAAATGTCTTAGAGTGGGGCAGTGAAGAAATTGTTATCCCCTATGTTAGTCCTGTCGATAATCGGGTTCATCGCTATTTTCCAGACTTCTATGTCAGAGCACGAACCAGGAGTGGAAGGACTCAGAGGTTCATTGTCGAGGTTAAACCGAAGTCGCAGACAGCGCCACCTAAAAGGAAGGGTAGAGTCACTAGAAGATATCTGAGCGAAGTTAAGACATATGCTGTCAATGATGCGAAGTGGAAGGCAGCAAGAGAATACTGTAATGATCGCAAGATGGAATTCATGATACTCACCGAAGTAGAATTGAAGGTATGAGCATCTTTACAGACGTTAAAGATTTAGCAGGAGGCACAAAGCAATCTAAGGAGTGGTATAGGGAGCAGTTGATGTATGGACTGCAGGACTATACTGGCACTTTTGATGTAGGTGATATCATCCTGTTTGCTTACGGTGCTGCTACAGCAGATAAACTGCCCTTTTATGACAGGTTTCCTATGGTGTTGATCACCGATAAGGATACTCAGAATATGCAATTCTCTGGTGGTAACGTCCACTATCTGAGACCTGATGCTAGAAAGACGATTTGCAAGAATTGGGCAAACGGGAGTTTAGCGTATCCGAGGCGGTGTCATCATAAATACTTCATGTCTAATGTATCTGCTGTGAAGACTATCCGTAAGGAAGATCTCACAGACATGACTCCACTACCAATTGAGCAGTTTACGATGCCTAGAGTAGGGAGAATGATTGATGTCCCTTCTAGCTTTATTTGGAGTAGACTGTAATGGCATTCAGAGCCGATAATGGTTTCACTAGGTTTATGGACCTAGTAGGGTCTGGGCGTCTTGAGCCTGCCAGATCCAACCTTTACGGTGTCGAAATCGCTATCCCTCCTGTGTTGGCAGCGAATGATGATAACGTAAGAAGAAATCAACGTAATCATTACGATTATGTCAATGCTCTCGCTGATGATGTGACCATCCCTGGTAGAAGAATTACCACTGGTCAGGTTAGAAGTGTGGGTGCAATGCGTCGTTTTGCTACTGACACCTCATTCTCTGAGATGAGTGTATCTTTCCTTCTCCCCAAGGATCTCTACCATAGAGATATGTTTGAGAAGTGGATGAATTACACAGCATCAGATGCTGAGAATAGAGTTACCTTCTACAGTGAATATACGACTACTGTTAGAATTAAGAAGTGGGAAGTTGGATCTCCTATCGTATATCAAGGACGCACTAACGATGGTGATCTCTACTCACAAAGACTGAATAGAGTTACTGGTGTATGGGATTTGTATGGTGCATTCCCATTTGATATGTCTGCTATCAATGTCAACAATGGTCCTACACAGTTGATTAAACTGGATATCTCTTTCTACTATGAGAGGTATAGATTTGATACTGTTGCAGATGATGTCATGCCCCACACCAATGCATCATCGGATAAGACTATCAATACATTTGATGCAACAGCAGAAGCACTTGGATTCTCTACACAACAGGCAGATGTCTCGCAGTTTGGTGTCTAAATAATTCCAACTGTAATGGAATATCATGCCTTTACCCAAACTTGCAATTCCTGAATATGAATTGACAATGCCCATCTCGGGCACTAAAGTCGCATACCGTCCATTTCTGGTCAAGGAAGAGAAGTTGCTGTATCTGGCAATGGAATCTCAGAATGACAAAGAGATGATCAAAGCGGTCAAGACTATCATCAAAAACTGCACTAACCTGAAGAATAAGGTTGAAGATCTCGCTACCTTTGAGATTGAATATATCTTCCTGAAGATTCGTGGTAAGGCAGTTGGTGAGGTCAGTGAATTTAAGGTCACCTGCCCTGATGATGAAGAGACTCAAGTTGAAGTCAGTGTCCCCCTGGACATGGTTGATGTTGTGGTCCCTGAGAATCACAAGCAGAAGATCAAACTTGACGATAAAGTTGGTGTTGTGATGAAGTATCCTTCCCTGGAAGTCTTCGTCAACCAGAATATGTCAGACAATCCTTCTATGGATGATGTCTTCAAACTTGCTGCTAGCTGCATCGGTCAAGTATATGATGATGAAGAAGTATATGACTCCTTCACTACCAAGGAAGCATTGGAGTTTCTAGAGAATCTTAACTCTGAGCAATTTGCAAAGATTCAAGAATTCTTTGAGACAATGCCCAAACTGCAGTATACCCTGCCCATTCATAATCCCAAAACTGGTGTCACCAGTGACATTGTGCTTGAAGGTCTCGCATCTTTTTTCGAGTAGCCCTAATGCATAATAGTCTTGAAAACTATTACAAGACTAATTTTGCACTTGCACAACACCACAAGTATTCTCTAACTGAAATTGAGAATCTTATGCCGTGGGAAAGAGATGTATATGTGAATCTCCTATTAGCATACATTGCTGAAGAGGAAAGACGGCAATCCGCAGAGAAAAATCGTATGTCTCTCTAATGGCTGCTATCCGTAGTTTCGTCAAAATCAAACCAACCGCTGTAAAGTCTCCCGTAGGTAAAAACCTTCAGGAGCTTCGGAAGGGCATCAATCGTACTGGTGTTGCGGTCCAAGGTATTGGCGTCAATCTGGATCAAGCGAGAAAGTTAATCGAGTTTGAAAGAGAGTTTCTAAAGACAAACACTCAAGAGCAGATCGCAGAGGTCAAAGCAGAGCGCAAGGAGAAACTAACCTTCGGCGCTAAGATGAAGAAGTTTGCTAAGAAACTCTTCCAGAGAGAAAAGAGAGACGATTCTGAGGAGCAGGCAGAAAAGGGCGTAGACGACGCAAAGGAAGATAAAAAGAAGATAGCAGAGAAAGTCAAGAAACCAGTCAAGGGTTTCTTACAGGCACTTGGCGGTATTCTTGGCACTGTTGCCAAATACTTTATCATGTTTGGTGTCTTGGATGTCATGGAGAAGAATCCAGAGGCATTCGTTAAAGTATTCAAATTAGCATTTGCTATTGGCAAGTTTGCATTCAATCTTGTCAAATTTGGTGTCGGTGGGATCATGGATGGTCTCACCAATATGTTTGGTGACTTCAGTGATCTAAACGAGGGTAAGGTAAAGAGAGGACTGAGATTCCTTCTCGGTGCATTCCAAGTCCTTGGTGGATTTGCTACACTTAGGGCAGCACAGTATATCCTGATGCCCTGGAAGTTGATGCAGGACATCAACTGGGTCAAGGGTATATTTAATTCATCAAAGCAAGCAGGTGTAGACCCCAACGCTAGACCACCTAGAGGTGTTAGATCTAGCAACGCATCCAAGGCAGCGAGGCAGAGATATGCTCGCCGTTATGGTGGCAGAGCAGCAAAGAATAGATTTGCATCCAGAGTCCCTGGAAGAGGATCCTTCAAAGGATCGACGACTCTAGGTCGTATGGGTCGTGGCATGATGAGCATGAAGGGTATGGCAGGAATGTCTATACTCGGCGGTGGTGCTCGTATTGCAGCAGGTCTGTCTAGTGGTGAGGGTGCAGGCACAGCGGTTGGTGCTGGTGTTGGACAAGCAGTCGGTGGTGTCGCTGGTGCTGCTGCTCTGACAGCAGTTGCTCCCTGGTTGGGACCCCTGGCACCTATGATTGGTAGTGCCGTTGGTGGTTTCCTAGGTGAATGGGTAGGTAAGTCTATTGGACCCATCATCGAGCCCATCATGGGTCCTATCGGTGAATTCTTTAAGATGTCCTTTGATGTCATCAAGGATGCCTTGATGCCCATCTTTGAGCCCATGAAAGAGATGTTTGGAGCACTCTTTGGATTCTTGGGTGGGATGATTCAACTCATCCTAGATGGAGCGAAAGTCCTTGGTGACTTCGTTGGTTTCATTGCTGGTGGCATCATGGATGTCATTGGTAAGACGATTCAGTTTGTCATTAGTAATGCTAAGAGATTGATGAATCCTGCCAGCGTGGGTGCTGGATTCCTGGATGCATTGACGTTTGGTCTGACTGACTTCGATAAAATGGGTCGAGCAGCAGGTGGTATGGTTGGTCCACCACCTCCAGTTGGTCCTAAGAGAGAGATTGATAAACTCAAGATGACACTACTTGAGTTAGTCACAAATAAGGATGACATGAGCCTTCGTGGCATCATGATCAAGTCAGTCGGTGTCATGAAGAAGGCGCTTGGTATCCGTGACAAGAAACTCAAGCAGAATGAAGCTAAGAGCAAGCCTGGTCAAGTCCCAGTTGATGGAAGGACACCAGCGAGTGCTACACCTGCGAGAGCAGGGAGTGCTCCATCAGTAAGTGGAGACTTTGACGAGAAGTTTGCAGCAGTCTTGGGTAACTATGAAGGTCTGAGACTGGAAGCATACAAAGATGCTAACTATGGGTGGGAGATTCCTACCATTGGTATTGGTGCAACATACTATCCTCCTGGTTTCCGTCTCTCGGGTAAGGTGAAGAGAGGTGATACTATCACCGAAGAGGAAGCATATTGGATCAAGTCAAAGCATATTGAGGATCATCGTAAGCGTCTCATTGGTGAGGTAGGTGGTGATCTTTACAGTAAAGCAACTGAAAGGCAGAAGGTAGGACTTGAGTCTGTAGTTTTCAACTATGGATCTCTTGATGGTGCTGGCATTAAGAGCACAGTTAAGAATGCACTTCAGACAGGTGACTTTGCTCCTGTAATTGCAGCGTATAGAGAGAAACTTGCAAACCACAACGGTGGTATCAATAGCTGGCGTCGTAATGACGAAGCAGATATCATGGAGAGTGGTAGTGGCAAGAGAGTCCCTAGCATTCAGTTTGCTGCTGAGGGTGGCAAGATCATCCAAGATGTGCCATACATCAACCAGAGAGCGAATAAGCAAGATAAGTATGGTCGCCCTGGTGATACTCAGTGCTATTCAACCACAATGGCAATGTGGGTAGCACAACTCACTGGCAAACCCATGACTGCTGAGGATTATAATAAGGTCCGCAGTGAATATGGTATTTCTACAGAGGCATACCCTCAGAAGAAAGCACTTGCTGACTTCGGTATTAACTCATCTCTGCAAACTGGAATGAGTTGGAATGCACTCCGTGATGAGATTCAAGCAGGATATCCTGTGCCCGTTGGATTCAAATATAAGGGATCGGGTCACTGGGGTATGGTTGTTGGCATGAAGGATAATGGATTCGTAGTCCATGATCCATTCGGACAACTGGGTTTTGGCGGCACTTGGAAGAAGACTAACAGTGCTGGTAATAAGACAGATGGTCCTGGTAAGTATTACTTCATGGATAAGAATCTCTTCCAGAATCAGTTGCCTGATGGCGATGTCTGGATGTGGAAAGCACCTAGATCTATCAGACCATCTAAGAAACTTGGTGATGTAAAGACACAGGGTGAGGGATCATCTCCTCAGACATCACCAGACAATTCATCATCTCCAGATGGACAGACTTCAGATACCTCAGAGTCTAAACCACAGACTCTAGAGCAGGCAATGGATGCTCTCGTCAAGGGATTTGAGACCACCTTCAGAGATGCCTTTGCTAAGGGTATTGGTATGAGTGGCAGCGGTGAGGCATCCTTGAGAGTGGGTCTGAGTCGTGCTCGTGGACAAGCAGCAGAGAATGCTATTAAGCAAAGAGCAACAATCTCTCAGATTGCACCTGAGGTGACTGCTGGCAACCTGTATTCGGTCCAAAAGAAGTCTAAAGAGCAGGCACAGCGTAAGAAGGATCAGGAGATGACACCAGCGGTGGTGCCTATTGTGAAGCAGCAAACTGCTGTCCAACATGTAATAAATAATCAAGGTGGAGGACCTCAGGTCGTCTGGACTAAGCCCTCTCCCATGGTCGCCCCCTTCTAATAAATGGCAGAAACTAGGCAAGTCAAGATCCCGAAGGCAAAACTTTATAAGATGGTATCTTATAAGGGATCTGTTGGCTCGGGTGGATCTAAATACACTCCACTCACTGCTGCTAAGGCAATGGGTGATGTGCAGGTCAGTGTTAAGAGTCTGATCTCAGGTATTAACTCTCTGGGTGCAACGCTGAATAGTGTTGCTCTGACTACAGAGAAACTTGCAGAGTCAATGGCAGCATCTGTCAACTCTCAGATCAGGAATCAAGCTAACCTTGCGAAGGTAGAAGGTAAGATTCGTGCTGATGAGAAGAAAGACAAAGCAAAAGAATTAACTGATAAGAAGAAAGAGCAGGCACGCGAGCTCCGTGATGCAGCGGAGGCTAAAAGTAAGAAGAAACCTGGGAAATTTCAGGTTATCCGTAAAGAATTCAAAGAGCAAACTAAGAAAGCATTCGGTGGTCTCTTCGGTGCTCTCGCTAGGATCGCTGGATTCTTTCTCAAATACTTTGTCATCTTCGGTCTTCTGGACTGGTTATCAAAGAATCCAGAGAAAGTCCAACGACTTGCAAAGGGACTCGCCGCCCTTGGTAAATTCATTTTCAAAGTTTCCAGCTTTCTCGTCGGATCCGCTTTCGATGGACTCACTAAGTTTCTGGAGAATCCGATTAGTCTGAAGGGATTCTTTGGTGCTGTCCAGTTTGTATTGTCTGCCGCCCCACTATTCATTGGGATGGCATTCCTTAGGAATCCAAAAGCTACCGTATCGGCAGTATTCTCACTGCTGAAACTCATCGGTGGTGGCATGATGAATATGCTGAAGGCAGGTAAAGCTGTCTTCGGTGGTAAGTTTGGTAAGATCGCTGGTGTCCTCGGTGCAGGCACTGCTACCGCCATGGCGATCAAAGCAACTGGTGGTAGTGATGCAGAAGCAATTGGTGGTGGCGTTGGCGCTGGTGCGGGCACTGCTATTGGTCAGGCATTAGGTAGTAAGTTTGGTCCTGCTGGATCAGCAATCGGTGGTGCTGTCGGCGGTCTTGCTGGTGGTGCTATTGGTAAGACAATTGGTCCCATGCTGGAGCCTCTTGTCAAACCTATTGGCGACTTCTTTAAGCAGGTTGGCGATGTCTTCATGGCGGTGATCCAACCCCTGAAGGACAACGCTACCGAATTCTTCAAGGTGCTTGGAGGATTCATGAGTGGCATGTTGGAGATGGTTAAACCCCACTTGCCATTTATTAAGAAGATAGTCGGTATTGGATTCCAAGTTGCATTTGCACCCCTGCTGTTGGGTATGAAGGCACTGACCGCTGTCCTTAAATTCTTCACTCCTAAGAAGGGTGAGGATGCACCAGAAGGTAAAGCGGCAGGTGGTAAGGTCAAAGCACCTGTAGTCCTCCCACAAGCATCTGCTGGTGGTGAGATGATGATGCAAGCGAAGAATTTCTTCCGTCGTGAGGAAGGATTCTTTGAAGAGTTGATCAGTGCTCTGATGGAGCAAGATGGCATCATTCCACTGCTGAAAGAAGTCTTCGGTATTGTTGTTGAGATTATCAAGAATCCTCTGGGATCTGCTATGAAAGCAGCAGGATCCTTCATTGGTAGTGCGTGGAATGCTGTAACAGGTTTCTTCGGATTCTCTGAGGGTGGACAGGTCCCTGGAGGAGGATTCGCTCGTGGTGGGTGGATCTCTGGTCCTCAGAGTGGATATCCTGTATCACTGGATGGTGGTAGATCTACTTCATTCATTGGTCATGGCACAGAGTGGGTAGGTTACAAAGGATTTGCTAGAGGTGGTGCATTCGTTGTCCCATTTGATACTCCTGCAACTAGAAAGTCTCCTGGTCTGACAGGTCTGAGGATGCGTCAGGCAGCAGCAGGTGGATATGGTATGCCTGGTTTCTCCATGGGTGGTGCATTGAGACCTACCATGAAGGGATATGCAGAGGGTGGTAAGGTCAAGTTTAGTCCTACAGAATATAACAAGGACTCAATCAGCAGCGACAAGGTGACTGTCGGTGAGAAGAGTTATATCATACGTTATAAAGAGGATGCTGGTAATGTCACCATGCTCCAGATGAATAAGATTGTCAGTGACAACTTCTGGAAACCTGATGATCTGACTGGTGTCAATCCTACATCTGCTGAGTGGAAAGCAGTCACAGAGTCGGAGTCATGGAAGAAATACCTTGCTAAGAAGCATGGTAAGTATAACCGCCAATCTAAGTCTCATAAGTATAATCTGAAGAAGATGACCACTGCTAAACAAGCAGAGATCGCATTCTTCTACAATAGATCATATCAAGACAATTATAACGCCTGGAAGAAACAAGGTGTTACTGATGAGCAGGCAAGAGCATATGCTGCCCGCGCTGCCCAAGAGTTTGCACTCACTACTACGGACTCTCAGGGTGATGTAATCACTGCACTCCCTGGTGCAAAGGATGATGTAACTGGTGAGACTCTTGCTGGGGTGGCACCTGAGGCAATGAAGGAAGTGGAAGTCACACCACCTGCTAGCACTACAGAAAGCAGCGAGACTAAGAAGGGTGGTATGGATCTGGCGATGGAATCGCTGGAGAAAGCACTGGGTACCTTCGGTAGCATGATGGCAGACGCTGAGCACGCCCCTGGTGCCAAGATCAATGAAGCAAAACTGAAGGAGGAAGAAGACAAAAACAAGATGTTTACTGAGGCATTCCAACTTGCTGGTAGTGGCACAACGTTTGCTGAGGCACTCAACATGCCACCAATTAGTGTTGGATCTGCTGGTGAGGAGCAACCTATTGTTATTCCTAACTGGAAACCTCAAGATGCAGAGCCTTTCCTCACTCCTAAGTTTGGTCTGGTAGCAGACTTCAAAAACGACATGACCGACCTGATGTAAAATGGCAAATAGAAGATCTAGACTACACGAATTAAAAAAGATCGAGATTCAACTCGTCGGTGGTGAGACGTATGACATCAGAGAGATTGTCGTTGACTTCACATACTACGAGTCGATTGAATCACCATTTATCAGGTGTGATTTTACCATCGCTGACGCTGTTGACTTTAACAAGACGTTGATGGGTGGTGAGATCATCCATGTAAAACTTGAGTGTGAATCATCGAAAGGTGATGACATGGATATCAAATTCCGTGTGTATAAGATTGGTAGCATCATCAAGTCTGAGCGTGGTCAGATGTATATCCTCCATACTGCAACGCCTGAGATTTACAGCAATGAGATGAAGAAGGTCTTCAAATCATTTGGACCAATGGATGGTGCTAAGAATCCAGATCATATTCCCAAGCATCTCCTTAAAAAGTATTGGGAAACTGACAAGATAAAGAGTAAGTATATGGAGCCTCACAGCACCATTAACTTCATCTCACCCAACTGGAAAGTTACAGATGCAATCAGTCATATCTGTGACAAAGTTGTCAGAAAGAAAGGCAGTAAAGCAAGTCTGAAACAGAGTGGTTTTCTCTTCTTTGAAAACAAGAAGGGATTCTGCTTCCAATCTATTGATGGACTGTGTGAGGGGCAGATAGATGGTGCTGAGAAGTTTGTATATACACTCGTCCAACAAGGATCAGATCCAGAAGATGATGGCATGTATGCTATCGAATCTGTAATGTATCCTGACAAGGCAGATCACCTGAGAAACATGCGTCTGGGGACTTACAAGGCGCTCTCACTCGGTATCTCCTTACCTATTGTTACTGACTCAGCAACTACGGATTCTGGTAACAGTGATAAGAGAGGCACTATTTCTCAACCGAGAGAAGTGAATTATATGCAGGTGTTTGCTATGGCATCTACGATTGAGAAACAACCACCATATGTTTTGCCAGAGGACATTGATATTGAGAAGTCTGCCCCCACAAGACTGCATATCAGAAACTTACCTGACGGAGGACATCAACAGAGCTCTAATCATAAAGCAGGTGTAGAAGGTAACAAAGATACATTGTCTGTTGGCATGTATGCTTCGGCACGCTACAGTCTGCTTAAGTCTGTGCAATTGACAATCGTAATTCCTGGTAATCCAGCACTAACTGTTGGTCAGATCCTCAAAGTAAGTATTCCTGCATCTAAGCAAACCGCTGGCGACAACGGTAAGGTCTTAGAAGACCGCAAATACAGCGGTAAGTATATCATTGCAGGACTCACACATACTTACAAACGTGAGGGTTTAACAACAGAATTAAAGTTAACACGAGATTCAGTCAAGAAACAGTCCTACTAAATAACTGTACACACTTAATCCATCGCTATTATGGAAAAGTCAATCGAAGATCATATCGCAAAGGATAAGGATATCCTTGAAAATCCTACAATCTCGCCTCAGCAACGTCGGCATATCGAATCAGAGCTGCACGACTTAGAAGAATATCATAAAAACAACCCAAGTGATCATCACGATCCTACACCATTTGAGATGTTTTGTGACTCAAATCCTGAAGCAGATGAGTGTCGAGTCTACGACGTTTGACAAGACCTAGATAATTTATTATAATCAACCATGTAAGGGTTGCAATGAATAGCTTTGAAGAACTAATACTGGGTCATTACAGGAATCAGATCCAAGCGATGTCGAATCCTGCTAAATGGCCTCAGATTGATTTGAGATTCACAAGAGTTGGAGAGAAGAAACTCCAATCAAAATCTTGGTATAAGTATAGAAGTGAGGAGAATGCTTACAAGCATTCAGAGCACACTTGGGAATATACATCAGACACTACAGTAGTATTCATCACTAAGGATCTTCTCTTTGATAGAGAAGTATGTCCTTATATTTGGACTTGGGATGGTGAATGGTGGAATGGCACTACACATGGTGAATGTATCCATGGTGAGGTCCAAGTATTATCCAAGGCACGATTTAATGGTGAAGAGTATCGTGCGATTGATACAGGTATCGATTTGCAAACAGGAGACTTCAAATGGGGTAAAGACCCTTCGGAAGGAGAATTTATGTTTAAGAGAATCGGATAAATAATCACACGAAAAGTTACACACAATGAGAGAACGCACCGATATCCTAGGAAGAGACGGATACACTTGGTGGGTGGGTGAAGTTGAAGACAACAACGACCCATCTAAACTAGGTAGAGTCCGTGTCAGAATTCTAGGGTGGTATACAGGACATAAAGCAAAGGAAGACTATATTAAGGAAGTCCCTACTAAGGTGCTGCCTTGGGCAAATGTCTTGCTTCCTACTGATAAACCACAGACTAAAAACACTGGCACTATGTCAGAGTTGCAGTGTGGATCATGGGTATTGGGTTTCTTCCTAGATGGAGATGAAGCACAGTTACCTATCGTCCTCGGTGCATTCCGTGGTTTCCAAGTAGAGGGTGCAAACAAGCGCACTACTGTGGCAGATCCTAAGATTGCTGATAAGGATGCTCCTGCTAATGCTAAACAGCAGCAGACTCCACTCGGCACTAATGCATTGGATGGTGCTTCCTTTGCTAAGACACAGCAATCAGCACCTAGCAGTCCTGTAGGCGGTCAAGATAATGCCCGTGGTGCTATCTCTGCACTGGAAGAAACACTTCCTGGTAACGCTGTAACCAACCCAATCAAACCACCTGTTGAGAAGCAAGGTATTGGTGATGGTGTTGCTGCATCTGCTGGTGAAGGTTTCGAGACTGACATCAGAAGAATGCTCACAGAGATGGGCAACATGGCAGCATCAATTGGTAATGCTGGCGATTCATTTGTATCACTGGTCAATGGTGCAAGACTGGCAGGTGATAAGGTCCTAGAGCACCTGGGTAAGATTGCTAACTACTTGTCTGGTGCTATTGCTGGTGTGCTGGCACCATTAAAAGAGATCCTGGCACAGGCAATCGCTACGATCATCAACGCACTGGTGAAGATCATTTCCAGTTTCATTCCCATGGGTGTGATTACTGCAATCCTGGGATTCCTTGAGCAGATCTTTGCTATCTTCTGTGCTCCTGTCCCTGCATGGTTAGGATTAGTCCAAGCGGCATTAGCGGATACAGCAAACTTTGCAAACCAAATTGCAACACTAGCGGTAGATAAGATCACCAGTGTGATCCAGTCTGCAATCGGTGAAGCAGTTGAAGGTATCACCAACCGTATCCTGGAGGGTATCCAGTCTGCGATGAATCGTATGTCAGGTATCACTGGCGACATCATCTCTGCTGTTAATACTGCTCGTGCAATGGGTCAGGCAGCATCACGATTGGGTGAAACTGTCTCCATGATCATGGAGTTTGACTTTACCAGTCTTGACTGGGGATCACTGATTGCATTTATCCTGGCAATCCTGGGTCTCTTCTTCAAGAAAGATTGTGGGAGGAAGATTAAACGACCGAAAGCAAAAGCGTGGTTCCCGTTGTTAGGGACCACGACATGTACAAACATCGATGAAGCTGTGCAGGGTAGCAATTATGCTTCTCTGATGAAGACTGGTAACCCTAAGGATGGTAGTGGTCTGGGTGGTAGTTACATCGACCAGATGTTTACTGACATCAATCCCTACATGATGGAGGTGCAAACCTTCCTGAATGGTGCTAAAAAGATCTTTGACGCAACACCTGGCAAGGAAAAGGCAATCGAGTCTGGTCCTGGTGGTCAAACCAACTTCCAAGATAGTTTTGGTAACCAACACCAGAATGTCCCTAACAACTCCACCAAGATCATTGGTAGAGATAAGTGTGAGACTATCAAGGGTAACTATGTGCTGACAGTAGAAGGTGACTTCTATCTGAAAGTCATGGGTAACTACCACGAGGAGGTCGTGGGTGCTAAGAATGAAAACAAGTCCAACGGTCCTCAGTCTGAGTCCGAGGGATCATCTTCTGCACCTGATATGTCTAAGGCACAACAGTCTGACTCTGTTGCATCTGGATCTTCCACATCTAATGTGAAGGCAGCAAACCCTGATCCTGACTTTGGTGATACAAACAACACCGCTTCTAAGTATGATATTGCTACTTTCCCTGTTAAGCAGAAAGAGCGTAGAGCACAATACTTCAAGAAGATTCAAGGTGGTGGATTCTATCCAGTAGATAAGATTCCTTATCACCCTGATGCTGACGAGATGGGTCGCACACCTTGGGGTCCTCAACTCTCTACTGAGTTGAAAGATGATAAGGAGCAGAAGTCTGGTCAACGTTTGGAAGGCGACCACAACATTTCTTACACTGGTGACGTTACTATTCAAGGTAACAAGGTGAAGATCACTGGTATTGAATCAGTGAATATCAACTCGCAGATTGTTAAGACTGAAGCAAACTCTATTGAGATGGTTGCTGACGGTGAGATCTTCCAAGAAGCAAACTGGATTACATCTTTCTTGAATGCAGGAAGACTGGAATGTATTGCGGTCTTTAACCCATTTGCTGCACTGACTGGTAGTTTCCGTGTAGTCAAGGGCACCATTCTTGAGATGGCAACTGATACTCCCTTCCCATCAGTGTCACCTCCTATGATTGTGAGAGCAACTGCAAGCACCATGGTCCCTGGATCTATTCATGATATCTGTTTGGGCACCACGTCAGGTGTGATTAACTCCTTTATTGCATGTCCTACTGGTGTGATCACAGAATTCACACCCTCTGGATCTATTGTCAACCAAGTGGTGTCAGGCATGGCGTCCTACTCTGTGGGCGCTGGTTTCATGGCAACTGGTTGTGCTTTCGGTCCTCACCAAGTCTATGGCTTGCCATTGCTGCTGAATTGAGGTATGATATGGAGGTCCTCGTTATGACCTCATGTCTGATACCTATCTTGAGCACATCTGGGTTGACATCTCCCGCCGCACCGTGAAAATCATGGATAGCGAAGGTGTTGACGAGGTGGTGCAGTGGAAGTTTGACGAAGAAGGATCCGAGGGTTTCTCTGAGACTCTGACGACCTTCAATGAAAACGTCCCCTCTGAATTGATTACCTATGTCTAGTATCATCACCCTCACTGTCCAAGAGGCACAAGACAACTTTGAGTTTGTCTTCTCTCTGGTAGAGCGAGGACATACAATCAAACTCATTAGCGAGTCTGGTCACATTGTGTTAATGACACCAATTGCAACACCAAATCAGGGTTCCAAGATAAATATTCCAGATCCTGAAGAATTTGTGCCAGATCCCGCATTTGTCGCAGGTTATGTGTCAGAATCTCTGAATGAAATGACGCAAGACTTCTAATGAAGAAAATCCGCATCACTCACAGTTACTGTTATCTTGACGTAAGGCAAGGTGAAGAGACGATTGTTGACATGTGGTTTATTATGGGAATGCCTTTCACCTTTGAAGAGTTACCTGAGGCAGTCCAAGATTTAGAAGAAGTTAGACTTGACGCAGATACAGGAAGACGTTATACTATGGAAGAGTTATACAAGGCAAGTGACTATCTCATCTCTGAGGAATGTCATCCTGTCTTGTTTGACTTGTCCTGGTTGGTTGAAAACTATGCCGAAATCCCTGACTGAATATACTTTTGGTGGAAGACCTCGGACAGCGATCAACCTTCTCCTCCTTATTGGTGAAATGGAAGGTGTCTACCAGCATCTCAAATACATGGGATTCGAGGAAGACATGACAACTATTGACAACATGAAGAAGAGATACTATAGTCTCTACTTCAAAACCAATAAGGAAGAGAAACGCCAAACTAGCTCAGCTGGATAGAGCAACGGTTTTGTAAACCGTAGGTCAACGGTTCAAGTCCGTTGTTTGGCTCTCGGGGAATTAGCTCAGTTGGTAGAGCGCCTGCTTTGCAAGCAGGATGTCAGCGGTTCGAGTCCGCTATTCTCCATGGGCACTTTGCCCCGTATGTTTATGATTGAAGTCCTCAGATCTTATTCTCCTGAAGTGAATCATATCACTTGGCAGGATGTCTTTGAAAAGTTGCAGAATGATTCTGAAACTGGTGAGTATTGTGTCACTCGTTTCAATACAGAGTCTGTAATTGCACAAAACGAAGACGTTACTCTAACGACAGGTGCAATGCCATCTATCGTTGCCGAGGGCGATTACAAACCAGAAAGTTTCTTTCCTGTCTGTGATCGAGTTTATGACCATATCGGATTTGAGACCTTCCATACATACGTTTCCTTTGCACAATCATCTTCTAACTTTGGAGGGCATGAAGATGAAACGGATGTGCTAATCGTGCAAGGGATTGGAGTTGTAACTTATCGTTTTGATGATGGACAACTCCACACCCTCCTTCCTGGTGATGCCATTTACATTCAATCAGGTGTATGGCATAAACCAGAAGTGCTGACTCCAAGATGTACTCTTAGTTTCAGCATGTAATCCTCCTTAGCACAGCGGTAGTGCAAACGACTGTTAATCGTTGGGTCCCAGGTTCGAATCCTGGAGGGGGAGTAATATATAATACAGTGAGTCGCTGATACTTCATGGGAATGTATGACACGATATATTGTAGTAAGGATCTAGGTGCAGGATTCTGGTATAGAGAGTTGCAGACCAAGGATTTAGATTGCACAATGTCGGAATTCTGGATGAGTCCTAATGGTCAACTCTTTGAGATTGATTACTCTGGCACACAGGATTTTGTTGAATTGCCTGAAGATACTCCCATGTGGAGAGCAGCATCATGGAAACCAAATGGTAACCATGGACATATCAGAGCGACAAAACTTACAAAAGTAATCGAAGTATATCCTACACAGTTTGACTGTAAGTATTCACCCTACCCAAGGTTGCATCTTTACATCAAAGATGGTATACTGCGAGAAGTCATCAATACAACTCGTAATGATGACACCCCACTAACTGAAGAGAGGTCATACTAATGATTAAACAACACATTGATAGTAATGGCAACACATGGTCGTGGGAAGAAACACCTGAGACCCTGAAAGCAATCAAGAAGTTGCAAGAGTCATCAAGAATCGTAAAAACGCTTTCATCTAAATGAAAAAAATTCTCCTGGGTATTTTTGCCCTATCTTGCCTTTCTATGCCCGTAAAGGCAGGAGAGGAGAAGATTACGAAGGGATACTTCACCATGGATGCTATGGGATGTATGCTCGTCAAAGACTGCACTAATGGTGTAGATAAGATCACTTCATCGAAGGATCTCCGCAAAGAATATCCTGACGCTAATTGGGACGTAGTTGCCAATGAATTTGATAGAATCATGGAGTCCTTCTCTCAAATCGGAGTGGATGTCCATCTTGCTGATCCTAAGTATTTCCCTGTTGGACACAGAGGCGTTTACCACACTGTTTCTAATCATTTCTATCTTAATAGGGCTTTCATGCATCGCCCGCATGTATTGATGAGTGTAGTCAGGCATGAAGGTTGGCACGCTGCTCAGGATTGTATGGCAGGCACGATCGAAAATAATATGATCGCTATCATCAAACCCGAAGAGGATGTGCCTATGATCTGGAAAGAGATGGTCAAACGCACTTACATGCCTGCTGCTCGTCCTTGGGAAGCAGAAGCAACCTGGGCAGGTAAAACTGAGAATATGACTCAAGAAGCATTGAGTGCATGTGCAGCAGGCGAAATGTGGAATGTTTATACACCAACTCCCATGACTGATGAATGGTTGAAGGAGAATGGTTATAAATAAAACTGTAGCAAATCGTGTTGAGCTTTCGTGGCAACTAAAAGAATATCGCAGTTAGAAACAATTGCAGATGATCTGGTAACGGGAGAAGCAATTCTCCCTATTGTTATCTCTGATCCTCTTATTCCTAACCGTAAGGCAAAAGTAAACCAACTTTTCCGTGGTCTTACTGCGGGATCTCAAACAGCGCCAGGACTGGCGTTTGACCTAGACCGTGATACGGGTATCTACCAAGCAGATGTCAATGAGATTGGCATGACATTTGGTAGTGCTGCACTTTATAATAGCAGAAGAGCAAACACTGATGGATCGTCAACTCTGATTGTCAGAGCAATTGATAGTGCATCAGCAACCTCTAGTATGGAATTCACACCTCAGGGTAGTGGATTCTTTACTGTAAATGGTCCTATCATTCAGATTGATGCTCAATTCTTACTTACGGGTGATCAAAACCCTGCCAAGAGAGCACAGTTTAATGTAGACACGATCTCTAATCAGTCTGGCACACGTCGTTTCGATCTGCCTAACGTTGGCACCGCTACAAGCACAACACTGCTTGCCAACGATACCTTCCAGACGATTACTAACAAGACGATCATTATCAAGGACGCAGAATTACAGATCACAGGATCTACTGCAACTGATAAGATTGCAAAGTTTGAAACTGACGCTTGGGAATCTCCTGGTCTCCACACTTATAAGTTGCCTGACTTTGGTGCTGCTCAGACCCAATCCACACTGTTGGATGATATCACCGAGCAAAATGTGTTTAACAAGAATATGGTTAACCCCACATTCTCTAACACACCATCCGATGATGAGAATAACCCCACACGTTATGTCATCTTCGATTCATCACAACTAACACAAGATAGATCTGTTATCTTCCCTGACCTCAACATCACTGTGGTTGGTGAAGAATCGACACAGATTGTATATAATAAGGTATATCGTGGTGCAGTGTTTAGTGACACTGATCCTGACGATGGTGACGGCAGAAAGATTGCATTCGATCTTTCCAACATTGAGGATAACCAAACATATCAGTTTGCTTTCCCAAATAACGATCCTGCTGCGCCTCTAAATACATCAGGCACAAACGTCCTTGTCTCTGAGAGAAAAACACAGACTCTTTACAACAAGACGATGGAGTTGATGAAAGTCAACAACCCTGATGATGTCAACGGTATTATTACTATTGACGCCTCTAACATTACTGGATCTGTAAATATCCAATTCCCCGACGCTGACGCAACGCTGCTATCTACTAACAACATTAGTGACGTGGCAATTAGTTTCGGTGGTGCTCTCGCCGCTCCTGTGTTGGGCGGACAATTAAGACTTCAATCATTTTTCCAAGCAGGTTGGTAAGTAAACAATGACAGCAGGAAGACTCGCAGCTAAGAAACCAGCGGCAACCACAAATACGGTGCTGTATAGGTGTCCTACTACTGTAACTGGCAGCACAGTTGTTAATGTGTGCAACCAGAGTGGCAGTGCAGCAACCTATCGCATGGCACTCCGTAACTATGATCAGGTGCTCCACCTTGATGGACCTGAATCAGCAAACGGTGGGTCGGCATCTACTTATAAGTTTGCTAAGGGAAATCCCATTAGTGCTTATAAACTCAACCTCAACCCAGGTTACACCTACGGTGATGCACTTCCTGGCACTGAGTTTACTACCACCAATGGTGCAACTGCAAAGATCCTGGATGTCTTCAAGGATGTTGCAGACGTTACTTACTACACTAAGGTAGAAGAAATCACCTCAGTTGCCCTTGGTGCTGGATCTGCTGCTGGCACACTGGTTGCAGGTGAGACAATCACTGGTGCAACCTCTGGTTTTACTGGCACATATCGTGGTGGTGATATCACTACTGCATATATCAACATCCCTGATGTAACTGATGTTGCAACTACTGCAAACATCTCTCGCACAACTGGTTTGGGCGATGGCATGTATCTCACTCTGGATGTTGCTGCTAACGCTGGTGAGATTGCACAGATTGATGTTGGTGGTGTTAATACTACTACTAACGAATTGACAATTACTCGTGGTGTGCTTGGCACTACTGCTGCTGTAATTAAAGCAGGTGTTGCAATCAATGCATGGTCTGCATCTGCAACTGTTACAACAATTGATGAAGGTGGCACCTTCGTTGCTGGTGATGGCACTCTGACTGTTGTTGACTCTACTGGTTTCATTTCTGGTGGTTTCGCTATCATCGATAACGAGATTGTAGAGATTACTGATGTTAATGGTAATGACCTTACGATTACGAGAGGTCGTTATGGCACTGCTGACGTTGACCATAACAACGGTGTAAATGTCACCTTGCTGACTGATAACGGCACCTATTTGATGAATTTCTTCTCTGAAGCAGAAACTCTCACTGGTGGCACATCTAACGCATCTGCTGTTGCAGATTTCGGCACAACAACATCTGCTGTTATTGACACCAAGTATATTACCACTCTCACACAAGGTGCCGCCGACCACGAATATAATGCTTCGTTTGATGTTGAGATTGGTAGGACTTACATCTGGGATCTCTCAGATGCAAGTTGCAACAACTATCCTCTGAAATTCTCTGCTGATGATACTGAGGGTCCTAATGGATCGTCAGGCACAGGCACTGAATATACTCAGGGTGTGAGTAAAGTTGGCACAGCAGGCACTCCTGGTGCATATACTTCAATTTTGATTGATACTAACACTCAGGCAAACTTCTTTGCTTATGCAGATGGCACACCTGCTGGTAGCACAACTGGTGTTGGTGTTTCTATCCAAGTGCAGGCAGATCCTACATATGCTCAGATCTTTATCTATGATGTTGGTGGTGAACCACTGGTTGCTGGTGATACCTTCACCATTAACGATGTGACTCAAACTGTGCTTGCTAATGGTGTTATTCCTGGACCTTTCGGTTATGTGCAGGAATGGTTCCCTGATAAAGCACACCTGAAAGTTACTCTGGGTGAGGGATCAGAAGCATTTGAAGATAATGATATCATTTATGATAACCCCACACTGAATAATGGTGAGCGCACCTTTGTTAAGATTGTGGACGGTAAGATTCTCAGTATCAACAACATTGGTGGTGCTGATGCTAACCGTGTTGCTGGCACATATCCTAATCTGACTGCTAATGCAACGAGTGCATCTGGTGATATTGCTAAGGCAAGATTTACTGTTGTTGTTGATGGATCTGGTGCTGCAACTATTACCATCGTTGATGGTGGTGAAGACTTTGCAGTTGCTGAAACTATTCAGATTAACGATGGTCAACTGGGCAACGGTGGCGGTGCTGCCCTGACATTCGACGTTGCAACTATCTCTACAGGTGCTGCTGTTGGTCAGACAGGACTTTACAGCGATGAAGATTATCTCTTCTATGATAATTCGGTTGCTGCTAACGAGACTGAGAAGAATTCTGCCATCATTGTTGGACCTGGAGAAAACCTCCTGGTATATTCTTCTGCTGGTGATCTCTCATACGTTGCTAACGGATTTGAATCTCCTTCAGATGACTTCACAGTGATTAACATGACTAAGATTTCTACTGAAGAAGAGGGTGGAGTAGCACCTCCCGCTCCCTGATCCCTAGATAAATACCACTGTATCGAGAAAACAAGTAAATGGCACTTACTCGTCTTAAGAATATCATCACGTCGAGGACGGGACGTATTATCTACGTCAACCCCGACGACTTCGATGCATCGGACGCATATGACAATAGAGGCAACTCAGCGTTGCGTCCGTTTAAGACATTGCAACGTGCATTTCTTGAAGTGGCACGATTCTCCTATCGTGTTGGTCTGAGTAATGACGAATTTGATGCATTCTCGATCTATCTGTATCCATCAGAGTATGTAATCGACAACCGTCCTGGTCTTGCTGATTACAACCAGATTCAACCATTTAATGAAAACTCTAACTTTGATCTAACATCTCCAAGTAATGAACTTTATAAGTTTAATTCAACTCGTGGTGGTGTTATTGTCCCTCGTGGTTGCTCTGTTGTTGGTTCGGACCTACGTCGAACCAAGATCATTCCAAAATATGTCCCTTATCCCACGGTACAGGGTAGTCTCGGTATCACTGCTGCTAATGAACCTACTCCTACTGCTATCTTTAGGTTAACTGGTGGTTGTTACTTCTGGCAGGCATCTTTCTTTGATGGTGATACAACTGGTGTGTATTATCGTGATGATCTTTCTCAGATCGCACCTAACTTCTCACACCACAAGGTTACTTGCTTTGAATATGCAAACGTAACCGATCTGGAGTTATACTACCAGAAGATCTCAAAAGGTTATGCTGTAATTCCCGACACCTCTGGTATCGTCGCACAAGACCAGATTCAACCAAGGGTCGAAGAAAACAGAATTGTGGGTCCTATCTCGGACGAATTCGCTGTCTCGCAGATTATCCGCAATGGACAAACGGCAACTGCATTTACTGTTGACGAACTTGGGAATCCGAAGAATCATGGATTCTCCGTGGGTGTCGCAGTTAATATATCTGGCGTCACTGGTCCTACTGACCAAGATGCTCTCCTCTATAATGGATCATTCCTGGTAACGTCTGCACAAGGCAACCAGTTTACTTACCAGATGTCTGCTGAACCATCGGGCAACGCACTCGGCAGCAACATTCTGGTTAAAGTTGAGATTGATACTGTTGACTCGGCATCACCATATATCTTCAACATGTCACTAAGATCGGTGTGGGGCATCAATGGTATGCACGCCGATGGTAGTGAGGCAACTGGTTTCAAATCGATGGTGGTTGCACAGTTTACTGGCATCTCACTACAGAAAGATGACCGAGCGTTTGTACTTTATAACCCGTCAACTGGAGCATATGAAGTACAAGCGGCGGGATCTGGCGCACACATTAACGGTCTATGCAAATACCGTAAGGGATGGCGTCACGTCCATATTAAAGCATCCAACGACTCATTCATTCAGGTTGTGTCTGTGTTTGCTGTGGGATTTGGTGATCATTTCTTCTCTGACAGTGGTGGTGACCTTTCTATTACCAACAGTAATAGTAACTTCGGAAACACATCTCTTAGATCTAAAGGGTTTAAGGCAGCAGCATTTACAAAGGATAAGGCAGGACAGATTACGCACGTTATCCCTCCCAAATCCCTAGATGATGTTGATGAGATCTCTATCAACTGGGTCACCATTGATATTACAAAGACGAGATCTGTAGCAGACCCAACAAAACTTTTCCTGTATGGATATACAGTAGAAGAGGGTAGACCTCCCAGCAAGATTCAGGGTTATACTGTTGGTGCAAGACGTGATGACGTTAATACACCTGACAGAATCTATGTGCTCCTGGTTGCATCAGGTGCAGCAGAACCTACTACACACTATGCTGAGATTAACCCCTCAGGTAAACAGGTAACTGGCACCCGTGCTGGTGATGACGACTCTCCTTTGAAGTGGGATAGTGTAAATAATGCCTGGTATCTTCAGGTCGATGGTAATGCAAACACCATCTATACCACACTTCAGGCAAACTCCCTTTATCAAAATCTTGGATTCACACCCACAACATTCATCCGAAGAGTACCCGACGCAAGAAACCTTGTCGATAGAGTCTATCGTTACCGCTACGTTCTTGACAAGGACGCATTTCCTGTCCCCCGCCCTCCTATCACTGGTTTTGTTGTCCAACCCAGATCATCGGAGACAAACTCTCCTGCATACTCTAAGACATACTACATCTACAGTGTAGAAACTCATCAGGTGTTTGAGCGTGGTGTTGCAGATGGTATCTACTATCTGACATTCTTGAATGCATCTGTTGCTCCTTCTACATCAAACTTCAACGATTTCTTCTTCTCTCAGAATACTGTTGACCTGTATCCTGCATTCGACAGAGACAATCCCGTGGCAGATCCTGCCGCTGCTGTGTCTATTGCAGACAACAATGTCATCGGTGAAGTCTTCACAACTGATGGTGCATCACCCACACCAAATGAAGATACTGAGAGATCTATCACTAAGGAGACATCACAATTCTATCTGCTGGAAGCAGAGAATAACTTGGGATATAACACCACATCTAATGTGTTGAATGGTATCTCTGTGACTGCACGTCTTGGTGATGAAGAAGAGCGTAAGATTCCTCTGAAACTTAACGCTGACAACTCAGTGCAACCTATCCTGGTTGAATTGCGTCGTTATTCTATTCTCCGTGCATCTGGTCACACGTTTGAGTATCTTGGATTCGGTCCTGGTAACTACTCAACAGCATTCCCATCTACACAGGTGGAAGTGCTCTCACCTGAGCAAGTTAGATTGTCTCAGTCACTCAAAGAAGCAGCAGGTGTTGCATACTACTCTGGTGTTAATAGTGATGGTGAGTTGTTTGTTGGTAACCAAGTTATCAACCCAGTTACAGGTCAGATCACTAACGAAGATATTGCACAGTTGAATGTGTTGGGTGAGGAAGGCACAACTATTGAGACATTCTCTGAGGTTGTGTTGACTGATAAACTGACTGTTATCGGTGGTGCATCTAACCAGTTGGAATCTGTATTCTCAGGTCCTGTAACCTTCCAGAAGAAGATTACATCACAGGATCAGATTCAGACTCTTAACTTCACACTGTCCAACGATGATGGCACGGTGCTGAGAAACATTCTGATGGCACCTGATGATGGTAGTGGCAACCCTGAAGTTGATGCTGGTGAAGCATTTAACACTGGTGATCTTTGCTATAACGTTGACTGGACACCTGGCACATTCCTGGGTTGGATCTATGACAACGGCATTTGGTATAAGTTTGGACTGAGTGATACTGGTCCTATCACCTCACAAAGATTCAGTGGTGATACACATTATGGTGTTGGAATTGCCCCTAATGCCAATAATAGAATGAGAATCTCTGGTAACACAGAGATTACTGGCAACCTTGATGTTACAGGTAACTATGGTTGTGCCGATAAATACTCACTGGCAACAGGTGTTGGTAACGGTAACAATGGTGTGATGTATACTGGTAACGGTAGCACTACATCATTCGCAATCTCACCTGGACATAATCAAAATTCTGTCCTTGTATTCCTGAATGGTGTTTGCCAGCGTCCTGGCACTGACTATACAGTTACTGCTAATGCAGTTGACTTCTCAGTCGGCACAACACCTCAGAATGGTGATAACATTATGATCCGTGAATTGGTTATCTAAAAATAAATAGTTACACTCTTAGAGGGATCGAATGTCTACCAAAATCATAGGCAACCAGATTGATGCAGCAACCCGTGCTATCATTGAAGCATTGGATGTTACAGAGCAGATCAATTTGCCTGCTCTAAATCAATCTGCTATCAATGCGTTAGGCACTCCTGCATATGGCACATTGGTGTATAACACCACTGAAGATATGGCACAGATCTATCTTCAGGATGCACAGGCAGGTGTCCCTGGTTGGGATGATGTTGGTGGCGGTGGTCCCTCTGTTGGTGAGAATTCTATCATCAGGACTAATGGAAACTTTATCAACCAAAATATCACTGTTGGTGTAAGTGCTAATGGTGGTGAAGAGTTTCGTAATGGATTTACTGCTGGTCCCGTAGAGATTCAAAACGGATATACAGTTACCATTGAGAATGGTGCGTCGTGGTTCTTACTTGGTGGTGAGGATAATGACGTTGGTGAAGGTCAGGTGATGCAGTTGAGATATGCACAAACACCTGCTACTCGTTATCTAATTAGATCACAAAACCTTACTGCTATTCCTAACCTGGAAGTTACAATCCAACCATCACATACGAATTCAAAGATTCTGTTGATGGCAATGGTTAACTCTAATGCTGTCCATGTCAACTCCATGGGTTTCCTTAGAAATAATAGCATCTTGACTGATGGTCTTCCTAGTAATACCAATGTGAGTAGTGGTAGTCTTTGCACAGTACATGAAGGTGACTCTACTGAAGGTCACATGAGAAATCATTTCCTCATGTATATGGATCACCCCAATACAACTAACCCATTGACATATACTGTGGGTGCATCATCTTCTTGGAGTGGTAGTTTGTATAATCTTTATATCAATGACAGAGATAGTAATGATATGAGATGTATCAGTAATTTGATTGCAGTTGAAATTAGAGGATAATCTATGTGGTCTGATGATGTGAAAGCAGAAGCAGTTGCTCGCTGCTCCGATAACAAGAATTTTATTATGCAAGAGGGGGATCTTTCTACAGTTAGATTCCCCGACGACCCAGAATTTCCAGTCCCAACGCTATCACGTCTTGAAGCAATGTGTGACGTGGTGCAAAAAGAATGGAAAGCAATTCCTAAGAAACCAACTATTGAAGAGCAGTTGGAATATCTGTGGCATGACATCAATAACAACTCACTAAATAAGGGTGGGACGTTTTATCAGTTGATGAGACCACACTTACATAAATAATCACACGGACGATTGTAAAATCAAATGGCACAGTTAAACATTGGAGCGATTAAAGATCTTGGAGGTATTGGTGGTTTTACCTTTTCTTCTGGTGGCATCACTGCCAATGGTAACCTGACTGTTACTGACCTCGTTGTCGATGGCACGATTTCAGGATCATCTGCATATTTGATTCCTAATCCCTCAGGTAACACTAACAAATATCTGGGCACAAATGGTAGTAATCTTCAATGGACTGAGTTGAGTATTGCTGCTGGTGTTAGATCTATGCAGGTGTGGACATCTAACGGCACTTGGAGTAGACCTAGTGGTGTAAAAACCATCATGGTTACTGTTACTGGAGCAGGTGGTGGTGGATCAGGATTCCAAGAATCTGGTGGTGCTGGAGGCACAGCACAACGTCAGGTTGATGTTACAAATGTTTCTTCAGTTTCTGTTACCGTAGGTAATCCTGGCGGTGGCACAAATTATTCTGGATGTGGTGGTAACGGCAACTCCTCTAGTTTTGGTGGTTACTGCTCAGCATCTGGTGGATATGGTGCTAACTGTAGACAACAGCACTCAGGTGGCATTGGTGGTAATGGATCTGGTGGATCACTAAATGTCTACGGTGGTGGCGGTGGTGGTCATGGATCCCACTATTCGTATGGTAACCACCATGCTGGTACATCCTACTGGGGTGGATCACAACCTTCATCTCATGGTCAGTCCAACTATGCTCATAACCACCAGTCCCACTGTGCCTGGGGTGCAGGTGGTAACGGCGCTCAGCACGGTAACAGAGGTGCTAGAGGTCGTGAAGGTATAGTGGTTGTTCATGAATTCAGAGGATAAATAACTAAAAAGATACGCTCATGTCACAGATTAAAGTATCATCAATCAGAGACCTTACTGATGCCACAGGATTTTCATTCTCAGGTGGTGGTGTCTCTGCTCTGGGCACACTGACGGTATCTAATATCAACATCAGTGGCACTATTCAGGGTCAGTCCGATTATATCATTCCCCCTCAAGCAGGTAACGCTGGTAGAGCACTTCAGTCCACTGGTAGTGGATTGCAATGGGCAGATGTAGCATCAGGATCTGGTATCAGATCTATGCAAGTATGGACATCTAATGGCACCTGGACTAGACCTACTGGTGTTAAGTCTATTGTTGTGCAGGTTGTTGGTGCTGGTGGTGGAGGATCAGGATTCTCTGAATCTGGCGGTGCTGGTGGTATGTCAGAGCGTGTAATTGATGTTACTAACGTCTCTTCGGTTTCTGTTACTGTAGGCAACCCTGGTGGTGGTACTAACTATTCAGGATGTGGTGGTGGAGGTAACTCATCATCATTCGGTAGTTATTGCTCTGCTGGTGGTGGCACTGGTGCTAATTGTCGCCAGAGTCGTGCTGGCGGTGTTGGTGGTAATGGATCTGGTGGCAGTATCAATGTGTATGGTGGTGGTGGCATGGGACATGGATCTCACTATTCCTACGGCACACACTCAGCAGGTAACTCATACATGGGTGGATCACAACCATCCTCACACGGTCAATCAAACTATGCCCACAGACACCAGTCCCACTGTGCATGGGGCGCTGGAGGTAATGGAGCACAGTATGGTGATCGTGGTGCAAGAGGTCGTGAAGGTGTAGTTGTTGTCCAAGAATACTACGGTTGATAAATACATCTAAGGAAGGAATTATCCAATGAGCGTCTTAAAAGTATCGTCAGTTAAGGACCTTGCAGGTATCGGTGGTTTCACTCTATCTAGTGGCACCATTACTGTTAATGGCACGCTGAAGGTTACCAATATCAACATCAATGGCACTATTGGTGGATCTTCCAACTATACTATTCCCAACATGAGTGGGCAAAGTGGTAAAGTCCTGACCACTAATGGCACCAATCTTCAATGGACTACAGTTTCAGGCACTTCAGGTTTCAGATCTATGCAGGTCTGGACATCGAATGGCACATGGACTAGACCTTCAGGTGTTAAATCGATTCGCGTCCAAGTGGTTGGCGCTGGTGGCGGGGGATCAGGATTTATGGAAGCAGGTGGCGCTGGAGGCATGTCCGAGCGTGTTGTTGATGTTACAAACGTTTCGTCAGTATCTGTTACTGTGGGTAATCCTGGTGGAGGCACTAATTACAGCGGTTGTGGTGGAACTGGCAACACTTCCTCGTTTGGAGGATATTGTAGTGCCTCAGGCGGATACGGTGCTAATTGTCGTCAACAACACGCTGGTGGAATCGGTGGCAACGGATCTGGCGGATCCCTAAATGTTTATGGCGGTGGTGGTACAGGTCACGGATCATGGTCTCGTTATGGATCATTCACTGCTGGCACATCTTATATGGGAGGATCACAACCTTCCTCTCACTCTAATAGTAACTACGCTCATAACCACCAGTCACATTGTGCATGGGGCGCTGGCGGCAATGGTGCTCGTCATGGCAACCGTGGTGCAAGAGGTCGTGAAGGCGTGGTTTGTGTTTATGAATTCTACGGTTGATATAAATAAAAACGACGGAGTTTTAATCGATCATGGCAAAAGTAGCAATCGTTTGTGGCACTACTGGACAACTCTCAGACATCTGTGATGAAGCAGATAAGTTTGAGATTTATGAGGGTGCTGATTCTGATATGAGGTGGATGGAAGTCCCTGACGATGCAACTTATGAGCACTTCATGGTTAATGGTGAAGTTATTCATAAGTCATTGACTGAGGATCTTCGCGAAGAAGCAGTTGTTGATAGAATGCTTGCATATGGTGATGTTGGTGAGCAACTCGATATGCAATATAAAGATGCTCTTAATGGCACTACCACATGGAAAGACCATATTGCTAATGTAAAAGCATCGACAACAAAACCCAGCACTATTCCTGAGTTTGTGCCTAATCCCAGACACATTCAACTTGAAGGACGTAAAGCATGGGATCCTTGGGTTGACGATTGGACCCCTCCTGTGGGATAATATCTTTATAATCTCTTCGTTATATGAAAATCTGTATTGTTGGGGGCGGATCCGCAGGTTGGATGACCGCCTCTACTCTTGTTAAGGCATATCCAGAATGGGATATTACTCTGGTAGAATCGCCCAAAGTTGCCTCAGTTGGCGTAGGTGAGTCCACAACACAATTCTTTAGACAGTGGTTGCACTTCTTAGGTCTAAAGGATGAAGAGTGGATGCCACACTGTGATGCAACTTATAAAATCAGTGTAAGGTTTCATAACTTCCATGAGAAGGGTGATAAACCTTGGCAGTATCCTTTTGGTCAACCAAGAAACCTTGGCACTCCAGATATCTGGTTTTATAATGCAATGCGTTATGGATGGGATACTGATAAGTTTGCTAAAGATTACTGGTATGCAGCAGCATGTGCAGATGAGAATCGTTTGCCAGTAAATAGTCTCCCATTTTATGATTTGGATAGAGAATGTGGATTCCACTTTGATGCAGTTAAGTTTGCAAACTGGTTGCGTGATAACTATGCTAAACCTCGTGGTATCCGACACATCACAGGACATGTGAAACAGTTTGCTGATGATAAGATCTATCTGGATGATAGGGTCATCAATGCTGACTTATTCTTTGATTGCACAGGATTCAATGGTGTTCTGAATCAGAGTGAGTGGATTGATTATAGTGATTATCTGCCAAACAATAGAGCATGGGTAACACGTCTGCCTTATAAGAATAAAGAAGAGCAGATGGTGCCTGCTACAGATTGCACTGCATTATCATCAGGTTGGGTATGGAATGTCCCCACCTGGGAGAGGATTGGGACAGGATATAATTTCTGCAATAAGTATATCTCTGAAGAAGATGCACTACAGGAGTTTATTAACTATCTGGATGTTGATGATGCTGAGGGTAAATTCCGTCTGGTAGAATATAATACTGGAAGACGTAAAGAGATCTGGAATAAGAATGTTGTATCTATTGGATTGTCTGCTGGTTTCATCGAACCACTAGAGTCTAATGGTCTGTTGTCTGTGCATTCATTCCTGTTATTCTTCACTCGTGTGATGGATCAACGTAAGGTAATTACACAGTTTATGCGTGACACATTCAATGACGCATGTAACATGGCATTCGATACTTTCTCTTCGTTTGTTGCATTGCATTACTCACTCACACAGCGTGATGATACTGAGTATTGGAAAGCAGTTGGTAAGATTAAGTATCCTGATATTGGTCTACTGAGATACTTCAAGCACCTGCATACTGCTGACTCCACATCATATGATACTAACATTGCATTTGGCACATATGAAGGATGTTTAGCAGTAGCAGCAGGTCATGGATGGAATCCATTTAATGCTACAATCATGAGTGAGATTAACTTCAATGGTGGTGTGGGTGAGCAATCACCAGCAGCACTGTTTGAGGTCCCACCATGGACTGGCATAGATAGTTTGCCATGTCCTTATGACTATTACAAGAGAAAGTTGTATGCAGATTGAATCTATTGTTATTGTTGGAGGTGGTAGCAGTGGTTGGATGTCTGCTGCACTACTATCTAAATCATTTCCTGATATTGAGATTGCACTGATTGAATCTCCTTACACAAAACCAATTGGTGTTGGAGAATCTACACTAGGTCACTTCAATCGATTCCTCAGACGTATGGAGTTGGAGGATAAAGATTGGATGCCACGTTGTAATGCAACATATAAAACATCCATTGCATTTAAGAATTTTAGAGACGGCAAAGGGGAAAGATTTCAGTATCCATTTGGTGGACTAGAAAAGTCACCAATTGAATACTTTGAGATGCAATGTCAGTATGGTAAGGAAGAGTATCCACCTGAAGAGTTTGCAAACTTTGTCAACACCAACACATATCTTGCAGATACATGTAGGATTGTAGAAGAGATTCCAGAGTCAAACTTTAACTTCAGGGATGATACTGCATATCATTTAGATGCTGATTTGTTTGGACAATATCTAAGAGATGAGCACTGTATTCCCAATGGTGTGGTGCATCTTAAGGGTGACATTGAGAATGTAGTTAAGAGACCTGATGGATCTATTGAATCCATTATGACAAATGATGGTGGTATTCTTAGTGCTGATCTATTCATCGATTGCACAGGGTTTAAGTCCCTATTGCTTGAAAAGCATATGGGATCGGAGTTTATCCCATTCAATGATTATCTGTTTAATGATAGAGCACTAGCAACTGTAGTGCCTTACATCAATAGGCAGGAAGATATGGAGACATATACTGACTGTGTTGCGATGAATGCTGGGTGGGTTTGGAATATCCCGCTGTGGCATCGTGTGGGCACAGGATATGTTTACAGCAGCAAATATATCTCAGATGAAGAGGCAGAGCGTGAGTATCGTGAGTGGTTAAGTGACAGATATTCGCCCGAAATTGCCCAAAATTGCCAGCTACGCCCGATACGAATTAGGCATGGTAAGAGGAAAGAAGCGTGGGTTAAGAATGTTATCGGTATTGGATTGTCATATGGTTTCTTAGAACCTCTAGAATCTACTGGTCTGATGACCACACACGAAAATTTAATCTACCTCGTGGATACTATTGCTAGGCGTGATAGATATGTTGGTAGATGGGATATCAACGCATATAATGTGAAGGTGAATAATACTATTGAAGTGATGAAGAATTTCGTATCAATTCACTATGCAATGAGCATGAGATCTGATAACAAATACTGGATGGATTGCACCAACAACATTGTATTTGATATTGATCCTAACTCTTCAGATTCAACTAAGTCTGCCCTGGGTGGTGTTATTGCACTCATGTCAAAACCTGAAGATGCATATTTCAACCCAAAGGATCTTGATGGTCTATTGTATATTGTATCTGGTCTTGGATTCAGACCTATCACTGAGGATCTCTACAAGGAGAAACTAAAAGAAAATCCTGACAGAGAAAATGTAGTTATCCGTAACCATGAAGAGTATCAGCAGAAGAAAGAATCTGTGCTAGAATGGGTTGACCAGCAACCATCACATTATCAATACTTGTTGGAGAATATCTATGGGACTGATGAATATGTTCGCGAAGAAAAAGTGGATTAGATTCTACTCCGTAGATCCTGGTGTTGCTACACTTCATCCATTATATCCTGCACGAAAGTTACAGCGTAAGTGGAGGACTGATGCACTTAAGGACATGAATACTCCTGAGCGTAGATGTCCATACTTGAAACTTAAGAATGCTTGGACACGAGCATCTAATGAATTGCGAGGTATTCAAGGTGATGTGCCAGCAAATGTTGCACATGCAGTGACATGTCCAGCGATTGCAAATATCATGGATTCTGGTTACATTCTGCCATGTCCTGGTGATATTTTGATCAGGACTGATGGCACTGGTGTAAACTTTGAATGGATGTCTCAAGTATTATTTGGACCTGCAAAGAGGTTTGTTAAGGCACATGCACCAGAGCAAACTGAAGGTTTCAGACAACTTGTGGATCAACAAAAAGATGTGCTTGATTGGACTATCAAATTAGAATTACCTTGGCGGGTGCAAGCACATCCAGATATTGTATTCATTCAAATGCCTATCGCATATCATGATGAGGATAGATTCTCACCTCCACTTGGTATTGTTGATCCATCATATTCATATGAGATTAACTTACAACTCTTCTGGCATAAGATTGAGGAGGGTGAATATCTAATTAAAGCAGGCACTCCACTATGTCAATGGGTGCCAGTGCATAGAGATTTCCTACGAATGAAAGGGTGGGATGTTGTTATTGAAGAGGCAAATGCCGATGACTTTGAAAACAATGAGTTGATGGAATACCAGAAGCATAGACATTTCATGGAGTTTCAATCACTCAAAGATAGGATCAAAACACACAAACTGATCTTGTCCCTAAATAAAAACATCAAGAGGTTTATGTAACATGTCTGAGCAAACAGTAACTGAAGTTGATTTGACTGAAGAGGCAGGAGTGCCATCTCAAGAGAAACTTGATGCACTCAATGATGAGAATTCAATCCCTGAAGGCACACTTATCTCCTTCGATCAACTGGTGATGAATTTCCTTCAGCAACATGAAGATGCCAAAGAAGATTATAAGAAACTTCAAGAGGCATTGGATAACATGCACTATACTTCTACGATCACAAAGATCTCACTGGAAGAATTGCAGTTGAAGAAAGATCATATCAATAAACTCACAGGTGCGATTGAAGCAATGGCACTGTATAAGAAATATGTTGACCCTGAAGTAACAGATAAGGACTTCGTATTTGAAGAATGAATACACAATTGTTATTCCCCACACCTCTCTGGACACAGAAAGAATGTGGGGTTGATAGGCAACCAATCATCGATTTTGTCCACTATGTGCAAAAGGAAGACCCAGATGGTCGCCGTGCCAGTAATGCTGGAGGTTGGCAATCGTGGGACTTCGTTGATCATGTAATGCTAGACAATCCTCTCAAACCATTGAGAGATAAGATTCTAGAGTGTGCATACTATGCAGCAGATCAATGGGGGTTTCAACAGTATTCTCTTAAGATTCTAAACCTGTGGATAAATGTCAACAAGAAAGGACATTTTAACCACATGCACACACACGCAGGATCAATACTCTCTGGAGTATATTATTTGAAGATCCCTTCATGTTGCTGTGGCAATATCACATTTCATCAGGACTTTAACCAAGGTATGATGAAAGAATCATGGGGATGTGCTGCTAACTTTAGCAGATATGAAGACATGAATGAGATTGAGCATGATGAGTATCCTGCTGAAGATACCATGCTATTGTTTCCATCATGGTTGCCTCATAGTGTGAGTGCATCATCATCAGGAGATGAGAGAATTTCTATCTCATTTAATATCGCTGCCTTTTCGGATCATTATCATGAAGTATATCCAAGTAGATAATCTACTGTCCCCAACTGTATTCAAACGCCTTCAAAATATGACAGGCGGTGAGAATGGATTCCCCTGGTATTTCTTATCCAAAGATGTGGCATATTCCACTGATGGGTATCAATTTGGTGACATGGATATTCTTGACATTGCACCAGAGCAAAGGACAGTAGGATTCACTCATGTGCTGTTAGATCAGGGTGGGATTGAATCACCTTGGTTAGTACATTTCCAACCACTGTTAGATTGTATGCAAGACGCTGTTGGTCATGATCTTAACTTCTTGAGAGTTAGACTTGCATTGCAATTAGCAAATGGAAAGAATAGTCACAATGCTGCACATACTGATTGGGAGAATGATCATTATGCTGCACTATTCTATTTGAATAATTCATCAGGTGACACAGTATTCTTTGATCAGTATGATGATCCTAATGAGGGTACTGTTGATGAGAGATGGTATAGAGGTAGGACACAGAAGTATACTGAGAGACACAGAGTTACACCTGAAGAGAATAAACTCTTCATCTTTGATGGGCATCAGTATCATTCATCATCCAATCCAGTAGATAATCCTTACAGGATAATTTGTAACTTTAATTTCACATGTGACCATGATATCTTCGATCATCAACAAACTCAAATCCTGTAGAGATTGGACACTAGATGACACACCAATGTTATGGAAAGGTGTTGTTGATGATCCATCAGTATTTGTGACATGGAAAGAGGTAGAAGAGTGCCTCAATAATCCTCAATTCTATGATCTTCAATTTATTGATCATAATGGCAGAAATGTGCCCATTCCTGCCTATCGTCGCCCCTGGACGCATGAATTTACTCCAGAGGTAAAAGATGTCATTGATCAGTTTAATCATGGTCACACAGTTATTATCAATAACTTTGAATACATGCGTGGTAAGCAAGAGTTATTGAATTGGGTTGAGACATACTTTGCCAACATTCGTGCAGCGTTTCATGTATACTGTGGTGCTGAAACATCACGCTCATTTAATATCCATGAGGATGATGCACATAACTTTATTGTGCAGATTGATGGTGAGACACAATGGACAGTGTATAATCACAGGAAGTCAGAGTTAGTCAAAAATCATCCACCTGATATCATTGACCATGATGATCTTGAGGTGTTGATTGACACAACCCTGTTGCCTGGTGATATACTATACATCCCCAAACATTACTATCATAGAGCACAACCGAGAGGCAAGAGATTGTCTCTAAGTATTCCTATGGTATGTGTAGAGTTTGCTGGTCCTGAGATGAAATACCAAGACAGAAAGTATTATGAAATCACTTAATCCTTTCCCTATCATTCATAAAGCACACTATGATTTTGATTGGAAGGCAATCAAACCATCTGTGCAGGGATATATTCAAGCAGCACAAGAGCACATCCAAGAGTTTAATTTAGACACACCAGAAAAGGATGGTGGTATAACAACTGTGCCCATCAGTAAGAGTCATCATCCACCACATGTGTGGGACTGTTTTGAGGACTTTAGACCGTGGTTATATGAGAGAGTGAATAGAGTCTGGGAAGAATGGAAGTTGCAACCAATGGATAAACATCTCTCAGATTCATGGTTAAACTGTCATCCACCTGGAGCATATACCTCTGAGCATCATCATCAGAATGTCACAGTTGCTGTTGCATGTTATCTACATGTGCCTAAGAATAGTGGCAGACTGATGGTAAAGAATCCATTCTATCCTTATCGCTTAGGTGATCCTCTCCACCATGCATATTATGATGAGGGTATGGATTGGGAATACATTGATGTTACATCTGGAGATGTCCTATTCTTCCCTGGTTGGTTGACACATAAGACCGAGAGAAACTATAGTGAGAAGGACAGATATATTATGTCACTGAATATCATGGGAAGATATGTCAATTAAAGTATATGATACCAATGTGGTGAATTGGGATGTGTATAACACAATCATGCACCTTCCATATACATTTACTCGCACAGATGTGCCACCAGCAGAGGGTCAACCTGATGTAGATGCTAGAGGATTATATTGGACACATCAATTATATAATTACTGTCCGATTGAAGATCCTGATTACTATCAGAATGCAGGATTAGATGGTAGTGATCATCCCATCTACAAGGATATTCTGACATACTTAGAAGCAACCATTAAGGATATGCCACCTAGAGATAATCTCTACTCAGCATATATTAACGTGCTTCGTGCTCATGATTGCCCAGGTATTCACTGTGATGCTCCATACTTTGTTGATGACAATCAGACTGTGATTGTATATCTTAATCCTGGTTGGGATGCTAACTGGGGTGGTGAAACTATATTCTTTGATGATGATCTAGATGCTCGCAGGTTAGTACAACCTAGACCTGGACGTGTTGTTATGTTTGATGGTAGAATTCCACACACTGGCAGACCACCAACGCCCAAGTTTGCTCACAATAGATATATTTTGTCGCTAAAGTATATGGATAGAGAGACGCGACGAAAGTTATTTGTTGATCATGAGATGAATAACATGCCTCCAGTATTTGACAAGGGTATCGCAGGTTTTGATCCCCTGACAGTTAAAGAAATCTGGAGAAACATTGCGCCAATCTGATAACCCGTTAAGATTAAATAGTTATGTCACTCCGTAGGAGACTCAGGACCATGTTACTTCAAAGTGCGATCCTCACTCGTGAGGAGAAGAATCTGGTTAGACGTGCAATCTTTCTACTCCAGAAGGATTGTTATAATCGATATGGAGAATTACCAGATCAACAACGAGAGTTGATTGATGATATTGCAGAGAAACTGCACCTAAGATAGTATGGAATTGTTACCGTTATTTTCTACCCCCGTCTACATTGATTTTTGCGATCTTGAGACGGGGATTCTTATATCTGCTGAAAACACACATTTCAACAACCCATGTAAAGATGACCCAACATATGGTAACAATGGGTCAATATCTACCAACACAATGTGGTTAGAATCTGTCCCTGATTTGAAGAGACAAGTTGAAGCACACATGGCAGAATATGTGTTTGGTGCATTAGGTGCTAGCAGAGAGTCAGTATACTTAGAGCACCAATCATCATGGGTAAATCTACATCACGAGGGTGATCGTGCTGCATCACATGTGCATGTCAACAGCATGTTTAGTGGTGTGTTGTATCTCAACGTGCCTGATAATAGTGGTGAGATTATATTTCACATGCCATCAATGTTTCCAACGTATGCAACTAACACTGTAAATCTGGACATCGTTGATCCTAGTATCTACAGCATGAGAGAGTTTCCTATTCAACCTGAGCAGGGCATGATTATTATCTTCCCCTCACATTTGCCACACTATGTAACAGCGAATAGGACACCATTACATAGATACAGTGTCGCTTTTAACTATTTTGTTAAAGGTGAAGTTGGATCCCAGGAATCGAGGTTGACACTATGACCACACCGCTGCTAATCTCTGAGAGCATCCCACTGGAGTGTAAAAAGATCTTGGAAACACTAGAGATTGGACGGCGAGTTAAGTATCACGAGACAGAAGGATATATCTCCTTCATTTGTGATGACTATCTAAACATTTGCTTCAAAGAGAAACCATCAGCACCAGGGTCAGCACACCCAGTCACAAGATGTGAGTTGCTAGTGTTTAAGGAATACTGGGAAGATTTGTTGGTTGATGATACTCACATGCACGATGTTGTGCTGTATAAAGGTAAAGTAAACGATCACCCTGGCAATGAGATGCTGCCTCATGTGGTCACGCCGATGGATGTGGCAATCCACTAACTGTCCACCATCTTGACCGCACCGCTTGCTTGTCTGTATATTAGAAGGGTCAAAGCAACGCGATCCAATGACCTCCAACGCCGCTCTCGCTGACGCCCTCTTCCGCATGGTGCCTAACGCCCTGTCGCTGACCACACAGCGCCTTCAGAAGGGTCTGAGCATCATGTCTGGCGGTCGTTTCACCGATCTCGATGAGTATTTCGGTGATACAACTGTCGATAAAACTAAACTCCTCGCCAACGTTTTTAACCCTGCATTGCAGGACACTGCTGAAAAGTGTGGTGTTGATTACATCACCGAGGAAACTACTGGTTATGATGCTATTCTTCTCGATGAAAAGATCGAGAATAAACTGACACTGACCAAGACCACATCTTCCTTTGCTACTGGTAACAACCACAGCAAGACTAAGGTCGATAAAGTCTTCGTTGTCAAAGCATCTCAGGTGGGTAACATCTTCCCATCTGTATTTGCTGCCGTTATTGATCTTTCTCTTGCCACTAATCCTGAAACTGGTTGGGATGATAAGGTGACAAAGACTGGCAAGAATAACAACGGATTCTCCACACTTCGTGTCCACAATGATGATTTGCACTGCATCACTGTGATCTATGGTAAAGTGCGTAAAGCAGACAAGTTTATCCACACCGTCTATGAAACTCTCGCTGAATGATACTCACCACATGAATTGCATCGATGGGATGCAACTCATGGATGCAGAGTCTGTGGATTTGGTTGTTACCTCTCCACCATATGATGACCTCCGCACATACAATGACTCCAGCAAATGGGATCACAATGTATTCAAACAGGTTGCAGATGAGATCTCTCGTGTGCTCAAACCTGGCGGAGTTATCATGTGGAATGTCAACGATGCCACGGTAAAAGGTAGTGAAACTGGTAGTAGTTTTCGGCAGTGCCTTTACTTTATGGATGCTCATGGTTTGCGTCTTCATGACACCATGATTTACGAAAAAACAGGCACAGCGTTTGCATCTGGTCCTAATAGTGTGAGATATACTCAAATCTTTGAGTATTGCTTTATTCTGTCCAAAGGTAAACCTAAGACCATCAATCTTATTCAAGACAAGAAGAATAAGTGGGCAGGATATACTTCTTTCGGCAATGCTAAGACTCGAAAGAAAGATGGCACAATGCACGATCCTGGACGAAAGTCTAATGAGATCAGAGAATGGGGAGTCAGGACTAACATTTGGAAGATCAAGAATAGTGGTGGTTTTGGTCAATCATCCAAGGCAAGTTACAAGCATCCTGCAACTATGCCTGAAGAATTAGCACGAGGTCATGTAATTACATGGTCTAATGAGAATGATCTTATTCTTGATCCTTTTATGGGTGCTGGCACCACTGCCCAGGTCTGCCTAGAGGAGAATCGTAATTTTATTGGTTTTGAGATTGATGATACATATCATCAGATGTGTGTCGATCGCATCAAACCAATGCAGGACAATTTGCTCACTAGGTTATGCTGAGAAACAAAGCACAAGTAACACCCAAGACAGCAAAAGCACAGGAGATTTATGCTAACTATCTCAACAGTGATCCTGTGGTAACTGTTGAGCATAAGAGAGAAGATCGCTGGTTTTTCTCATGCCCAAAGAATCCAGATTTCTGGTTTTGGGTAGATGTCCCATACGACAATGATTGGAGTTATCATGAGTTATCTTGAGACATTTACATGCACATCCACTGCCCCATATGACCGTCATTGGTATAAAGTATGGTGCAAAGATGATTCCGTCAAAGTATTACAATCATATGCAGAAGTGTATGATGCTTGGTGGAATTTCAAAGAATACATTTCACACGTTGAGGTTATCGATGTCAAATCCAAAGGTGGAAAAGGTTTCAAGTGAAGATTCACTCCAAGTTATTGAGAATGATGATGGCACATTTACTCTAGAGTGGGATCCAAACGATCCAAGATGGAGTATGTTTAATGATATTCCTGAAGAGGAATTGTCTGCTATGATTACAAACGGATTGAAAGATTATCTGGAGGCAACAGAAGATGAGTGAAGGAGATGATGCAAGGAAAGCATTTGAAAAACTCCAACAATCTATGGATGAATTGAATACTAAAGTATTTCACAATGGTGATGACTTGAAAGACAATATCATCACGAGATTGAATCAATCTCAGGAGATTGTGGACATTTTGAATAAAGCGAGAGATGCACAAAAACGTCAGGGTAATTGATAATTACTTCCCAGATTGGATGGTGAAGCGTATAAGTCACGAGTTGGAAGTAATGCCAGTGACTTATACTAATTCACCATATCGTGACTTCGAACGTGCTAGATTCTTCGGATCATCTCTCATGGAGTATGATGAATTCAAAGATATTAAACCTTGGTGGTTTGTTGAGTATTTCAATCAATGTGTATATAATGACATTGAAACTAGCACTGTTGGTCATTGCTGCCGTGTGCTCCTTAATGCTCAATTACCTGGCATGAATGGTTGCAACCATTGTGATGCTGACACTGATGAATATCTCACGATTATATACATGGGGCATGGACAATCTGGTGATACAGTGTTTGTCGATCCTGCTGACAATGAGATGGAGAGAGTATCATTTAAGGAAGGAAGATTAGTTATATTTCCATCACATATTTGGCACCGTGGTGAGGCACCATCTCACGGGTATCGGGTGAGTCTCGGGGCAGTCTATCCTGTTGTGCCAATCGACGCCCTGTCCACTAACGGTTGATCAGGGTCCGTTCTCGTGTATTCTATAGAAGTCAAAGGGATTCACGCCATGCGGACCACTAAAGCAGCAGCACTCCAACAGTTTCGCTACAACTGGAAAGTGCAAACCAAGGGCACGAAGTGGGAGACTGATAGCATTGCAAAGTCTGAAGCATGGGGTAACTTCACTGATCAACTTTGCAAGGAAGGTTACATCACACTCCGTCAATATGAGTCCTGGTCTAACCCTTTCTGATCATCCTTAATTAACAACAATGACTGACTTTATCTGCGCCTACTTTGGTAAAGATTGGACCATCACTGCCCGTGGGTTTGAGTCTGCTAAGCAAGCAGAAAAGCATGGCAAGTTTATGATGCCAATGGCAGGATGTTTCGGTTTCGCTGTTATCTCTGAAGATCCTGACGCCTGGATTGTTTTTGATCAATTCAGCATGTTATCTGGTAAAGAGACTGTAACTCGCGACGATTTTCACAACTTCACTGTTTCTTTCTGATGATTACTTCCAAAGCACAAATGATCAACGTCATGAAGCAATGTGATGGTGCTGATACTCTCTCACGAGAGGAAAAGTTTGAGGTATTTGTGAGAGTCTGCGACAACATGTTGTCCGAAGGTAGAATCACAAAGGCAAATCATTCTAAATGGACAAATATGTGGTGACAGTCGCCAAACCGTCCCACAGCGCCTTCTAGGTGCCTCTCCGTGCCCTATACTGACTTCAGTCAAGCGAATCCAATGCAACTCACTGCACAAGGCGGAAACATGGTTGTTGACTTCTATCCCGTCAAATTTGCTGATGGGACTGTCAACAACAAGCACATGCTCAAAATTGTAACTTTCATGGGCAAATCACAGTCCAAGCGTTACATCAACAAGAAAGATATGAATCAGGAGATTAACTCTCGTGTCCATGCTTATGGTTACGAAGTGACTGACATTCACACTGATCATCAACTCTTTAACTCTGCACTTTGCGCCGCTTGCTGATGCCTTTCGCTACTCTCTTTTCCATCGCTAAATCTACCTTGTCTCCTCAACAGTTGCAAACACTCAAAGAGAATTATTGTGACATGATTCTTGATAACATGGACATGGATGATCTCATGGTTATGTGTTATGATCTCTTGCTTGATAATTATGAGAAATTCAATGAAGAAGAGGTAAAAGCAGAGATTCTTGATCTTTATGATCAGGAGACGTTAGATAAACTCATGCCTGATCTTTCTCCATCTCAGGTAAAAGATGATCTCTATTCACAAGTTGTAGCATACAACGAGAATTACGACGATCTCTGATAGTATAAATCCTCACAACTCTCCCCAATTCTTTTCATCATCTCATCATGAATTACGACATCAACGAGAAAGAAACCTCCATCGATAACATGGGTGATTCTCTTCTCATTGCTCTGGAGAATGCAGTGAATAGTGATAACTACGCCAACGCAGATGCTATTATGTCTGAGTGGATTGTTGATGGTGTTGATCCTATCGATGGAAATTATGAGTTTATCTTTATTCCAAATCTCACTCTCCAATGATGACAAAAACAGAAAAGATCTTCCTAGCATTGCATCAAGTTGATGGCATTGAAGCACTCGTCAAAGATTTAGATTACACACAGTATTTGACTGAGAAATGTATCAAACTGCGGTGCGAATTGAAGCGTCAACTATCACTAATCAAGGCAGGCGACGACGCAGTGTTCGATCGATGAACTACACTAAAGCACAACTCATTGATGCACTTGTGGCAGAATGGATATATCTCTGCCATGATGATCCTGATCCTGATGATATGTCTCCTGAAGAATATCGTGAGGATTTGATTAACATGACGATGGAAGAATTGATTTTTGAAACATCAACTGATGAGCATTATTCTTTGGACGAATGGATGAACAATTGGGGTAGTGTGCCAGTCGAGTAAACTGTCCACCCTCACCCTGATTCGGGTCTGATCCATGCTTATAATGGTTGCATACCAAACAAAGCGACAATGCTTCTCTCTGATTCCAAGTTCATCGACGCTCTCCGTCAACTGCCTCAATTCTTGTCTGAGACTGATGCAGATGTAGATATGGCATACGATTGGGTGTGTGAAATGTCTCAACCTTTTGCACACGATGGTGCTGCATTCTCCTTCTTTTATGATGTTTATTGCGAGACCTTTGATCAGATGGCATAATGCCTAAATTCGATTCTCACTACTATTCTTTCATCAAACAAATGCAAACTATCGACATTGATTACACCAAGCGCCTTGATTCTTCAACATATTGTGAAGATATCTGGATTCAAGAAGATAGCATCTGGGTCGGTGAAAGGCGTCTCGCTGCTTTCACTATCACGGAAGATTATTCCAACGACGAAGGCAAATATCGTGTAAATTGCCGTCGCCAGATGACACTTGCCGATGGCGCACTATCTTACATCTACCCACGCATTGCTGGGTTTGATACTATCAACGAGTGCAAAGAATTCATCGTTGATTATATCAATGACCCTGTGTCTCAAGCAATCTTTAACGACCAACATCGTAAGTGCCTGGAGGTCCTATGCGCCTGATTCTTGCTGCTTTCGTTATCATCATCGGCACCACAATTGGTGTCAACGCTATCAACGCTGTCTCAAACATGCAAGACGCTAAGATGACACGTTTCTGCAAATCTGCTCCCATTGGTGCTGGTTACGATGAAATGTGTCGCGACTATCGTTAATGTGACAGTCAACTAACCTGCACACCCTGCATCGCGATCCGTCGCGGTGTGGGGTTATAATCTTATCAACGACAAACAAACGCACTTTGATCACTCTCCGTCCCCACCAGACTCGCGCCCTCGCTGCAATGAGCGCCGCTGATCATGGTCAAATCATTGTGCCTACTGGCGGTGGCAAAACTATCATCATGATCGAGCATTGTCGCCAACTGCTTAACAACGGTCCCCGCACCATTGTTGTTGTTGCTCCGCGCATTCTTCTCGCTAATCAACTCAGCGAAGAATTCATGCAGTTTATTCCTGCAACGTGGACACATGTAGCGCATTGCCACAGTGGTGAAACGCATCACTTCAGCACCACTAACAGCGACAAACTTGCTCTCTTCAATGATACTGCGCGTGCTGCAAATGAGTCCTGCATTATATTCACCACCTATCACAGTTTGCGTCGTGTTGTTGATAGTGGCATCGATGTTGATGCTATCTATTTTGATGAAGCACACAACGCTTGCACTAAACATTTCTTTGTAAGTGTTGCTGCTATGAGTATGGTTGCAGTGCAAAAGTATTTCTTCACAGCAACACCTCGTGTCAGCAATAAGCATGACCGTGGTATGAATAACCGTGAGATCTTCGGTCCTGTGCTTGAGAATGTGCCTGCTCCTGAGTTGATTCAAGGCGGTCACATTCTTCCCCCTACGATTGTCCCTTTCGAGACAGATCACGTTGTAGATAAGAAGAATCCTCACATGGTCCACAGTAACACTGTGCAGGATATTATCGATCAACTCGATGAGACTGACGCTGCAAAAGTGTTGGTTGCTGTGCCATCTTCGCGTGTGCTTGGTAACATCCTCGGTCACACAGATATTCTCTCTGAGTTGTCTGATCGTGGTTATGATGTGTTGCACGTTACATCTAAGTTTGGTGCTTATGTAAACAAAACCAAAGTGTCGCGTGAGGTATTCTTTGACACGCTGACTGCATGGGGTAAGGATAAGCAACGCAAATTTGTGTTGTTTCACTATTCCATTCTGTCTGAAGGTATCAACGTGCCTGGTCTCACTCATTGCATCATGCTCCGCAATCTTAACGTAGTTGAGATGGCACAAACGATCGGCAGAGTTATCCGTCTCGATAAGGATGACGCTGCTAAATTGCAGAGCGGTGAGATGCAACCACAGCAGTGGAGTTTGTATAACAAACCCACAGGATTTGTGACCGTGCCTGTACATCGTAACTATGGTGCCGCAGTTATTAAGCGTCTCCAACGTATCACGGATGAGATTTTTGTGAAGGGCGTCCCTGCCACCGCTCTCGTGTGACAATCCACAAAGCGGACCCAAAATGAGCAAAACCCCTTCACAGGGGTGCGCTCATGCTCTATAATTAAAACAACGAGGGGCACAGAAGACCGCCTCTCACAACTCTACTCAATCATCATCATGCGTAAGATCGAATCTCAAATGTGTGCCGCTGTCCAGTCCTCCTCCAACTGGTCATCAGCAAACACCACAGTTTCATTTAACGAAGAATCTGGCACCTCTATTGTTCGCCTTCATGGCAACAAAATTGCAGAAATCGATGATTCTTCCATGACAATTTTTGATGGCGGTTGGCAGACTACGACCACAAAATCACGCTTAAATGCACTCATCAACACGTTCTGCAATGGTGTCACCGATGGCGTATTTCAAAAGAATTATCAGTGGTTCATCAAAGATAACAACGTAACCCGTGAGTTTGAGAATGGTTACATCTTCGCCTGATTAACACGATTAAACCTTACACTCACTCTAATCATGAACTACACTCTCAAACAACTTCAAGACCGTGTTAATAGTATGATCAAAGAACAGGGAGAAGATGCAGAATGTGCCGCATGGATTTATACCAAGAATGATTGTCATTTAAAGGACGAAGATGGTGAGATTGATTATAATAACAACGTAGAAGATCCTGAGGTTCTTGCACGTATCTTCGATGATGTTGGCAACATTGATTACATTTATCAAGTGATTCAAGAGTGTGTAGATGAATCCGTAGAAGAGCAAGTTATGCAACAGCAGCAGGAGTTAGTTTGATGATTGACTTCCCTATCTACAAAAAACAACTCCCACAAGTATGGTTGGAGGATGATAAGTTTATCATTGAATCAGACTCGTTTCGTTATGTGATTGCGGATGACTTGAAACTCTTGTTTAAGTTGT